>Ga0265798_10004128_pt1 | contig 20251 bp, 18 predicted proteins | sample P3T30metagenome_FD_192430 | JGI IMG/M metagenome (GOLD analysis project Ga0265798, IMG submission 192430) | Plant litter microbial communities from East Loma Ridge, Irvine, California - P3 T30 | ecosystem: Environmental > Terrestrial > Plant litter > Unclassified | place: USA: California... | reverse complement strand
AGGAACCGACCAGCGAGGCCAGCGGAATCAGCGACTTGATGCCGTATTTACCGATGGTGAAGGCCATCGCACCGAAGGCGCCGATCGGGGCGGCCTTCATGATGATGTTCACGACGCCGAAGATCGCATGCGAGACCGCTTCGATGCCGCGCGTGATCGGACGGCCGCGCTCGCCCATCATCGACAGCGCGAAGCCGAACATGATGGCGATCAGCAGCACCTGCAGAATGTCGCCCTTGGCGAAAGCGCCGACGAAGGTGTCCGGGATGATGTTCAGCAGGAAGTCGGTCGTGGTGAGCGACTTGGTCTTCTCGGTGTACTGGGCGATCGAGTGGGTGTCGATGGTGGCCGGGTTGACGTTGAAGCCCGCGCCCGGCTTGATCAGGTTGGCGACGATCAGGCCGATCGCCAGCGCGAAGGTCGACACGATCTCGAAGTAGAGCAGGGCCTTGCCGCCGACGCGGCCGATCTTCTTCATGTCCTGCATGCCGGCAATACCAGCAACCACGGTACAGAAGATCACCGGCGCGATGATCATCTTGATGAGTTTGACGAAGCCGTCTCCCAGCGGCTTCATCGCAGTCGCCAGGCCCGGGTCGAAGATGCCCAGCAGGACACCGACGACAATCGCGAACAGGACCTGGATGTACAGTACTTTATAAAATGGTTTTTTCATGATCAGGCTTCATGCGCTAATGATAGTGCCGTCATCATTACTGAAAATATCTGCGCCATCTATTGTGGAAAACCGCAACGTCGGCGCGTATAACCCATCCTACGCTTCCTGAATGTCAGAGGTCGCACTCATGGACGCGCTCAGTTCCGCCTGTACACGGTCCCGCCTTTCATCACGAAGCCGACCTTGCGTAACGCCGCGATGTCGGCGGTCGGGTCTCCCTCGACGGCGACCACGTCGGCCAGGTTGCCGGGCTGCAGCGTGCCGAGTTCTTTCTTGCCGAGAATGCCGGCGGCGACGCTGGTGGCAGCGCGCAGGGCCTCAAGCGGCGTCATGCCCAGCCGCACCATCCACTCCAGCTCGCGCGCGTTGGTGCCATGGGTGAAGACGCCGACGTCGCTGCCGTTGCCGATGAGCACGCCCATCCTGTGCGCCAGCCTGAAGGCGCGCGCCGCCTCCTGCATGCCCGGGGTAGGGGCGCCGCCGCGCACGTGCTTCTGGAAGTACTCGCCGATCGCTTCCGGCGCCGTCAGCGTCGGCACGTAGGCGGTGCGGCGCTCGATCATCAGCCTGAAGGTCGCTTCGCTGGCGCCGTAGCCGTGCTCGATGCTGTCGACGCCGGCCAGCACGGCCAGGCGGATCGCGTCGTCGCTGCTGGCGTGGGCCGCGACCTTGCGTCCCGTGACGTGGGCCGCCGCCACCATCGCCTTCATCTCGTCCAGCGTGAAGGTCGGGCGGGTGCTGCCGTCGATGCCGGTGCGGTAGTCGGCGTAGAACTTGATCCAGTCGGCGCCGTGCGAGGACTGCTCGCGCACCGCTTTCGTCGCCTCGTCGACGCCGGTAGCCTGCTGGGCGCCGTAGGGGATCTCCATGTCCGGGCGGTAGCTGCGCTCGGCCGGGCCGTAGCTGGCGGTGGCGACGATCGCGCGGGTCGCGACCAGCAGGCGCGGGCCGGGCACCTGTCCCTCTTCGATGGCGCGCTTGATGCCGACGTCGTCGTAGCCGGCGCCCTCGGTGCCGAGGTCGCGCAGGGTGGTGAAGCCGGCCTGCAGGGTGTCCGCCGCATGGCGCACGGCCAGCGCGACGCGGTAGGCCGGCGCTTCCTTGATCACCTGGTCGTCCCAGGTGGTCTCGTTATACGGGTGCAGCAGCACGTGCGAGTGCAGGTCGATCAGGCCCGGGATCAGGGTCTTGCCGGGCAGGTTGATGCGCTCGGCGTCCGCCGGGACCGTCATCCTGTCCGCCGGGCCGACCGCCTGGATGCGGCCCTGGGCCACCAGCACGCCCCAGCCGGCGTGTGCGGCGCCGTCGCCGGTCCAGACCTTGTCGGCGGTGATCAGGACCGGGCCGGGCGGCGGGACCTGGGGCGCGGCCTGGGCCTGGCCGAAAACGGCGACGGCGGCGATGATCGAAAGGGCGAGCTGCCGGGGGCGGATCCGCATGGGTGTCTCCTTGTAGTTATAAGAATGCAATGATAGCGCTTTGATCACTAGACGGCTTTCATGACGGCCAGGAGGACTGTGCAGTGCGCATCAGCCTGCGCGATAGAGCTTGCTGTAAGCGTCGATCAGCTCAGCACTGGGGAGGGTGACGACTGAGAGCGGCGGGTTCCACGACGGTGTACGCGCGTATGGTGCGCTGCCATGCGCCGCGCCGGGCAGCCAGAATTCCAGCGACAGACTGTCGGCCAGGTGTGGCGTCGTGCGCAACAGATAGTTCTGCAGCAAGAGTCCGTAGGTTTCGATATTCAGGAAGTCGCGTTCGCGTTTGTCGATGACGCCATCGGTCTCCTTCGGCCGCGATGACATTGGCGTCGTATAGAATTTGAAGTCGATGACCTTCGCTTCGGCTGCGGACACGATGACCAGGTCCGGTCGCCGTTCAAGTTCGTTGCGCGCGAACAGGCGACGCCGTTGCGCCAGCCAGACGGCGCGCTCGCGAGGTGTGCCCAGCGCGGATGGCAGGTGCTCGAAATCGCAGGTCTCGAATTGCCCGCCGTACCGGGCCACGGCATGTACCAAGCAGACCGATTCCCACACCGCCCAGAAATCCTGCACGCCCCAGATCAGCCCCGCAGTGCGCGTACCAATCCCTCCGTGCAGGAAACGGTCCAGCCCCTCATGCAGGGCACGGTATGTCGGCGTGCGGAACGGCGTACAGCGGTCGATCATGCGCAGGATGTGTCGCAGGTGCTGGAGGGTCTGCTCGCAGGCGTCGCGGTCGCCGTCGTACAGTGAGGCGCCGACGTGCAAGTGGCGGTGCCGGAAGTCGGCAGCGAGCGCCAGTCCTTCGCCGGTAAAGCGGCCCCAGGCGGTGGAGATGTCGAGATCGAGGAAGCGGCGGTAGAAATCCTCGGCCACGAAGCAGTACAGTCCGACGATATCGCCGGCCTCGTAGCGCAGCTCGCGGCGTTGTCCGGGTGCCCGCTCAAGGTAGGGTGCGCCGTCGTCGTCGTAGAGGGCAAGATGCAGGTGGCGGTCGATCCGCGTGTGTATGTCGGCGAAACGGTGTCCACGCCCAAGTCGCAGCCCGAGCAGGCGCATCTCGTCCATCCGCTCGAACAATTCGTCCAGGCCGAGTAGATCGCGGAACGCAAGGCCGCCGGTGTCGCCGGCATCGCGTCCATCCGACGTGTCCACCTCCGTGCCATCAAGCGCGGCCAGGCGTTCGCGCTGGCGCTCAGTATGACGGAACACGCAGAAGGTTTTGTAAAGGAGGGCGAATGCCTTGCCGGCGTCCATGTTCTCCATGCCTGGAGGCACATGCAGCGCGAATTTTTCCTCGCTGAGCTTGGTTAGTCCTACCTCGTCCCCGCTGGGCAGCAAGACGATGTCGTGGATGAGCATGACGCCGTGCTCAGGACTTCTGTTTCGCGTCGTAGGCGAGCAGCTTCTCGATGAAGCTGTCCACCAGGTCGGCGAACTGACCGAAGGTGCGCAAATCCTTGCGTTTCACGCCGAGCAGGTCTTCCAACGGCCTCTTGTCGCGGTCGAAGACATTATCCCAAAGGTAGAGGAACAGCTTGCCGACGATATCGGCGCGCGGGATCTCGTGCGTCCACTCGTCTATTGGGACCGTGTCCAGGCCGTCGAGGAAGTCCTCGATCCGCATCGTGTCCGTCGGAATGGGAATTCCGGATTTGCGGGAAACGTAGAAGTAACGCTTCGATATCGTTGCGGGAACGGACGCGATTGCCTGGAACTTGCGCGGCCCGCTCGCCGTGTACTTGCCGAATTTGTAGATGCGGGCCTGCACCTTGGCAGACCGGGCTTTGGCAAAACTCAGCAGAGCGTCGTCGAATTCGTCACTGTGGCCGGGACCTTTGTATTGCTCGGCTACCTTCGCGCCGAGCGCACCAAGATCGGCCAGCTCAGCAGGATAGGATCCGGAAAGCGGCGATGTCGGCAGCGCTTTCGCCTTAACGAACCACGGCCCGACTAGCTTGTCGTCTAGCTTGGGAACCGTGCATTCGTTGGTGATCCAGACGTTCAGGGCATCGATGAAGCCTTGCCAGGCCAGCGGAGGATTCTCGCACACTCGTGCGTCGCGTTGAAAATCCGGGACGTCCGCGAAGCTGGCCGGACAGAATTCGAAGTTCCAGCGGCGCTTGAATGCCGAGTCCATGTAGAAGATCGACTCGTCGCTGGTGTTCATGGTCCCTAGCAGGTACAGGTTCGGCGGCAACCTCAGTTTTTTGCTGTCCAGCAGTTGCAGCACACGCTTGTCATATTCCTGTCGTTGGAGTCTGTTAGCGGCAAACAAGCCTTCCAGCGCGCCGATGACGAGATCGGACACGTGGATCTCGTAGCTGGACCAGCCGTCGTCGTCGCGATCAAGCAGGTGGAAGACATCGCCGAAGATTTCAGCACAATTGCCCCGGTTGATCTCGTCGATCAGCAGCACGACCTTGGCAGCCTGCTTTTCGGCGGCGACCGAAATCTGGAAGTAGGCTTCTGCCAGCGCTCGGAGGAAGGGGCCGGCATGCACCGTATATTCGATCTTTGAGCCTTTCGTCATGGGCAGCAGACGGGCCACGAATTCGCCGTAGCTGAATTCCGGATGGAAGGCAACCGGCACCAGACAATCGCCTTCCGCCTCCAGGGCAGCGGCCTTCACGTTCTTGGCGCGATAGCTCTTGCTTGTTCCCGGCGGTCCGAACAGAATCAGCTGGTGGGGAAAATGGGACGACATGGCGCAGGCGGGTTTGTTGACGATATGGCATTATAAGCTCCATATTTCCTGCCGTGTGGAAACTTTTGCGCCATCTAGCCCTCCAGATCCCCCAGCGACTGCTCGATCCCCAGCTGCACATCGCGCAGGAAAGCCCCGCCCTTGTCCGACAGCGCAATCCCCGGCACGGCCAGCTCCACCAGGCACACCAGCGCCTGGCGGAACCATTCCAGGTCGGTGCCCATCAGCGGCAGGGCATGGGCGTCGATGATGTAATGGACGGCGCGCGTGAGCAGGTTGGGGTCGCGGCCGGCGCGGGCGATGCCGGGTGCGAAGTCGGCGACTTCGCGGTGGAAGCGGTCGGCCAGGGTCTCGAGGATGTCGTTCGAGACCTGGGAGTGGCCGGCGGCGAGCACGACCCGGGCCAGGTCCAGGCAGGCGTCCTGCAGATCCTGTTCGTCGAGGCGTTCGGTCATGGTGGTGCTTTCTGGCGTTGTGAAGGCGCCAGCATGCCACGAATCCCGCTTTACCGGAATTTCTGCTCGAACTGCAGGCGCACCCTGCGATAGGTCGCGATCGTGGCCTCGCGTGCCGTCACACCCTGCGCATCCGCGTACCTGCTCGCACGCAGGTGGTCCGGCGCCAGCAGGTTGCTGGCGGTGAAGCGCAGCTGGCGGTCGGCGTCGAACTTGTAGAGGATGTAGGTCTCGAGGTCGCGCGTCACGCCGCCATAGGACGACTCGTGCACCGAGCTGCGGGTCCAGCCGCCGGTCACGAAGTTGAAGCTGGCGCCTGCGCTGATGCGCTGGCCGGTATAGTCGGCGCCGAGATTGCCTGACCAGCGCGGCTGCTGGTCGAGGCGGTTGCCGGGGCCGGGTACCGCGTCCACGGTAGACCAGTTGCGGCTGACGTTGGCGCGCAGTTCGAGCGGCCACTTGACGCCGATGGTTTTCAGGGGCAGCTTGGTTTCCAGCGCCAGGCTGCGCACCCGCGCGCCTCCCTGGTTGATGGGCGCCGTGACCCAGCGCGCGCCGCCAAGGCCGGTCTCCTCGCGGGTCTCGTCGCGGATGAGGTCGTGGATGACGCGGGTGGTCGCGCTCAGCGAAACCAGGCCCCCATCGCTGAAATAGTGTTCGTAGGCGGCGTCGATGCCGGTCGCCAGCTCCGGATGCAGGCCGGGATTGCCGGTGTAGTCGCTCGATACCTCCGTGTTCACGCTGGCGTAGAAGACCGCGGGAATCAGCTGCTGGATCGTCGGCGCCCGGTAGGTGCGGGTGAGCGCGAAGCGCAGCTGGTCCTGCTTCGAGCCGGGGATCTTCCACAGCGTCTGCATCAGGGGACTGAACACGTGGTAGCTGGCGCTGATCGGGGCGAAGGCATCGCCGCGGGTATGCGTGCGCACGCCTTCCCAGCGCGCGCCCAGGTACACCGACCAGCCCTGACGCAGCTCCCATTCGTCCTGCCCATACAGGGCAAGGCGGTCGACCGTGGCGCGAAAGCCGGTGTCGACATCGAGCGGCGGCGTGGCGGACAGCGGCCGGTCGACGCGCAGGTTCTGCTGGCGGTTGCGGTCATGGCCCGCATCCCAGCCGAAGGCCAGGGCATGGCCTTCGAACAGCGGCACCAGGTATTTGCCGGTGGTGATGATCTCGTGTTCGCGGAAGCGGTCCTGGTCGAGGGTGTCGAGCACTGGTTCCTGATCGCGGTCCTGGTCGCGAAAGCCGGTGCGCCGCATGGTGCGAAACACGCGCGACAGGTTGAGCGCGAGCTTGGCGTCCAGCCTGGCGCCGTTCTCGAAGCGCTGGTCGAGAACGAGTTCGCTACGCAGGTCGTCGGTGTCGATTTTCCAGCCGACCGGCAGCCAGGGCTGGGGATAGGCGGGGCCGAGCAGGGTCGCGGTGCGGTTGTCCTCGGTGCCGCGGCTGCGGCCGGCGTTGTAGAAGGTCTGCCAGCTCAGGGAGCCGCCCGCGTCCAGCGCCCAGTTCAGGCGCGCGTTCGCATTGATGGGCGTGAAGCGCTGGCGGAACAGGGTGTCCTTGTCTTGCAGTTCGGTGAGGGCGCCGCCGGCGTCCAGCGTGGAAAAGCGCTCGCGCTGCCGGAAATCGCGTGTCGAGTGGTTCAGGTTGGCACCCAGGGTGTAGCCGAAGTCGCCCCGCTTGCCCGACTTGCCGAGGGTGATGCCTTGCGCGGTGTTGTCCGGGCCGCCGCTGCCGGAGAGCTTGATGGTGGCACCCTCCTTGCCGGTGGCTTTGCGCAGCACGATGTTGATGGTGCCGGCAATCGCCTCGGTGGTGAACTCGGCGGTGGCTGCGCGCACGATCTCGATCTTCTCGATGGCTTCCGGCGACAGCGCCTCCAGGTTGAAGCCCGGCGGCATACGGTCGCCGTTCACCAGCACCTGCGTGTAGCCGCTGCCCAGTCCGCGCATGCGCACGCCGCTGCCAGCGACGGTCACGCCGGGCAGGCGCTTGAGTGCGTCCAGCACCGTGGCGTCGCCATACTTCACCAGTTCATCGTGCCCGACCACGGTGCGGCTGGCGCTGTCGTTGTAGCGCAGCGTGTCCGCGCCGGCCTTGATCTCGACCGTGGCGACCGTCGGGGCCGTAGCGGCGGCGGGCGCCTCGGGCGTGGCCTGAATCTGCTGGGCGTGCACCAGCGGGGTGGCGGCGAGGGCGGCGAGAACGATAGCCTTGTTCGGCATGCAGGTATCCTTCGGACATAGACAATTATGTCTATATTGCTTTGTAAGCAATCGCCGAGTCAACAGGAAATCGTGGTCTAGACCGAATATTCTAGATTCAGCCGAAAAAAAAGCGGCGCAGGAAGCGCCGCCTTGTCGAGAGAGAGGACGATTACTGCGCGGCCCAGCCGCCGTCCATGTTCCAGGCCACGCCGCGCACCTGGTCGGCGGCCGGCGAGCAGAAGAACACGGCCAGCGCGCCCAGCTCTTCCGGCGTGACGAATTCGCCCGACGGCTGCTTCTCGCTCAGCAGGGCCTTCTTGGCCTGCTCGTTGCTGATGCCCTCGCGGGCGGCGCGGTCGTCGACCTGTTTCTGCACCAGCGGGGTCAGCACCCAGCCCGGGCAGATCGCGTTGCAGGTGACGCCGCTGTGGGCGTTTTCCAGTGCCGTGACCTTGGTGAAGCCGACCAGGCCATGCTTGGCCGCGACGTAGGCCGACTTGCCGGCGGAACCCACCAGGCCGTGCACCGAGGCCAGGTTGATGATGCGACCCCAGTTCTTCTGCTTCATGCCGGGCAGGGCCAGGCGGGTGGTGTGGAAGGCCGAGGTCAGGTTGATGGCGATGATGGCATCCCACTTCTCGGTCGGGAATTCGTCGACGTTGGCGACGTGCTGGATGCCGGCATTGTTGACGAGGATGTCGACGCCGCCGAATTTTTCGGCTGCGAAGGCCATCATGGCCTCGATCTGGTCGGGCCTGGACATGTCGGCGTTATGGTAAGCGGTGCGCACGCCGAACTCCTGGCCGATGTCGGTGTACAGCTTCTCGATCTGCTGGGCGTCGCCGAAGCCGTTGAACACGATGTTCGCGCCCTGCTCGGCGAGCGAACGGGCGATGCCCAGGCCGATGCCCGAGGTCGAGCCGGTCACGAGGGCGGTCTTGCCGCTTAACATAGTCGATTTCATTGCTTCCTCTTCTCAGAAATGTGTGATCGTGGAGTGCTGTGTCGGTCTAAGACGGCCGGACTTGGTAGAATTCTAATCGCTTCGCCGGTTAAAATGTTGGCGGCCATTCAAGACACACGAGACGAGAGGGAGGAGGCATGGGCGAACCGAGGCTGAAAAGCGTGCAATGCAGTTCGCCGGCCGGCCTGCACCGCATGGCTTACAAGGAGTGGGGCGACCCCGCCAATCCGCAGGTGCTGGTGTGCGTGCACGGCGTGACCCGCGTGGCCGGCGACTTCGATGCGCTGGCGCGTGCCATGAGCGACCGCTACCGCGTGGTCTGCCCCGACGTGGCCGGCCGCGGACGCTCGGACCGCCTGCGCGACCCCAGCCTGTACGTCGTGCCGCAGTACGTGGCGGACATGGTGACGCTGATCGCGCGCGTGACCGCCAACAATGAGGAAGGCACCGTGCACTGGGTCGGCACCTCGATGGGCGGCCTGATCGGCATGATCCTGGCCTCGCTCGAGGGCAGCCCGATCCGGCGCCTGGTGCTGAACGATATCGGACCGGTGCTGGACGGCGCGGCGATGGCGCGCATCGGCGATTACATCGGCCAGGACGTGCGCTTCGCCAGCTTCGAGGAGGGCGCGCGCTTCGTGAAAGAGGTGTCGGCTTCCTTTGGTCCGCACAGCGATGAAGAATGGCACAAGCTGGCCAGCGACGTGCTGGTGCAGGAACCCGGCGGCACCTGGGTGCGCCACTACGACCTGGGCCTGGCCAAGCCCTTCGCCGCGATCACACCCGAGCGCGCCGGGCAGGACCAGGCGGCGCTGTGGGGCGCCTTCGACGCGATCCGCTGCCCGACGCTGCTGATCCGCGGCGAACTGTCCGACCTGCTGTCGCGCGCGACGGCGGAGGAAATGACGCGCCGCGGCCCGAAGCCGAGGCTGGCCGAGATACCCGGCGTCGGCCATGCGCCGACCCTGATGCACGCGCAGCAGATTGCGATCGTGCGCGATTTTTTAATCAACTAAACGTCGTTCCCGCACAGGCGGGAACCCAAGGAAGTCAAGAACATGGAAATCCAACGTCTGCATGTAGGCAAGCGCCTGTCCGAAACCGCCATCCACAACGGCACCGTCTACCTGGCCGGCCAGATCGCCGAGGACACCACCCAGGACATCGGCGGCCAGACCCGCGAAGTGCTGGGCCACGTCGACCGCCTGCTGGCGGAAGCCGGCAGCGACAAGACCCGCATCCTCAGCTGCCAGATCTACATCTCCAGCATGGAGCACTTCGCCGGCATGAACGAAGTCTGGGACGCCTGGGTCGCGCAAGGGAACACCCCGCCGCGCGCCACCGTCGAAGCGAAGCTGGCGAATCCGGCCTGCCTGGTCGAGATCGTCGTCGTCGCCGCTATGCCGTAATCAGTAGGGAGCTGCATGGTATCGATTGCCGCGCTCGGCGACGCCACCACCCAGCTGGTCCAGGGCCTCGGCCCCGAGGACCTGGCGCGGGTGCAGGCGGCGCTCGACTTCGCCCAGGAAGCCTACGGCGAGCGCCACGCCTCGTCCGGCCAGAGCGCCTTCGAGTTCTCGCTCGGGGTGGCGGTCACGCTCGCGCTGCTGCGCTCCGATGCCGAGACCCGCATCGCCGGCCTGCTGTTCGAGCTGTGCCTGGTCGAGCCGCTGGTCGCGGAGACGCTCGAAGACCGCTTCGGCAAGGAAGTCGCCGACATGGTGCATGGCGTGCACCAGCTGATCCGCCTGCGCGACCTGACGGCAAGCCAGGCGCCGGTCGGTCGCGGCAAGAACGCCGCGCAGCAGGCCATGGCGCAGGTCGAAACCCTGCGCAAGATGCTGCTGGCGATGGCCTCCGACATGCGCGTGGTGCTGGTGCGGCTGGCGTCCTGCGTCACCACGCTGCGTTATTTCGCGGAGATCAAGCGCTTCGACGAGATGACCCGCAACTACGGCAGCGAGGTGCTGGACCTGTACGCGCCGCTGGCCAACCGCCTCGGCATCTTCCAGCTCAAGTGGGAGCTGGAAGACCTGTCCTTCCGCATGATGGAGCCGGACACCTACAAGCGCATCGCCAAGATGCTCGAAGAGAAGCGCATGCTGCGCGAGAGCTTCGTGCAGTCCTCGATCGAGCGCCTGCAGGCGGAGCTGGCCGGCGCCGGGATCAAGGCCGAGGTCAGCGGCCGGCCCAAGCACATCTACAGTATCTGGAAGAAGATGCGCGGCAAGGAGCTCGATTTCTCGGGGCTGTACGACGTGCGCGCCTTCCGCGTGATCGTCGCCGACGTCAAGACCTGCTACGCGGTGCTGGGCGTGGTCCACAACATCTGGACCCCGATCCCGAAGGAATTCGACGACTACATCTCGCGCCCGAAGTCGAACGGCTACCAGTCGCTGCACACGGTCGTCACCGCCGAGGACGGACGTCCGCTCGAGGTGCAGATCCGCACCCAGGAGATGCACAACTTCGCCGAGTACGGCGTGGCCGCGCACTGGCGCTACAAGGAAGAGGGCGGCTCCAATTTCAAGAGCCAGCAGTACGACGAGAAGATCGCCTGGCTGCGCCAGCTGCTGGCCTGGAAGAGCGACGTCGTCGCCGATGCCGTCGCCGGCCAGGAAGACCTGCAGCGCGAGTGGGTCGAGAAGCTGAAGTCGGCCACGCTGGACGACCGCATCTTCGTGCTGACCCCGCAGGCGCGCGTGATCGAACTGCCGCAGGGCGCCACGCCGATCGACTTCGCCTACCACCTGCACAGCGAGGTCGGACACCGCTGCCGCGGCGCCAAGATCGACGGCGTCATGGTGCCGCTGAATACGGCGCTGAGGAACGGCCAGACATGCGAGATCATCACCGCCAAGGGACCTGCGGGCAGCGCCGGACCCTCGCGCGACTGGCTCAGCCCGGGCTACACGGTGTCGAGCCGGACCCGCACCAAGATCCGCGCCTGGTTCCACGCGCAGGAACTGGCCGAGACCCTGGCGCACGGACGGACGCTGGTCGAAAAATCGCTGCAGCGCGAGGGCAAGACCGCCGTCAACCTCGAAGCCCTGGCGCACAAGCTCGGCTTCGCGAAAGTGGACGACCTGTTCATCGCGGTTGGCAAGGAGAAGTTCAGCCTGCGCCACGTCGAGGCCGCGCTGCACGACCCGGCCGACAACCCGCCGCCGCCCGAGGATGCGGCGGTGGTCAACAAGAGCCGCGCGTCCAGCGTCGAGCAGGGCGCCAAGTCCGGCGTGCTGGTGGTCGGCAGCGAAGGCATGCTGACCATGCTGGCCAAGTGCTGCAAGCCGGCGCCGCCGGACCCTATCGTCGGCTTCGTCACGCGCGGCAAGGGCGTGTCCATCCACCGCGCCAGCTGCAAGAACTTCGGCGAGATGGCGTCCAAGGCGCCGGAACGGGTGATCGAGACCGACTGGGGCCGCGCCGACAGGGAAACGGTGTACCCGATCGACATCTTCATCCTCGCGTCCGACCGCCAGGGCCTGCTGCGCGACATCTCCGAGGTGCTGGCGCGCGAGAAGATCAACGTGATCGGGGTGAATACCCAGACCACGAAGGGCGCGGCGCGCATGGTGTTCACCGCGGAGATCGGCTCGACCGGGCAGCTGCAGAAGGCGCTGGCGGCGATCGGCGAGGTGGGCGGCGTGCAGGAAGCGCGGCGAACGTGATACGTGGAACAGGGGCATGCCCCGAAAAATGTATCATGTAAATATGCCGATCTCATCGCTCATCTACATCAAGCCGCGCGACTGGGGCGCCCGTATCGGGCGCTGGCTGCACAGCTGGTGGGCGATGCTGCACCTGGGCGCCGTGGCGCTGGTGATGGCGATGTCGCCGTCCACCTGGCACCGCGGCAACCGGCGGGCGACCTCGATCTATATCTACACCAGCACCTGGGCGGTGCTGCCCTGGTTCACGCTGCTGACGGCCCTGGTCAGCCTGGTCATCATCCGTATCGTGCTGGTGACGGCGCAGAGCTACGGCCTGTCCGGCTTCGCGCTCGAGATGATGGTGCGGGTGCTGGTGCTGGAACTGCTGCCGCTGTCGGCGGCGCTGTTCGCGGCCCTGCGCGCCGGCATGGCCTTCGACGCCAACGCGATGGGGCTCGCCGCCAGCGGCGTGGCGCCCGGCGATGCCGCTGAAGCGACCCTGCGCCGCGTGCGCCGCGACCTGGTGCCGCAGGTGATCGCCAACGCCTTTTCGGTGCTGAGCCTGGCCATGGTCAGCAGCGTGATCGTGCTGGTGCTGGCCTACCTGAACGTGTACGGGCTGTCGCCGTGGGGCCTGTCGGACTATACCCGCACCGTGGGGCGGGTGTTCGACCCGACCGTGACCCTGGGTTTCGTTTTCAAGACCGTGCTGTTCGGCCTGGCCGTGGCGGTGATCCCGAGCGCGGCCATCCTGGACATGCTGCGCCGCCGGCGCCGCCACCGCTCGAACGTGCAGCCCGGCGCGCTGCGGCTGCTGTTCGTGCTGTTGCTGATCGAGGCCAGTTCGCTGGCCGTCAAATATATCTGAACGAGAGAGTTCGCATGGCAGATACCGTTCCCGACGAGCCGAAACATGTGGAAGCGAAGGCAGTGATCCTGCTGGTCGTGATCGGCGCGCTGATCGTCGCCTTCTTCCTGTACGTGATGTACGCGCGCGGCGTGTTCGAGCCCACCCAGCAGCTGGTGCTGGTGACCGACAATTCCGAGGGCGTCATCCCCGGCATGGACATGACCTTCGCCGGCTTCCCGATCGGACGCGTGCGCCAGGTGGACCTGGGCAAGGACGGCAAGGTCAACGTCCTGGTCGACATCCCCAGGGCCGATGCCAAGTGGCTGCGCACCACCAGCGTGTTCACGCTGGAGTCGAGTGTGGTGGGCCAGACCCGGCTGCGCGCCTACAGCGGCATCCTGACCGACCCGCCGCTGCCGGACAAGGCGCAGCGGCCGGTGCTGCGCGGCGACGCCGCCGCCGAGATTCCGCGCCTGCTCTCGACCGCCCGCAGCCTGCTCGAGAACCTGCAGAACATGACGCAGGAAGGCTCGGCCATCGCCAACACGCTCGGCAACGTCGAGACCTTCAGCGGCCGCCTGACCGGCAAGTACGGCGTGCTCGGCACGGCGCTGGGCGGCGACGCCGAGGCGCAGAAGCTTTTGCAGACCCTGCAGCGGGTCGACGCCATCCTGGCCAAGACCGACCGCCGCGTGTTCGGCAAGAATGGCGTGATGGACGACGCCCAGGCTGCCGTGCGGGAGTTGAACGGCGTGCTGCAAGATGCGCGCGGGACGCTGCAGAAGGTCGACGCGGTGCTGGTCGAAGCCCAGGCGGTCGGCGCCAACGCCAGGAACGCCACCCAGGACCTGGGCCGCCTGCGCGGCGAGGTCGACGCCAGCCTGCGCAAGGTGAACCGGCTGGTCGACGAGATCAACCGCAAGTGGCCGTTCAAGCGCGACGAGGAGATCAAGCTGCCATGAAGAAGATCGCGTTGGTATTGACGATGGTACTGGCCGGCTGCGCCAGCAAACCCCAGCCGCCGGACTGGCAGCCGAACGCGAAGAGCGCACTGGATGGTTTCACCGACGCCTGGCTGCACGGCGACACGCCGGCCGCCGACGCTGAATTCGCGCGCGCCCGCCGCGAGACCGCCAGCACCGGCCGCTTCGACAATGTGGCCCAGGTGGAGCTGGTGCGCTGCGCCGCGCGCGTGGCGGCCCTGGTGTACGAGTGCCCGGGCTACGCGGCGCTGGCCGGCGATGCAAGCCCGGCCCAGCAGGCCTATGCCGCGTATCTCGAAGGACGGTGGCAGGGCCTGGATGCCGGCCTGCTGCCGGAACAGCACCGCGCCGTGGTCGGCACCGGCACGCTGGCCGGGGTGCGGGATCCGCTGGCGCGGCTGGTGGCGGCAGGTGCGCTGATGAAGGCGGGGCGCATCAACCCGGCCGACATCGCCGTTGCCGTCGACACGGCATCGAACCAGGGCTGGCGCCGGCCGCTGCTGGCCTGGCTGGGCGTGCAGGCGCAGCGCGCGCAGGCGGCGGGCGATGCCGCGGCGGCGCAGCAGATCCGGCGCCGCATCGCGCTGGCGTCGGAAGGCTGAGGATTGATGTGAAGGCGGCCGGCCTCAGGCCGTCTGCGGCCGGCTGCGAAGCTGGCGCGGTTCCTCGGCCATGATCCTGGCCGCCACCTCGTCCGGTACCTGCTCGTCCCTGAGCAGGGCCAGTGCCATCTCCCGGCCGAGCTTCTTTTCGATCTTCAGTGCCGCTTCCACGATGGCGTCCTGCACGCGGTTCCTGCGCCGGCAGCCCACGTAGGGCAGCTGTGCCGGCTGGTCCGCCGTCGACGCCATGCGGGGAGGGCGCTTGCGCCCGGTGAGCAGGACGCGGTTGGCTATCTCGGGGGCGACGCCTTCCTGTTCGAGGTAGCGCGCCGCCTCGTCGATGCCCAGCATCTGCTGGTACACCAGGGCGACTTCGATGTGCTGCGAAAGCAGATTTTCGCGACGTGGCTTCCAAACCATGCAAGGCTCCAGCAATTGATCCGACCTGAAGCGTCATGATACTTCAGGGCCGGCCTCCCTTTCCACACGGCTGGGCCGCAGCCTTATCGGACCCGCGCCACGCGCGCACTGTTGGTGTGGCCGTCGACCTGCAGGAAGTAGGCGCCGATCAGGCCGCGCGTGATTTCCACATTCGGATTCTGCATGATGGGCAGGACGGCATCGGTGTCGTCGGTGACTTTCCAGACCTGGCCGTTGGCCAGCGTGAAGACCGTGCCCGGTCCCCAGCCCTCGAAGCGCCCGACCACGCTGCTGCGGATCGATGCGGGTTCGATGTCCTTCTGCTTCTTGACCACCGGGCGCAGGCCGAAATTCTGTTCCGGCGACACGGCCGGTGCGGCCGGCGCGGCAGCGGGGGCGGCAGCGGCTGGGGATGCGGCAACGACCGGGGTGGCGCCGACCGGGATCGCGTCATAGCAGGCGAGGCGGCGCGCGGTGTCCGGCTGGGCGCGGCATTTCAGGATGGCAGCGTCGTCGGCGAAGGCGGCGCCGGCGGACAGCAGCCCGCAGGCGAACAGCAGAAGGTTTTTCATGGGCTCGTCTAAATGATCATGCCGGAATGGCAAGTCATTATAGTAGCCGAGCCCCGGAACAACATGCTAGAGCACGCCGAAGATGAACAGCAGGACGACGGTGATGGCGGCGGAGACCAGGATCGAGCCCAGGCAGCCCAGTTTGTTGGAGAAGAAGAGGAACATGCTCAGGCCTTTCCGGATGCGTGTACGGGATGCTGTTGCTGCGGGGCGGACACCCGTTCGACGAACTGGCCGATCGCGGCGGCGTACTGGCCGCCCTGCTCCAGCAGGCCGTTGTGGCCTGCGGGTTCGACCAGGATGAAGTCGGCGTCCGGCGCGAGTTCGCTGATCGCCTTGCCTGCCTCGGGTTTGGTGACGCGGTCGGCGTCGCCGGCCAGCACCCGCACCGGCACCGTGATGGTCGCCGGGGTCGGCGTTTCATCCCAGCGCAGCACCGCGCGCAGGCCCTTGGCGATGACGTTCGGCTTGTCCTTGATGTTGAAGCGGGTGCCGTACTCCAGCTGGCCGCGGGTGACGCCGCGGCTCAGCGAGGAGATGCGGTTGACGATGTGGCTGGTGCCGTTCAGGTAGCTCTGCAGGTTCGACAGCCACATCAGGGGCCAGAGCAGGATGGTCAGCAGCAGCAGCGGCTCGATCACCGGCCAGCGCAGCAGCTTCAAAAGGCCGCTTGCCATGACGGTGTTCAGCGGCCAAGTATGGGTGGTGTCCATGAAGACCATGCCGTTGATTTTCCCGCGCAGGAGTTCGGGATGCCTGCGGGCGAGCGTCAGCATCATGAAGCCGCCGATGCTGTGGCCGACCAGGGTGACCGGCCGGTCGCCGGTGTGGGCGATCACGCTGCGCAGGTCTTCCGCCAGCCGTTCGACCGAATAGCGGCCGTCCGCCGGCTGGGTCGAGCGGCCGAGGCCAGGCAGGTCCCACAGCACCAGGCGGTAGTGTTTGGCGAGTTCCTTGCGCACGTAGTACCAGGCGGTGCTGTCCAGCGCCCAGCCGTGGGTCAGCACGATGACCGGCCTGTCGGCCGGCCCCTCCATCTCGACGTGCAGCCGGCTGCCGCTGGGCGCCTCCAGCACGGTGGCGTTCGGACTGCGCAGCGCGCTCGGCTCGTCGCGGCCGCGCGGATAGAAGGCCAGCACGATCTGCCGCCCCAGCAGCGACCACGCGAGCATGGCGATACCGTAGACCAGGGTACTGGTGGCCACGATGGTGCCGGCGATCCAGCCCCAGACGATCCAGAGGCCGCCCACCAGCAGCGCGACGGAGCCCAGTGTGGCGAGTGTGCCCAGCAGGAAGGGGAGCGGCAGCATGTACATGGCGGGGTTCCTGTTCTCGTTTCAGGTAGCGGTCCATCCCGCCTGCGCGGGACGTGCGGGCGCCTGCCGGTAGGCCGGCGGCAGCTGGTTGTGGATGCGTACCGCGGCCCTGGCTGCGCCGCCGGTCGCCACCGCGATCTGGTTCAGGCCAACGACCACGTCGCCGATCGCGTACAGGCCGGGGACCGAAGTGGCGTAATGGTCGTCGACCACGATTTCCTCGCACTGCGCGGTCTTCGCGCCCAGCTTCGCGGCGAGGTTCGAGCGGGCCTTCTCGCCCAGCATGGGGTAGAACACGTCGGCCGAATATTCCTCGCCGTCCTCGGTGTGCATCACCGGCTTCATGGCCGCGTCCATGGTCACCGACAGCAGCGGCGACTCGATCAGGCGCACGCCGGCGGCGTCGAGGCGGCGCTTGTCTTCGTCGTCCAGCATCGAGGCTGGGCCGCGCTCGAACAGCGTGACGTCGCTGCTGAAGCTGCGCATGAAGAGGGCGTGGCCGACCGGGTTGGTATCGGCGGTGGCGACCGCGATGCGCTTGTCCATCACGTCGAAGCCGTCGCACACGGGACACAGGCGCAGCGAGCCGAAGGCGATCGCCTCGCGCCAGTTCTCGATCGGCAGCCCGGCGTCGGCCACGCCCGTGGCCAGCAGCACGGTGTGGGCGCGGATCTGTACCGGTTCGGCCGGAGGCGCATCCTCGCCGCCGGACTCGGGCAGGTAGTCGCCGACGAACAGGCCGTCCTCGATGCGCAGGTCGAGGATCTCGCCTGGCGTCACCGTGCCGCCATAGCGCTCCAGCTGCACCGTGAGGTTGCCGAGCAGGACGTGGCCCGGCACGCCTTCCGGGAAACCGGGATAGTTGTGCGAAACGGGAATCAGGCGCAGCCGGCTGTTGCCCTTGTCGACCAGGGCGACGCTGCGTGTGAAGCGGCGCAGGTAGATGGCGGCGGTCAGGCCGCCGGGGCCGCCGCCGACGATGAGGGTGTCGTAGACTTGATCTTGGATAGGCATGTGCCGATTATCGGTACATACACCGTGGCCGGCGTATCGGCGCGCGTGCCGCTGCCGGGTCGGAGCCGGCTGACATGCTGATCAGTGCTGGTCGTGCACTTCCGGCTGCAGGGTCACATGGTCGATGCCGTGCTTGTCGAGCAGCATGTCTTTCACGGCGCGCAGCACCTCCGGCCAGGCGTTCAGGTCGGCGATCTCGAGGTGGCCGATCAGGGCCGGTTCGCCCGGCGACATGTCCCACACGTGCAGGTCGTGCACCGACAGCACGCCCGGCACCGCCGCCAGGTCGGCGCCCACGCCCAGGTAGTCGATCTGATCGGGCACGCCCTCCATCAGGAAGTGGTAGGACTCGCGCAGCACGCCGACGGTCGACTTCAGGATCAGCAGCGACACGAAGATTGACAGGATGGGGTCGATCCGCACCCAGCCGGTGAAATGGATGATGGCGCCGGCGGCGATCGCGGCCACCGAGCCGAGCAGGTCGCCCAGCACGTTCACCAGGGCGGCGCGCGTGTTGATGCTCTGCTCGCCGCGCGACAGGACCCAGGCCACCAGGATATTGATGCAGGCGCCGATGGCGGCGACCACGAACACGGTGCCGCCCTGCACGGCTTCCGGCTTGAGCAGGCGCTGCGCCGCCTCGTAGACGATCCAGCCGACCAGCAGCAGCATCGCCAGGCTGTTGACGAAGGCGGCCAGCGCCTCGGCGCGTACGAAACCGAAGGAGTGGCGGTGCGAAGGCGGACGGCGCGCGATCAGCTGGGCCATCAGCGCCAGGCCGAGGGCGGCGGCGTCGGTCACCATGTGGCCGGCGTCGGAGATCAGCGCCAGCGAGTTCGACATGAAGCCGGTCACCGCTTCGATGCACGCGAACAGCAGGGTCAGGCCCAGCGCCAGTCCCATCGCGGCCTGGCTGCGGCCTTCGATGACGTGGCCGTGGCGGGCGTCGCCGTCGAGGTGGGCGTGCAGGTGGGCGGAGGAGATCGACTGGTCGGACATGGGAAAAGGGGACAATAATAAACAGGCGGCAGTATACCTCCCGGGTGTCGTCCCGGTACGTGTATGTGCTGCCTTGCACAATTGCAGCCGAGCCCCTATAATGGTCGGACACGGGCGGTTAGTTCAGCTGGTTAGAATACTTGGTCGACATCCAAGGGGTCGCAGATTCGAATTCTGCACCGCCCACCAGAATACTCAGCAGTAATATTAGTAAGAGCGAGAAAGGCATCCACGGTTATGACACCGCGAACTACAACGACGTTGTGGGGGAATCGCTAGACGCGGTATGGTGTGCTTTTGCCTTTTGAAAGCTCTACGACACTAAAAGAAAACGCGCCTAGTGCGCGTTTTTTTTCGTCCAAATACTTTTCCTTTCAATTTTATTAATCTTAGCGGGCGCGAGTGGCGCCGAACAGGAGATCAAAATGCTGAATGTGCGACTTCCGGACGGCTCCAGCCGTCAATTCGAGGGCCCGGTCACCGTGGCCCAGGTGGCCCAGAATATCGCTCCGAGCCTGGCCAAGGCCGCGCTGGCCGGCAAGGTCAACGGCAAGGTAGTCGATACCTCCTTCCTGATCGAGTCCGATGCCGACCTGGCGATCGTCACCGACAAGGATCCGGATGGCCTGGAAGTGATCCGCCACTCGACCGCCCACCTGCTGGCCCACGCCGTCAAGGAACTGTTCCCGGAAGCCCAGGTCACCATCGGCCCGGTCATCGAGAACGGTTTCTACTACGACTTCTCGTACAAGCGCCCGTTCACCCCGGAGGACCTGGCCGCGATCGAAAAGAAAATGGCGGAACTGGCCAAGAAGGACGAGCAAGTCGTCCGCAAGGTGCTGCCGCGCGACGAGGCCGTGGCCTATTTCAAGTCGATCGGCGAAGAGTACAAGGCCGAGATCATCGCCTCGATCCCGGCGAATGAAGACGTATCGCTGTACGCCCAGGGCGGCTTCACCGACCTGTGCCGCGGCCCGCACGTGCCCTCGACCGGCAAGCTGAAGGTCTTCAAGCTGATGAAGCTGGCCGGCGCCTACTGGCGCGGCGACTCGAAGAACGAGATGCTGCAGCGCGTCTACGGCACCGCCTGGACCAAAAAGGAAGACCAGGAGCAATACCTGCACATGCTGGAAGAGGCCGAGAAGCGCGACCACCGCAAGCTGGGCAAGCAACTGGACTTCTTCCACTTCCAAGACGAGGCCCCGGGCCTGATCTTCTGGCACCCGAAAGGCTGGACCATCTGGCAGCAGGTCGAGCAGTACATGCGCAAGACCTACCAGGCCACCGGCTACAACGAAGTCAAGGCGCCGCAGATCATCGACGTGACCCTGTGGCAGAAGACCGGTCAC
>Ga0265798_10004126_pt1 | contig 20258 bp, 21 predicted proteins | sample P3T30metagenome_FD_192430 | JGI IMG/M metagenome (GOLD analysis project Ga0265798, IMG submission 192430) | Plant litter microbial communities from East Loma Ridge, Irvine, California - P3 T30 | ecosystem: Environmental > Terrestrial > Plant litter > Unclassified | place: USA: California... | reverse complement strand
TGCGCGTAATCCTCGATCACGACCTGGAGGCCGAGTCGGAAGTGGTAGAACACCGAGATGACCAGCAGGATCATCGGCATCGCCACCCATGCCGAGCCGAGCCACGGCCGCACGGTCGCGTAATCATAGCTGGGCAGCCGCGCGATCGCGATGACGAACCACAGCATCAGGAACAGGTTCGACGCCGCCGTCAGGCGCTGGCGCCACCAATGGTGCGCGCCGTGCTTGGCGCTGCCGAGGCCGCGGACGCGGCCGAGTTCAGTCCCGCGACCCATTATTTGGCCCCCAACATGAATGCCCAGAAAATGATCGTCGCGAGGATCGAGAAGCCGAACGTCGCCATCGCGCCGCGTTTGTTACCCTTCAGCTCGTAGCCTGCGCCGGTATCGAGAATGAAGTGACGCACGCCGCTCGCCATGTGCTGGAACAGGCACAGCGTCAGCCCGATGCCGAGGATATACCCCAGCGCGCCGCCCAGCGCCTCTCCGAACACGAAGTGGAACAGGGCATAGCTTTCGCGCCCGCCGGCGATCGCCGCCAGCCACCACACCAGCAGGAACGCGCCCACGGTCGCCATGCCGCTGCCGGTCACGCGGTGGAGAATCGAGACCGTCATGTGCGGACCCCATTTCCAGATGGTCATGTGCGGGCTTAACGGACGGGCGGCGGGGCGTTGGCTGGCCAAGGCGAAAATCCTCTTCGGGCTATCGGCGTCGTATTAGTCCCCATCAGGCACGATGCAAGCGCTGCGACGCAATATGGACCCGCGCCTGCGCAGACGGGTATGATCGTGGCGCCTTATCGGCAGCATCCGGATCCGCATCCTAACCGGGCCTTAACCAGCGGCGGCTAGACACACGGCATGAACCGCCGCGAGGCGGCTGTCTAACGCACGAACCGGAGGCGTACGCTTGAACCTTGATCATCTGCCCGCTCCCGGCGAGACTGCGGCGGCGTTCGACATCGGATCGCAGCTGCGCGCGTTCGATATGGACGCGACGATGCTGGCGACCTGCCGCACGCTGTGGACCATCCTCGAACCGGACGCCCGCGCCATAGCCGAACAATATTGGACGCACTGGCGGCGCTGCTTCGCGAACGAGCGGGTCTGGGACCCGGTCGAGACCGAGCGCATGATCGATCTTGGCTGCACCTTCCTGCGCGACCGCTTCTGCGATCCCGCCGGTCGCGCCTGGATCGAAGCGATCGAGCGCTCCGTCGCGATCGCCGCCAAGATGAACGTGCCACCGATGGGACTGCGCGCCATGATCTGCGCGAGCGACCAGACTGCGCTGGCGCTTCTGCTGAAACGCGTTGCCGGCGACGACGCGCGTTTGCCGGCGATGCTCGACGCGCTGATGCGGCTGTCCGCGCTGGAGGCGGACATCACCGCCTCGCTGTACCGATCCTATGACGACCATGCCGTGCTGATCGGCCGCGAGCGACTCGCCGAGCAGTTCCGCGAGAGCATCGCCCGCGTGGTGGAGGGTGCGACCGAGGACAGCGTGACGCTGCGCGCGCATTCGGTGCGGACCTCCGCCTCGACCCGGGGAATGCTGGGCAAGACCTCCGAAGTGGCTGCCGCCGCCGAACAATCGGCGCTGGCGATGCGCGAAGCCGCGCAGACCGCCGCCGGCCTGATCCGCGCGATCGAGGATGCACGCACCGAGGTCGAGGCCGCCGCCGAGATCGCCACGCGCGCCTCCGGCCAGGCCAGCCAGGCGGTCGGCATGTCGGAAACCTTGTCGGATCACGCCAAGTCGATCGAATCGATCCTCGGGCTGATCCGCGACATCGCCGGGCAGACCAACCTGCTCGCCCTGAACGCCACGATCGAGGCGGCGCGGGCGGGCGATGCCGGGCGCGGCTTTGCGGTGGTGGCGCAGGAGGTGAAGAGCCTCGCCAGCCAGACCGCGCGCGCGACCGACGACATCGCCGCCAAGATCGCCGCGATCCAGTCCGCCACGCGCTCCACGGTCGACACCAACGCCAACATCAAGGCGACCGTCGCCGAGGTGCAGGAAAGCGCCAACCGCATCCGCTATGCGATGGAGGCGCAGGCGCAGACCGTCACGGCGATCACCGCGGCCGTCGACGAAACCGCGCTCGCCGCCGATTCAATGTCGCACACCATCGCCACCATCCGCGAAGACACCGAGAATGTGGCGTCCGATATCGACCAGGTCGGGCGCGGTTTCGACACGCTCGAGGGCAAGCTCGGCACGCTCAAGAGCAGCGCGGCGGATTTCGTGGCGCGCGTCGCCGCCTGAGGATCGCAGCCCGCCCCGGCCCGAAGCCGGGGTGGTCAGTTACCGACCTGCATTGGCGTACCCTAATCCTGCCGCCAACCTGACGGGCCGCGCGCACTCTCGACTCGGCGCAATTCGGCTCTAGAAAGCCGCATGACCAACATCCTCCTCACCGGATCGTCGCGCGGCATCGGCGCGGCGATCGTCACCGCGCTGGATCTGCCGGACGTCGGCCTCGCCAGGCAGGCGACGCGCGGCGGCGACGGCACCCTCGCCGCCGACTTCGCCGACCCCGCCGCCCCGCAAGCGCTTTGGGACGCGGCGGTCGCGCAGCTCGGCACGATCGACGTGCTGGTCAACAACGCCGGCGTGTTCGAGGCAAGCCCGCTGGGCGACGACGACTGGGTGGCGCAGTGGGAGCGCACGATGCGCATCAACCTCACCGCGTCGGCCGAACTGTGCCGGCTGGCGGTGCTGCATTGGCAGGCGCGTGGGGTGGGCGGCCGGATCGTCAACGTCGCCAGCCGCGCGGCGTATCGCGGCGACAGCCCGGCGCACTGGCATTACGCCGCGTCCAAGGCGGGCATGGTGGCGATGACCAAGACCATCGCGAGGGGATATGCGCGCGAAGGCATCCTCGCGTTTGCGGTGTGCCCGGGCTTCACGATGACCGGGATGGCGGAGGAGTATCTGGCGAGTCGCGGCGGCGACAAGCTGCTTGCCGACATTCCGCTCGGCCGTGTCGCCGAGCCGGCCGAGGTCGCGACGACCGTGAAGTTCCTTGCGCTGGAGGCGCCGCCATCGATGACCGGCGCGGTGATCGACGTGAACGGGGCCAGCTATGTCCGTTGACCCGACCGAAAGCTGGAAGCTTTCGATCCCGTGCACCCGCGACGAAGCCGAGGCGATCGATATGGGCGAAGGGTTGGCGGGCTTCGATCCCTCGCCCGTCATCCTCACCAGCGAGGAGATCGAGGACGATCCGACGAGCTGGCGGCTCGACGCATTCTTTAGCGGCAAGCCGGGCCGCGCGGTGATCGCGGCGGTGCGCGCGCTCGCGCCCAGCTCGGCGGCGGTGAAGGCCAAGGCCGAACGCGTGCCAGACGAGGACTGGATCACGCTCAGCCAGGCGGGGATCGAGCCGGTGCAGGCGGCGCGCTTCTACGTCCACACCAGCGCCAACAAGGGCGATGTGCCAGAAGGCGCGCACGCCTTCCAGATCGAGGCGAGCCGCGCGTTCGGCACCGGCCACCACCAGACCACCACCGGCTGCCTGCTCGCGCTCGACGCGATGAAGGCGGCGGGCAAGCGCTTCCGCAACGTGCTCGATATCGGCACCGGCACGGGGCTACTCGCGTTCGCGGCACTGCACCTGTGGCCGCGCGCCTACGCCACCGCGTCGGATATCGACGCGGCGGCGGTGGCGATCAGCGAGGAGAACGCACACGTCAACGGCGTCGCGCTCGGCAGCGGGCCGGGCGCGCTGGCGCTTGCCACCGCGCCGGGGCTGGGGCATCCGCTGGTGATCGGGCGGGCACCGTATGACCTGATCGTCGCCAACATCCTCGCCGGGCCGCTGATCGGGCTTGCTCCGACGATCGCGATGGCGCTCACCGAAGGCGGCACGCTGGTGGTGGCCGGGCTGCTCGACTGGCAGGCCGCGCCCGTCACCGCCGCATACCGCCGACAGGGGCTGATGCCGGTGTCCGCGAACGCGATCGGCGATTGGCCGACGCTCGTGCTTCGCAAGCGCGCGCGTTACGGTGCGGCGCGGGTGACGCGGCTCGGACCGGGCGGCGCCAACGACGCGCCGGGGTTCGGGAGCTGGTGAGCCGCTGAGCGGGGCTGGTCGAGCGCCAGCGCGAGGCCCGCGCCGGCGAGATACGCGAGGAAGTCCCACCCGTCGAAACCGGTGCCGAGCAGGCAGCGCGCAAGCGCGTTGCCGCCGAGGCCAAGCCGATCGACCAGTGCGAACGCCTGCCCGATCTCCAGCGCGCAGGCGATCGTCAGTGCGCCCGCCGCCGCTTGCCGACACGTTACCTTCGTAACCGCGCGAAACGCGAGATAGACCAGCACTACCGCCAGCGTGTCGCCGAGATGCGGCCGAACGAAACGGTCGTGCACGAAGGCGGCGATCGCCACCTCGATCGCAAGCAGCGCCAGCGTCGCCGCGGCGTAAGGCAGTCGGGATGTCATGACACCCACGTCGCACGTCGCGGTGCAGCGATGATGCAGGCGGCGTGGCGTTCCGGTTCAGGCCGGCATCTTGCCCCGCGCATACGCCTGCGTGCCGTGCGTCAGCAGCGCGTCGTCGGCCAGCACCTCACCCGGCGCGATATCGCTCTGGCGGCGGACCGCGCGGTACAGCGGCGCGAAGTCGATCTCCGTCGTTGCGCTCAACAGCTCCTCGAAACTCGGGATCACGAAGTAGTTCTGCTGGAAATCGTCGATGCGGTATTCGGTGCGCATCACCCGTTCCAGATCGAAGGCGATGCGGTTGGGGCTGGCATCCTCCAGCGCGAAACGGCTTTCCGAGAAGCTTGACACGATGCCCGCGCCGTAGATGCGCAAGCCCTCCGGCTCCGCCACCAGCCCGAACTCGACGGTGTACCAGTACAGGCGCGCGAGATATTTCAGCGCATCCAGCCCGACCGCGCGCTGGCCGCCCTTGCCATAGGCCTCCAGATACTCCGCGAACATGGGATCGGCGAGCATCGGGACATGGCCGAACACGTCGTGGAACACGTCCGGTTCCTGGAGATAATCGAGCTGGTCGGCGCGGCGGATGAAACTGCCCGCGACGAAGCGGCGGTTCGCCATGTGATCGAAGAACACGTCGTCCGGCACCAGCCCCGGCACCGCCACCACCTGCCAGCCGGTCAGCGTCATCAGCCGGTCCGACAGTTCGGTGAAATCAGGGATACCGGGCTTGGACAGTTTCAGCACGTCGAGCCCGCGCAGATATGCGTCCGATGCGCGCCCCGGCAGCAGCTTCGCCTGCCGGGCGAACAGCGTGTCCCACACGCCGTGTTCCTCGGGCGTATAACGGCCCCAGTTCTGCGGCACCGTCCAGTCGGCGGCGGCGCCTTCGGGCGGGCGCGGGGCGGGCGTATCGTCGATCATGAAAAGACCGTAACACGCTGGCCAGTCGTGGGGAAAGCAGTGTGACGCGAAACTGGTGGCGTTTGATACAAAATGTGGCGATCGCGATTGCGGCAGTGCTGGGCGGGTATATCGCCGCCGGGCTGATCGGCGGCGCGACCCCGACCAATGCCGCCTGGCGTGAAGCCCCTGACGGCATCCGCATCGCCGTTTCGAGCAACGGCGTGCACACCGGGCTGATCGTGCCGGTCATCGCCGCCGGTGTGGACTGGCGCGGCCTGTTGCGGCCCGGCGACCTCGCCGATCCGCGCTACGCCGGCTATCCGGCGGTCGAGATCGGCTGGGGCGAGCGGGGCTTCTACCTCGAAACGCCGACCTGGGCGGACGTGCGGCCGGGCACCGTGATCGCCGCCGCGATCGGCAGCGACCGGACGGTGATGCATGTCGACCACCTGCCCTTCCCCGCGCCGGATGCGCACAACCGCGTCATCACCTTGCGGCCCGAGGAATACCGCCGCCTCGCGCAGTTCATCCGCGCGAGCTTCGGCCCGAGCGGGTGGCACCGGCCCGGCTATTTCACCGCCGACGCCTTCTACGACGGGCGCGGCCATTACAGCGCGATCCGCACCTGCAACACATGGACCGGCGATGCGTTGAGATATGCGGGTGTCCGCGTTGGTGCATGGACGCCGTTTGCGGCATCGGTCATGCAATGGTTCAAGAAATAGCGGTTCCAGACGTCGCGGCGCTGCTGCCCCCTTCGAGATTGCTCTGGGCAGCCGAACTGCCGCGCGGCTTGTTCGGTCTTGCCGAGTTGCTCGCGGCGCGCACCCGGCTGAAGACCGCGCCGCGCGGCGACGGACGGCCGGTGATGATCCTGCCCGGCCTCATCAACACCGATCGGTCCAACGCGCTGCTGGTGCGCTTCCTGCGCCACCTTGGGTACCGCGTCGAGGGATGGGGGCTGGGGCGAAACCTAGGCACGAAGGCGATCGGGCGCGAGGGCGAGGTGCTGATGGAGCGGATCACCGCGCTTCATGCCGAGACGGGCGAGCCAGTCGCGCTGATCGGCGTGAGCCTCGGCGGGATCATGGCGCGGATCGCCGCGCACCGCGCGCCCGATCTGGTGCGCGAGGTCGTCACGATCAGCTCGCCCTACGCGGGTTCGGCCCGCGCGACCAACGTGTGGCGATCGTTCGAGTTCTTCACCGGCGACCGGCTCGACGACGATCATGTCGTCGCGCAGGCCGCGCTGGCCGCGACCCCGCTGCCGGTACCGGAAACCGCGATCTGGAGTCGCAGCGACGGCCTCGTCGCGGGCGAGATCTGCCACGCACCCGGAACACGCGCGATCGAGGTGCGCAGCAGCCATATCGGCGTGCAATGGCGTGCCGAGGTGATGATGGCGGTGGCGGGCATCCTCGCCGCGCGGTAGCGCCGCTCGCCTCGCGGCGTCGCGCGTGATAGCGCGGCGACCATGCCGAGGGGGACGCCGGACATGCGCGAGAAGCTCAAGGCAGCGGTGCTGCATATCGTCTGCGTGGTTGCGCTGATGTGGACGGGGCTCGTCAACGGACAGCCGTTCTTCTTTCCGGACAGCACCAACTACATCCGGATCGCCGATTCGGCGGCGTTCATCGCCTCCAGGCACCGCATCGCGACGGTGTGGACCGACCGCTACCGCGACGCCATCGAAGCGCCCAAGCCAACCGCCGCCGCACCCGCCGCGCCGCAGCGTGCCAACGATCTCGGCAGCGGCATGATCATGGCGGGGCGCTCGCCCTATCTCGGCGCATGGCTGTGGCTGAGCTACGTGGTGGGCGATTTCTGGCCGTTCGTGCTGGTCAACGCAGGTGTCGCCTATCTGCTGATCCGCCTCTCGCTGCACCGCTTTGGCCTGCTTCGAGCCCGCAACGTGTTGATCGCGGTGGCGGTGCTGGCGGGCATGACCAGCCTGCCGACCTTCGACGCGATGCTGCTCGCCGATCCGTTCGCGCCGTTCGGCGTGCTCGCGCTGGTGCTGCTGGCCACGCCGGGGCGGCTGAACCGAGTGGAGACGGGCTTCCTCGTGGCGCTGACGCTCGTCTCGGCGAGCTTCCACCTTACGCACATCACCATGTTTGCAGCGATGACGGTGGTGATCCTGCCGCTGCGCTGGTGCGTCCCCAAGCTCGCGATCCCGCCGCGTGCGTGGATCGCCGGCGTGGCGGCGGTGGCGATCGGGCTGCTGTCGGTGCAGGCGACCGCGCTTGCCGCGCGCGCCGCGTTCGGGCGCGCGCCGCAATTGCTGCCGCTGCTGACCGCGCGCTTCTACCTCGACGGCCCCGGCAAGCGCTTCGTCGAGAGCGGGTGCGAGGGCGGGCGCTTCGCGATCTGCCATGTGCCGATCGTCATGCCGCCGGGCAACGGCGCATGGCTGTTCTCACCCGAACCGGGCACCGGCGCATACCTGCTCGCAGCCCCTGCGGAGCGCCAGCGGATGGGGAACGAGGACATTGCCTTCGCACTCGCGGTGCTGCGCTACGATCCCGTCGGCGAGGGCAAGATGATGGCGTTCAACACGCTGCGGCAGCTGGCATGGATCGACTATGACGGGCTCAACACCGGCTGCCCGCGCAGCGAGCCCGATTGCTGGGCCGCGCTGCCGCCGCCGGTGCGCGCGAAGCTGGAGGCGTCGCCAAGCGGCCGCAACGCCTGGCCGGTCGCGGCAATGAACGCGCTTTTGTACCTCGCGGTGCTCGGCTCGGCCGTGATCGTCGCGTTCGGCCTGCCGCGCCTCGCCCGGCGTGATCCCGCGTCAGCGCGTGCACTGACGATCTGGCTGCTGCTCGGCGGCGCGGCGTTCCTCACCAACGCGTTCTTCGGCGGCGCGGTGGCGGACCCGCAATACCGCTACACCGGTCGGATGGTGTGGCTGCTCGTGCTGCCGGGCGTGATCGTCGCGCTTCGGCTGCGATCACGCGACGTTCCGGCGGACTAGCGCCCGATCAGCAATCCTGCCCGTGCTGGCGGCGGCATTCGTTGGCTTCGCGGCGACGCTCGCGGCCTTCCTTCGCCTCCTGCTTGCGCATCTTGCGGCCGTAGTTGCGATCCGATTCGGACTGGCTGGTGGTGGTCCAGTCGACCGCCTTGGAGGTAATCCGAACCGGCGCGGTCACGACATGCGCGACGGTGCTGACGCAGCCGCCCGCCAACAGAGGAACCAGAGACGCACACACTACCAGCTTACGCATGACCAAAACTTACTCCCCGGCGGCGGCATTTCGTGCCGATACCCCAATATCGGGGAAGTCGGTGAAGAAGCCGTCGATGCCCAGTTTGATATATAGCCGAATTTCGTCGGAAAGACGGCCATGCGTGGCTGGCGTCATGCCGGTCCTGAAACTCGGGATCAGGAAGACGTTCTCGGCGCGGAACGTCCAGGGGTGCAGCCGCAAGCCCGCTGCGTGCGCGTCCGCCACCAGCGTCGAGGGCGGATCGTCGCCGTGCTGGATCATGTCGAGACCCGGGCCGATGCCGTACGCATAGCTGGCGACCTGCTTCAGCCCGTCAGGCGTCGCCATCGCCGCGTAGGACGGCGCCGCCTTGTCGGCAGGACCACCGCGCGCGTCCATCAGCTGGATGAGGCGGATGCCGGTCAGCGTGTGGATATGCTTGAGGTTGTTCACTTCGAACGACTGGATGAACACCGGGTCGCCCGGCTTGCTCCAGCCCGCCTTTTTCAACTGTGCGACGAGCTTGTCGTCCATCGGCAGGCCGATCGACGCGAAATAGCTCGGATGCTTGGTTTCGGGATAGATGCCGATCGTGCGGTGCAGTTCCTTCGTCCGTCGCTTGGCGAGCGCGATCACCTCGTCGAGCGTCGGCACCTGGAACTGGCCGTCGTATCTGGCATTGCCCGCCCGAAGCTGCGGCAGGCGTTCCTTCGCGCGCAGTGTCTTCAGTTCGGCCAGCGTGAAATCCTCGGTGAACCAGCCGGTGTGGCTTTCGCCGTCGATCACCTTGGTGGTTTTGCGGGCGGCGAACTCCGGATGCGTGGCGACGTCGGTGGTGCCGGTGATGTCGTTCTCGTGGCGCGCGACGAACACGTCATCCTTGGTCAGCACCAGATCCGGCTCGATGAAATCCGCACCCTGCGCGATTGCCAGTTCGTAGGAGGCGAGCGTGTGTTCGGGGCGATAGCCGCTCGCGCCGCGATGGCCGATCAGGATCAGCGGCGCCTTGGGATCGAGACTCGGCACCGTCGCGATCTGCGCACCCGCCGCGGCCGGCACCAGCAGCAACGCGGCGGCAGTCGTGACCATCCGCCACGAAAAGCGTGTCTTGCGCGGCGCGCTGCCGGAAACCATCATCATCACAGGCGTTGTCCCCATCAAGGCGGCGCGTTCCATGCGCATCCGCGCCATGCAACAGGATCATGACAGCTTGAAGATCAACGCGACCGCCAGCCGCCGGACACATGCGCATGGCCGATAACGACTCCGTCCTCGCCGCCGCCGCGCAGTGGCAGGGTGCGCCGATGGCGCTCGCCACCGTGGTCTCGACCTGGGGCTCGGCACCGCGCCCGCGCGGCAGCCACATGCTCGTCCACGCCGATGGCCGGTTCGAGGGATCGGTGTCGGGCGGCTGCGTGGAAAGCGACATCCTCGCCACCGCCGCCGAAGTGATTGCCGGCGCGCCGTTCGCGCTGAAGGAATACGGCGTGGCGGACGATGCCGCCTGGGAAGTCGGCCTGCCGTGCGGCGGGCAGATCGCAGTGATGGTGCAGCCGGTCGGCGCGGAGGGGTTCGACCCCGAACTGTTCGATCGCATCGCCGACGCGCGGGATGCCGGCGATGCGCTCGCCGTATCGACCGATCTCGACACCGGCCAGTCGAGCCTGCGCACGCTGGAAGGCGCCGCCTTCGTCAACCGCTACGATCCGCCGCGCCGGCTGCTGATCGTCGGCGCGGTGCAGATCGCGCAGGCGCTTGCCGGTCTGGCGCGCGAACTCGGCATCGCCGCGACGGTGATCGATCCGCGCGCACGCTTTCTCACGGAGGAACGCTTTCCCGGCGTGACGCTCGACGATCGCTGGCCGGACGAGGCGATCGAGGCACTCGCCCCCGGCCCGTCGACCGCGGTGGTGACGCTGAGCCACGATTCCAAGATCGACGACCCCGCGCTGATCGCCGCGCTCGCCCGGCCGACCTGCTATGTCGGCGCGCTCGGCTCGCGCCGCAGCCACGCCGCCCGGCGCGAGCGGCTGGCGGCGGCGGGCGTCGATCCGGCCGATCTCGACCGGATCGATGGACCGGTCGGGCTCGACATCGGCGCGATCGGCCCGGCCGAGATCGCGCTGTCGATCGCCGCCGCGATGGTCGCCGCCTTCAATGACAGACGGTGAGCGACTGACACCGGACCGCACCGCGCTGGTGCTGCTCGCGGCTGGCCGGTCGTCTAGGTTTGGCGCGGCCGACAAGCTCGCGGCGGACATTTCCGGGCAACCGCTCGGGCTTCATGTCGCCACCACGCTGGCGCACGTGCCGTTCGCCATGCGGATCGCGGTGTGCAGCGGTACCGCACTGGATTATACAGCACACGGCTTCGACGTGATCTTCAACGCCCGCGCGGCCGAGGGCGCCTCCACCTCCGTCGCGCTCGGCGTGGCAGCGGCACGGACGCGCGGCTGCGATGCGGTGCTGGTCGTACTTGCCGACATGCCTTGCGTGACGGCAGCGAATATTCAGCGCCTGTTCGACGCGAGCGATGGTGCGAACACGGTCGTCGCTTCGAGCGATGGCGTGCGCCCCTCCCCGCCCGCGCTGTTCGGCGCAAGCCATTTCGCCGCGCTGGCCGCCTTGCATGGTGACCAGGGCGCGCGCGACCTGATCCGCAGCGGCCGGCACATCGTGACGAGCGCCGACGACTTGATCGATATCGACACCGAGGCGGATCTTGCCGCCCTGCATCACAGAGCCCGCTAGGAGGACGAACAATGGCCCGTACCGCATATATCGAGCGCACCGGCGGCCCCGAGGTGATCCAGTGGCACGACGTCACGCTGGCCGAGCCCGCCGCCGGCGAGGTGCGGATGCGCAACACCGCGGTGGGGCTGAACTTCATCGACACGTATCATCGCGGCGGGTTGTACCCGATCGACCTGCCGACCGGCCTTGGCACCGAGGCCGCCGGCGTGATCGACGCGGTCGGTGCGGGCGTGACGGATTTCGCGCCCGGCGATCGGGTCGCCACCTTCGGCCCGACGCGCGGCGCCTATGCGACCGCCCGCAACCTGCCCGCGCGCGATCTGTTCAGGCTCCCGACCCACGTCGACGATCGCACCGCCGCCGCGCTGATGCTGAAGGGTGCCACCACCGAGTTCCTCGTCGAACGCTGCGCCAAGGTTCAGGCCGGCCAGACCGTGCTGGTCCATGCCGGCGCCGGCGGGGTCGGGCAGTTGCTGTGCGGCTGGCTGAAGGCGATCGGCGCGACCGTGATCGCCACCGTCGGCACCCAGGAGAAGGTCGCCACCGCTAGGGCCGCCGGCGCCGAACACGTCATCCTCTACCGTGAGGTCGATACCGCCGAGGCGGTGCGCGCGATCGTGCCGGACGGGGTGGCGGTGACGTTCGATGGCGTCGGCAAGGCGACGTGGGCGGCGTCGCTCGCGGCAACGGCGCGGCGCGGGCTGGTGGTCAGCTATGGGAATGCCAGCGGCGCTGTCGACGGCGTCAACCTCGGCCTGCTCGCGCGGAGCGGTTCGCTGTTCGTGACGCGCCCGACGCTGTTCGACTATTACGTCACGCCCGAGGAACGCAGCGCCGGCATCGCGCGCGTGTTCGAGATGCTGTCGCAGGGCGCGATCGCCGCCAGTATCGGCCAGACCTTCCCGCTGGAGGACGTCGCCGATGCGCACCGCGCGCTGGAGGCCGGGAAGACGCAGGGATCGACGGTGCTGCTGCCGTGAGGATGGCGGTCGGAGCCGAACGCGCATAAAAAAGGGCCCGGCAGCACGCCGGACCCTGAGGTTCTGTCCAGGGAGCACCCGGAACGACTCGTCCCGTCGTAACGGGCATACGTCAATATAGCGTTGCGGCCGGTGCGGCGGAAGGCCGCGCCGGCCGCAAATGATTACATCGCGTTCGACATCGTCGCGTTGGAATCCATCGCGTTGGAATCCATCATGTTCGAATCCATCATGTTCGAATCGTCGACAGTGGTCATGTTCGAATCTTCAACGACGGTGTCGTTGCTGACCATGGTGTCGTTGGTGGTGTCGGTCTTCGGCGAGCAAGCTGCTGCGCCCAGAACGGCGACGGCGATCAGCGACATCGTGACGAACTTCTTCATGGACGTTTCTCCCATCGTTGGCAGGCCTTTGCCTGGGCAACTGTATTGCTACCCCCCGGCCCTGAATGTCCGTGGGTCTTATGCGGCCAAGAAAACACGATTGGTAGGGGAAATCGCAACCTGTGCACGCCAGCGACAGAGCGATTCGTCCACGCTTCGTCGCAAATCCTCCGATTTTCGCCCCATTTCGACCCGATTCGCGACAGCGCCGCCCGTTTGCCAAAAACCGTGGACCGTCCCGTTCAGCCGCGATACAGCCCGTCGAGCCGCTCGCCGTAGACCTCTCGCAGAACGTGCCGGCGGATCTTGAGCGATGGGGTAAGCTGCTCGTTCTCGATGCTGAACGGCGCCTCGGCCAGTACGTAGCGGCGGATCCGCTCGGTCACCGACAGGTCGCGGTTCACCCGCTCGACCGCATGACCGATCATGGTGCGATATTCGCTGTTTTCCGCCAGCCGCGTGAAATTGCACGGGTCCCCGTTCATCGCGCACCATTGCTGCGTCCATTCCGGATCGGGCACCAGTAGCGCGACCATATACGGCTTGCGATCGCCGTAGATCATCGCCTGCGCGATCTCGGGCTGGAGCGTCAGCATCCCCTCGACCTTTTGCGGGGCGACGTTCTCGCCCTTGTCGTTGACGATGATGTCCTTCTTGCGATCGGTGATCTTGATGCGGCCGCGTTCGTCGATCAGGCCGATGTCGCCGGTGTGCAGCCAGCCGTCCTGCAACACGCGCGCGCTTTCCTCCGGGTTGCGCCAATAGCCGTGCATGACGAGCTCGCCGCGCACCAGGATTTCGCCGTCCTCCGCGATCCGCACCTCGGTCGCGCCGAGTGGCGGGCCGACCGTGTCCATCTTCAGCCCCGCCGCCGGGCGGTTGCACGACACCACCGGCCCGGATTCGGTCTGGCCGTAGCCTTGCAGGAAGGCGATGCCGAGCGACTGGAAGAACACGCCGACCTCGGGCGTGAGCGGCGCGCCGCCCGATACCATCGCCTTGATCCGCCCGCCGAAGCGCTGCGCGACCTTGGGCCGGAGCGTCGCGTTGAGCAGCAGGTCCATCGGCTTGTCGAGCAATGTCGATGTACCGCGATACCGTTTGGTGCCGATCGCCTGCGCCTTGTCGAGCAGCCACGGCGCGATGCCGCCTTTCTTCTCGACATCCTTGGTAATGCGCGCGCGCAGCACCTCGAACAGGCGCGGCACCACCACCATGATGGTCGGCCGGACCTCGGCAATGTTGGCGGCGAGCTTTTCGATCCCTTCCGCATAATAGATCTGCCCGCCCAAACCGATCGGCAGATGCTGACCGGCGGTGTGTTCGTACGCGTGGCTAAGCGGCAGGAACGACAGGAACACCTCGTCGTCCCAGCCGAAATCCTCGGCGATGATCGCGGAGGTTCCCGCGACGTTGTGCAGGATCGCGCCATGATGCTGCATCACACCGCGCGGCGCGCCGCCGGTGCCGCTGGTGTAGATGATGCAGGCGGTGTCGGCGCGGGTCGCGCTCGCCACGATCGTTTCGGGCGCGCTGGCATGGTCGCGGATCAGCTCGCCCCAGCGGTGGAAGACGAGCGTGCCGGTCTGGCCGGGGCGCACCTCTTCCATGGAGATCACCGTGCGCATGGTGCTGGAGCGGATCACCGCCGGCAGCAGCGCCTTGGCGAGCTTCGCGCCCGATACGATCACCGCGCTCGCACCGGAATTCTCGATGATGTGCGCGTGATCGCGCTCGGTATTGGTGGTGTAGGTCGGCACGGTGATGCACCCGGCCGCCATGATGGCGAGATCGCTGATGCACCATTCCGGCCGATTTTCCGCGACCAGCATCACGCGGTCGCCCGGCTTCAGCCCGATCGCTTTCAGCGCGGCGGCAAGGCTGGCGACCTGCTCTGCCGTCTCGCGCCATGAGATCGCTAGCCAGCGGCCGTCGCGCTTATGCCACAGGAAGGGCGCATCCGGCTTTTCCGACACCCGCGCGAGGAACATCGCCACGAGATTCGGAAAATGTTCGAGCTTGCGCATTCCTGCTCCCCCGCGGCCGCTTGTTCGGGCCGCTTTGATCCCTACCTCTGTCGCGCCGGGACGTTCCGCCCCGAGCGTCATTATTCGTGCGCGCCGTTTAGTTCGTTGCTGCGCCGGGCGATCTGCGTGACGATGCCGTCGGTCCTCACCGCCACGCCCTCGCTACGCGGATCAGCCGCGCCCACCCAGGCGCCACCGACCCGCTCGATCGCATTGGCCTTCAATCCGAGCGGCCCGACCTTCACATCCTCGCCGAGCGCCTGGAGTGCGGGCACCATCGCCTCCAGTTCCGTACCGGCTTCCGCGACCGCGCTCTTGCCCGGCGCGTAGAGCAGCCCGGTCGCGATCGCGTCCTGCGCGGAGAGTTTCCAGTCGATCACGCCGATAATCGCCTTCGCCACCTGCGCGATGATCGTCGAGCCGCCCGCCGCGCCGATCGCGAGACGGACCGTGCCGTCCGGTCCGTAGACGATGGTGGGCGACATCGAACTGCGCGGCCGCTTGCCCCCTTTGACCCGGTTGGCGACGAGATAGCCGTCCTTCTCCGGTACGATGTCGAAATCGGTCAGCTCGTTGTTGAGCCATACGCCGTCGACCGAAATGCCCGATCCGAAATACCCGTCGATCGTGGTGGTGACCTCCACGACGTTGCCGGCGGCGTCGGCGGTGGCGAGATCGCTGGTGCCGGGCACTTCGCTCAAGGGTGCGCGGATGCGCCTGGGGGCACCGGCGGGCATGCCAGGCGCGATCGTGGCGAGGCTGTGATCGGGCGAGATCAACGCGGACCGCTTCGCGATGTACTTCGCGTCGAGCAGACCGGCGATCGGCACCTGCACGTAATCGGGATCGGCAACGTACATGTCGCGATCGGCATAGGCGAGCCGCGAGCTTTCCGCGAACAGATGCCACGCCACCGGCGAGGTGCGGCCGAGCTTGGCTATGTCGAACCGTTCGAGCTGCTTGAGGATCATCAGCACCGAAATCGCGCCCGACGAGGGCGGCCCCATGCCGCAAATCCGGTAGCCGCGATAGGTGCCGCACACCGACGCGCGATCCTTGACCTGATAGGTCGACAGATCGCCGAGCGTCATCTTCGAGCGGTTGCGTTCGGCAGTGTTGACGGCGGTGACGATCTTCTGCGCCTCGGGGCCGGTGTAGAAGCTCTCCACGCCACGCCGCGCGATGGTGTCGAACAACGCCGCCTGTTCGGGATTCTTGAACGTCGATCCCGTCATCACGGCATGACCATCGGGCGTGAACATGTGCGCGCGGCCCCATGCCTCGACATGGCGGCCGTAGAGTTCGAGGCCGTTGTGCATCCGCGCCGAAACGACGAAGCCATCACGCGCGTATTTGATCGCTGGCCCGAACAGGGTCGCCCACGGCAGCTTGCCATAGCGCTGGTGCGCGACCGCCATCATGCGCAGATTGCCCGGCACGCCGACGCTGCGCCCGCCCGGATAGGCATCCTTGAAGCTGAGCGGCTTGCCGTCGTCGCCGTAGAACCACCTGGCGTCGGCGGCGTGCGGTGCCGCCTCGCGCCCGTCCAGCGTGATGGTCTTGCCGGTCTTCGCGTCGTGATAGACCATGAAGCTGCCGCCGGCGATGCCGGAGTTCTGCGGCTCGACCACGTTCAGCACCAGCATCGTCGCGATGGCCGCATCGGTGGCGGTGCCGCCCTGCTTGAGGATGTCCGCACCCGCCTGCGCCGCGCGCGGATCGGCGGCGGAGACGATGCCCTGCTTCTGCGCGGGCGACGGGGCAACCGGGCCTTTCGCAAGCGAAGGCATGGGCAGGAGCAGGGCGAGCGCGACCAGTGTTTTCTTCATCGGGTACGAAACGTAACGTACTCGGGCGCACGCACAACCCGCTTTCAGCCCTTGCCGACCGCGTCTCCGACATTTGCGAAACCGTCGCGCGCAAGCACTGCCGAGAGTTCGCGACACAGGCGGCGTGCGAGCGCCGGCCCTTCGTACACCAGCGCGGAATAGAGCTGCACCAGGCTCGCGCCCGCCAGGATGCGGCGATACGCCTCCGCCCCGGTCGCGATACCGCCTGCCGAAATCAGCGGCATTGCCCCGCCGGTCGCCGAGCGGAAATCGGCCAGTCGGGTGCGTGCGAGCGGCGCGAGCGGCGCGCCCGACAGCCCGCCCGTCTCGCTGCGGTTGGATGAGGTCAGCCCGAACGGCCGCTCGATCGTCGTGTTGCTGACGATCAGCGCGTCGATGCGGTGTTCGATCGCGGCGCGCGCGATCGCGTCGATCGCCGGCCCGTCGAGATCGGGCGCGACCTTCAGGAACAACGGCGGCTGTCGTCCCGGCAAGCGTCGTGCCGTGTCGGCGGCGGCGAGCAGTTCGGCGAGCGCTGGCCCATGTTGCAGATCGCGAAGGCGCGGCGTGTTGGGAGAGCTGATGTTGATGGTGACGTAGTCCGCGACCGCCGCCGCCTTGCCGACGCCCAGGACGTAATCGGCGATCCGGTCGCTCGCGTCCTTGTTGGCGCCGACGTTGATGCCGAGCACACCGCGCCGCTTCGCCTTGGTCGCGCGCGGCAGCGCCGCATCGATGCCGCCGTTGTTGAAGCCCATGCGGTTGACCACCGCCTTGTCCTCCACCAGCCGGAACAGACGGGGCTTGGGGTTGCCCTCCTGCGGCAGCGGCGTCAGCGTGCCGATCTCGACGCTGCCGAAGCCCAGCCCGAAAAACCCGTCGATCGCACGCCCGTTCTTGTCGACACCGGCCGCAAGACCGAGCGGGTTGCCGAAATCGAGCCCGGCGACGCGGGTGGCAAGGCGCGGATCGTGCTGCCCGCCGCCAAACGGCGTTCCGAGCATACCCCATGCGGCAAGCGCGTCGATCGTCAGGTTATGCGCGCGTTCGCCGTCGAGCGCGAACAGAAAAGGCCGGGTGGCGGAAAAGATCATGGTGCCTGATGGCACCGCGGGCACCGACCGTCAAAGCAGGAAGATCGCGCCGAAATGGGGGCTTTACCGGCGGCGGGCTGTTCCGGAACGACGGGTGTCACCAAAACCGTCGCTTTCCTCCGCGACACAGCCGTGCGGTTCTGCTCAATAGCGACTGCGACCCAAGGGGCCCTTTGACAAGGGTTCTACACCTTCATGGCCCGGACGGACTCCGTCCGGGCCACTTTCTTTATAGGTCGTGTTACACCGCCGTTGCGTTCGAGGTCGTATCCGTCGCCTGACCGCACATGCCGCCCGCAACCTCTGACAAGCTCTTCCGCTGCGGCGCACGTCGTGCGCGCTCGAATGCTCTCAGCGCGGCGAAGAACTCTCTTTAGGTGGTTGACGCAAGGGCGCTTCACGACCACATGCCCAATCGGAACGATCTACTCCGATTTGAGAACCGCTCGCAAATGCGCCTGTCCAGCCTTGCCGATTATGCCGTCGTGATGATGACGGCCGCCGCGCGTCGGTGTGGCGGTGCGGGTCGTCTGAACGCGACGGTGCTGGCCGAGGAAACCGGGCTGCCGCTGCCGACCGTGCAGAAGCTGGTGAGCAAACTCTCCGCCGGCGGCCTGATCGAAAGCACGCGCGGCACAGGCGGTGGCTTTCGTCTGTCGCGCCCGCCGTCGGCGATCACGCTTGCCGAGATCGTCGAGGCGATCGAAGGGCCGATCGCGATGACCGCCTGCGTCGAATCGCGATCGCACGAGTGCCAGATCGACGACAGTTGCAAGATGAAGCCGCACTGGAACGCCGTGAACGGCGCGGTGCGTGGCGCTCTGGCGAACGTCAGCCTCGCCAGCCTGACACAACCGCCGCAAGGCACGGCCGCTGCCCAAGCGTCCGACGCGAACGACCTGAGGATCGAAGCATAATGGCTACCCGCAATGCAGACGCCTTCGCGGCGGCGAACAAGACCTACGAATGGGGTTTCAGCTCGGACATCGAGCAGGAATTCGCCCCCAAGGGGCTGAGCGAGGAAACCGTCCGCTTCATTTCGGCGAAGAAGAACGAGCCGGAGTGGATGCTCGACTGGCGGCTGAAGGCCTATCGCCACTGGCTGACGATGGAATCGCCCGACTGGGCCAAGCTCGACATCGCGCCGATCGACTATCAGGACGCGTATTATTACGCCGAGCCGAAGGCCAAGCCCAAGCTCGGATCGCTTGACGAGGTCGATCCCGAGATCCTGCGTGTCTACGAGAAGCTCGGCATCCCGATCGAGGAGCAGAAGCTGCTCGCCGGCGTCGAGGGCGGCACGCCGCCGCGCCGGGTCGCGGTGGATGCGGTGTTCGATTCGGTCTCCGTCGCCACCACTTTCCGCAAGTAGCTTGAGGCGGCGGGCGTGATCTTCCGCTCGATCAGCGAGGCGATCCGCGAATACCCTGATCTGGTCAAGAAGTGGCTCGGTCGCGTCGTTCCGATGCACGACAATTACTTCGCCGCGCTGAACTGCGCGGTCTTCTCGGACGGCACCTTTGTCTACATCCCCGAGGGTGTGCGCTGCCCGATGGAGTTGTCGACCTATTTCCGCATCAATGCCGAGAACACCGGCCAGTTCGAACGCACGCTGATCGTCGCCGACAAGGGTGCGTATGTGTTGTACCTCGAAGGCTGCACCGCGCCAATGCGCGACGAGAATCAGCTTCACGCGGCGGTGGTCGAACTGGTCGCGCTGGACGATGCCGAGATCAAATATTCGACCGTGCAGAACTGGTACCCCGGCGACGAGAACGGCAAGGGCGGCATCTACAATTTCGTGACCAAGCGCGCTTTGTGCCAGGGCGCGCGCAGCAAGGTGTCGTGGACGCAGGTCGAGACCGGCAGCGCGGTGACGTGGAAATACCCGTCGTGCGTGCTCAACGGCGAAAACTCGGTCGGCGAATTCTATTCGGTGGCGGTCACCAACAACCGCCAGCAGGCCGATACCGGCACCAAGATGATTCATAACGGCAAGGGCTCGCGCTCGACGATCGTGTCGAAGGGCATTTCCGCCGGCCGCTCGGACAATACCTATCGCGGGCTGGTGCGCGTGGCGGCTGGTGCGGAGGGCGTGCGCAACTTCACCCAGTGCGATTCGCTGCTGCTCGGCGATCAGTGCGGCGCACATACCGTGCCGTATATCGAGGTGCGCAATCCCTCAGCTCAGATCGAGCATGAGGCGACCACCTCCAAGATCAGCGACGATCAGTTGTTCTATACGATGCAGCGCGGGCTGGATCAGGAAGCGGCGGTGGCGCTGATCGTCAACGGCTTTGCCAAGGAAGTGCTGCAACAGCTGCCGATGGAGTTCGCGGTCGAGGCGCAGAAGCTGCTCGGCATCAGCCTCGAAGGCTCGGTCGGGTGATGATGCTCGCCGTGGCGCTTCTTGCCGCGCAGGCTGCCGACGTACCCGCCGATGTGGTGGTGACGGGCGAGCGGTTGCGCCGGTTGCGCGTCCGCCGCAGTCGCGCGCAACGGCCGGTTGCGGCGCTGCGAGGTGACCATCTCAAGCGGCGACGCCGGGATCGACCGGCAGGCCTGCATCAGCACGCGCGATTGCATGACGAGCGGACAGCGCGCCGGAGAAGCGCTGGCCGATTG
>Ga0265798_10004125_pt1 | contig 20261 bp, 21 predicted proteins | sample P3T30metagenome_FD_192430 | JGI IMG/M metagenome (GOLD analysis project Ga0265798, IMG submission 192430) | Plant litter microbial communities from East Loma Ridge, Irvine, California - P3 T30 | ecosystem: Environmental > Terrestrial > Plant litter > Unclassified | place: USA: California... | reverse complement strand
TGCCTTCTTGATTAGAGCACTGCGCGTATAGTTGTTGAGACATGTCGCGTTAAGAGAGTAATGTGTGCTGCCAAGGCTTTTTGACCGACTCAGTGGGTTGACCGACTCAGTGGTGGAATACGTTAACCAAGGTAATAGGTTGACCGAGGTGATGGTGGAATACGTTAATATTAGAGGAGTTAAGTTAGTAGTTATTGAGATAGTAGCGCCAATAAATGCTGTTTTTACTAGTAAAATCGGCTAACCTACGCGATGGTGGAATACGTTAGTCAACAGGCTTCCGTAAATGTGGCTGGTTGCCGAAAACTTCGTGCTAACTCGCGTCAACAACGAACGTTAACATCACGACCAGCGTGTGCACATAATACCGTATAATCAACCAATGTGATGGCTTCCACCATGCCATGGTGTCTGTTACCTCCAGACCTTATCGAGCTTCAGCTGGGACAGATCGATCTCCTTTTGGCCATGTACCCGGACGATATCAAGATTGACGAAAGCTCACAGTCTCTGATCGAGAAGCTACGGAACTTCGAGAACAACACGGAGGCTTCAGCGGTAGAGTGCCAGTTCAAATCCAACCCACCCTCGGTGTCGATGTTGCTGCGAGTCTACATTTCATGCGAGTCAGCAGGCGATCGATCGCTGGACCTCGATCTTGTGGTGCCATTTACATATGAGGGCAATGTACCGCCTGAAGAGCCTCCAATAGTCAAAGTGCGGGTAATTCAGCCGGCATGGCTGAGTAGAATTGCGACCAGTCAATTAATGGCCGATATACCAGCGGACGAAGACCTACTAGGCACAATCGAACACATCAAGGAAGCTGCTTCGCAAGATCTTTATTTGTCGCCAATGAACTCAGCAGAAAAGCATACCGCAGATGTCGATTCCTCTCTCGTCCGAGTTTGGTTCTACTTCCCTTCGATATCCACCCGCTCCAAGCGCGACGACTTCATCACATACGCGCCATCATACGCCCTAACAGGCTTCCTGTATGCCGGCAAGCCTGGACTGCTGTGTGTTGAGGGCGGCTCTCAAGCCATCGACGATTACATGAAGTTCATCAAGACGGAGAGCTGGGGCGACATTCCAGCACATCACAAGAAAGTGAGCGAACGATATCGTGAAAGTCAGGATATAAAAAGATCCTTTCCAGACATGATGGAGATTACGGATATGGTGGGCGAGAGGAGAGGTCAACGAGCGAATCGAGGAGATATGAAAGCTATGGAAGAATGGTTGACGGAAAGAGGATTGGGAGACGCGTTTGCGAAAGTGCTGATGTGATTTTCGGGCCCTCTTCTGGCTGGTAATGCACGCCAGCTATGTACCTCAGGGAAACCGTTCCCTTACCAAGCGGGACCGATTAGCTTCGCTCAGACAACCCAAAACAGCAAGCTAGGCCATCTATACATGTCGTCCTCGTTCTCCGCATAGAACACCGTAACCTTCTCGATCTTTCGGTGCCTTAACTCTCGCCCGCGCTGAATGAGCAGCCAGGCCGTACCCGCTCCGTTTGGCGTTCCAAGAATTGCTTTTCCCTCTTCGCTGTCCATGTCGAAAGTCACACCAGGCCAAGGATGGTACGTCGAGTGGCCGTGTTTAGTCAGGATGTGATTCAGTATCGAATACGTCCTGACGTTGTTGTGTATGCTCAGTCGGAAAATGTACTCGATTGGCGCTGGGGACAAAATTACCGAAGGCGCCTGATTCGAGTCAAAGGTCGAGATCGTGAGCCATTGTAGGTACGCGATGTCGGACCAGTGGCACAGGGGCGGGAACTTCAGGATATCGGGGTTTTGAAGTGCGGCGACATGAGGCGCGGAGTGATTGGTATGGGCGATCAAGACGCCGTCTTTATGGTTACAAAGCTGGGTCAGTTCTGCATATGTTGCCCATCATTGGTTAGTTGGAGAAGAGAAAGCGGTCCTGAAAATCATCGCTTACCGGATACTCGACGCCGCCGACGGTGCAAGTCTGCTCGTGCTTGTGCTCGACGCGAAAGTTCTTGCCGCCATCGCATGCCATATCGCCGTCTACACCGAGCGCCTTCAGCGCACCTGATAGACGTTTGATTACCTGGGCGCTGTTTTCTGCGCAGGAGTCTGACCGCGAGCCTGTGTAGTCATGTACTTCCAGGTCTCCTACCTTGGTGAAAATGCTCTCAGCCGATGCATGCTGGATGCCGACCGGCGGTTGGCAATTGGTGTCGTTAGCTTCTAGCAACCGCAAGATCTTACAGCCCTTTTCGATCGCAAGCGTGTACTCTAAATTGTCCGACATATGTTGAAACAGTTGATGTTGCGTGGACTTCAAAAGGAGTTGCGGTTTACTCTCGCAGGCATATGAAACTGAACAAGGCAACAAAGCAACGAAACAACGAACAATTAGTCTATTCACAGTGCAAGGCCGTTTGTTGCTCGTCATGCGTGCGGTGAGTGTCCCGCTGCAATACCGATCTTTGGAGAGTGACCATCCCTATTTCACCTGTTCAGATTCGAGGCATTGGTCCTAAGAAAACGCAATAGATATCACATTTTTTTAAGTTTCTGTGTACGATGCGATTTAAATGGTTCTCTACCAGGTGTTGTGGATCCAACTGATACTCACCACTCGGAAAAGGACGGCATGAGTAACAGAACTTGAAAACGCTTCTATCTGGTCATGTGCATTGAAAACCCGATTACCAAATGCAAAGCGGCGCCCCGATCAACATATCTAGCTACTATGGGCTTGAACAGCTATATTCTACTCTCCACCATCATGAGTGACCCAAGCTCTGATGATGAGCTTCAGAAGACGTGAAGTCCCCTTGAGCAAGGTATCATCATCTTTCTTGCCAAAGGCAACGCTCGGGGCATCCATCAAAGCCTTGCCTGCGACATGCGGTTGCCAAGCACGGGCAGATCAATTGCAGTACCTAGCATGTGACGTGAGTCTTCTACTGGTGTGTCAGGGCGACCAATGGAGTCGGAAGTGTCACGCGAGAAGCTGCTGTGTAGTGTGAGAACAAGCTTTGAACTATTTGCATTGATATGTATGTGAAGGCACGATGAGGACATCGATTCCGGACCAAGAATGTTTAGAGTCTAGATTGAATAGATGCATCCAGTCGTTATCTATGGGTATCGTGCGCATTCAATGCTCGCTAATTACTCAAGAACAAACTCCAGAAAGTGCCGATACGTCGACAACAAGAACGGCCGCCATATACGCAATTACTCACACAGCCATGATGGATTCACCACTATCGCATGTGATGCGCGACCGAACATCAACCCTGAGTAAGCGTCCGGTGGCCTTGATCAACTTTCCGTCTTCGTCTTTACCCAGGACAGCGTTCGGAGCATAGACCAGTGCCACGCCTGTGTTGAGACACTCGATCTTAGCCATGGTGTCCTTGTCGCTGTCCATCGCACTGATATGCTTCTTGAGAGCTGAGTACCATGCAGGGCTCGTAAATCGATGAATGACGGTGACTGAGCACAGGGCAATGAGATCAGTCGACACGGTAGGCTCTTGTGTGGAAATAACCACACGAACACCCTTGTGGCGCTGCAGACGGATGAGCGTCGCGAGGTAATTACTGAGTACTTTCGAACCGGGGTTATCCAGCATATACTACGGTTGAAATTAGCGAATTATCCAAACGTGGGAAAGTGACCTTGCCTTGTGAGCTTCATCAAGAACCACCATCTTCGCCGGTGCGCGGGACTGCATGAAGCGCTCTAATCCAAGCTTGAACAGAATGCATGCGGTGTTGGGCGCAACGAAAGGGTCTGACAGGTCGATGATAGTGATCTCGCCTGGTCGAAACTGCGGCTCTGGCACGTTGCCCTCTTTGTCCAAGAAGGACTCCAGTAGATCCAAGCGCATCTCAAGCATGTTCGTCTGCTTAGGATCGAAGTTCTCCAACTTTATTTTCTGCTTGAAGAGATTATAGTCGAAAACCCCGTCTTCGTTCTCAGTGGCGATCGCGCGCAGAATGCTTTGAACCTTAGCCATGTACAATGGGACTTCCGACTTCTCGTTGACAGCCATGAGTGTTAACAAAGCTCCGATATCGAGAGACTTTGCTTTGAGCTTGAACGGCAGAACCTCGATGCCCGGGATATTCCGGTAAAACTTCTTGATGGCTGGGTTGGAGGGCGATGTGAGTACCGTCACCTTTTTCACGCGGTTGGTGGCGACAGCTTTGTTGGCAGCTGCGAGAAAAGCTGCTTCGCTCACGGAGAAACCTGATCCCCCGTTGCTGAATTCTCCATAGCTGAAGACCAACGCGGACACTGGCGATTGGAGATGGCCGAGCTGGGGAGAAGGAATCAGCGCGTTCTCGAGCATGCAAGCCGTGCTATGGCTTTTGCCACTGCCCTGCACGCCACAAATGAATGTGGAGAAAGGTACGTTCGTGTTGTGGAATATGTTAGCGTCTAACCCGTCGGCGTCTATTCTGCCAAAGAAGCCATATTGCGGAATGTCGTCCTTTGCATGATCTCGAACGATGCTTCCTGAGATCAAAGGAGCGTGTCCGATATTGCGATTGCCAGTAACAGTGAATCCGCGTTCGGCCGTGTTGTTCCGCTTCGAGGCAAGTTGCTGGATTAGATCAAAGTCAGGCTCTACGTAGACGTGCTCTGAGCCGTTCATTTCAACAAATGAGTCGTCACTGAACTGCTCAGATCCAGTGTCTACCATACTACCAGACGAACTCTGTGGCAGGTCTTCGTCAGAATCTTTTGAAGATAAAGTGCGGTGACAACCGACCTCGTCTGCAAGAGAGAGACTTCTCATGTCGATCTCGAAAGACTTCTTCACAGGAAGCGAGGATGTCTTGGGTGGCGCTTTTGTCAATACGGGTAGTTTAAAGCCGGGTGTGGGCTTGGTAGTCTTCGGCGGCTTTGGTAGCAACATGGTCTCTGCCGTCGATCCCGCAATGGCTTGCTGGGGTCTAGCAGGAGAGATTGGAAGCTTAACCCCGCCGCGATTGGTCTTGGATAAGTCACGCTGAACTCTGTTGGGATCCTCCAGGCTCAAGTCGTGGCCAGGCTGTCGTAGTCTGGAACACGTTAACACTACCCGCGTCTGCAGTTTTCAACTTCTGCACTCACTCTTGAACTGCCGTTCTAACTTCCTGCTCGTTGCGATTGGGCTGCGACGCAATCAGACTTTTCGTGAAAGCCTTCCACCCAATGAAACTGCCAGACTGGAATGCCACAACGAGATACTGAGATCTGATCCATAGCTTGAGGGCATTCGGTGTGCTTGCCTCTAGACTCGGTGATGACGCCGCGCTTCTGGCGACATGTCCGTTGACTGCTGCTGTAGCCGGCGACGATGCGTTTCCGGATGCCTTTTGCTGTACGCGAGAGTTTTCTTGCTCTATCTGTTGCGGATTCTTCAAGCAAAACGCATGGCCTGGCTTCCGAAGGCTGTAGATCTTAGTAACAATGAGTACAGTCGCGATAAAGCAACTTACATGGTAATAGCCGGCCCTACCTGGCTGCTTTGCTGGGGTCTCTCCTTTTGCAGCGCCTGTTGGAACTTACTCCAACCAATAAAGCCGACCTTAGTGAACGCAGAGTCGAGATACCGGGCTTGTATCCACTTGTAGAGTTCTATAGCAGTATCCGTAGTGGTAGCCGGTCCGGGTAACGGCGCTGCCAAGCCATCTGTGTGTGAAGGTGGGTGGTCAGGCTTCTTAACCTTACCCCTCGTTGAAGTCGGTCCAGCTGTTTTAACAGCAGTCGATTTAGCGATCGCTTCAGCTTGGAACGCGTCCACGTTATCGGCTTCAATGCTATTCTCGATGAGCACATGTCGCACTCCATAGCTCTACAGTGAGCTGAATGTGACACGTACCGCTTCACGATCATTTTTAGACGTTTTGGGTCAGAAAGGTCTGGCCGCGCCTTTTTCAGCGTGTCACACACAGCTTGCGGATGACAAAAGTGGCCCCTTTCGTCCACGGACTCATTCTTACACACTTGCTACGGCGCATTAGCATCTCATCACTACATGGTGGTAGACTGCACACCGAACAAATCTCTCTGTCCAAGCTTTTCGTTGTTAGTGTGTATTCTTGCTGAAGAAAACTTCAGCCTTACCGCTTCACAGCGTTCGTGATTTCTTTAGCACTACCAGGGCGCTGCGCTTTAAGCGCATCTCGAAAAGTATTGATGTTGATCTTTGACGTGAGGTTTCCATTCGTGTCGCAGAAGGCCTCGACATATTGCGCTCGTACCCAATACTCCATTTGAAGACTCTTGGGCTTGTAGGGCTCACACATAGAGCGACAATGCCGAGAGGGGAAAGCGCTCTTTTCTCTGCGGCGACGCAAACCTTTGCGATTGCTGCGAAACCAATCTAGTTTGTTTGGCGGTGTGAGTCGTGCATGGGCCCCGACGTGGCTGATGCACAAGCCCCACCTTCATCGACACGCGACGCGTCGTTTCTCTCGAATCGTATTTCTTAGGAACCTTCACCAACCTTCACTAGAGAGAGATCGATGTTTTGATGTGACTGTATGTATCATTGTAGCGGTCATTTCGGTTGATCGTTCTATCTGGTGGCCTTTCGTGCGGGCCACAATGTCCTCAGTCTCGTTGAATCTACCCATAGGTACGAAGACCCATCGAAGCTGAGCCGTATGATGGGGATGACTGTGAAGACGACAGCTCGAAGCAAGAACTACTCATGCGACGATGTACGTGGATCTGTGCGACGATTCTTGAGCCGTGGGCTGCAACGCTCTCCTCCGACCAGTCGACTATGCAAAATGGCTGGGGCGTCTTCGTAAGATGCCGCCTCCTTCAGCATATGACGTAAAGTAACAAGGCTACTGTGTATACGAACAGGCTTACAAGAGACGTTAAAGAGGAGGGAGGACCATTGGAAACCCCTCGTCACTTTCTGAAAGACTCCAGTCAGTTTTAGCCGTGTCCTTGCGACAAGCGGTAAGCTCAGTGTATTACTAGGTGGTATGTAGGAGATTCACTCGCCAACACGTGGTCAGGTTAGGCTGAGTTACCACAGCCAGCACCGTGCACCAACATTAGCTGAGTCCTTCTCATCGCTCAATGTCATGCGCTCCTCACCATAAGATCAGCATTGATAATCTTCCGTCCATGCAACTACAACCTGCATAGCATTCGCCTCCGCCGAGAAAACGAGAGCTATGAATACATCTCAAAACATGAGCGAACTAAACGAACGCTCGGACACGGCACCGCCAGAAAGCCTCGACCACATTATACGGGTAGCTGATGCTGCTCTAGTCGAGGGTCACGGTGCGAGACGACCGCAGCATGTGTTGGATCAGATCACGCGGACTTGCAATGTTGGTCCAGAACATCGCCTAGCATATCGATCCCAGCCGAATGCATCGCAGATCAAAGACTTTGGGCCCGAAATCCTGGAATTTGCTCCAGACCTCAGCCTGCATTTCTTCTTGCACAATGGAGCCGTTCGTATGAGCGATGAGACCAAGGAAGCGCTATCAGCATTTGTAGGAACGCTACATGGAGTTCATTGGTCGACTTTTATGGATGCTGCTTCCCTGCTTTCTCCGTCGTGTCCCGGCGAGACCGTTGAGCGTGCCGCTAATTTCATCGAATCAATGGTGGAAGAGTTACAAAAGCCTGACAGCGTTATATGGTTGCGGGAGGCTGAGCCCACTAACGACTTAGCTGATCAGATGGGATTCGTCACCTTCAACAACTGTATGAGCTATGCCTTCATTCAGCGTCTGATGTTCTACGATGCACGGCTTAATGACGATTCGCTAGCAAAGTATCGTGCAGATCTAGCTAAGACGTGCATCGACACGGAATTACTGGAGGGTTTCAACATCCACGAGGAGTTGGATGCAATGCTTCGCTACCATCAACGGGAGCTTGACCGTATGAACGACCCTTGGGCTGCAAACGTTGAGCTCGAGTGGAGTGGCTCGCTGATTCCTATCGAAGACGTCTCAACGCCCATACAAACGCTGCAGATGTCGATTGCGTTATCTGCCGATACCAGCTAACTCCGCCAGGCGTGCAGACCGAATGCAATCACAGCTACTGTCGTGGCTGTCTCGAAACCTGGATACATGCGTGTGCGCCCGCGAGCCACACGTGCCCATATTGTCGAAATCAGCTCTTCGAAAAGCCAGACTACAAACACAAAGAGCCAGAGGTGGCAATGAACTACAAGCTTGAGCGCAGTCACCATAGGACGCGGATGATAATGGTCTTGAGGATGATCAGGTCTTGTAAATAGCTTGAGGAGAAGCTGAAGCTGCAGCAAACCTACGAGAACGAGACAGCGAATCTCGGCTCAGAGAAAAGCTTGAAACCTTGAGGCGGTCTTCACTGCCTGCGGTTCGAAGGTGAAGCTTCACAGCAGTGATTGTAAATATACACTCCAGCCACGCCAAATGTCACGTAGCCTAAGGCTGCCAGATCTTTACCGCACGCAACCTTGATGTTGAGGTTGAGTGAATGAGCCTGGGGCTGTGCACTTGAATAGTGCTGGGGACGCAGTACACGTCAAGCACTTTCTCCAACATACTTAGCAATATATTGATCCTCACACATGATGCACAACTGATTTTTAGTGTTTCTTCTGCCAACGCGTGTAGCTCGCATGTGCACATCTAGTGCTGTCCTGAATATGTAAGTGCGCGGTTCTTTCCCATCTCAAATATCAGTAACATTTAATGTGTGCAAGCACGACCAACAGTGCCGAAGCAGGTATGACGCGCGCGTCGTGCTGTCTCTTCACATACTTCACGCGATGCTGGCTAATGCAAGCTCGCGAGACACGTGCGAGGGGCAAACGGCCTGCCCCACCTCTCACCCACGAGCACGGCCACCTAGATTCACATCCCAGACCAGCACCCCTTCATCAACCACACTTCTACGTCATGTCAGCGGCTGCGACACATCTTGCGAAAGCGAAAGCTGAGGGTGGCTCAGATGCAGTCATGGAAGACCTCGACGATTGGTGCGCCCGATCGAGCAGGGCTCCTGCGATCGCGACAGGTAAGCACATCTCCAGATATTGCAAAGAAAATGCATTTCCAGGACTAGCTTCTTGCTTGTACGGTCTGACACAGAGTGTTAATGCTGAGTACCCAGTGCACGAACATGTGCGACGACGCATTCGTATCTTTAAGACCACACAGAAGCTCCTCAGCGATGAGGCCTGGCCCAACTTGATACTGACAGCACCACCGGAGGTCCGCAAGCTTTGCATGCAGCATGCTCTCAATCTACCGCCTCGCTCGGATGCGGAAGTAGAGCTCGAGGCGAACCGAGCCAAAGATTGGCTCGTCAACGTGCTCCGCAACCAGTCCCAACTATTGAGCCGAGAACACGGGCTGCGTATGCTACACTCCGCAGTTGAGAAAGAGCTAATGGGGGCCAAAGATCGCTGGTCCGATATGGAGAAGTTGTACATGGCACTGGCCAGTAACGACGCCCCAGAGCCAACGACCAGACTGCGGACCGCTTTCCTTCTAGTGCTCCGACTCAACTTCGCAGACCGCCTTGCTGATGTCAAGCAACTGGCGACCCAACGCTGTGCGGCCATCGAGCTCGCGGCGAGTATGGACGCAGATATCCACAAGGTCCGCGAGCGTATCTTTGACCGAATGAGAAACGTCAAGGTCGATCATTTCGCCTGTGCCATATACTTGAAGACACTTCGCCTGCGCCCAGATATCGTTGACGACAACGAAGGCTGTTGCCCAGTGTGTCAGAACTCGTACACCGATCTTGCGGCAAATACTCCCCAGGAGCTACTCGCTGACTTTCCAGTACGGATCCAACACTGCGGCCATATCATTGGGAAAAGCTGCCTGGAGCGATGGATGAGCACACCCAAGATTGATGAGGCTAAGTACCCGCACCGTACCTGTCCACTGTGCAGAACCAAGATCGAGGGTGTGGCAGGGCCAAAGATGCCGATGGGCCTGCAAAAGCATGTCCAGACGGACCGGAGGGCAACGGAGACGTTTAGGTATCTAGCGGAGAACTGGGATGTTGAGCTTGAGGAGTGCCTGGAGGTAATTGCGGCGTACATGAGTGAGGAAATTGCTTGCGAAGAGGTGTTAAACCTCATCAGACAGGCAAAAGAGTTGATTGGAATGGACTATGATGACGACGAGGAGAAGAAGCTCAGAGCCAATCTGGACGAGTTGAACAAGGAGAAGCGGGCGTGGGGCTTTCGAAACAACGTCTTCTGGAAACAGTTGAGAGACGAGTGGATGGACGGTGGTGTTGTGAGGAAGGAGTAGCGAGTTGTTAGCAAGCTTATAGAGAGCTGGAAGAGGCTGATGTCGAATCAGTGCGATGTGCGTATGTACACGCACGCAATCCACGTTAACCTTCAGAATACAGTGGATGGTCACTCCTGGACGCGCGTGACGGGCACAATCCGCGTAGGAGGAAAACACCCAACCCATGCAATCGGTGGTCCCTGAATGGAATGGAAGTGCTGTTCTACGAACGTTGTTTGAATGTTTCTCCTGTCTTTCACTCGTGATTGGCCGCACTGCACTTGCTAGGTCACGTGGTCCTTCTAACAAACACGTCCGAGGCCCTGGATTCCGGCTGCGAACGCCTGGATTCACATGCCGCGCACGCCCAGGCCCTTCAAACGAGTTTCGAGACGCTGGGCGCACGCGACTGTGAATATGCACCCATTCAAAAACGCGTCATAGCTGCATCACCGTGCGCAATCAACTCCTCGCTCTCTTGGCTCACTTGGCGACCCCGAACAAAATCGATAATGATGTTTACTTCTGTCAAAAGCAACGACAATCCGATCAGTAGAATGTTCCAATCAAGCAACAGCATGCGCATCAACATTGTCGATATTGGCGTCTCAACGGTCCGTTCCCCGCAAACTTGTACCTTGCAGCTTGCCGTCTTTTCCGAGTTTTCCGAAGTCAACCCCAGCGCTAACTTTTAGTTGCATCGCAGACTCTGGGCGATCGTGGTCAGCAAGAGGACCGTCACATTGCTTTCGAACCTCGAACTCTGAAATCGAGGAAAGAGCTCGCGTTATTCGCAATCTTTGATGGCCAGTACGGGTTCCCATTGCGATAAGATTCGATCGCCAAAGCCGAAACTCGCTTGCTAACAGTTTCAGTGGCGGCACAGAGGCAGTCTCACATATCCACAAAAACCTCATCAAACACCTGGAAGACCATTTCTCATCCAATGACAAAACTCCAAGCGCGGACTCATACAAACAAGCTATCCAGCGTTCACTAAAAGCTGTTGATCGCGACATTGAACGCGAAGACCTCGATGGAGGCGCAACAGTGGCCCTTGTACTTATCGATACGAAGCAAAATCTACTTGTGGAAGCCGACCTAGGAGACTCGCACATCATCTTCGCAGATCACTCTCAGCACACCGGCAGTCTCGGAAATAACAAGAGCGAGGATGCCTGGGATGTCACCGTTCTCAGCAAAGAGCATGCACCTGATGCACCTGAAGAGAAGAAGCGAATCGAGGAGGCGGGCGGCGAGATCAACTACAGCACTGGAACTGCACGGATAGGAGCAGTCAGTATGGCACGCGCTCTGGGTGACATGGAGTACAAGAAGCCACGAGTCAATCGTCTAGCAGGACACGATTTGTCCGATCTCGATGGCGTCGAAACAGGCGTTGCACCCGGCGCGACAGTCACACACGACCTCGTTTCTAACAAGGCACACTTTTCTACACGGCAGCTCGACGGTCAGTCACTCATCATGCTCGCTTCCGACGGTGTAGGTAACGCTGAGGAGGCGTGCGAAGACGCTAGGGAGGCAGTGAAGCAGTGGAGAGAGGGAAAGGAGCTGAAGGCCATCGCAGAGTCTCTAACGAAGCGCGCGGGTAAGGTCAAGGATGCTGACAATTGCACTGTCTTGCTTGTGGTGCTGGACACTGAGGGAAAGGGTGAGCGGCGGGATTCAGGTAGCATGGACATCCCACGCCATGTCCGCTCGAGTAGTTCGGGGAGATCGAGGCGGAGGAGCAGTATCAGTGGGATGAAGGACAGTATTAAAGATTTCCTAAAGTAGTCTGGGGAGAAGCTTGAACAACACGGGTCTCCTTTAGGAGGATCCGACCTGCCCATCGCTACCTCGTCCAACCTGCAGATTTTTTTTATGGCCTGGCAATTCTCGGGCCGTTTATCATGACACCTTTTCCTGGTGTTTATCAGACCAATAGCTATACTCATGCCATAACGAAATACCAATTACTATTACATATGAGAGGTGAGTCTGAGCTTGAATCTCATGTTCGCAGCTCCTGAAATACCTTTTTGCATTGCCGTAACTCTCAATTGGGTATTTGCCCCGGCCAACACGTTCATTGCAGGCATGTTCGCCGACATATGCCTGCATCTTTGAGGGTCGACGTGACTGATATACATAGATCTACACAAGCAAAGTAGAACACTAGCCCTAACTTAACGAATTTTGAGATAGTCATGTTTTGCGTCCTTCTAGCGCCTTCACTGTTCAAAGAAGGCTTCAACGCGCTCTTGACGAGTTCATTGATTGCGGAGATCATGAGATTTCTCGCTCATGGAAATGTCATAAATCTACGGCTTGCCAGATTTGGCTTAGCGCAATTGCGATAGGCTATTGGCTATGTAAGGAAAAACATAGTACACATGCTGTCAAGCGGTCAATTGCGCTGACAAGATACTGAAGATATACAGTAAATCGAGATGTATATTGAACTCTAGAACGCACAAATCGCATTTCAGGACCGTGAGCTAAACCTAACGTTGCATTGCACAAACCGTTCCCCGCTTAAACGCCCATGCTAATGGCTGAGGGAACAGCCGTCCAGGCGCCATCATGTGTTTGCTCCTTGATACATCATCTCCACGCTCATTCGTAACTCAGTGCCCAATCTCCAAAACGTTCTGCCCCTCCGTATCGTAGAACATGATATGATGCTTCGGACCTGAAATTCCGCCGACTCGCATGACCGTGAGTGTATCTTCAACCAATTCGAAGTGCGTGAAGGCTGACCACAGGATGTCCTTGCCGTTGTCGGTGCACTTCACCACCAGCGTCTTTGTATTCATACCCGCGATCATGTGGTATAGCTGCTTCTTGGTCGCCCAAGTTTTCAGCAATGCAGACCTAGCGCGACGTTTGTTCTTCTCCACCATCGACTTGTGCAATGGAACGGTCTGCGAGCCCAAGGTTGCCGCTGTGGTCTGATGTAGCAGTGCAGAAACAAAGCGGTGGTAGATACGGTTCTCCTTGGCCCATTTTTCGATGTCTTCAATCATTTCGAAATCGATCTCGAGGCTACTGAGAGGCAAGCCAGTCAACACGAAGGGATTGTTGCTGCTGTTACCGTTGAGTTTCTGCATCGGCATGCGGATGTCAATGCGGCGGAGATGCTGTTGCAGTTCACCAAGACCCCAGAGCTTTGACTGAAAGCTGAGACCCTTGTTACCGTCGAGGTGGAACTGCGTTGTGTTCAAGGCCATGACGATTGCTTCGCCGTGAACTTTGCGGCATGTCGCGAGGAGTGAGAGAACGTTGCGCGTCTTATCGTAAGGTGGCGTGAACACGAAGCTGTAGATGATCAGGCGTATCTCTGTTGGGAGGGACATGAAATGCGAAGCTTGCTGTGGCTTGATGGTTGTGGGCCGAAATAGGTTCTTTTTGTAGACGGCTTCGAGCGCATGGCTGTCGCACACCTTGTCCGCTAGGGCTGCCAATCGTGCGAATACCTGCATGTTGACGTGAATGTGTAGGTGTATGGGAAGAGGCTCGGGAATTCGCGCGCTGTCGCAATCGAGAGCTTTAGTACTGGTTGCGAAAGCTGGGTGTGGTTGTGTTGTGAGGTGCTGAAGCATTGGAGAAGACCGATGATGTGATTGCAGGAACGCACAATAATCATCTGTTTCGCAAACGAATGTGGCTGTACGCCCCAGCCTCACAGTGCAAACATGCGGTTCAATAGTCAAGCACGGACCGCGAAATGAGTGAAAGTGTGGAAGCGAGGGACGCAAGCGTACCAGAGTTCCAAAATGCTAAAATTTTGCGATGTGTGGCATTCACGTTCACAAAAACACAGCACGCGACTCTCAAGATGAAGCAAGCTCTGGGTATGCTGACTCTTCCGGCGGAGCTGCGCGTCGAGATTTACAAGCTCATTGGACCCACCACAATCGACTTCACATACACCAAGTACAGTGGCTTGTATTTGTCCTGCAAAACTATCCATCGCGAAATGGACGTCGAATGTGCGAAGCGTTTCCACGACGAGATTCACCGAATCCGACAACAACCTCACGTGTTCATACTGGAGCCCAGCTTCCTTGACGGTCATCGCTATTTGAGCACACCGAACACATTCGCGCATCTCAGCAACATCAAAGTAGAGGTTGTCAACAACAAAAAGGCCGACCTTCTTGCTGCTGTAGCTTGAAGGCTTATATTGTTGCGATATAGATGCTGACAGAGGTTTATACGAATCGCCCCGATATACCAATCGACAGTGTGGTTCATCCCAACATCGCCAACCCACTCATCAATATCATGGTGGCACCATTGTTGACTTACGCCATCAGCTGCTTATCTGTCCACCTTCGTACCAACCCACAGTCTTCTGATCGCCAGATTGGATACGTCCACTGTGATTGCGCTGTTTCAAGAGATCTTGTCATCAGCATTATGAATGACCGGAGCCTGTTAGAGCGACGACAATCACCACTACGGCACGTCGAAGTAGACGTAGACTGTATGATTATTCCTCTAGCCTTTCATCAGCCTACTGGTGGTGAGGGATCATCATGGAGAAAAAAAATTCTTTCAAGATGGTGGAACATTTACGGTTCACAATTTGGTCAAAGAAGGCTGTGGGACACGTCTCGGAAAATCGGAGTGGGTGGCCGGATGTTCCGGCCAGGCTGTCCTGTCGAAGCCGAAGTTTTTCGACGAAAAGACACGGAAAATTATGCGCAAACTGAAGTACTTCTGCTCAGAGAAAGGCCTGGAAACTCTCGAGAAGGCTGTAGACGCTCGACGTGTCGTGGATCAACGACGAAGAACCGCACTAGAATGATGCCAGCCTGGTTCTGAGCAAGAGTCGCTCTGGAACTGTAAAAAATTGAGGGCCTTTGGTGACAGGAGCAGAGAGAAAGATTCACGGGCAAGATTGTATGCATCCACGCTTGGTGATCACACGATCTGTCTCACCTGTAAGACTCAACATACTCGAAGGTCAACTCCCAATTAAATGCAAATGCTACCCTTTCAACCCAAACTCTCAACTGTCATCCGACTCTTCAAACTCCAATAGTCGCTTTCTTTGCAGATTCTGCTCTTCCATAGCCTCGAACTTATCACCCAGTGACTGGATGGCAGCTTTTTCCGCCTCTTTATACGTTTTGTCCACGAGATTTTCAATAGCAATATCCCGTGGGGTCTTGTGTTGCCTGTCTCCGTGAGCTGTGATGACTACGAGGGCGTCGATTACAGCATCCAGTATGTTCGGATACGTTTTGGGAGGCGGTTCCTGCATCGGATGTCTCATGTAGGTAGACAGTTGGCCGGGCTTCCCATTAGGCGACCGATTGACCAAAACCTTTTCCCAGCCATTGAGAAACATTCTTGCTATCTCTTCCCAATACTCGGGCTCGGCGGTGTGTAGCATGTAGAGATACTTCAAAATACCGAAGCACTTTCTCTCGTAGTCCGCTGCCAGTTGGTAAGTTGGATGAGAGCTGGAGTGACCCCAAGACTTGCCACCTGTGGGGAAAGGCGCACTCCTCCAAAAAGTCTCCAGATTGGTGTCGAAAAGTGAGGCTTCATCGTGCCAGTACATGTTCATCCATGATTTGAGATTCTCAGATTCCGTATTGGCCCACCATCTTCTTCCTAGGATTATTGTCGTATTGCTTCCTCTTATCTCGACGCCACAGACATCCGCCAGAAGGCGAGTAAGTCGGTCATATTCGAATAGTGAGTCAATTCGATAGCCTTCGACGTGGATGAGAAATTCGTAGTTGGCGTCAAAAGTGTAGTGAAGGGTTTCCGCGTGAAAATGGCGTGAAGCCTGGCTAAGTCGAGGTAAGTTTGCACGCAGATTGCCTCGCGGATCTACAACCATCTCGTCACGGTAGCTCGAGAGCTTCACGTGGTCTTCCCTGTCGCAGCCAGGGATGCGGCGTCGGAACCGAGCAGTACCTGCAGCCGGACCAGTGCGTCGTGTAACATAGTCGTTGTCGCTTTCGACGCCATCTTCTTCTACTACGAAATCTTCATTTTCGTCCTGGAAGGATGTATCATTCGCTTCGTCTTCTTCGTCTGCGTCTTCTTCACCGTCTGTTCCGTCATTGTAAGCGCGTGCCGCAGCTCGCGCCCTCGCAGCTTGCACACGGCAAGCCAGGTCTTCGAAGTAGAAGTCATACACGAGGTTCCGTATCTCAGCCGGTCGAACGAAGAAACACTCCCGAGTAGGGTCAAGACGCTAGGTGTGTCAGTAACACCTCCAAGTGATGAGGCTCTTACTTACCTGAGTCATGATGGCCGCCGGCATTTCTTCGTACTGTGACTAGAAACGGACTGTCCTTGAATGCTAAAAAGGAGTCGCTCCATGATATTCATACAGGTGCCCGTAATTGCTCATTCAAATTGTTGCACAATCATCGACTATTGCGACATGATCGTGTCCCGCGCACACAAGCTTGCCGAAAGTGTTTTACAAAAGCCGACTTCAATATCGCGTGATATTTTTGCGAGACAGCTCCAAGTAGAGCACGCGTCACAAACCGCTTGTTCTAGTTTGCGTGAAGTTGGTTATCCTCAACGTGATCATCTGACACTGTTGTGGTGAAGTTTGTCACATCATCACGCGCTGTCGTGAAAACGACGCACTTCACGAACGTTCCAGCAATTGCTTAAATTTTCTCTGTCTCTATCCTTGTCCCTCAGCGAACGATCTACGAGCCGATAATAAGGACACAAAAGCCGCTCTCGAACTCAAGCACCAACTTCTTCGCCAATATCAGCATGCTTCTCAACTCCGCACAACCCGCGAAGGCTTCACCTCTTCTCGAGCTACTTCCATTTTTCGCCTCGCCCTTCAGCCACGCCTCTGAATACAACGAGTTCGAAAAGCGCATAAACCCATACATGCACAGCCACCAAATGCAGGAACTTGAGCACGACATGGAAGCTGCAGGTCTAGATCCAGCGGTGTACTGGCCTAGGGGCGTGTTGGTGTGGGTATGGAGTCACCCGGGGCGGTACGAAGAAGTGAGGAGGGTGGCGAGGAGGTGTGTGAGGGAACATAAGCTGCATGGGATGGAGTAAGGAGTCTGTGGGTATTATTAGCAGGTGGAGGCGTTTGATGAGCAGCAAGCCTGAGATGGATGTGGACAAAAACAAAAGCAACAGATTTCCGGATTGTTGAAGAACCTCTCTACTCACTGTGATACTGATTCCTAATACTGTACACTAATCATCATGCCTTGCCAATACAAGAGTACCTTGAAAAGTACAAGATGCAAGTCGACCGTATGAACGAAGCGCAGGAAGCTCGATGTATTAGCTATTAGATGAACTCGCTGGATTGGTTTTCTTGACAATATAATTGGCGCTTAATGTACGATCACTAGGCGAAGGCGCCGATGAGTAGCGAGGTTCCCTTCTGCAGTTGATTTAGCAGCCGAGTGGTTTATACCAACTCGACTTTGCATCGTTCAAGGAAGTCGTCGGACCCTTCCTCGTTGTGGAAAACTTGCGCGACGACGAGGAGGGCCGGGAGTCACTGGAGAGAAGGTCTTGAAGCGCACTGTGCATTCCATCATGGAGGTGTATGGGCTTTTTTGAATTGACGGATCGAGCTTGGATCAATCACTTGGTAGAAAGACTGATTTCCCTCAGCGCCGTGGAGGAGATGTTCACAGATGTAGTCCGAAGTGACTCAACATGACGCTCGCAGTCTGTGTCGATAGTTACCGACGCACAGAACGCGTGAATAACCATGGCGAGATCTGACGTATTGCAATTCTCTCATCACTCTGAAATAGAGCATATCAAGATCTAGTGCAGGCTGAGATCATGTATGTCCGTAACGCTGGCTGAATGAGCAGAGTAACATAGGGGAAGAAGGGCATGGAAAAGCATATCGAAGGTACAATTCATACATGAGCGGAAAGAATGAAGTCCAGAAACGCCACTCCGTAAGACTTGAAATTTCAAGCTATTGGAGCCCATGTGCCCGTGTTACAGGCTCGAACCATCAGCAGACCTTTCCTCTGAGTCCTCTTTTCCACCAACGCCGACGTAAACGCCCATCTCATTACTCCACAGTCCCTCCTCACAGTCCTTGTTCAAACACCGCTACTTCTTCGCCGACGCCTTCACAACCGTAACTTGCGGCCCCTTCGCCCTCGACTTCCTCTTTGGAGCTGCAGCCTTGCCCTTTGGCGTCGCAGTCTTGCCCTTAGGTGCCGCTGCCTTTCCCTTGGTCGCCGCCGCAGTCTTCGGCTTCTTCCTGGCCTCTACCTCATTAATTTTCTGCGCGCCCCTCTTGACACCCCTCTTCTCGCCCTCAGCATCATCCTTGCCCTTCTTTGCTCCCTTGTTGACACCCTTATCGCTCCTCACCGCACGCTGGCGCTGCTTGACCAACCCATTCTCCTTGATATACTCAATGATCTGCAGCGCGACGTCGCAGAACTCCTGGCTACCGCGCACCAGCTTCGCAGGCTGCTTGTTGCTCGCGAGCCCCGCGCGCCAGCGATCAATCACCGCGAAGAAGATCTCGTCTGGGTCCGCGTCCTTGGCGTCGCGTAGACGTGCGTAATCTATATCTGTGTCATTGTCGTGCTCGTCGTGCCAGTGTCCACGTCCGGTGCCAAATTCGTCGCCGATCTCGTACTGCACGAAGGCCTCGATTACCATGACAGCGATGGTGTGGAAGTTCAGGACGGCGGTAGCGGGCTCAGGGTCGGGGAACGAGAAAGCTTTGTGGGTGGGCAGGAAGAGCTCAGTCAGAAGGAGCGCTTCTTGCTCACCGTGGTCGACTGAGAGAAGTAAGTCTTCACGCACAAGGCCGGGGATAGAGATTGTCGCGACTGCTGGGTCGTGCTTTATCTCACCGTGTTCAATTTTGGCCTCGAATGTGGGGAGCTTGAAGTCGATGGGTGCATCGCTGGCTGAGGAGGAAGCGGCGGACTCGGCGGGCGGTTTGGCGGATGGCTTGGACGTGGCCTTTGCGGCTTGGGCGGGGGTAGCCTTTACGTCTTTGCTGGCAGGCGTTGTTTTCTTGGATGTCTTGGGGGTGGGTGCTGCCTTTGTGGCTTTCGAGGACTTGGTGGTATCCTTCGCGGTAGGCTTGGTGGCTGCTTTAGCGGCTGGCCTGAATCCCAACTTTGCCTTAGAGACGGGCTTAGACTCGATGATCTGGAAGTCGTCATCGTCGCTAGCCTCTCCACAGTCATGCTCGTCGTACTGTGCACTGGCTTGCTTGGTGGGATAGTTGCCCATGACAGAGTCAACATCGCTCAAGGCGGATGGGTGGCGCGCGACCCGAGTACGAAGTGGTTCGTCGTCGCCGCAATTATTGTCGTCAGAATTGTCGTCAGCATTCCCTTCTTCGCCCAGGGCCCGCTGCTTGCTCATCATTTGCTGATATCTACTAATGTTTGCGGGTGCAGCTGACTGCATGGGCATGTAGCCATTCTGCGAACGCTGTGCAGACTGCATGTTGAATGGAAATGGCGAATAAGGAGTACCGAACCCTTGAGAGGCAGAACCTTGACCGTACGACTGGACCGGATACCCATGAACGTCATAGTTGGTGTATGGTAGAATCTTGGGAGCTTGCTGCTGTTGGTGTGGGCTTGCCTTCATATGCGCTAGCGTCTCCTGAGTGAGAGGCATGCTGAAGTCGTGGTGATCCCGAAGATTGTTAACGAACCCATTACCGTGAGCATTCGAGTTCAGACCGTGAGGTTGCACCGGAAAATGCTGCATGCCAGGTGTTACACCATAACCGCTATAGCCAGGCTGTCCCTGGACAGCATGATTACTTACGCTGCGTTGACCTTGGGCCATGTTCTGAGATGCCGTGCCGTTGGAAATGTACTGCTGCTGCGGCTGCTGACCCGTCTGCGACATAGCCCTAGCGACTCCGCTCTGCAGCTTGGCTCGCATGTCTTCCACCTCTTCATCATCAACCTCATTTTCGTCTTCAGATCCTGACTCATCCGAAGCGTCGTTCTGGGTAATC
>Ga0265798_10004124_pt1 | contig 20266 bp, 16 predicted proteins | sample P3T30metagenome_FD_192430 | JGI IMG/M metagenome (GOLD analysis project Ga0265798, IMG submission 192430) | Plant litter microbial communities from East Loma Ridge, Irvine, California - P3 T30 | ecosystem: Environmental > Terrestrial > Plant litter > Unclassified | place: USA: California... | reverse complement strand
AATGAAGAAACAACACCGCCCGTGACGAAGATGTAGCGCGTCATGAAAAACCCTAGAAGTCTGCGTTAAAGCGGTCAGAGCCGCCGGGGAAAGCGAAGGAAGGCCGAAGCCCCCGATTACCGACAAATTTCACGGTGCACTCCCGAAACTGCTGCGTTGAAACCGACCGGCCGAAGCCTGTCCATTGCGCGCCACATTTTAAGAATCACCCAGTAAATACGGGTTGGTAACCGGCAACTTGCGTTGTTTCAGAAGAACCAACATAAGCTGTATCAAGAAGGGAGCGTAGTCTACCTGAAAGGGCCTTTCAGCTCAAACTTTGGTCGCTCGTCGGTGCGATCCAGCGCAAACGCCAGTGTTCATTGGCCAAACCGTCCAGTCCGGCGAGGTTGGCAACCGCCAGCAACTGGTCATCCCGGTACAGCAGCGGCAATCTGCCGCGCATGAAGGCCGGCACGCCCTGCTCGTTGAGCAGACGTTTGAGATCGCGATGGCCGCGTCCGGCCAGCAGCAGGGTTTCCTTGCCCTGGCGATAACGCACGTTCAAGGGGCCGGCCGGCGCATCACCCTCGATAACCACCTGACCGTTGCCCGCAAGACTCAACACCTGGCGCGCATCGATCCAGAACGACGTGCCGTTCACGGGACGAAGCCAGCTCCCGGACAACCACCAGACATGACCCTGAGCGCGATGCAGTTCGCCGTCGGCCAGTCGCCAGACCGGCGCAGCGTCCTCCCCTGCATCACGCAAGGTTTCCCAGCTTGCCCAATGGTCGGTGTCCGGCAAACGTGTCAGTGGCGCAAGCCAGTGGCGCAAGGCGTTACGTTGTCGTGCGGCAGACAATGCCGCCAAAGGCGTCAGGGCCAACGCAGGAATGCCTGCCCAGGCAAACTCGGTCACCGGCCTTGCATGGGTCAAGTCCTGCTCGGCCAGCTCGTCCAGCAGCAGTTGGGCTTCCGCCAGGTGGCTGGCGGTACGTGCCATGCCTACGGCAACTTGTGGCCAGCGGGAAGTCAGCAACGGCATGACTTGCCTGCGCAAAAAGTTACGTGAGAACCGAAGGTCATCGTTGCTCGGGTCTTCAACCCAGCTCAAACCCTGTTCGCAGGCGTAACTCTCGAGTTCTTCACGGGACACGGCCAACAACGGTCGCAGCAAATGTCCAGACCCGAGCACACGGGAATCAGGCATAGCGGCAAGCCCACGCACTCCAGCACCGCGCAGCAGACGAAACATCAGGGTTTCAGCCTGATCATCGCGATGTTGCCCGGTCAGCAGGACATCACCCGGCCCTACCTTCTGAGTAAATGCGTCATAGCGAGCCCGACGAGCGGCCTGCTCGATGCTCGCGCCCGGCTCGATATGTGCGTAGACCGTTTCAAAAGGCACATCAAGAGTCTGACAAACCTGGCGACAATGCTCCGGCCATGCATTGGCGACATCCTGCAGACCGTGATGAACATGAATGGCACGGAGCGCAGGCAGTATTTCCCGCTGAGCGAGCCGAGCCAGAAGATGCAGCAGAACAGTGGAATCCAGACCACCGGAGAAACCGACATGCCAGACCGGCGCATGACGCCAGGGTGCCAGGGCTTGAAGAAGCCTTGCGGGGAGATCATGACCGCTGTGTGGTGACGTGGTCATCGATAGAGGTCGTTCGGTGGGGGGCGATCAGAAAACCGTGTAAACCAGGTCGCCTTCGCGGCCAACCGGAGCACTGCACCGATTGCCGCAAAGGGCAGAACGCCTTGTAACCAGCCCATTGGCTGGGCGGTCACAGGCGAGCCGATCTGTCAGAGACCGTAGCTCATCAGGCGGTCATAACGGCGGGCAAGCAGCGCGTCATTGTCAAACTCCTTGAGCATCGCCAACTGGCTGCTCAGCTCTTCACGGATCGAGGCAGCCGCCGCAACCGGGTCACGGTGTGCACCGCCGAGTGGCTCGCCGATCACCTTGTCAACGATGCCCAGACCTTTCAGACGGTCAGCCGTGATGCCCATGGCTTCGGCAGCATCCGGTGCCTTCTCGGCGGTTTTCCACAGAATCGACGCGCAGCCTTCAGGGGAAATAACTGCGTAGGTCGAATACTGAAGCATATTCAGCTGGTCGCAGACACCAATGGCAAGCGCGCCACCCGAGCCACCTTCACCAATCACAGTCGCGATGATCGGCGTTTTCAGGCGAGCCATGACACGCAGGTTCCAGGCAATCGCCTCGCTCTGGTTACGCTCTTCAGCGTCGATACCAGGGTAGGCGCCCGGCGTGTCGATGAAGGTCAGGATCGGCATCTTGAAACGCTCGGCCATTTCCATCAGACGGCAGGCCTTGCGGTAGCCCTCGGGGCGCGGCATACCAAAGTTGCGACGTACCTTCTCGCGCACTTCGCGGCCTTTCTGATGACCGATCACCATGACCGGCTGACCTTCCAGACGCGCAATACCGCCAACGATGGCGGCATCGTCGGAGAAGTGGCGATCACCGTGCAGCTCATCGAACTCGGTGAAGATATTTTCGATGTAATCCAGCGTGTAAGGGCGACGTGGATGACGCGCCATGCGCGCAATCTGCCAACTGGTCAGGTTACCGAAGATACTTTCGGTGAGCGTATTGCTCTTGTCTTGCAGCCGGGAGATCTCGTCGCCGATGTTCAGCGAGTTGTCGTTACCCACCAGGCGCAGTTCTTCGATCTTGGCCTGCAAGTCAGCGATAGGCTGTTCGAAATCAAGAAAATTCGGGTTCATAGGCATCCGTCTTGGGTAGACGGCCAAGAGGCCGGCCGGTTGATCCGTCTGCGCCTTTCCCTCGGGGAACAGGCGCGGTCAGGTCGAAATTAAAATTCAGGGCTGAGCGCAGGACCAGCCTGCAGCGTTCAACGATACTGGAGAAAGACGTTCTCACGTCCGAACTGGTCACGAAGAGCTTGAATCAAGCTGTCTGCCGGATCAATTCGCCACGCTTCTCCGAATTGCAGTAATGCTCTGGCGTCCTGCCCCGTGTAATCCACTGTGACCGGACAAGCACCCCGGTGGCGCTTGCACAAGTCGCCCAGCCAGCGTAGCCGATCACCCTTGAGCGCGTCGGCATGCACCGTTACACGCAGGCTTTCGGCCAGGTTGGTACGTGCATCTTCGATACTCATGACACGTTTGGCACGTAACCGCAGGCCGCCGGAGAAGTCATCATTACTCACTTCACCTTCGACCACCACCATAGCATCGGTCTGCAACAGTGACTGAGCCGAATGAAACGCCTCGGCAAACAACGATGCCTCGATACGCCCAGAGCGGTCATCCAGGGTAATGAACCCCATCTTGTCGCCCTTCTTGTTCTTCATCACACGCAAGGCAATGATCAGACCCGCTACTGTCTGTGTATCTCGGGCAGGCTTGAGATCAATGATGCGCTGACGAGCGAAACGACGGATCTCGCCTTCGTATTCGTCGATCGGGTGCCCGGTCAGGTAAAGCCCCAGCGTTTCCTTTTCACCACGCAAGCGGTCCTTGAGACTCAGCTCGCGAGTCTTGCGATGGTTGGCGTAGACATCGGCATCCTCTTCGACGAACAGGCCGCCGAACAGGTCCGAGTGACCGCTGTCGCGACTGCGAGCGGTCTGCTCGGCAGCCTGAATCGCCTCTTCCAGCGCCGCCAGCAGAACCGAGCGGTTACGGTCGATATTGGCCTGATACGCCTTGGGCTCCAGTTCGAAGTACGGACCGAGGCGGTCCAGAGCACCACTGCGAATCAGGCCGTCCAGCGTTCTTTTGTTGACCCGCTTCAGGTCCACGCGAGCACAGAAGTCGAACAGATCCTTGAACGGACCATCAAGACGCGCTTCGGTGATGGCCTCGACCGGCCCCTCGCCCACCCCCTTGATCGCGCCCAGACCATAAAGAATCCGGCCATCGTCGCTGACGGTGAACTTGAAGTCAGACGTGTTCACGTCCGGCGCGTCGAGGCGCAACTTCATCGTGCGCACTTCTTCGATCAAGGTCACGACCTTGTCGGTGTTGTGCATGTCCGCCGACAACACCGCAGCCATGAACGGCGCCGGGTAGTGGGTTTTCAGCCAGGCGGTCTGGTACGAAACCAGACCATAGGCGGCCGAGTGGGATTTGTTGAAGCCGTAGCCGGCAAATTTCTCTACCAGATCGAAAATGTTACCGGCCAGGTCCGGGTCGATATTATTGGTCTTGCAGCCATCAATGAAACCGCCACGCTGCTTGGCCATTTCTTCGGGCTTTTTCTTGCCCATGGCACGACGCAGCATGTCTGCACCGCCAAGGGTATAGCCCGCCATGACCTGAGCGATCTGCATCACCTGTTCCTGATACAGGATGATGCCGTAAGTCGGCGCCAGTACAGGCTTCAAGCCTTCATACTGATAGTCAACGTGCGGATAAGACAGCTCGGCACGACCGTGTTTGCGGTTGATGAAGTCGTCAACCATCCCTGACTGCAGCGGCCCCGGACGGAACAGAGCCACCAGTGCAATCAAGTCTTCCAGGCAGTCGGGCTTGAGTTTCTTGATCAGCTCCTTCATGCCTCGCGACTCAAGCTGGAACACTGCCGTGGTCTCGGCGCGTTGCAACAGCTGATAGGTCGGCATGTCATCCAGTGGGATGAAAGCGATGTCCAGCGGCTCTTCGTCGACCTTGGCGCGGTCGCGGTTGATGGTCTTCAGCGCCCAGTCAATGATGGTCAGGGTCCGCAAGCCCAGGAAGTCGAACTTCACCAGCCCGGCCGCCTCGACATCGTCCTTGTCGAACTGCGTTACCAGACCGTCGCCCGCCTCGTCGCAGTAAATGGGCGAGAAATCCGTCAGTTTGGTCGGCGCGATAACCACGCCACCGGCGTGCTTGCCGACGTTACGCACAACACCTTCAAGCTTGAGCGCCATCTCCCAGATTTCAGCGGCTTCTTCATCGACCTTGAGGAAGTCGCGCAGAATCTCTTCCTGCTCATAAGCCTTTTCGAGGGTCATGCCAACTTCGAACGGGATCATCTTGGACAGGCGATCCGCCAGCCCGTAAGACTTGCCCTGCACCCGCGCCACATCACGCACCACCGCCTTGGCCGCCATCGAACCGAAGGTGATGATCTGGCTGACCGCGTTACGGCCGTATTTCTCGGCCACATAGTCGATGACGCGATCTCGACCGTCCATGCAGAAGTCGACGTCGAAGTCGGGCATGGAAACCCGTTCAGGGTTCAGGAATCGCTCGAACAGCAAATCGTATTCAAGCGGATCGAGGTCGGTGATCTTCTGGACGTAGGCAACCAGCGAACCGGCACCCGATCCACGACCCGGGCCTACCGGCACGCCATTGCTCTTGGCCCACTGGATAAAATCCATAACGATCAGGAAGTAACCGGGGAAGCCCATCTGGATGATGATATCCAGCTCGAAATTCAATCGGTCAACGTAGACCTGACGCTTGGTCTCGTAATCCTCGGTGGTGTCCTTGGGCATCAGAACGGAAAGCCGCTCCTCCAGCCCATCGAACGAGACTTTGCGGAAGTACTCATCGATGGTCATGCCATCAGGGATCGGGAAGTTAGGCAGAAAGTGGGTGCCCAGCTTGACGTCGATATTGCATCGCTTGGCAATTTCGACGGTGTTCTCCAGCGCTTCCGGCAAGTCGCTGAACAGCTCCGCCATCTCTTCAGGGCTTTTCAGGTACTGCTGATCGCTATAGTTGTGCGAGCGACGAGGGTCATCAAGCGCCCGGCCCTCGCCAATGCACACGCGTGTTTCGTGCGCCTCGAAATCGGTCTGCTTGATGAAACGCACATCGTTGGTCGCAACCAGCGGCGCACCATGACGATCAGCAAGTGCCACAGCGGCGTGCAAATGCTCCTCGTCATTGGCGCGATTGGTGCGCTGCACCTCGACGTAGAAACGGTCAGGGAACACAGACATCCATTCGCGCAACAGCTCATCGGCCTCGCCCGGATTGCCACCGAGCAATGCCATGCCGATCTCGCCTTCTTTGGCCGCTGACAGGGCAATCACACCTTCGCTGGCCTGCGCGACCCACTGACGCTCGATCACGATCTGACCGTTGCGCTGACCTTCGATAAAGCCGCGAGAAATCAGCTCGGTCAGGTTGCGATAGCCTTGTGCATTCATGGCCAGGAGGCTGATACGGCTGAGTGCCGCGTCTTCGTCCCTGCCAGCCAGCCAAAGATCGACGCCACAAATGGGCTTGATACCCGACCCCTGTGCTGCCTTGTAGAACTTGACCAGCGAGCACATGTTGTTCTGATCGGTCACCGCCACTGCGGGCATGCCCATGCCGGTCAGGGCCTTGATGAGCGGTTTGACCCGCACCAGACCATCGACCAGAGAGTATTCGGTGTGCAGGCGCAGATGAACGAATGAAGCCGGCATGGTGATCCTATAGCGCGAAAACAGAAAAACGAGGGCGGGATTGTAGCGACCCCTGATGGAAACGTCAGTCCTGCAACAAGCTTGCTGACAAAGAAGCCGATCCCATGATCATCATCGCGCGGGCCTCATAGGCAGCACGAACCGGGGCAAACGAGCGACGGTGAATCGGCGTAGGCCCCAGACGAGCCAAGGCCTCCAGGTGCACGGGAGTCGGATAACCCTTGTGCCCGCCCATACCGTAACCCGGGTAGATGAGCTCGAAGGCAGCCATCTCGCGATCGCGACTGACCTTGGCAAGAATCGAGGCCGCCGCGATGGCTGGAACCTTGGCATCGCCCTGCACCACCGGCGCTGAGGGCACGGACAGTTGCGGGCAACGATTACCGTCGATGAGTGCCAGTTTCGGGGTGATACTCAACCCTTCGACAGCACGTTTCATTGCCAGCATGGTGGCATGCAGAATGTTCAGCGAGTCGATTTCCTCGACTTCAGCGCGAGCGATAAACCAGCACAAGGCTTTTTCCTGGATCTCGTCGAACAGTTTTTCGCGCCGGGCCTCGGTCAACTTCTTCGAATCGTTGAGCCCGAGAATGGGTCTGGCTGGGTCCAGAATCACGGCAGCTGTTACCACAGCACCACAAAGAGGACCCCGGCCCACCTCATCGACGCCTGCGACCAGATCTTCAACGAGGGTGAAATCCAAACCTGTTTGCATCATGGTCACACTCACAGTGAAGACGTATGGCCAACCAGGCTCAATACCGCATCGGCTGCCTGATTGGAGGCATCACGACGCAACGTCCGATGAATTTCGTCGAAGCCTTCGGTCTGCGCCTGCCCGCCATCGATCAGCGGCAGGAGAGTATCAGCCAGCGCCTCAGGAGTAGCCGCATCCTGAAGCAACTCGGGCACCAGCAAGCGTTGGGCCAGCAGATTCGGCAGCGACACGTAAGGACTTTTGACCAGCCGTTTCAGTATCCAGAACGTCACGGGGGCGAGGCGATAAGCGACCACCATGGGGCGCTTGTAGAGCAAGGCTTCCAGTGTCGCAGTGCCTGACGCGATCAACACCGCGTCACAGGCTGCCAGCGCAACATGTGACCGACCATCAAGCAACGTCACGGGCAACGACCGCCCTTGCAGCAGGCTTTCAATCTGGGCTCGCCGCTGAGGGCTGGCACATGGCAGGACGAATCGAGTCCCCGGACGCTGGGCCAACACTCGTTCAGCAGCGTCAAAGAACAGACCACCCAGCCGCCCGACTTCTCCGCCGCGACTACCGGGCATCAATGCAACCACCGGTCCGGCACCGTCAAACCCCAACTCGGCACGGGCCGCATCCCGATCGGACTCCAAAGGGATCGTGTCGGCCAATGGGTGCCCGACAAAACGCACTGGAACGCCCTGATCTTCGTAAAACCGTGCTTCGAAGGGCAGCAGTGTCAGCATCAGGTCACAGCCTTCACGGATCTTGAGCACGCGTTTCTGACGCCACGCCCACACTGAAGGACTTACGTAATGAACCGTCTTGATCCCGGCCCTGCGCAGTTGAAGCTCAATATTGAGCGTGAAGTCCGGCGCATCAATACCGATGAAAACGTCCGGCTTTTGCTCGACGAGGGTCTGCACCAGAAGCTTGCGACGGGCCAGCAACTCGCGCAGACGTCCGAGAACCTCGACCAGCCCCATGACCGACAGACGCTCCATCGGAAACTGGGACCGCATGCCTTCGGCCTCCATCAGCGGCCCGCCCACCCCGATGAACTCGACATTGGGGTGTCGAGCCTTGATGGCACGCATCAGACCGGATCCGAGAATATCGCCGGAAGCCTCACCAGCCACCAGAGCGATACGCAGTAGATTCGTCATGGTTAGCGGGTAATGCCGCGCGTTGAGTTCTGGATCGACTGCAGAAACACAGCCACCTCAGGAAAACGCGCCGCTGGCTCCGCAAGATCGGCAATCGCCAGGTCGATGGTCAGGCCTTGCCGATAGACCGTCTTGTAGGCTTTGCGCAACGCGTGAATGGCCTCATCAGAAAACCCACGACGGCGCATGCCTTCGAAGTTCATGCTGCGCGCTTCTGCCGGGTTGCCGAATACGGTCACGAACGCAGGAACGTCCTTGCCGATTGCAGTGCCCATGCCCGAGAAACTGTGAGCGCCGATGTGGCAGAACTGGTGAACCAGGGTAAACCCCGAGAGAATCGCCCAGTCATCCACGTGCACATGCCCGGCCAGCGCTGTGTTGTTGACCAGAATCACGTGATTGCCGATCACACTGTCATGCCCGATATGGGCATAGGCCATGATCAGATTGTGATCGCCCAGCGTGGTCTCGGCGCGATCCTGAACCGTGCCACGGTGAATGGTCACGCCCTCGCGGATCACGTTGTGATCGCCGATCACCAGACGAGTCTCCTCGCCCTTGTATTTCAGATCGGGGGTGTCCTCGCCTATCGACGAAAACTGGTAAATACGATTGTGCTTGCCGATCTTCGTAGGCCCTTTGAGGACAACGTGAGGACCGACAATTGTACCCTCGCCAATTTCCACACCAGGTCCGACGATCGACCAGGGGCCAACCTCAACGTTGTCCGCCAGGACGGCCGTCGGATCGATGATTGCGCGAGAGTCAATCAAACTCATAGTTTGCGTTCCGCACAGATGATTTCAGCAGAGCATACCGCCTTGCCGTCAACTGTGGCCTTGCATTCGAATTTCCAGATCTGGCGCTTGGAGCTCAGAAAGCTCGCTTCCAGAACCAGCTTGTCGCCGGGCAGAACGGGCTGACGGAAACGCAGCTTGTCTGAACCCACGAAATAATAAAGCGTGCCGTCAGAAGGTTTGGCATCCAGCATCTTGAATGCCAGGATACCGGCGGCCTGCGCCATGGCTTCAATGATCAGAACACCCGGCATGATCGGATGCTGAGGAAAGTGACCCTCGAAAAAGGGCTCATTGACGCTGACATTCTTATAGGCGCGAATGGTTTTGTTCTCGATATCCAGCTCAGTCACGCGATCCACGAGCAGGAACGGGTAACGGTGAGGCAGGTATTCGCGAATTTCTTTGATGTCCATCATTTCGAGGGGAAGCCTGTAGTAAAGATTAGGAGTGCGTCGCGACTGCGCAGCACTCCCCTACATCAAGGAGGCAGTTTATCGACTGTGCACGCTTGATATTAAAAAGGTATCAGCCATCAGATGAAAGATTACCCGCGCTGGTCACTGTCTCTACAACCTTTTCGAGCTTTTGCAGACGCCGTGCCATGTCATCGATCTTGCGAAGACGCGCTGCGCTCTTGCGCCATTCAGCGGCTGGCTGCATGGCCGTACCCGATGAATAGGAGCCAGGCTCGGTAATGGAGTGCGTGACCATGGTCATACCTGTAATGAATACGCCATCACAAATCTCGATATGCCCTACCAGTCCGACGCCACCTGCGAGCATGCAATGCTTGCCGATTTTCGTGCTGCCTGAAATACCGACACATGCGGCCATGGCAGTGTGATCGCCAATCTGGACGTTGTGTGCGATCTGAATCTGATTATCCAGCTTCACGCCGTTGCCGATACGCGTATCAGCCAGCGCGCCGCGGTCAATGGCGGTATTCACGCCAATTTCAACGTCATCACCTATCGTGACGCCACCGATCTGGGCGATCTTTTGCCAGACACCCTTTTCATTGGCGAAACCAAAGCCCTCTCCACCCAATACGGCACCCGACTGAACGACCACACGTTTACCGATGCGGACATCGTGATAAAGCGTGACACGTGGGGCCAACCAGCCACCTTCACCGATCTCGCAGCGCGCACCGATGAAGCAATGCGCACCTACCGTCACATTAGCTGCGATCCGGGCACCACTCTCGATGACTGCAAAAGCACCGACGCTGGCAGTAGCATCGACCTGTGCATCGTCAGCGACGACCGCTGTCGGATGAACACCAGCAACCGCTTTCGGCTTGGGATCGAACAGATGAGAAATACGGGCATAGGCCAGATAAGGATCCGGCACCAACAGCGCATCACCTGAAAAACTATCGGCATCGGCAGGCTTCAGCAGCACTGCAGCAGCCTGAGTGTCTGTCAGGAATTTACGATATTGAGGATTTGCCAGAAAACTGATCTGACCAGGGCCGGCCTCTTGCAAAGTGGCCAGCCCGGTAATGTTCTTCTCTCGGTCGCCACGCACTGTGGCGCCAAGAAACTCGGCCAATCGGCCGAGTGTGATGGTCGTGCTCATGGTTACTTCAGCTGGTTCATGCGCTCGATGACCTGGCGAGTAACGTCGTACTGAGGCTTGACGTCAATCACTGCACCGCGCTCGAATACCAGGTCAAAACCGCCCTTCTTGATGACTTCTTCAACAGCCTGATCCAGCTTTGGCTTGAGCTGCTTGAGCATTTCACGGTCTGCTACAGCCTTGGCTTCGTTCAGTTCCTTGGACTGGAACTGGAAGTCACGGGCCTTTTGCTTGAACTCAAGCTCCAGACGCTCGCGCTCAGGTTGAGCCATTTTGTCGCCACCGCTTACCAGACGATCCTGGATACCCTTGGCGCTGCTTTCCAGGCTTTTCAGCTTGGTCAACTGCGGGCCGAATTTTTTCTCGGCATCAACCGCGTATTTCTTGGCAGCATCAGATTCCAACAGGGCCATTTGGTAGTTCAGAACCGCAATTTTCATGTCAGCAAAAGCAGGGCTAGCAACCAGAACGGTGGCCAGCAGTACCAATTGAGTCAACTTACGCACAATACAACTCCTACAGAATTCGTTGCGTTATCAAAGATCAGACGCTTAGAAGGTCTGACCCAGGGAAAATTGGAACACTTGAGTTTCGGAATCGTCGTCCGGCTTCTTGATCGGCATGGCCAAGGCGAAGCTCAGAGGACCCAGTGCAGTGATCCAGGTCACGCCGACACCGACGGAACTGGCCATACCCGACAGGTCGATGTTGTTGCACTCGACTTTCTTGGCAGCGCTCGTGGTTGTGGCTGGGATCGTCCTGTCGCTGCAATTGGTGTCAAACACGTTACCCACGTCCCAGAACACAGAGGTCCGCAGCGAACGCTGATCCTTGATGAAAGGCAGCGGGAACATCAGCTCTACGCCACCCTGAACAAGGGCGTTGCCACCAAACGGTAGTGGATCCTGATCCGGGTCACGCGCTGTTCCGGGCTTGCCACCGTCAGCCTCGCCACGGCTCGGCGTACTGCGAGGGCCAAGCGTGCTGTCCTTGAAGCCACGTACCGAGTTGAAACCGCCTGCGTAGTAATTCTCGTAGAACGGCAGACCGTTGGTAGAACCGTAACCGTCACCAAAGCCCAGCTCTGTATGCAGACGCAGGGTGTACTTGTCGGTGATCGGGTGGAAGTACTGTGCACGGTAGTCAATCTTGAAGAACGACAGATCACTGCCCGGCAAGGTCGATTCCAGCACCAGACTTTGCGAATGACCACGGGTCGCCAGAACACCTTTGTTCAGCGTCGACTCGGACCAGCCCACGGAGGCCTTGAAGTTCAGGAAGCTGGTGCCTTCACGATCGATGAAGTCAAAGATTTCATCAACGGTGTAGGTACCGGTCTTGATCTTGTCCTGCTGCACGTTCAAACCGTAGGTCAAACGCGATGTTTCGCTGATCGGGTAGCCGAGGCTGATACCAGCACCCAGGCTGTCGACTGCATAGCTTGCAACGTCGACATCAAGGTCGTCGTAGTTGGTCGTGCGGTAGAAAGCGTTGTAACCCAGGCTGACACCGTCTGGCGTCCAGTACGGATCGACATAGCTGAAGTTGTAACGGCTCTGGTATTCGCTTCGGGTCAGGCCAATGCTGACCTTGTTACCCGTACCCAGGAAGTTGTTCTGGCTGATCGAGCCACCCAGAATCAGACCCGCGCTCTGTGCGAAACCGACGCTGGCGGTGATCGAACCAGACGCCTGTTCTTCAACGGCGTAGTTCACGTCAACCTGGTCGTCGGTGCCAGGAACAGCTGGCGTCTCGACGTTCACTTCCTTGAAGAAACCAAGGCGGTCCAGACGGGTTTTGGACTGATCGATCAAGTAGGTCGAAGCCCAGCCGCCTTCCATCTGGCGCATCTCGCGACGCAACACTTCGTCTTCCGACTTGGTGTTGCCACGGAAGTTGATGCGGTTGACATAGGCACGCTTGCCCGGATCGACCCCGAAAGTGATGTCAACCGTGTGATCTTCGTTATTCGGGGTCGGCACGCCGTTGACGTTGGCGAACGTATAGCCTTCGTTACCCAGACGACGGGTGATCAGCTCGGATGTGGTAGTCATGACCTTGCGCGAGAAAACCTGACCCGGTTGAACCAGCATCAAGGACTTGACCTGATCTTCCGGAACCTTAAGGTCGCCGCTGAGCTTGACCGATTTGACGCTGTATTTTTCGCCTTCGTTGACGTTCACAGTGATGTAAACGTTTTTCTTGTCAGGCGTGATCGATACCTGAGTCGAGGCGATATCCATATTGATATAGCCGCGGTCCAGGTAGTAGGAACGCAGACGCTCCAGGTCGCCGGACAGCTTTTCACGAGCGTACTTATCGTCATTCTTGAAGAACGAGAGCCAGTTAGAAGTCTTGAGCTCGAACAGGTCGATAAGATCCTCGTCCGGGAACACCGTATTGCCCACCACGTTGATGTGCTGGATGGCAGCTACGGTGCCTTCATTGATGTTGATCTTCAGGCCAACGCGGTTGCGTGGCTGAGGAACCACTTCAGCGGCAACCTCGGCGGAGTAACGGCCCTGGGCAACGTACTGACGTTGCAGCTCGTTACGTACACCTTCGAGCGTGGCGCGCTGGAAAATCTCACCTTCAGCCAGACCGGACTGCTTGAGGCCCTTCATCAGGTCTTCGGTGGAAATAGCCTTGTTGCCTTCGATCTCGATACTCGCAACCGAGGGGCGCTCGACCACAGAGATGACGAGGACGTTGCCATCGCGACCCAGTTGGATGTCTTGAAAGAATCCGGTTTTGAACAACGCACGAGTAGCATCGACCAAACGACCGTCATCCGCCTGCTCGCCGACGTTCAGCGGCAAGGCACCAAAGACGCTACCAGCGGAAACCCGCTGGAGGCCGTTGACACGGATATCGGAGATGGTGAAGGACTCGGCGTGAACTTCAGCGATCATCAGTGCGGCAAGAACCGCAGTTAGCAGCAGACGTTTCATGAAGTCCTTTCTTATTCCAACTGGCAATAAACAAACTGCCGCAAAATGCGGCAGATTCGCAACTCAGCAACGCTTTACAGACGACCCAGATCATTCACCAGCGCGAGCAACATAACGCCCACCACCAGACTGATACCGATCTGCGCCCCCCAACCTTGAACCTTTTCCGAAAGGGGACGACCACGCGCCCACTCGATCAGATAAAACAGCAAATGCCCCCCGTCCAGCACGGGAATGGGCAATAAATTCAGAACCCCTAGGCTTATGCTCAGATAAGCGAGGAAGTTCAGAAAGTCTCCGATACCCGACTGGGCCGAAGCGCCCGCCACTTTAGCAATGGTTATCGGTCCACTCAAGTTTTTTACCGAGAGCTCGCCGAACAACATTTTCTTGAGCGAATCCAGCGTCAGTACACTCATGGTCCAGGTGCGCTTCACGCCTTCTGCCATCGCAGCGAAAGGCCCGTAACTCACCTCTCGCAACATCTCCGGTGGCCAATCGACACCCTTGACGCCTGCCCCCAGGTAACCGGCGGCAGCCTTGCCCTCACCACGAGCCGCGAGACTGACAGGCACATCCAGTTGCGCGCCATCACGCTCTATGCGCACCGACACTTTTGCATCAGGACGCTCACGCACCCAGTCGACCACCTGCTGCCATTCACCGAGAGGCTGGCCATCCATCGAAATCAGACGGTCACCCGTCTTCAGCCCTGCAGCCTGAGCCGGTCCTTTGGGATCAATTTCTGCCAATACAGGCGGCAAGACAGGACGCCAAGGGCGAATGCCGAGCGACTTTATTGGATCAGGCTCTTCAGCACCCTGAAGCCATTTGTCGAGCACCAGCTCACGGGGAGTATCAACCGTCGACCCTTGCTCATGCAGCTTGACGTGGATAGTGCCAGTCTCGCCCAAACGACGGACCAGTTGCAGATTGACAGCGGACCAGCCAGAGGTAGGTTCTCCATCAATGGCGACAATTTCCTGCCCGGACGCCAGGCCGGCGCGCTGAGCAATGCTGCCTGCCTCTACCGCACCAATGACCGGACGAACCTGCTGACTTCCCAGCATCGCCAGGATCCAGAAAAACACGATCGCCAGAAGAAAATTCGCAGTTGGGCCGGCAATGACGATGGCGATGCGCTGGTAGACGGTCTTGCGGTTGAAGGACTGATCGGCGAGCTCGGGCGGAACATTGCCTTCACGCTCATCCAGCATCTTCACGTAACCGCCCAGCGGAATCGCGGCGATCACATACTCTGTACCCTGGCGGTCGTGCCAGCGTACCAGTGGGGTGCCGAAACCGACCGAAAAGCGCAGCACTTTTACGCCACAGCGCCTCGCCACCCAGAAGTGGCCGAATTCGTGAAAAGTAACCAGCACACCCAGCGCAACCAGGGTGCCGACAATCATGTATAACGCGCTCATCGACTTTCTCCGGGTACCGACGTGTCGGCAAGTGTGTTTATCATCGCAGATCTGGTGACCTGCCCCTGACGCACCCTGTCAGTCCCTTCATTGCTGTGTTGTGTACCGTTATCTAGCCTTGTTGTCGAGCCATTGACCCGCAAGAACCCGTGCACGTGCATCAGCCGCAAATACGGCATCCAGATCATCAACGCGGGCTGGCGGTTCAAGATCCAGCACATGCTCAATGATACTGGCGATATCCAGATAACCGATACGCTGATCCAGAAACGCAGCCACGGCTACTTCGTTAGCCGCATTGAGCATTGCCGGTGCACTGCCACCCGCCTCTGCTGCCTGTCTCGCAAGCCGCAGACAAGGGAAACGCTCTTCATCGGGCTGCTGAAAATCCAGCTGGCCAATGCGAAACAGATCAAGCGGAGCGACGCCAGAGTCTACACGTGCAGGCCAGGCCAGTGCATTGGCAATGGGCGTACGCATGTCGGGATTGCCGAGCTGGGCCAGAACCGACCCGTCGACATAGTCGACCAGAGAGTGGATGACGCTCTGAGGATGGATAACCACTTCAACCTGAGCAGGGCGAGCGTCGAACAGCCAGCAGGCTTCGATCAGCTCAAGCCCCTTGTTCATCATGGTGGCAGAATCAACAGAAATCTTGCGCCCCATCGACCATACCGGATGGGCGCATGCCTGGTCAGGCGTTACGTCGTGCAATTGCGCCAGCGGGGTCTGACGGAAAGGGCCGCCCGATGCCGTCAGCAAAATGCGCCTGACGCCAACCGCCCCGAGACCGCGGGCGAAGTCGCTGGGCAGGCACTGGAAAATCGCGTTGTGTTCACTGTCGATCGGCAGCAGCACGGCGCCATTCTGACGAACGGCCTGCATGAACAGCGCACCGGACATGACCAATGCTTCTTTATTGGCCAGCAGGACTTTCTTGCCAGACTCGACTGCTGCCAGCGTAGGCCGCAGACCTGCAGCACCTACGATGGCCGCCATCACCGCATCAACCTGAGGGTGCGCGGATACTTCACACAGCCCTTCCTCACCCACCAGCACCCGTGTATCAAGGCCAGCAGCAGAGAGGTCATCCTGCAGTTTGCGAGCAGCAGCCTGCTCGGGAACCACAGCGAACTGCGGCGTGTGCTTTACGCACAACGCAAGCAGTTCGGTCAGGCGCGTAAAACCGGTCAGTGCAAACACCTGATACAGCGAAGGATGCCGCGCAATGACGTCCAGCGTACTCAAACCGATGGAGCCAGTCGCCCCCAGCACGGTTATCTGTTGCGGACCACTCACATGACACCCCAGTCGGCAGCCCAGAGAAGCACTGCAAACACTGGAATGGCTGCGGTCAGACTGTCGATACGATCCAGCACGCCGCCATGACCGGGCAGCAGATTGCTGCTGTCTTTCACTCCAGACTGCCGCTTGAACATGCTTTCAGTCAGGTCACCGATCACCGAGATGAATACAACGACCGCAGCGCCCAGAAGACCAGCAATGAATTGCGCCACCGACCAGTCACGCGAAAGGCCTACAGCCGCCGTGATGCCCAGGCTGACCACAAGACCGCCGTACACTCCTTCCCAACTCTTTCCAGGGCTTACCTTGGGTGCAAGTTTGCGCTTGCCAAAAGCCTTGCCGGAAAAATAGGCACCGATGTCAGCAGCCCAGACCAGGACCATCACAGCAAGGATCAGCCAGTTGCCCAGCGGCCACTGCTTGATCAACACCAGCCCCTGCCAGGCGGGCAGAAGAATGAGCAGGCCGATCACCAGCTTGCAGGCCGCACTCGCCCAATGCTCGCTGGACTCGGGATAGGTGAGCACCAGAAATGTAGCGACTGCCCACCAGATAACCGCCGCGCCAAGCACCCAAGGCTCCAGCCCCGGCACCAGATACATCAGGAAAAGCAGTAAGGCCACGACGGCCGCATAGCCGACACGCATGGACTGAGTCACAAAGCCCGCCAGACGAGCCCATTCCCAGGCTCCCAGCACTACGACCAGGCCGATGAACAGGGCGAAGTAAGCACCGGTCAGCAGGAAAAACCCGCACAAGGCAATCGGCAACAGAATAAGCGCGGTGATGATTCGTTGTTTCAGCATTAAGCACGGGCTCCAGCTTCTACCTGTTCGCTGGTTTTACCGAAGCGACGTTGGCGAGAGGCAAAATCAGCCAGCGCAGCGCGCATGGCATCGTGTTTGAAGTCCGGCCAGAACAGGTCGGAGAAGTACAGCTCGGCATAAGCCAGCTGCCATAGCAGGAAGTTACTGATCCGGTGTTCGCCACCTGTGCGGATACACAGATCCGGCAACGGCAGATCGCCCGTTGCCAGACAGGTCTGCAACAGCTCGGGCGTGATGTCTTCCGGTTGCAAATGACCCGCCTGAACCTCACGAGCCAATCGCTGTGCTGCTTGTGCGATATCCCACTGACCACCGTAGTTGGCAGCAATCTGCAGGACAAAACGATTATTGCCTGCAGTCCGCTGCTCTGCCTCACGCATGGCTGCCTGAAGCTCGGGATGGAAGCGGGAACGATCACCAATGATGCGCAGGCTGATCTCGTTCTCGTTCAGGCGCTTGGTTTCACGACGCAATGCGGTGAAAAAAAGCTCCATCAGCGCACCGACTTCTTCAGCCGGGCGCTGCCAGTTTTCACTGGAGAACGCGAACAACGTCAGCACTTCGACCCTGGCTTCCGCGCACACCTCGATAACGGCGCGCACAGCGTCCACGCCTGCTTTGTGACCAGCAACGCCTGGCAGCAGGCGCTTCCTGGCCCAGCGATTATTACCGTCCATGATAATCGCAACATGACGCGGCACCGAGGGCGATGCAGCCGGTTTTATCTTTTCCATGAAAGCGTCCGAAACCTTATACAGCCATCAGATCTGCTTCTTTCTGCTTCACGGCAACTTCGATTTCCGCCACGAACTTGTCGGTCAGTTTCTGGATATCGTCAGCCGCGCGACGCTCTTCGTCTTCGCTGATTTCCTTTTCCTTGACCAGATCCTTGAGCTGGCTCAAGGCGTCACGGCGGATGTTGCGGACTGCCACACGACCGTCTTCAGCGGCGTCACGCGCCTGCTTGGTGAAGCCCTTGCGGGTTTCTTCAGTCAGGGCAGGCATCGAGATCAGCAGCAGCTCACCGAGGTTGGTCGGATTGAAGCCCAGACCGGAGCTCTGGATTGCCTTGTCGACAGCGGCAAGCATGTTGCGCTCGAACGCCACAACCTGAAGGGTGCGGGAGTCCTTGACCGTCACGTTGGCGACCTGGTTAAGCGGGGTATCGGCGCCGTAATACGGGACCATCACGCCACCCAGAATGCTCGGGTGAGCCTGACCGGTACGGATTCGGCTGAACGCATGCGCCAGTGACTCCAGGCTCTTTTGCATACGTGCCTGAGCATCTTTCTTGATTTCGTTGATCATTGTTGGGCTTCCTCGATCAGGGTTCCTTCAGCGCCGCCATGGACGATATTCAACAGGGCGCCAGGTTTGTTCATATTGAAAACGCGCAGCGGCATCTTGTGGTCGCGGCACAGACAGATTGCTGTCAGGTCCATGACACCCAGTTTGCGATCCAGCACTTCATCGTACGTCAGATGATCGAACTTCTCGGCATTGGGGTCCTTGAACGGGTCAGCTGTGTAAACACCATCGACCTTGGTTGCCTTGAGCACCACATCGGCGTCGATTTCGATGGCACGCAGGCAGGCCGCCGAATCGGTGGTGAAAAACGGATTACCGGTACCTGCAGCGAAAATCACCACTTCCTTGGAGCTCAGGTGACGCATGGCCTTGCGACGGTCGTAGTGATCCGTCACACCCATCATCGAAATGGCAGACATGACGATGGCGGTGATGTTAGCGCGCTCCAGTGCGTCACGCATTGCCAAGGCGTTCATCACAGTGGCCAGCATGCCCATGTGATCGCCTGTTACCCGGTCCATGCCAGCAGCACTCAAGGCCGCGCCACGGAACAGGTTGCCACCACCGATGACCAGTCCGACCTGTACACCGATGCCGACCAACTGGCCGACTTCAAGCGCCATACGGTCCAGGACCTTGGGGTCGATGCCGAACTCTTCCGAGCCCATGAGGGCCTCGCCGCTAAGCTTGAGTAGAATGCGTTTATAGCGAGCCTGATAACCACTGCCCTGCTGAGCCATTGCGAATCTCTCCTGCGGCGTTTTCTGAAAAAAATCTGTGCGGGCTATTGGCAGCCTGCGCTTACTTTAGCTTGACGCTCCGTGAGCGTCGGGAGAATGCAGCCTTGTGAGCCAATTCTCCAAGGAAAATTTCCTTGCCTTTTTCGACAAAGAGGCCGCACGCGTAAGCGGGCAGCCTCTTTGGGGCGACAGTTGGAAAACCGTCTTACTTCTTGCTTGCAGCTACTTGAGCAGCGACTTCTTCAGCGAAGTTGTCGACTGGCTTCTCGATGCCTTCGCCTACTTTGTAGTAAGTGAAAGAAACGATTTCAGCACCGGCTTTCTTGGCCAGCTCGCCGACCTTGATTTCCGGGTTCTTGACGAACGCCTGCTCAACAAGGCTGGCTTCAGCCAGGAACTTGGTGATACGACCGGCAACCATTTTTTCAACGATTTCGGCTGGCTTGCCTTTGATCTTGTCTTCGTTCAGTTGCAGGAAGACACCCTTCTCGCGCTCGATCGCTTCGGCAGAAACTTCCGAAGGCAGCAGGAATTCAGGGCTGCTGGCAGCAACGTGCATCGCGATGTCTTTGGCCAGTTCAGCGTCACCGCCTTTCAGGACAACCACAACACCGATCTTGTTACCGTGCAGGTAAGCATTGACCACGTCACCTTCGATGCGGGCAAGGCGACGAATGTTGACGTTTTCACCAACTTTGGCGATCAGGGCTGTACGCTCTTCTTCCTGAGCGGCGATCAGCGGAGCTGCGTCGGTCAGTTTGTCAGCGAATGCCTTTTCGATGCTGCTGGTGACGAAGTTCTTGAAGTCGTCCTGCAGAGCCAGGAAGTCGGTCTGCGAGTTGACTTCGATGATGACAGCGGATTTGCCGTCTTCAGCGACTTTGACAGCGATAGCGCCTTCAGCAGCAACGTTGCCTGCTTTCTTGGCGGCCTTGATCGCGCCGGAAGCACGCATGTCGTCGATTGCTTTTTCGATGTCGCCGCCAGCCTTGGTCAAGGCCTTTTTGCAATCCATCATGCCTTCGCCGGTACGCTCGCGCAGTTCTTTGACCAACGCTGCAGTAAT
>Ga0265798_10004121_pt1 | contig 20274 bp, 17 predicted proteins | sample P3T30metagenome_FD_192430 | JGI IMG/M metagenome (GOLD analysis project Ga0265798, IMG submission 192430) | Plant litter microbial communities from East Loma Ridge, Irvine, California - P3 T30 | ecosystem: Environmental > Terrestrial > Plant litter > Unclassified | place: USA: California... | reverse complement strand
AATCAGCTGAACTAGTCAGCTGGCACCTTCATCAAACGCCCACACTTATCGACTGTTAATTTTTAAAGAACTTTATTCGGTACTGCACTTGCTGCTTTGTTGCGAAGCGTTGTGTTCGTCAGCAGCAGAGAAGAGAGAGTATGAAGCGTTTCCTACAACTCGTCAACCCCATCTTTTCTTCCTTCACATCACCGTCTTAGCGACTAGTGCTGCGTTGGAGGCGAGATTATAGCCATCCTCCTACAAGGCTGCAACAGGTTTTGACTGTGCTATCTTAGCCAGCGCTTAATTCGACCTTCTATTACACCCCCATGCAGATTCCATCGATCGCTCCGACCGCTGATACCGCTCTGTCGCAATCCCTGACGGGCGCCATCAATAACAAGACGAAGCCGGTTGGCAGCTTGGGCCGACTGGAATCGCTCGCTGCGCAACTGGGCCTGATTCAGTGCTCGACCAAAATCGGTATCGATCGCCCGGCCATATTCATCTTCGCCGGCGACCATGGCGTGGTGGCCGAAGGCGTCTCCGCCTATCCACAAGACGTGACCTGGCAGATGGTCGAGAACTTCCTGGCCGACGGCGCCGCCATCAATGTGTTCGCGCGTCAGAACGGCTGCGCCCTGCACATCGTCGATGCAGGCGTGAACCACGATTTCGGCGTCCGCCCTGGCTTATTGGACCGTAAGGTCGCCCCGGGCACCCGCAACTTCGCAAACGAACCGGCGATGTCGTCGCAGGAATGCGCAGCCGCACTGGAACACGGCATGCATCTGATGCGCGACCTATCCGGCAACGTGGTCGGCTTCGGCGAAATGGGTATCGGCAACACAACTGCCGCCGCAGCCCTGATGCACAAACTCACCGGCCAGCCATTGGCGCGCTGTGTCGGCGCCGGCACCGGATTGAATGCTGAAGGCATCGTCCATAAGGAACAGGTGATTGCTGCCGCCGTCGCGCGTCACGCCGATGCGGCCGAGCCTCTGGAGGTACTGGCCACTTTTGGCGGCTTCGAAATCGCGATGATGTGCGGCGCCATGCTCCAGGCGGCTGCGCAGCGCAAGGTGCTGCTGATCGACGGCTTCATCGTCACCGCCGCGTTGCTGGTGGCTGCGCGCCTGCAACCGGCGATCCTCGACTACTGCGTGTTCTCGCACAGTTCGGGCGAGCACGGTCATGCCCTGCTGCTGGAACAACTCGGCGCCAAGCCACTGCTCGACCTCGGCCTGCGCCTGGGCGAAGGCACCGGCAGCGCGCTGGCCCTTCCACTATTGCACGCAGCCGCCAATTTCCTGAATCAGATGGCGACCTTCGCGTCGGCCCAGGTCAGCGAACGCGCCCCATGATCCACCAACTGCGCCTGTTCTTCATCGCCGTCCAGTTCGTCACGCGGCTGCCGATCCCGCGCTGGGTCGGCTTTGAACCGGCGTGGCTGAACCACGCGTCGCGCTACTTCGCACTGGTCGGCGTGGTGGTCGGCGCCATCGCGGCCGCTGTCTATGGCGTCGCCGTGCTGTGGCTCCCGGCGCCGGTGGCGGCCGTGCTGTCCACCGCCGCCACGATCTACATCACCGGCGCCTTCCACGAAGACGGTTTCGCCGACGCCTGCGACGGCCTGGGTGGCGGCATGACGCGCGAACGTGCGCTCGAGATCATGAAGGATTCGCGCGTCGGCGCCTACGGTGCGATCGGCATCGTCTGCATGCTCGCTGCCAAGCTGGCCGCGCTGGCCAGCATGCCGCCCGCCAGCGCCATCGCCGCCCTGCTGCTGGCGCATCCGCTGTCGCGCCTGGCCGCGACAAGCCTGATCTGGAAGATGGACTACGCCCGCGCCGAAGGCAAGGCCAAGCCGCTGGCGGTGCGCATGACGAATGCCGAATTCGGCATTGCCTTCTTGACCATGCTGCTGCCCGCGATCGCGCTTCTTGTATATGGCGCACTAACCTTGATCGCCATCGCCGCCGCGGTGCTGGCGACAGCGCTGGCCGCCGCCTGGCTCGCGCGCAAGTTCGCGCGCCGACTCGGCGGCTATACCGGCGACTGCCTCGGCGCCGTCCAGCAGTTGGCCGAAGCGGCGATCTATATCGCGATCCTGGCCACCCTCGGCCACGGCACGCTGGCCTGATGGAATTGCACCTGGTGCGCCATCCGCAGCCGCAGGTGGCGCCCGGCCAATGCTACGGCAGCACCGACCTGGCACCGAACGTAGAAGATACTGAACGCGTGTTGGCTGGTCTGGCGTGCGCCGGCCTGCCGGGCGATATGCCGGTCTACGCCAGCCCGCTCGTACGCTGCGCCATCCTCGCGCGCAGGCTGTCTGCCCAACCGCTGTTCGACGCGCGCCTGGCCGAGATGGATTTCGGCGCCTGGGAAATGCGCCACTGGGACACGATCACGCGCGCAGAAGTCGACGCCTGGAGCGCCGACCTGCTCTATTACCGCCCCGGTGGCGGCGAAAGCGTGATGGATGTCGCTGCCCGCGTAGCCGCCTTCAGGGCCGACCTGGAGCGCCGCGCCGAGCCACGTGCGCTCATCGTCTGCCATGCGGGGACCATCCGTTTACTGTCGTCCCTGCACACCGGCGGCACGCTCGAGCAGGTCGCCTTGCGTGCGGCGCAGACGCCACACCGCATCGCGTATGGCGAAGTCCTGCTGCTGAAAGATTGACAAGCCAAGTATAATGACCGCGTTTTGGTGCTCGCGCCTGCGTTCGCAGTCGCAGTTAAACGGGAAACACGAAGCCTGCTCTTCAGGCCAACGTGTGCTGCCCCCGCAACGGTAAGCAAGTGCCGCGGTCTTTGAAAGAACAGCGCGGCGAACCGCCCCCTCATACCACTGTGCGCTGAGCATGGGAAGGTCGGACGGCCATACTTGTCAGCCCGGATACCGGCCAAAAGGAGGACCTGCGCACGACGCGTGTCCGTTCAATCTGGCCTACGGGGGACGTCGGCTGGTTGCCCTTGATATGAAACCGAACATGAATCTTCCAGTTACCCGGCAAGCGGCCGCAGTGTCGCTCGCCCTCGCCGTCATTGCGTCCGCATCCTCCACCGCTTTCGCCCAGGCCGCCGTGCCGAGCGACACCGTGATCGTCACCGCCACCCGCACCCCGCAACGCGCGCTTGACGTCGTCGCCGACACAGTCGTCATCAGCGCCGAAGAAATCGCGCGCTCGGGCGCCGGCTCGGTGGCCGACGTCCTGCAGCGCCAGCGCAGCATCGAGATCAGCCGCAACGGCCCGGCCGGCAACGCCACCAGCGTGTTCCTGCGCGGCGCCAATGCCAATCAGGTGGTGGTGCTGATCGACGGCGTGCGTATCGGTTCCTCGACCCTGGGCACCGCTGCCTGGAACGCGGTGCCGCTGGCCGCGATCGACCGCATCGAAGTGGTCTACGGACCACTGAGCACCCTGTACGGCGCCGACGCCATCGGCGGCGTGGTCCAGATCTTCACCCGCAAGGGCGACGGCGCCCCGCGCGCCACCGCATCGGTCGGCGCCGGCAGCAACGGCACCCTGCAGGGCGACGCCAGCATCGCCGGCGGCACGGGCGGCGAACACGCCGTGAACTACGCCATCGGCGCCGGCTACGAAGAATCGGACGGCTTCTCGGCTGCGCGCCCAGGCGCCTACGGCTTCAATCCGGACAAGGACGGCTACCGCCGCCGCAACGCCAACGGCCGCGTGTCGATGGCAATCGCACCGGGCCACGAAATCGGCGGCCAGTTCCTGGTCAGCCGCCTGTACAACCAGTACGACAACGGCGAGAACTTCGACGCCTACAGCGACTCGGAACTGAACACCTATTCGCTGTTCATGACCAACCAGATCATGCCGAACTGGCGCAGCACGGTGCAGCTGGCGCGCTCGCAAGACAAGCAGTTCAGCCTTGGCGGCACCGCCGACTGGGACATCAGCCAGATCGACACGCGCCAGGACGAATTCTCGTGGCAGAACGACATCGCTATCGGCCGCGATACGCTGCAGTTGCTGTACGCGCACCGCAAGGAAGACGTTGACACGGCGGATCAATCGATCGACCGCGCGCGCATCACCAATTCGTACGCCGCCGCCTATTCGGCCCGCCGCGGCAACCACCTGGTGGACGTCAGCGCGCGCCATGACCGCTCGGTCTACGGCATCAAGAACACCGGCGCCGCCGGCTACGCCTATGATTTCGGCAATGGCCTGCGCGCCAACGCCAGCATCGGCACCAGCTTCCGCGCGCCGACCTTCAACGAGCTGTATTACCCCGGCTTCGGCCTGTCGACCATCAAGCCTGAAGAAGGCCGCAACCGCGAAATCGGCCTGCGCTATGACGGCAATGGCTACCAGGTCGACGCGACCTACTTCCACAACCGCCTGACCGACATGATCATCTCGGCCACGCCATGCCCGGATGTCAGCTTCGACTATTGCGCCTACAACGTCAACAAGGCGCTGCTGGAAGGCTTCTCGCTGGCCGGCAGCACCCGCTTCATGGACGTCGACCTGCGCGCCAGCCTGGATTGGCAAGACCCGCGCGACGAAACCACCGGCAAGCAACTGGCGCGCCGCGCCAAGAAGCACGCCAGCTTCGGCGCCGACTACACCGTGGGCACGCTCAAGACCGGCGCCGAGCTGGTGCTGTCCGGCGAGCGTTTCGACAATGCGGCCAACAGCGCGCGCCTGGGCGGCTATGGCTTGCTGAACCTGCACGCCACCTGGCAGTTCACCCCTGACCTGTCGCTGCTGGTGCGCGTCAATAACGTCACCGACAAGAACTACGAAGTCGCGCGCTACTACGGCACCAGCGGTCGCACCTGGTTCACGGCCCTGCGCTACGGCTTCCGCTAAGACGGGGTGAGTAACACCCGCGGCGTAGCGCATCGCGCCGCGGGCATTGAATAACACAAGGGCCAGCATGCACGCATCCGCCTTGCCTGTGCAATCACATCGCCGGCGCGCCACATTGATTGTCGGCGCGATGCTGGCGTTTGCCGCCGCGACCCTGCTGTTCGCCGGCATGACCGGCTCGATCCGGGTGCCGCTGGCCGATGTGCCCGAAGCCCTGCGCCAGCTGGCGACGGGGCGTCCCGATTCCCTTTCCGCATCGCTGATCGACCTGCGCGCCAGCCGCGCATTGGTGGCCTTTGCCACCGGCGGCGCGCTGGCCCTGGCCGGCCTCATGATGCAAGCCTTGCTGCGCAATCCCCTGGCCGACCCTTACATACTGGGCGTCTCCACCGGCGCGTCGGTCGGCGCGCTGCTGGCCATGCTGTTGATGGCGTCGGCCTTGACGATCGATGCGGCGGCGCTGGCCGGCGCAGTCGGCGTAGCACTGCTCTTGTATGTACTGGCGCGGCGCGACATGCGCAGCGGCCAGGCGGCCGAAGGCGGCGCTGCAATGCTGCTGCTGACCGGCGTGATCGTCTCGGCCCTGTGCGGCTCGCTGGTGACGCTGATGCTGTCGATCGCGCCCGAGGGCCGCCTGCGCAGCATGGTGTTCTGGCTGATCGGCGATTTGTCCGGCGCCCCGCTGCGGCTGGCGCCGTGGCTCGTCCTGGCCGGCGCCCTGCTGTTTGCCATGAAGCATGCGCGCGCCATGAACGTGGTCGCGCTGCATGCGGAAGCCGCCGTCACGCTCGGCGTGCGCGTGGGCGCGCTGCGCAAGGGCCTGTTCTTCGTCTCGGCCTTGCTCACCGCCAGCGCCGTCACCAGCGCCGGCGCGATCGGTTTCGTCGGCCTGATCGTGCCGCACGCCTGCCGCTTCGCCTTCGGTCCCGACCACCGGGTCTTGATCCCGGCCACCATCCTGTCGGGCGGCGCCTTCCTGGTGCTGTGCGATACGCTGGCGCGCACGATCGTCGCGCCGCAGCAACTGCCGGTCGGCGCCATCACGGCGATGATCGGCGCCCCGGTGTTCTTGTACCAGCTGCACCGGCTGCGTAAATGACCATGATCTCCGCACACGACCTGACGCTCAGCGCCGGCCAGCGTACCCTGGTGCAAGGCCTGGACTGGGCCGCGCGCGCCGGCGAATGCTGGAGCATCATCGGCCGCAACGGCGCAGGCAAGAGCACCCTGCTGCGCACCCTGGCCGGCTTGCAACCTGCTGCCGCCGGCATGGTGCAGATTGGCGGGCGCGCATTGAACGACTGGCCTCTTGAGGAACTGGCGCGCCAGCGCGCCTTCCTGGCCCAGTCGCGCCACGACGCGTTTGCCTACACCGTCATCGAAAGCGTGCTGTCGGCGCGCCACCCTTATCACGCAGGCCGTTACTGGGAAGGCAGCGACGACCAGCAGATCGCCATGACGTCATTGGCGGCGATGGAAGTCGACGACCTGGCCGCGCGCGACGTGCGCACCCTGTCCGGCGGCGAGCGCCAGCGCGTGGCGATTGCCGCCCTGCTGGCGCAGCAAACCCCGCTGCTGCTGCTCGACGAACCGGCCAACGCGCTCGACCTGGCGCACCAGGTCAGCACCATGGGTTTGCTGGCGCGCCTGTGCCGCGAGCAGGGCAAGACCGTGGTCATGATCGGCCACGACCTCAATCTCGCTTCCCGCATTTCGTCGCATTGCCTGCTGCTGATGGGCGACGGCCGCTGGCAGGCCGGCGCCGTCGCAGACACAATGCAGCCGGCGCTGCTGGGCGACTACCTCGGCCACCCGATCGACATGCTCGAGCACGGTGGCCGCCGCATCTTCATCCCGAAGGAGAGTTCCGCATGACCGATATGACGCCCGAACAAACCGCTGCCCTCAACGAGCGCCATCGCGTGCGCATGGAACGCAAGAAAGCGGTGATCGATGCAAAAATCGCCTCGGCCGACAAGGCGATCGGCATCATCATCGTCAACACCGGCAACGGCAAGGGCAAGAGCTCGAGCGGGTTCGGCATGGTGGCGCGCGCGCTGGGTCACGGCATGAAGGTCGGCGTGGTCCAGTTCATCAAGGGCGCGCTGTCGACCGGCGAAGAGACCTTTCTGCGCCGCTTCCCGGACGAGGTGAGCTTTCATGCGATGGGCGAAGGCTATACCTGGGAAACCCAGAACCGCGAACGCGACATCGAAAAAGCCAATGAAGCCTGGGCCATGGCCAAACAGTTCCTGCTTGATCCGGCCTATGGCATGGTGGTGCTCGATGAACTGAACATCGCCTTGAAGTACAAGTACCTCGATCTCGACACCGTGATCGCCGACCTGCTCGACCGCCCGGTGATGCAGCACGTCGTCATTACCGGGCGCGGTGCGCCGCCGGAACTGATCGAAGTGGCCGATACCGTGACCGAGATGAACGTGGTCAAGCATGCGTTCAAGGCCGGCATCGGCGCGCAAGCGGGAACGGAGTGGTGATGACGGCCCATCCGGGTGCGCGCGTGGTGCTGGTGGCGGCGATGTCGTCCGGCCAGGGCAAGACCACGGTGACGGCCGCGCTGGCGCGGCGCCTGCGCAAGATGGGCAAGCGCGTGCGCGTGTTCAAGTGCGGCCCCGACTTCATCGATCCGGTGATGCTGGAGCGCGCGTCCGGTGCGCCGGTGCACAACCTCGACCTGTGGATGGTCGGCCCGGATGCGTGCCGTCAACGCCTGCACGACGCCGCGCGCGAGGCCGATGCGATCCTGGTCGAAGGCGTCATGGGCCTGTACGACGGCACGCCGTCGGCCGCCGACCTGGCGCGCGAATTCGGCATTCCCGTGCTGGCGGTACTCGACGCGTCGGCGATGGCACAGACCGCCGGCGCGGTGGCGCAAGGCTTGCGCGACTATGGCCCGGTCGAGATGGCCGGCGTAATCGCCAATCGCGTCGCCAGCAAGGCGCATGCGGCAATGGTCAAGGAGTCGCTGCGCGACATAGCCCTGATCGGCACCCTGGCGCGCCAGGAACGCGCCCTGCCCGAACGCCATCTGGGCCTGGTGCTGCCCAACGAAGTCGACGCGCTCGAACACATCCTCGATGCGCTGGCCGACAGCGTCGAATTCGACGAAGCCGCGTGGGATGCGCTGCCGCTGCTGGCGCCATCCGCCGCGCCGGCCGCGCCGGTGGAACAGCTGCTGGCGGGACGCACGATCGCCATCGCGCGCGATGCCTCGTTCGCGTTCGTGTACACGGCCAATATCGAACTGCTGCAAGGGATGGGCGCGCGCCTGAGTTACTTTGCGCCCTTGCTCGATGAAGCGGTGCCAAGCGACGCCGACGCAGTCTACCTGCCCGGCGGCTATCCCGAGCTGCACGGCGCCGCGCTGCAAAGTGCGCAGCGCTGGCGCGATTCGATCCGCGCGGCGCACGCACGCGGCGTGCCGATCGTGGCCGAATGCGGCGGCATGATGGCGCTGGCCGACGGCCTGACCGACAAGGAAGGCAAGCGCTGGGAGATGGCCGGCCTGCTGCCGGGCGAAGTGGCGATGCAGGCGCGCCTGAGCGGACTGGGGGCGCATGCGATGCCGACGCCGCAGGGCGACATTCGCGGCCATACTTTTCACTATTCGCTGCTCGACACGAGCGTCACGCCGCAGTCGCACACCGTCAAGCAGCGAACCGGGACGCAGGGCGAAGCGGTGTACTGCGTCGGCTCGTTGACGGCATCTTACTTCCACGGCTACTTCCCCTCCAATCCACGTGCGGCAGCAAGCCTGTTCGGAGGCGGCCGGTGAGTGCGACCCTGGTACTGGGCGGCGCCCGTTCCGGCAAGAGCGCATTCGCCGAGCGCCTGGCGCAGGAGTCAAACAGGGAGGTTGTGTATGTCGCAACCTCGCGCGCCGGCGACGGCGAAATGTCGACCCGCATCGCGCATCATCGCGAACGCCGTCCCGCGCATTGGCAGACGGTGGAAGAAGAACTGGCGCTGGCCCAGGTGCTGCGTACGCACTGCACGCCGGAGCGGCTGGTGCTGGTCGATTGCCTGACGCTGTGGCTCAGTAACCTGATGTTCTGCGATGGCCGCACCTATCCCGACGTCGGCGATATCGAGCTGCCCGCGCGTTTCCATGAAGAGCGCGCAGCGCTGCTCGATGCGCTCGATGCCGGCCTGGCGGGCGAGGTGGTATTCGTTTCGAACGAAGTCGGCATGGGCATCGTGCCGTGGGGCGCGATTTCGCGCAGCTTCGCCGACGAAGCCGGGCGCCTGAACCAGGCGGTGGCCGCGCGCGCCGCGCGCGCCGTGTTCGTGGCGGCCGGCCTGCCGCTGGTGTTAAAAGGGTCATTGTGCTGACCGGTTTGCCGCTGCCGACGCTGGCATTGCTGCTGGTGGCCGGCATCGCGCTCGACCTGCTGCTGGGCGAGACGCGGCGCTGGCATCCACTGGTGGGGTTTGGCAACCTGGCCATGTTCATCGAGCGGCGCCTCAATCATGGCAATGCGCGCCTGGTGCGCGGACTACTGGCCTGGTCGCTGGCGGTGCTGCCATTGACGCTGTTGTTCGCGGGACTGGTGGAGCTGGCCGGCCTGTGGCTGCATGCGCTGCTGCTGTACTTCTGTATTGGCCTGCGCAGCCTGCGCGACCACACAATGCCGATCTTCGAAGCGCTGCGCGGCGGCGACCTGGCCGAGGCGCGCCTGCTCACCGCGCGCATCGTCAGCCGCGACACCGCCAATGCGCAAGAAACTGACTTGGCCAAGGCCAGCGCCGAGTCGCTGCTGGAAAACGGCAACGACGCCGTCTTCGGCACGCTGTTCTGGTTCGTGCTGCTGGGCGGCGCAGGCGCGGTGCTGTTCCGGCTGGCCAACACGCTGGACGCGATGTGGGGCTATCGCAGCGAGCGTTTCAACCTGTTCGGGCGCGCGGCGGCGCGCATCGACGACGCCCTCAATTACCTGCCGGCGCGCCTGACCGCCCTGTCGTACGTGCTGCTGGCCGGCGCCGGCCGCGCCCGTGCATGGCAATGCTGGCGTACCCAGGCCCCGGCCTGGAGCAGCCCGAACGCGGGACCGGTGATGGCCAGCGGCGCCGGCGCGCTCGGCGTCTCGCTCGGCGGCGCGGCGGTCTACGATGGCGCAGTCGAACAGCGTCCACCGCTCGGCCTCGGGCCCGCTGCGAGCGCGCACGACATCCCGCGTGCCTGGCGCCTGGTGCTGCGCACTACCCTGCTGTGGGCCGGCGTGGTGTGCCTGGCCGCGCTGCTATCCTTTGGAGCGCCCCATGCTTGAACACGGCGGCAACCTGCGCGACGCCGCGCGCCGTCATGGCCGCGACGACTGGATCGACCTCTCGACCGGCATCAATCCGCACGGCTACCCGGCGCCGGCGCCATCGGCTGCAGCCTGGCATCGCCTGCCCGAACCGGACCCCGAACTGCTCGCCGCAGCATGCGCCTACTATCGCGCCGGCGCGCTGCTGCCGGTGGCCGGCACCCAGGCCGCGATCCAGGCCTTGCCGCGCCTGCGCGCACCGTCGCGCGTCGCGGTGTCGGCGCCGTCGTATGCCGAGCACGCGCATCACTGGAACCTGCATGGCCACGAACGACTGCTGGTGCCGTATGCTGCGCTTGAGGAAGCGGTCGATGCGTGCGACGTGGTGGTGGTGGTCAACCCCAACAACCCGACCGGCGAAGCGATTACGCCGGAATGCCTGCTCGACTGGGCGGCGCGCCTGCATGCACGCGGCGGCTGGCTGGTGGTCGACGAAGCATTCGGCGACACCACGCCCGGCCTGAGCGTGGCTGCGCATGCCGGCCAGCCGGGGCTCATCGTGCTGCGCTCGGTCGGCAAATTCTTCGGTCTGGCGGGCCTGCGCCTGGGCTTCGTGGCGGCCGAAGAAGCGCTGCTGTCCGACCTGGCAGACCTGCTCGGACCATGGACCATCAGCGGCCCGGCGCAGGAAGTCGCACTGCAGGCGCTACGCGACACGCGCTGGCAGCACGACACGCAAGCATGCCTGGCGGCGCGCGGCTACCGCCTTTCGCGGCTGCTGCTCACGTATGGCATCGTCAGCGCCGGCACGCCATTGTTTCGCTGGTGGCCCGAGCCGATGGCCGAGGAATTTCACGAGCACATGGCGCGGCGCGGCATCTGGTGCCGGCTGTTCCGCGTGGCCGCGCGCGGCATCCGGGTGGGATTGCCCGCGACGGAGCCGGACTGGCTGCGGCTCGAACAAGCACTGCATGAATGGAGCAAGCGATGAAAAAGACAATGTTGGCAATGCTGCTGGCGAGCGCCGGTACCGGTGCGGCGCAGGCTGCGATTACGGTCAAGGACGATGCCGGCCTGACGGTCACGCTCAACAAGCCCGCGCTGCGCGTGATCTCGATGGCCCCGCATGCGACCGAGCTGCTGTTCGCGGCCGGTGGCGGCAGCCACGTGGTCGGCGCGGTCAATTACAGCGACTACCCCGAGGCGGCCAAGCGCATCCCGCGCATCGGCTCGAATCGCGAGATCGACATCGAACGCGTGGTCGCCCTGAAGCCCGACCTGATCGTGGCGTGGATGCACAACAGCGCCGAGCGCCAGATCGATGCAGCGAGAAAGCTCGGCGTGCCGGTATTCCAGAGCGATCCGCAGTCGCTCGACAGCATTCCAGAGAGCGTGCTGCGCTTGGGGCAGCTGATGGGTACCGAGGTTGCAGCCAAGGCCACGGCAACCCAGCTGCGCACGCGGCTGGCCAGCCTGCGCGCGCAATATGCAAAACGCGCGCCAGTGCGCACCTTCTACCAGGTGTGGGACAAGCCGCTCTATACGCTCAGCGGAAAACACATCATCAGCGACGCGATGCGCCTGTGCGGCGGCGTGAACATCTTCGACAAGCTCAATGTGGTGGCGCCGATCGTCACGCTCGAGAGCGTGCTGCAGGCGAACCCGGAAGCGATCATCGCCACCGCCGAGAAGAACTATGGCGGCGTCGAACTGTGGAAGCAGTACGGCAGCCTGCAGGCGGTGCGCAGCAATAACCTGTTCACGCTCGACGGCAACCTGCTCAACCGCGCCGGTCCGCGCATGATCGAGGGCACGGCCGCGATGTGCGAGGTGCTCGAGCAGGCACGCCGGCAGCGCAGCAAATGACGCCCTTCCCGTACCGGACCCTGATGGTGCAGGGCACGACGTCCGACGCCGGCAAAAGCACGGTAGTCGCGGCGCTGTGCCGCTTGCTGCTGCGGCGCGGCGTGCGCGTGGCGCCGTTCAAGCCGCAGAACATGGCTCTGAATAGCGCGGTAACGCGCGACGGCGGCGAGATCGGCCGCGCCCAGGCGCTGCAGGCGATCGCCGCCGGCATCGAGCCGCATACCGACATGAACCCGGTGCTGCTCAAACCATCGAGCGACATCGGCGCCCAGGTCATCATCCACGGCCAGGTGCGCGCCGACATGAATGCGCGCGACTACCATCGCTACAAACCCATCGCGATGGGCGCGGTGCTCGAATCGCACGCGCGCTTGCTGGCGCAATACGACAGCGTGATCGTCGAAGGCGCGGGCAGCCCGGCCGAGATCAACCTGCGCGACCGCGACATCGCCAACATGGGCTTTGCCGAAGCGGTCGATTGCCCGGTGATCCTGGTGGCCGACATCGACCGCGGCGGCGTGTTCGCGCACCTGGTCGGCACCTTGTCCTGCCTGTCGCAGTCGGAACGCGACCGCATCATCGGCTTCGTCATCAACCGCTTCCGCGGCGACATCAAGCTGCTCGAGCCGGGATTGGAATGGCTCGAGCGCGAGACCGGCAAGCCGGTGCTGGCGGTGCTGCCTTATCTGCACGGCCTGTATCTGGATGCCGAGGATGCGGTGCAGGCGGCGCAAACGAACAAGGGCGCGTTTCGCGTGGTCGTTCCCAGCCTGCCGCGCATGAGTAACCACACCGATTTTGACGCGCTGCGCGCGCATCCGGATGTCGACCTGCGTTTCGTGCGCCAGGGCGAAGCGATTCCGGGCGCGGACCTGATCATCCTCCCCGGCAGCAAGAACACGCGCGGCGATCTGGCGTGGCTGCAGGCGAACGGCTGGCCTGGGCAGATCGCGCGTCACCTGCGTTATGGCGGCAAGGTGATCGGCATTTGCGGCGGGTTCCAGATGCTGGGGCACACAGTCGCCGATCCGCACGGGATCGAGGGCACAGCTGGGGAATCGCCAGGTCTTGGCTTGCTGCAGATTGCCACCGAGCTGACGCGCGAAAAACGGCTGACCAGGGTCGAGGGGATATGTGCCTTCAGCCCTGGCAATATGCCGCGCGGCGTCAGCGGATACGAGATTCACATGGGGATCTCGCGGGGTGCCGCAAGGGACGCACCCGCTTTCATCATCGATGGACAGCATGAAGGGGCGGTATCGGCAGACCGGCAGATCCTGGGTACCTATCTGCATGGCCTGTTCGACCATCCGGAAGCTTGCGCAGCGCTGCTCGACTGGGCCGGCTTGAAGAGCGAACATGTGGTCGATACTGACCGCCTGCGTGAAGCGAGCATCGACCGCATTGCCGATTCGGCGCAAGCTTTGCTGGACCAGCTGATTGCGTCAAGCTAACTGCACACTCCCTGAATCGCGCGCACCGCCCAGTCATACCCGATGCGCTCCTGCTCGAGGCGCAGCCGTGGTGCGTGCACATCGTCGCGCAGTTGCATGAACAACGCATGCTCGGCATCGGTCAATCCGGGCAGCTCGTCCAGGAAGCGTTTGTCGGGTTCTTCGCTTCCCCACTGCGGGCGGTGCGCCAGCAGCGTCGCCGCATCCATCAGCACCGAGCGCGCATGCGGCATCGACGCGCGCAGGCGATGCAGGATGGCGAATCCATGGGTGTCGATGTCGCCCCAATACACCACGTCTTTGCTGCGCAGCCAGTCGACCTGGGCCAGCCGCTCGATGCCGTAGCCGCCGCCAAACACCACCATGCTCGCGCGCATTTGCGGAAACGCCAGCGCGTTGATTTCGTTTTCGGTGACGAAGACCCGCTCCACCCGGCTATCCATGGCGATGAACTGCGCCAGCGGCACCATCAGGTCAGACAGGCCGCCAATGTGATGACCAGGGTCGAGCAGGCGAAAGCGGATCTGCGCCGGCTTTCCCAATAAACCATATCGCTGTTCGAACTGGCGCGGCGCCGGCGCATCGGTGTAGATGGCTTCCGGCGGCAGTACCTGGTCGAGCAGCTCCGCAAACAAGCCTTTGCGCGCTTCGATGAATTTGGTGTCGACACCAGCCGTATCGAGCTGGCGCAGATAGATGGCGGGACGTGGATGGGCGACGAACCAGCGCAGCACGGCCAGGATGCGTGCCCACCCATCGGCATGCTCGATCAGCTTGAGCGGATGGTTGAGCATCCAGGGACGCAACGTTGGAAACTCGACCAGCGTGGCTTCGGACAGCCGATCGAAACGGCGCGCATCATCCACGCGCCCGATCATGCGCAGCGCCTCGGCCTCGGTTCCGATCACGGCGGCCACGGGAATGCTGTTGCGCCCGAGCTGGCGGTGGTTGATGTCGCGCCATACCAGCTCATAGCCATGTCCGCGCTCGTTGCTGCCTGCTTTCAAAGCGCCGATCCAGTCACGTACCTGTTCGAACTGTTCGCCCATGGCGGCGACGCTCGGTTGGCGCAACTTGACCTGGTGCGGAAACAGCGAGCTGCCCTCCAGGCGCGTCGCCAGCAGTGCGCCGCTGTCCCACAGGCGTTTGACGCTGGCACCGATGTCGGCCGGCGTCGACCAGGCGGTGCGCACGGCCGTCATCCCGCTCGCGCATCGCGTTCGGCGCGATATTCGTCGATACTCAGGTAGCGCAGCATCGACTGCTGCCCTTCTTCGCTGTGCACAAACCCCAGGCCTGCGACATAAGGCTCGATGATGTGGATCTTCTGCAGCGGCGTCACGATCAGTAGTTGCAGGTTCATGCGGCGGAACAGCTCCAGCCCGTAGCGCGCCGATTCGTCCGAGCCACGCCCGAATGCTTCGTCGATGACGACGAAGCGGAACGAGCGCGAACGCACCGCGCCCCATTCGAGGCCGAACTGGTAGGCCAGGCTGGCCGCGAGCACGGTATAGGCCAGCTTTTCTTTCTGGCCGCCCGACTTGCCGCCGGCGTCGGTGTAGTGCTCGTGCTCGCGGTCGTCCTCGCGCCAGCGCTCGGAAGCCGAGAACACGAACCAGTTGCGCACGTCGGTCACCTTGCGGGTCCAGCGCCGGTCCATCTCGGCACTGCCCTCGCGCCCGCGAAAGCGCTCGATGATGCGCTGCACCTGCAAGAACTTCGCTTCGGTGTATTCCTCATCGCTTGATCCGGTCAGCGAGCCTTCGGTGCAGCTGCGCAGATCCTGCTGAAAATCGCGCAGGTCGGCGTCCAGGCTCGGTTCTGCTTCCAGTGCGATGTAGCGGTTGGGGTTGTAGTCGATCGCGTGCAGGGACGCGTTGATGGTCTCGACGCGCTCGCGGATGGTCTCTCGTTCGCGCTTGAGTTGCGACTGGAAGCCGGCGATCTCGCGGATCGTGTTCTCGTTGAGCAGATCCTTGAATTTATCGGCAAAGCGCGGCAGGTCGTCGGCCTCGAACAGCTGCAGCATGCGCTTGAATTCGGGTGCGGCCTCGATGTTCACGTCCACTTCGCGCGCGTCCAGCGGCCAGGTGCTGACGTACTGCTCCATGGCGCTGATGATGCGGTCGCGCAGGGTCGCGATGCGCTTCGATTCGGCGTCGATCCGGGCCTGCACGAAGTCGCGCATGTCGCGCTCGCGGTTATCGCACGATTCGACCGTCAATGTATGCTCGCCCAACGCCTGGTCTCTCAGCTCGGCCAGCGCCGGGTACACCTGCCCGCGCGCATGCTCGTCGACTGTGTCGGCGACAGCTGCGCACTCCGCCAGCAGGCTCCGCGCCTGATGCAGCTTTTCGACCAGGGTCGCCAGTGCTGCATTGGCCGCCGCGTGTTGCTTCTCGACGTCGGCCTGCACCGCACCCAGTTCGAGCAACTGCGTCTGCAAGGTGCGCAGCATGTCCGACGACGCCGCCAGCGCCTCCTGCTCGCGTTCGAGCCGGTCGATGGCGGCTACCAGCGGCCGCCAGTCGAGTTCCTGGAAGTTGGCATACACCGCCAGTTTCTGCCACAGCCCGAGCGCGCGATCCCACTCGGTGGCTTCGTCTTTCAGGGCGCGGATCTGCCGGCCATGCTCGGCGATGCGCACCGACAGGTCGCGCTCCTGTTTGGCCAGGGCTGCGATCTTGGCCTCGTTCGACCAGCCCAGCACATAGTTGGTGCGGTCGCCGATCGGGCGCCGGTCATCCTTTTCGTGGCGCTCGCCGCCCGACTTGACCTGTCCATTGCGGGTGATCGCACGCTGCTCGCGCCGGAACGCATCCATCGAATCGCAGCAGGCGTAATCGAAGCGACGCGCCAGTTCGGCCTCGATCCACCCGTAGAACGGGGAATCAGGCTGGATCGACAGCGAACGCACCAGCGACTGCGGATGCAGATCCGGCGCCCGCGCTGCGCTCGCAGGGCGAACCCGGTAATACACCAGCCGCGCGCCGAGGTGGGTGCGCTCGGCCCATGCGGCCACTTGCGCGTAATGCCCCTCGGGCACCAGCAGCGACAGGCCGAAAGCGTGCAACAAGCGCTCGGCCGCCCCTTCCCAATCGCGCTCTTCGTCGCGCACCTGGATCAATTCGCCGATGAAGGGCAGCACCTCGGTGGCGATCGACAGCGCTGCGCACAAGGATTCGCGCACTTCCAGCATCTGGCGCGGGATGTTCGAGCGGCGCCGGCGCAGCGACTCCAGTTCGCCGGTCAGTTCGCCGTGCAGCCGGCCCAGTTCGCGCACCGCGACGCCGGCTTCGGTCACGCGGTTGCTGCGCTCGTCGCGTCCCGTGATGCAGGCAAGTTCGCCTTCCGCGATGGCGCGCCGGTTGGCATCGAAGGTGTCGGCATCGACCGGCGCAGGCAGCCCGAGCGCGCCGGCGATCAATTCGTATTGCTGCGCACGCGCGCTTTTTTCACCGCGTGAGGCGTCGGCGCGGGCGATCTCGCCCTTGATCTGCTCGATGCGATTGCCGCCGTTGGCGGCGATGGCGGCGGTCAGGTCGTCGCGTGTGCCGGCATGCGCGCGCCGCTCTTGTTCGAGCTGGGCCAGCCTGGTGGCGGCGCGCTCTTCTTCGCCAGACCAGTTGGCGATGCGCTTCTCAAGCAGTTCTTCCTTGATCTGCGCGAACCAGGGACGCAGGGCATCGCGGCAGGCACGCAGCTGCTCCACCTGCGCCAGCTGCGCCGCGTGCCTGTCGCAATCGGCGTTCAGTGGCCTCAGGTGATCGATCTGGGCACGCGCCTTGAGCACCGCTTCATGGGCGCGGTGCAGGTCGTCGAAGTGGGTAATCAGCGCATCGATGCGCGGCTGCACCGGGAACGGTTCGAGCATGTGCTCACGCACGAATTCGGTCAGGTTGCCGACCGATTTCATCGACACGGTCTGGTTGAACAAGTCCATCGCCTGCTCTGAAGCGATCCCGAAGCGGCGCCGGAAATCTGCGCCATACGGAGGGAAGGTGTCGTGCAGGGTGACGCCGGGCATGGCGCGCAGGCGTTTGCGCAGCTGGGCGATGTCCTTGCCGAAGCCGGAAAAATGCTCGCCGATCGTCAGCGCCGTTTCGGCGATGAGGTAAAGCCGTTCCGGCTGGCCGCGCGGATCCTTGAACCAGAAGACCTGCGCCAAGGTGACGGTCTGCTCGTAGCCCTCGTTATGGAATTCGCCGAGCAGCACCGAATAACTGTGCTGGTCGCGCAGCGGAACCGCGCGCGCACTCAGGCCAGCGTCGCCGCGCTCGGATTTGTAGTGGCCCAGCACATAAGTGCGCAGCGAGCGTTCGCGCGCATCGGCGCCGGCCGCCTTGTTATATGAGATCTTGTTGAACGGGACCAGCAAGGTCGTAAGCGCATCGACCAGCGTCGACTTGCCGGAGCCGATGTCGCCGGTCAGCAGCATGTTGGCGCCGCCTGGCCCCATGCGCCATACGCGCTGGTGGAACGTGCCCCAGTTGTAGACCTCGAAGCTGCGCAAACGGAAGCCTGCCTGCTCCGCGACTGCCGCCAGGTCAGGGTCGAGTGCGGCGTTCATTCGCCATCCTCCTTGCCGGCGCCCGCGCCTGCGGCATGCTGTGCGTAGCCATCCAGGCGCTTGGCAAAGTCGTCGAGCCATTGTGCATCGACGAATGCCTTGAGCACGCGCCGCACTTCGAACTGGCCTTCCTGGCCTCGCAAACGGCGCAGAAATCCGAGGTCGACGACCTTGCTCAAGTGCGCATCGACGCGGTCGAGCAGGCGCGCTTCGTTGGCGGTGTCGGGCAAGAACAGACGCATCTGATCGACGATGTCGTCGCGCCCGACCACCAGCCGCGTCTCGGCACTGAGGGCGTCGAATTCGGCCAGCTTACGACGCAGCAGCACCAGGATCAGGCTCATCGGGAAGCTGAGGGGACGGCGCTGCACCAGGCGCGGGAGAGCCGGCGTTTCGGGCGTCGGTGCGCGCTGGCGCAGATAGGCATAGCCTTCCGCTTCATCGAAGATCAGCTCGAGCCCGATCACACTGCAGTAGTCGCGCACGCGCGCTTGCAGGTCGAGCAGGGCTTGCCACTGCAGCTCGGCGCTTTCCCGGTACAGCACACCCTGGAACAGCGTTACGACCACGTGCCCCAGTCGGTCATCGTCATTCATTCGTCGTCCTGCTCGCGAAGTGTAAAGATCACCATCGGCAGCGTGGCTTGGCGCTCCCGGCCGTCGCTGCCAGTCCAATTGACGCGTTCCGTGCGATCGTCGTCGATCACCGCCGCCACTTCCTGTGTTGCCAGTTTCAGGTAAGTCGTCAGTTCGGCCAGGCCTTGTTCGATTGGATTGTCGTGTATGACCGCAGCGAGCGAAACCTGGCTACGGGTTTGCAAAGCGCGCCGCACATTCGACGTCAAGCGCGCCTGGTCCACATAGACTTGCTCGAACAGGGCATCGGTGACGATGACGGCAGCGCTCTCCTCGATGTCCAGCACGCGCAGGTCGGCCTTGAACGGCGGCGTATAAAGTAGCCGTTCCATCGGCAGCGTCATCTCCGGCGCGGCAGCGTCGATTTCGGTGAAGGCAGCGTCGGGAATCTGTCCACGCAGCGACAATGCTTTTTGTTCGACGCTGCGGATCAACTCCATGATGCGGCGGTTCTCGAGCCAGGCCTGGTCGTCGAGATAGCGCCGCAGCTGCTCGGACAAGCGCGCCACGGTTCGCTGGGTGACCTCGCCTGCTTCGAGCCAGTCGTAATGAATACGGCGCAGGCGGCCGTCCGGTTCGAGTTCGCGGATCGCCGGGAGCGCCATCACCTCGTCGAGCAGCTTTCCCAGTTCGTCCTGGCGCGATGGCGACATCAGCAAATCCCAGAATGCGCGAAAGCTGCGCCCTTCGTCCGAATCGGCGATCAGGTCGCGCCAGACGAAGATCTGCTGCAGCAGTTCGCCTTTGGCGCCGTCCCAGGTGGCGATTCGCTCGCGTACGCTACGGTCGAGCGTGCGGAAATTCTGGTCAAGCGCGCGAAAGTCGGACAGCAGATCGCGTGCGGTCGCCGCCATTTGCAGGAAGCGCTCGCGTACCTGGGTCGGTTCCATCAGCGGCAGGTGCCCCTCCTTGATCTGTACGATCTGGGCGTCGATGTCGGCCTTGCGCTTTTGCAGTTCGGCGATGCGGGCGCGCGGATTCATTTCACTGCCGTCGGCGATCTGCTTGAGCAGGTCGAACACGGTCATCAAACGCGATTCGGTACCGATGAAGGCACGCTGACCCAGCCCCGCCAGCCACTCCAACGCCAGTTCGGCGGGTGAGGTCAGGTCGTAATGGGGTTCGTCTAGTCCTGGTGGATAGTACTTGCGCAGCCAACCGCGCTCGTCGGACGCCCAATCATCCAGATAGCTGGCAGCCGGCTTGGGAAACGCTTGCTCGCCTGTGATGTCATGCAGTTGGTACAGGTGGTCGTCCAGCAAGGACACCAGTTGCTCGCGGCCGATAGTGCGCACGTTCGGTGCGACAAAACGCCCGTGCAGGAAGCTGGCGATCATCGGCGCATGGTCGGCGGCAAGAAGCCGCCAGGCCGGATGCGCGCGGCGCTGGGCGAATAGCTGCTGGTAATCCATCGTCGATTGATTAAGAGAGATACCGTGACTGTACTGCGAGTGAATGGTTTAGACAAAGCGCTGGCTGGTATTTTTACTAATTTCCGGAGCTGTCATACCGATTTTTAACGCAAAAAACCCCCACTAGCCTACACGCTCAAGATCGCGTGTAGTGCCGGTGGGGGTTTTTCTATATAACTAGCCTGACGATAACCTACTTTCACACTGGTTGCAGCACTATCATCGGCGCAAAG
>Ga0265798_10004120_pt1 | contig 20280 bp, 20 predicted proteins | sample P3T30metagenome_FD_192430 | JGI IMG/M metagenome (GOLD analysis project Ga0265798, IMG submission 192430) | Plant litter microbial communities from East Loma Ridge, Irvine, California - P3 T30 | ecosystem: Environmental > Terrestrial > Plant litter > Unclassified | place: USA: California... | reverse complement strand
AAGGCGAAAAAAAAAACCGGACTCAGAGAGTCCGGTTTGTGTGGGTTTGAGATGTCAGAAAATCCCCTGCTTTAGCGCTCCAAATACCGCGGAGGCGAGTTCGCTATCTGATAGTGCTACGCCGCTTGCCATGCCTGCGTCCAGATACTGCTGGTGATAACTGGAGCCGATGAGGACAAAACGAACCTCAACACCGAAGCTTGCGGCCTCATCTACAGCTGCTTTCAAAACCAGGCTGTCACCTGGATCCCCATCGGTGATCACGATGAGAATTTTCCGTGCTTCTTTCCGATCAAGGAGTTTCTTTAGAGCCCAAACGACAGCGAGGTGTGTTTTGGTCCCTCCAGCGGGCTTTGGTTGGTAGCGCTGCAATGTGCTCGCCCAATTGTCCTCGAACGAGTGCCACTCCCGAACTGTGGTGTTGTACGTCGCGATTCCAACTGGAATTGATACGTTATGAAGCACTTCGCCAACTGCTACCGCTACACGATTACACGCCTCGTGGGCAGTGATGCGCGTATCAGGTTCATCAGGTTTGGGGTTAGGGCCAAAAGCTCCCCCCATGGAAACGCTTTCATCACCTAGCAGGTAAAAGCACGTGTCGATGGACTCCCCCTCATACCGCTTAGTGAAAACCTTGTCGTCGCCGAGTGGGTAACGCCAGAGTTTTCGGGTGTTGAGGTTGCCTTCGTCGGTCGTTTTCACTTCCGTGTTGGTGATAGTTTCGATGAGGTCCTCAAAAGTCAGTGACAGCAATGCAGCCGTCTTCTGAGCACCTGCGCGAAGCTTTGCACGATTGTCTATGGATCCTCCCGTTTTCGATTGTCGAAGTTCTTGCATCTCGTTGACGTTGTCCGGCTGGTAACCTCCGGCCCCGCTTTTGCGAGTTGAAGGCAAAGCCGCGGAAATGACCTCCTCCAGGCCTTTCGCGCAATCGGCGATATCCCCGCTAGCGGCTGATAAAACCTTTTCCATGGCAGCTGATTTAGTTGGAGCCTGATCGTTTGAATTTCCGTCACCAGATCCTTCACCTGACTTCGAATCCGGGTTGGGTTTTTGGTTTTCAGGATTCTCTTTCGCCATTTTCAGAAGTGAGACAATTTCGTCAGCGGCATCGGAAGCACCTTGGGTGTTTTTCGCGTGGCATCCTTTCAAGGCGATGGCCTTGACCTGATCCACTGTTGAGCTTCCGAACGCTTCGATCGCTAATTTTCGATACTCCTTAGAAAAGCCACTGAGACAATCCTGGAGAAGTAATTCACTACGAAGCTCAGTGACCAACCAGCCAGTCAGGATCTGCGGAGGTGTTACCGTTGCCGGATCTGGACTGCCAAATACGCCTTTTGCTGTGAGGATCTTCAAGGTCTTGTGGATCTTGGAGTTGGCACCGGGATATCTCGACTTTGACAAAAGCTCGCCGCGTGGATCTTCAAGGATGTTGCTCAGAGCGCCGGCGATGCCAGGTTTCAATGCAACGGTGAAGTCCGTATGGAGCCCGTGACACAGAATTTCGTGAGCGATCAATCCATCGATCAGTTGAAGGTCCTCTTCAGTGCCCAAGGCTGCCATCTTTGGTAGCGTCATTACCAACCCACCGGATATTGTTGGGTCGGGTCCGATGGACGCTGTGCTGATGTGTTCCCATACGATTCTGACTTTACGTCCGCTCGCTGCTGCTTCCGCAATCAGCATATGCGTGTAGAGGTACAGGTGACGCATAGAAAGCTTCGAGTTGGTGGGTAGATGCGATTCAAAACGGCCCATATGTTTCCCCTTCTGTGAGTTTGATGGCACCAGCGATGCGAATGCCTTACAGAAAGGGGATGTGTGACACGAAAGCAGAAACTCAGGACTCTGGTGGGGTTTCCTGTTCGTAGCTGTCAAATTTTGCTCGGACCGCTTCCAGCACCTCGTTCAACAGGGATGCTTTGTCAAACGTTGGGGCGGCAGGGGCTGGCGTATCTTGACTGAGCTCAAGCGTGGAAGGATCAGTGGGAGGCTTGAGAGATTTGGAGCGGGCTACATAGTCTTCGACCAGTTCCCGAAGTAGCGCAGAAGACGTCAGGCCTGGTCGAGTCGACGCTGCAAGGTCAGACACAATCGACTGGAATTCCTCCTCCGTAGTCCTGCTTACACGTGTGGACAGGGCTTGATCCGCGCTCTCACGGCCGGCGTAATTGATTTTCTCAGCTGCGCTGAGGTATGGCTCCAGTATCGGAGACATCAGACCCCTAACCGACTCATCATCCAGGTATTGGAAGCACTGCATTTTGACCGTACGGCTCAGAAAGTTTACCAAGGCGGGTGAGTTCTCGACGACTTCAAGCTTCCTCAGTTCGGATACCGCGTCGTTCGCGTATTTCAGGATCGTAGGCTGGCTGATTACGTATTGGCGACCAATAGCGCGAGACATGTGCCCGTCTAAAAGCTGATGGTAAATCGCTACCTTGATTGCAAGGGGTGTTGATTTAACGCCCAATCTGTTCACCTTTCCTTTTACGAAGCAGAAATCAGCCCTGCTTTCATCGCGCCCTGTTCGATCTCTTGCTTAGTGAGTTTGACCCCCCAGAAAAGCAATCGAGTGTGCCCCGACTGTTTCTCGCTGTCCGTGGCCAAGTCTCCATACCCACGGATTTCCGCATCACGTTCCGCCAGAACAAACCCGTCATTGCACTCTGAGAGCATTCGCAACCGTTCGGATGCGGAGGGTACTACGGGTTCGGGAAGATACATTATAAAAAAACCCTTTCCACCCTTGCGAGCCAATCGGCCGCGAAGCTGGTGCAGTTGCGACACACCGAAGTTTTCAGGTTTCACCACCACGAGAAGTATGAGTCCAGGGAAGGTAACACCGACCTCGATGACGGTAGAAGCAACGAGGAGCTTGATCGCGCCATTTTTCATCTTTCCGATCACTTCGTTCTTCTCGCCCTCACTCATCCCGCCGTGCACCATCCCGACGTCATCACCCAGGGCACGCTTGAACCGCCCGTACGCAGCCTCCACGGAGTTGCGAGCACCATGTTCATCACCATTGACCACTGGATAGATGAACGCCGCTTGACCACCTTGCTGAATCACACTCATTACGAGCTCGTTTAACTTCTGCCTAGCGTTGGCCGTGATGATCCTGGTGACGATGTCGCGCTTTAGCGGGGTACTGCGAAGGATAGAAATCGGTAGTCCTCCCAGCTTCACTAGTGCGACTGTTCGAGGGATTGCAGTAGCGGTCGCTTCCAGGAAATTTGTGTGCTCCGCGAGTAGTTTCTTTCGTTGACCGACAGAAAACCTGTGCTGCTCATCAGCGATGACGACATCAAAGACGATCCCTGCCTTACGTGCCGCTGCCAATACGGCGGTGGTTCCCACTACGATTCCGTCAGACAGATCTGGTCTGCCTTTGGGGCCTTTGCTGACCACTTTGGTGACCGGGATCTCGTAGAACAGCTCACTCAATTCGGTAGCCAGTTGCTCTACCAGGATTTGGCTTGGGGCAATGATCGCGACCTTAGCGCCAGCAAGGTAGCTGGCCGCCGCCGGGACCATGAACGTGAAGGATTTTCCAGTGCTTACGTCCCCTGAGAGCACTCGCTCCATTGGATAGGGAGACCTGAGATCGGAAACAATTTCGTCGATTGCTTGAAGCTGATCTTCAGATGGGGTGAATGGCGCTCTCTGTATCAGGTCTGCGACTTGGAGCCGATCGATTCGGATCAATGACCCTTTCACGGCGGGTCTTGTGCGATGAGCTTCGACCTGATTCACCAGTGCCTGCACGCAAAGGGTTTTAGCAACAGCGATCGCATCCATTCCCTCCCGCACCGAAAGCGGAGCGTGTAGGGTACGCAACAGGGTGACAGGGTCGTCGTAGCCTGAAAGCTTGCGGAAAGCGTCTTCGTGCAGCAACCCTTGTTCGAGTAGCAGGCAGGCTGCCTCATTGATGTGCGGCAACGCAGTATCAATGGCATCCGTGAGCACACCAGCGCTGACCTGATTCGCACGACCTTGATAAACAGGAATGACGCGACCGAGCTGTGAAGTGCTGACCACTGTCGGATTAGATATCGAGAGGCGCCCCTCGAAAGTGATCACCTCGCCGTAAAGATGCACCACGCTGCCGAATTCAATTTCTATCCATGGCTCAATGGACGGTTTACCGATCAAGGTGATGTGTACGCGCTCACCACGGCCATCGACTGCTTTGACCAGGCAGCGAAAGGCCCCTTTCGCATCCGGTACCGGTTCCCCTGATCTGTTAAAGATGACCCGCTCTGCAAGCGTCAGTGCGATGTAAACGGATTCACCCGTGTTGGGCATGGGCAGAATCTCGATGGGCTCTTGGTAGTCTCGATATTCTTTCGGAACAGTCAGAAGGCACTCGGGAAGCGTTGTGAAGCCCAATCTTGTCAGCCGGCCAATGTCATGCATAAGAAACGATTGAAGTTTGAGAATTAAAGCTGTCGCAGCGGGGGCACAAAATTCGCGGTCTGCAGCGCCGGCTTGAGGAAACTCAAAACTGTCGCAATCATCAGAAATGACAGTCCAGTTGATTGCGCCAGAGAATTAAAACTGTCGCCGCCAGCATCGGCGCGGCCTAGAGGCTTCTGGACGCAGCGCGCTCCCGCCTTGGTGGATCAGTCCTATTCCGCTGGATGAATCCAGCATCCCGGACTTTCACTGTCAAAGAATTCAACCTCGACAGGACCAAGGTCATCCTCGATAACTTGGTAAGCCATATTGCAGTATGGCTGGTCCCCTCGGAAAACCGAGACGGCTACGCGCTGAATGCCAGTCCCATGCATACGCTTAAGCAAGTGCCTGTCATGCTCCCCTAGCCCCCACCCGAACAGTGTCAGTGTCTGCCGCGCCGAGGTGAGCACCTCCCGGTAAACGGTCGACAGGTAGTAGCTGTTCTGGATCGACGTGATCTTCTGCTTCATGGTCCCTTCGCTGACGAAAAGCGGCACAAACCGCTCACTCCGCCACTCTTGGAGAATGGACTCAAGCAGACCTGCCCCCGCAGAGTGGACTTTGAACTCCTGCTCCACGCTGTTGCGACACAATGCAAGGCTTCCGTGTGGATAGAAGACTAGGGTGTTGGCCTTCTCTCGGAAAACCTTTCGGAAGCGTCCCCAGTCATCATCGAATTCTCCGCTGATGAAGCAATCCTTGAACAGGTGCCCGTCTTGAACCCCCAATCCGTACATTACTGTCCAGTAGACCAGCAAGTCGTAGTTCAGCGACAAAACGGTATCGAAGCCCCTTAAATAGTCGTACATATAGGGAAGATATTCAGTGATCTGATGGTGCTCAGGATGAACGTTACGCACCGCCTGGATGAGGCAATCTCGGACACGCAGGTATGCCTGATGTGTACGCTCATCGGCAATCGCCAACGACTTGTTGACGTTGGACGCTTGCCAGACCACCCGCAAAATAAGCTCGAAATCCGTGGTTTCGAAAAATTCGAACAGGCGCCCCACGTCCCCCTCAAGTAGCCCCTCATGCTGCGCGTGCTCCAGCAGAGAGCCATAACCAAAGCTACGCGATACAGCCATGCTCGCGCCGTTGCCAAGCAAAATGGTGCCACGTTGATATTTCTGAGCAATTTCTGCCCACTGCACTACGGGGTATGACATAGCGTGTACCTTCAGAGTCTGAATGCCGGATCATATCCATATCGGACAAAATACGTCACTGGAGGCTCTGGCCGTCGGCCACCACGCGTTACCCAGAACGACCAGCGCTCTGCTGCCCGTATACCGGGTGATCGGATAGGATGCCTAGATCATTTCGGAAGCTGCATGGTTGAGAGCTATGTGTCGGAGCGTTGAGTGTTGGCGCCGCCGCCGAATTGACCCATTTGCCGAGATTTCATTGCCCCAGTCTGATTCCTCGCGAATATTGTCTGTGCTGAATTTGCTTAGGTTGGAGATGGGTCAGTGTTGCACCGGCGCGTGGGTCAATTCGGAGTCGGCGTCCACAAAAAACTGACATTCAGGTCATAAGGATACAGTGGACCGGCGCCTGCGCACCTCGACGGAACCCCGACCTACCTCACCCCACCGAAGAGGTGGGAGCAATACGCGCAGCGCTAGGAGCGCAGTAGAAATTTCAGGAAAGCTGAGGCCGTTAGATAGCAATGCGGATCGACCGGCGCAAGTGTGACCGCTGATTCCAAAACCTATAAACGGCGATAATTGGTGGAAACGTATTTCCTACCTTTCTTAAGCACTCGATGCAACGGCGCATAACGTAGAAACGGAGCCGCCGGTCAGGCCTGCCATTCCAGTGTGCTCCAGGGCACACGTATGCAGCAGCCGAATAGGCTCTCGCGGAGCGTCCTGTTAGTGGATAGCCGTCATGCGGCCAGGACTGTACGCGTCGGTCGTTTCGCATGGGTCGAGCACCGAATTTAGCTCGCACGGAATGCCGACAGCATAAGTCACGGATGCAGCAAAATAGTTTTTCTTTACTGCCGACTTAAATCTTCTGGTTTGGCGGCCTGAGCGCATTTTCGGATAGTTAGCCCATGCCGAGCTGCTCGGCCAACTCACCAGAGAGAGGCTACGCCATGACTACCCAATCCCGAAATTTCGAAGGCAAAATTGTTCTCGTCACCGGTGGTACATCCGGTATCGGCCTCGAAGTAGCCCGACGTTTCATTGCTGAAGGCGCCCAAGTCGTTGCTACGGGCGTGTCACCTGTTCGTCTTGAGCTTGCGCAGAAGGAGCTAGGTGATAGTGCCCTGGTCATGGCAGCTGATCTACGCCAGCCCGAGGCGCTGGACCCGATCATTCGCATTATTCAGGAGCGTTTTGGCCGGTTGGATATCGTTTTCGCAAACGCCGGTGCCGGCACCGCGGCGCCGCTGGAATCGGTCACTACAGCGCAGATCAACGACCAGCTTGCACTTAACTTCACCGGTACATTTCTTACAGTGCAAAAAGCAGCACCATTGTTGAGCAAAGGTAGCAGCGTCGTTCTGACCACATCTTTCCTGAACCAGGTAGGTACACCCGGCTTGTCGATCCTTTCGGCTACCAAAGCAGCTGTTCGCTCCCTCGCGCGTACGTTGGGTGCGGAGCTGGCACCTCGTGGCATTCGGGTAAACGCTGTGAGCCCCGGGCCAATCAGCACCCCATTCCACGGAAAGCTGGGGCTTTCGGATGCGGAACTCAACGAGGTGGCCGCAGGGATCGAAGCAGCGGTGCCCTTAGGTCGCTTCGGTGAGGCGTTTGAAGTAGCCAACGCTGTGCTCTTCCTTGCAGGGGACAAATCTTCCTTCATGACTGGCGAGGAGATCGTGGTGGACGGCGGCCTGTCGCAATTCTGACTGGCTGGGTCCTTCGCTCTAAAGATAACTCGCCCGCTCCGGCACAGCTGGGCACCGCCCAGCTGTGTCAGGAGCATCGCTTTTTAGGAGACCGCCCATGTTTGGAATCGCCCACTACGGCACCTTTGTTGTGTCCTTCATCCTACTGCTCATTCTGCCTGGCCCAGGTAACTTTGCGCTAATAACTTCAACTGGCAAAGGAGGCGTGAAGGGGGGGCTGGCTGCAATAGCCGGAGTCATCATCGGGGATCAGATTTTGATGCGGCTTGCCTTGGCAGGTGTGGCTGCGCTGCTCAAGGCCTACCCAGCAGCCTTCTACGGCGTTCAAATCTTAGGCGGTCTGTATTTGAGCTATTTGGGCCTGCGGTTAATGCTCGCCAAGGCAGGCGCTGCGGGCGTGGTGAGCATTGCGCCCTACCATTATCTCCGTCAGACGCTGGTTATCACGCTGTGTAATCCCAAGGCCGTACTCTTCTACCTCGCGTTTTTGCCCTTGTTCATTGATCCCTCTCAGCATCAAGGCGTCGCCACTTTTGCTGCGCTTGCTCTTACGGTCTCGAGTCTTACCTTCCTGTACGGGGCAATAGTCATTGGGCTGATGCGGTTCTTTGCCGAGCGCATCAGATCCAACCAAGCGCTCACCCTTTTTTTCCAACGTCTAGCAGGTGGATTTCTAGTTGGCTTCGGAATCAAGCTCCTGATTGCAAGATAGCTCTGAGCCTAAGCCTGAGCCACTGAGCTGCCCTCAAACCCCTGCCCATCTGGAATAAAGATGATGATCGCTCAAGACAGTCTTCTGGGATCCGTGGTGGTATTTCTTTCAGCCGCGGTGATCACTGTCCCCCTGGCTAAGCGACTGCGCTTGGGAGCCGTCATCGGTTACCTCGTGGCGGGGTTGCTGATAGGTCCTCATGGTCTGGGCCTTATAGGCGATCCTGATCGAATCGCCCATTTCTCGGAAATAGGGGTCGTGTTGCTCCTTTTCATTATTGGCCTTGAGCTATCACCTAGCCGCTTGTGGAAAATGCGCAAACTGGTTTTCGGCTTTGGGTCTGCTCAGGTGGTGTTTACCGGGTTGCTGATAGGGATCGTTGCGTTCCTTGGATTCGGCCAGTCACCGGCAGCCTCCGTCCTTCTGGGGGCTGGCCTGGCCTTATCCTCAACTGCTTTCGGCCTGCAAAGCTTGGCGGAAAGCAGGGAGCTTCATGCTGCTCATGGGAAGCTGGCCTTTGCCATTTTGCTTTTCCAAGACATGGCGGCCATTCCTTTGATTGCAATCGTCCCGCTCATCGACCCCCAAAGCGTCACCGGTAATGAAGGCACCGCTGCCATACAAATCTTGAAGCTTTTAGGGAGTTTGGGGGTCGTCGTCATTGCGGGACGATACCTGATGAGACCTGTATTCAAGATCGTTGCCCGGACCGGGCTTGCAGAAATGTCTACCGCGACGGCATTGCTGGTCGTCATGGGTACCGCTTGGCTAATGAGTCAGGCCGGGGTATCGATGGCACTAGGCGCGTTTTTGGCTGGCTTACTGTTAGCTGAATCCGAGTACAAGCATGAATTGGAGTCTCAAATCGAGCCCTTCAAAGGGCTGCTGTTAGCGCTGTTTTTCATGAGCGTGGGGATGAGCGCAGACCTTACATTATTGGTCGAAAGCCCTCTGGTGATCGTTGGCCTGACCGTGCTGCTGATATTGATCAAGATGCCTGTGTTGATGCTGATCGGTCGGTTTCTGGAAGGAGTAGACAAAGACAGCGCATTGAAGCTGGGTCTGGTACTGGCCGCGGGAGGTGAGTTTGCCTTCGTGGTCTTCCAGCAAGGCAGGTTTGCCGGGCTTTTCAGTGCTCACGATTACGACATTCTTGTGCTGACCATCACTCTTTCCATGGCCCTTATACCAGTCCTCATGCTTGCTCAATCAAAGATTCGGTGCCGGCGAGCCGTAGCTGAACAAGAGGTGCCAAGCCCCTACAAGGACATCGATGCTGACGCCCCTCGTGTGGTGATCGCCGGCATGGGCAGAGTGGGACAGATCATTGCCCGGATCCTCAGAGCTCAAAACATCCCGTTTATTGCGCTCGACACGTCTGTAGAGACCATCGAACTGATCCGAAGCTTTGAAGGCGTACCCGTGTTTTACGGAGACCCGCTCAGGCCGGAAATTCTCAAGGCTGCCAAGGTCGGCTCAGCCGAGTACTTCATGATCGCTACGGATGACCAGGACGTGAGTGTGCAGACAGCCCAACTCGTCCGCCGCCTATACCCTCATATCAAAATCATCGCCAGGGCCCGCAATCGTCACCACGCACATCGACTGACGGATGAAGGGGTCGAAGCTTTCAGAGAGACCTTTCATTCCAGCCTGGAAATGAGCCGTAGCGCATTGCAAGGCTTGGGGCTAACAAGAACCCAAGCGGACTTCAGGCTGCGGCAATTCGCTGAGCACGACGAGAAAGTCTTGGAGACTCAGCGAACGATCCGAGATGACGTAGCGAAAGTGCTGCAGAACACGCACGAGGCACGGCTTGAGCTGACGAAGCTTTTTGAATCAGACACCCATACTGACTCATCTAAAAAACGTGGGCGGTGGCGCTCCAAAGTTTCTGTGCACCGGATGCCCTGACAATCTCCGGGCTATCGTCACGTCCAAGCTAGCTGCAAAACCACATGCGGACCTGATCTCCCAGCTGCGCTGCGTGGCCAAAATTAACCAGGAGTCGCACCTTATGAGCTTCTACATCGAAAAGCTTGCGGCCATTCCCCGTCTGAATCTGCTCCAAGGCCCTACTCCTCTGCAGCGGGCTGAGCGTCTTGAGGCGGAGCTGGCTCGTGAAGGTATTCGTGTAAATATCTACCTGCAGCGGGATGACTTCATGTCCTTAGGCGGAGGTGGAAATAAGTTATGTAAGCTCGAGTACCATCTCGCGGCCGTCCAATCCGATCAGCACGACACCGTGATTACATTTGGAGGAATTCAGTCCAATCACGCTCGGCTCACAGCAGCGGCGTGTGCAAAACTGGGCCTCCAATGCCATCTGATCCTTACGGACCAAGTCAGCGTCGAGGGTGAGAATTACAGAAAAAATGGGAACACGCTGCTCAATGGTTTGTTCGGTGCCCATGCCAGTCTTGTTCCGTCAGGATCAACGGCACAGGCTTTCGCCAATAAACTTCAGGCGGGGCTCACTGATGGAGGTCGACGTGTCAGTGTCATCCCCACAGGCGGCTCCACTCCATTGGGCGCGCTGTGGGATATGTCCAGTGTGCGATTGAGCTTAAGGCTCAGGCAGAGGCGCTGAAGGTTGCGTTTCGTCGTGTGTACGTAGCGAACGGAAGCAGCGGGACCCACGCCGGGGTCTCAGCTGGATTCGTGCTTCAGGATGTTGATCCAGACATCGTTAAATCGTTTGCGGTGATGGGCAGTGCTCGCGGCGCAAGACGCGCGACGATGCAGCTCACGCAAGGGACACTCAATTTGCTAGGTAGCGATAGAAGCATCTTGGAGAGCGACATCCTGATCGATGATACGCAGATCGGAGAGGGCTACGGCCTGCCTACCCAGGCTATGCGAGAAGCCGTTCGCTTGCTGGCCCGCACAGAAGGGGTGTTACTAGACCCTGTGTACTCAGGCAAGGCTTTTGCCGGTCTGCTTGCCGACTTGCGACGAGGTCTCTACGTCGGCGGTGACAATGTGGTCTTTATCATGACCGGCGGGACACCCGGTTTATTTGCCTATCGCGAGACATTTCAATGCGAGTAAGGATATGAGAGCGCCGCGCCATCTGAATGCTTTGCGGGCTTTCGAAGCCGCGGCCCGCCACCTGAGTTTTGTCGGAGCAGCCCAAGAGCTCAACGTCACGCCTGCAGCCGTCGGCCAGTTGGTACGTCAGCTGGAGGAAAGCTTTGGGTTGGAATTATTTTACCGTTCGCGCGGAGGGCCCTCCCGCTTGGAGCTGACCGCTCCAGCTAGCCAGGCGCTGGTAGAGCTTCGCGCTGGATTCGATCTGTTAAGCCGGGCAGTGGAGGGATTGAAACGCGGGGCGGCACCGGCATCGATCACTGTCACCGTCCCGCCTGCCTTCGCTGACAAGTGGCTACTTGGGAGAGTCGACGCCTTTCAGACAATCTATCCGCAGTTCGAATTGATCCTGAATACCGAAGGGCGTCTTGTGGACCTTGCCGGAGACAGGGTCGATCTCGGTATTCGGTTTGGTCACGGGCATTGGCCAGGGTTGGTTGCCACGCATTTGATGGACGATACGTTTTTTCCTGTGTGCAGCCCTGGACTGATGGAAGGCCCATTCGCCCCCACCCACCCGGAGATGCTCAGCCACCACGTCCTAATCCATGATTTGTCGATGCGAAACACCCCTGCGTTTCCTACATGGAACAGCTGGCTTGAGCGGGCCGGTCACCCGCCCCTGGACCAAGCCCGAGTCCTACGCATCAACGACTCGGCCGCGGGGCTACAAGCAGCGATGGCGGGAAGCGGAATCGCTTTGGGACGTAGCAGCTTGGTCACCGGCGATTTGCAGGCAGGCCGGCTGGTCAGACCTTTTGGCGACACTCAGTCCAGCCCTTTAGCCTATTACGTTGTGCAGGTGGAGAAGGTCGGGCTTTCGGTCGCTGCGGAAAGTTTCAAAGAGTGGCTGCTTGACTGTGCCTCGGACCCTTGGCCGGCCAATCGCTAGGACAAGACGGTCGGGGCAAAATGTCGCCCCCTAAAAAGTTGTTGCAGAAGTCAAAATTTTTGCAAAGCCCCTATGGGCCCAAATGTAAACGATGGTATGCAATCGTCACTGCACGGTGGACCAGTGACCCAGAAAGGGTGTGTGCCTCCGATATAGCAAGGTGCCGATACGGGATTTTCGGTAAATCCTCTGCAGCTTCGCTGCACTTCCAATAAGCAGGACAGGAATTAGGTCGCTACGAGAAGCGCTTGTGCAGCATTAGATCCACTCAACCTCGGCGTCATTAGGACAAACTCAGATCTCAGATATGCACCGCCAAGACCGGCACCGATCCCTTCACGAGCTTTGATCAACTTGCAGGTGTAGGGTGTTATTGACCCACTCGGGCGTTTGCTAATTGAACAGCGCAATGCTTCTTCATCGCGATATCGGCGTGTAGCTGTCCTCAGGCATTGACCACAGCTCGGCCCGAGCTGAACGTCATGCGCATGAGCCTAATGGGAGACGGCGGCCACTGTTCCGTATCTCCAAGAGAATGCTGCGTGGCCGCTCCTCCAAGCCGGCCCCCTGGCCCCTCCGTCCTCTCCCTAAGCAAATTATCGGAACGATGACTTGCTATGAACTTCTTATATGCAACCCCTCGCAGAAAGGCTCATTCAATGAAGATCGTAACTTCGGAAGACTCGCCCGAGCGTCGCCGCTTCTTGCACCTGACCGGTTCCGCCATCGCGGCAGCGAGCGTATTAGGTGTAACCACACAATCAAGCTGGGCGAATGCCGCTGTCCCTGCTTCATCGGTCGGTACCACGCCCTCAAGTGACTTGCCCAAGGCTGTCACGCTCCCCGCAATGCAAGATGACAAAGCGGAAAAATCCGAAATGCCAGTGCAGCTGGGTCAGGACGGCAGATTGGGGATTGCGATTGTCGGACTCGGACGGTTGAGCCTGGAAGAGATCATGCCTGCACTGGCCACCTCCAAGCGCTGTCGTGTCACTGCGCTTGTGAGCGGGGACCGGGAAAAAGCCAAGCGCGTCGCTGCCATGTACAACGTTCCAGAATCCTCTATCTACGACTATCAAACCTTTGACGAAATGCGAGATAACGCACACGTCCATGCGGTGTACATCGTATTGCCAAACGCGCTGCACCGAGAATTTACGGTCAGAGCTGCCAAGGCTGGCAAACATGTGCTGTGTGAAAAACCTATGGCGACCTCGGTTGCAGATTGCCAGGCCATGATCGATGCGTGCAAAGCAGCGCAACGGTTGCTGATGATCGCCTACCGCATTCAATACGAACCTCTCAACAGGCAGGTAATGGAGTGGGTGCGCGGAGGGTCAGTGTTGGGCAAGATCAAATTGATCGACATGGCCAACTGTCAGAACCAGTCGAAAGAGAACCCCCGCCAGTGGCGCCATGTGAAGGCCCTCGCAGGCGGGGGGGCGCTGCCAGACATTGGCTTGTACTGTTTGAACACGGCACGTTTTCTACTGGGCGAAGAGCCGGTTGAGGTTTCAGCCAGCCAGTACAGCAGTGAGGGCGATACGCGCTTTAACGAAGTCGAGGAAGCGATTCTCTGGCAAATGCGTTTCCCCAGTGGCGTTCGGGTGCAGTCCACCTCCAGCTATGCCACCTTCACTTCCAAGCGTTATCGCGTGCTCGGCGACGAAGGCTGGGCCGACATGGATCCGGCGTTCTCGTATCAGGGCCTACAACTCAAACGCAGCCGGATTGCGGAGGACACCGACGAGTTCATCGCGCCAGGAATTGAACAAATCAGCACCAAAGCCAAAAATCAGTTTGCCTTGGAAATGGACCATTTTGCCGAATGTGTAGCTTCCAACAAACAACCCTGGACGCCGGGAGAAGAAGGCTTGCAGGACCAACGAATCATGGACGCTATCTATGAGTCAGCACGTATTGGCAAACCCGTAAGACTGACGTCTGTGGAGGCACTGGACTCGTTTCGTGGTACTCCGCCGTCGAAGATCTGACATCAGCGAGACTGCCACGGGTGACGGATACACTTCTCCGCTGGAGGCACTAGGCAAGTCGAATATTCGGAGCGCCGAGTATGCGCGCCCGATGCGGTGAGGATCAGCGCAAGCCCAGCGGCTGAGCGAGCCGCTGTGACTTGGAAAGCATTATCGTTGGGACCAAAAGCAATTCGAGCCCATGGGAAGTTCCTTGTCATCCATTTTCCTAGGAAAAGTAACTATCCGCCTCCAGTTGCTCGGCCACTAAGCATGCGTCCATCGTACCTCTGCAATGCCATGCCGCTCCGCAAGCGGTTTGCTGACCATTTTCTTTTGCTCGTGTCGGTATCTTGGAATGGGCGCAACCCCGGAATCCACTGCCGCCCAGTGCCAGGCTTCGGCATTGCTCATGGTTGCGGTGCTAACGTACAAGCTCTTATCTAAGCCGTTGAGCACGTAGTCGATTCTGTAATGGGCGGAGTGTGGCATGGGGTGCTTCCTTATTCCCGGCGAGTGACAATTCACGCTTATTCCGAAAATCTCCGGCGAGGTTAGTTCCGGGTGTTACAGGGGCCAGCCAATCCTTAAGCGGAAGGCCATGCGTTTATCGTAAGCAGCTAGGCATCAGCCGCTTCAGTCCCCGCCAACACAGGGCCTTGAATTGCTAAGTAATGATGATTTCCAGCGCGCGCACTTGGAGGAGGTAACCCATCGTCACCACAGCGTTATGCTCTGCTATGCATGGGTCGTTCCGTGGCGGATCGACTCTTTCCACCATCCCAGAGCTCCGTGACGCGCTCGATTTTCATGGCCTTGTCTGGTAACCAGCGCGGTCAATCATTTAACGACCATCTGCGTTCATGCCAGGATGGTGCGTTTCCCAGTCGTGCAACGGTTTTTGAGTTTGTGCCATCAGCTTCGGGACTGTGCTTCTTCCAGAAGGCGAAGGTCATACAGTGAGGCCACATAGCAGCGAGCCTGGGCAGCGTTGTACTGGGACAGCCCATCGGACAGCGTGCGTATCGCATTCATCATGTCCAGCGCACGCGCAACCGCGTCGGCGTTGGTCGTCGGCATGTGATATTCCGTGACGTAATAAGTGTTACGCACACTTTGTAAAGATTTAACGCGAGAGGCTAGATGCCTACTGACCCTCGCAGAACCAGCGAATGGTCCAGAAGGGCTACCCACTGCGATAAAAAACCCCTCCCTTCGGGCGGGTTTTTTCCGCTGCTTTCCCACGTGGCGCGTCACAGCAGCTTGGGTTCGCTAAACGCGGTCAGTCTCCCAGCACTTGGTCGATGCTAAGGCAACCCCGCGAGCGGCTCAGTCTGCTCAGCTTCCACGGTCAGCCCCTCGTATTGCAACCGGTCGAGCAGGCCGCAATCGCGTAGCGAGAAGATATACCCCCGCGCGCTCGCGGCCTTAAGCTCGGCCAACCCCAACAGCTAACTGTCGCCGATCAACTCGATCATCGCATGGGCTTGGGCTACGGCGTTGCGAGTGGTGATGTGCATGGGGCTCCTCTCTACACGTATGCATAACACGCATCAGCCCGCTAATGGCAGGCCGTCTGGGTCCACAGTCGGCAGCCAAGCGTCCGCGGCTTCATTCACGGCTGCCACCAGGGCCTCGAACTGCGCTGCGTTGATGATGCCCATCTCATAGACCTGCCGAATATAATCGATAGTCAACGCCGCATTATGCTCGGCAAATGCAGCGCTCAGTCCGTGGCGGATCGCCTCGATCAGTTCGTCGACGCGCTCGGCGACGCGTTCAGGGGTCATGGCCATGGCTCTGGGAGGTCCTTTCAGTCCGTCACGCTGTAACGCTCAAATCGGATCGCTAGGCAGGCAGCGACGTTGGCGCTTGCCCGTTGGAGATCTCGCCGCCACGGCGGTCAGCACCTGTCGTTGCGCAGCGCTGATCAGACCGCAGTCTAACAGCGCCCAATAGCAACCGATGATATCAGCGTGCAATGTTTAGCGTTCGCTAGGCGTCAATGCTTAGCGCAGCTCCGTACTGCCTTCGCGAGCATAGCTCATGAGTCTTTCAGGCGTCATACAAGATCCGACAGGCTTCCCCAAGCCACGGGCTATGCTTCAGCCAACGATGATCAGCACAAAGGAGGCATGCGCCTTGTAAAAAGGACGCGGGCCGGCCAGATCACACTCAGTCTACGGTGGACTCGTATTTGAAATGCCCGCCGCGCTGGGTCATTTTTTTAGGATTCCACGCCGCGATCCACGATCCCGATACCGTTATTGAGATGCTTGGCGATTATCGCGGCGGGATCGCAGTTGATCATCTGCATGATCGGAAAGACCGTGAGGCTGGTCGCGAAATTCAGTGCCTACTCAACGTCATATAGTCATTGAAGGACGACTTTGAAGACCTTTACGGCGACGTTGTTGCCGTCTGGCAACATTGGGCTGAGCAAAGTGTCACCGGTGCAGGAGTCGATTGCGGCCATCACATGGCAGAAGAGGCCCCTGTCGAATTGGCAGACGCCCTTAGGGTGTTCTTCCGTGAATCATGAATTCTAAGCGGTTAGTGCCTGCGGCTAGCCGAAAGCGACGAGGTGCGCCCGTCGCCTAGCCCAGGTCACACTTCAGTCTGCTCCGCCATCTCAAGCGCATCATCTACTTCGATGCCAAGATATCTGACCGTGCTTTCCAGCTTGGTGTGGCCGAGAAGTATCTGGACTGTTCTGATATTTTTTGTTCTCCGATAGATGAGCGAGGCCTTGGTCCGACGCATCGTATGGGTACCATATAGAACGGGGTCGAGGCCGATGGAAGTTACCCAAGCCTTAACGATGCGTGAGTATTGACGCGTGGATAGGTGCTCCGAGGTTTTCAGGCGACTTGGAAACAAGAAGTCTTCGCTTCCGAGTCGTGCCTGATTAACCCACCCATCCACTGCGAGCCGCGTCTGCGCGGTGATTTCGAACTGTACGGGCCGTTGTGTCTTTTGTTGCATGACCATGGCCCGTGCCGCAACGTGACTCCCGTTAGCGACATCACGAACACGTAGCTTCGTTAGATCACAGGCTCGGAGCTTGCTGTCTATCGCTAAATCGAAAAGCGCTAAATCTCTAACGTTTCGGGCAAGCTCCAGTCTGATCCTGATGCTCCAGATGTCGCGCAGGCGGAGCGGCGCTTTTTGCCCAACCAATTTGCCTTTATTCCAAACCTGGTGTGCAGAGTCGCATGGTACGTTCATGTCATAACCTCCACTTGAGAGGCTTGAGAATGAGCGTTATCGTGACTGGCTGCAGTCGGCAAAAAGCGGCCGTTACCGCACCACTTCTGCGGTAGGTGGCTAATTACGACTGTCTTTTTAGTGCGAAGGGTGAGCCGCTATTTATGACACTAAGGCTTACTAGCCTCCCCAATATTTGCAACCTTGCCTTGCCAAGCTGGCGTTTTCATGCAAAAGCCATGCAGAGCACCTAGTGGAGCTTGAAATCATGTGTACTTTCAGCGGCCCCACAGCTGCTGCTTCCAGATTGTCGAGTTCTTGGCTAGGCTGGAAATATTCGATTGGGCGGCCTATCTCTATTCGGCTAGAGCTTCGTAAAGCATCACTGCGTCTCCGTGCATCAATCGGTTGAATTCGAAAACTGAAAAAGGGCGGCTGAAATGACCATGCCAGATGAACGCACCCGAAGCGTGATCCAAACAGAAACGTTTTTGCGAGAGATTTCAAAAAGTGACCTAGTCCCAGAGGCGTTTCGTATTGAAGCGAAGCGCCTTCTGCGTCACTACCCTGATTCGTCGCTGGTATTACACGCTGGCATGCTGGACGACATTATCCATGCGGCAGAGCCAGGCGATCCTAGGCGGGAACTAGCGATAAGCGCATACCCTGTTGGCGCCGCCGCCGAATTGACCCATTTGCCGAGATTTCACTGACCCAGTCTGATTGCTCGCGAATCATTGTTTGTGCTGAATTTTCGTAGGTTGGAGGTGGGTCAGTGTTGCACTGGCGCGTGGGGCAATTCAGCGTCAGCGTCCACAGCCCTGGTGCCATAAGCCCTCCACTTCCCACTCATAGCGGCTCGTGTTTTCTCAGGCAGTGCTGCAGACGTTGGGATAACAGATTCATGCTCGGTATGCAGAACCCTGCACCTCGTCGACCGCAGGGCCGCCAACGGTCGCTGTAATTGGCGAGAATGCGCTGCCTGGCCTATGTTGTGGTGAAGCCGAGGGGGACGACATGCGTGTTCGAGGACCGAAATTTAAACAGTGGGCTATCAGTGAGCTAGATCCTTTTCGGCATACAGCGATCATGTGGTCGGGTCTGCAACTGGACGTCCAGATCAAGCTATCTGAGGGAGTGACTCTGATCTTCATTGGCATCTACAAAAACAATGGCGATCGTGTCTTTGAGGAGTGTTATGGGACGCTTCATAAGGATTATAAAACGGCCATAAGTTGGGCTCTATACATGGCGGAGCAGGCAATGACGGCGCATGTGAATCAGGTCGGCTAATCCAAGATTCGAACTTGTACAGAGGCAGACAGCTGTAGGTATTGGCCATCGCTACGTCAGTGGCGCTGTCAGGCTTCGATTTCCAGACCAGAGACCTTCCAGATGAATGGCTAGAGTCCTGATTGGCGCTTCAAGCGCCCTCAATTGGACCTTAAGATGTACTCACAGCTATCACCGACGTAAGCGCATTCTGCTGCCGATGCCCCAGTTGTCGAAAGCGTTGCAGCAGTTCCGTTCGCGGGACAATAGCTCGGGGCTGTCCATTTTCATAGCAGATCCGCTGTCAAAGCCGTCTTCTGAACCAGGCTTTGTTGCAAGCGTGCGATGATTTCCGAATTCATGCTCGGACGGTTCTGGGGCGCGACAGTGGCGAAATGCGCGCGCATGCCAGACGGTAAACGGAGGATAAATTTGTCAGCCGAATGACTGGGGCTTTGGCTCTGTCTCAGCGGGCACCCTGGGATAGGCCGGCATCAGTCACCAGCTCCATCGACCCGTCTTCGAAGGAGCGTGCGCTCAAGCGTTTGGATTAGACACGTCAAACGGCCTGCCATCGAGGGCGGTCATCGGATCAATCTGGACGCCGCATACCAAGGTTGTCCAGGCGTCATACGCCAGTTTTTGACGCATCAACGCTTCGTCCCACCGGCCTCCGGAGACCTCGCCCGAAACCACCAACATCATCAAAAGATTCGTGCTCGCATCCACCTCGAGCAGACGCTTGTGCGCGTTGAAACGAAAATCTTCGTTGGTAACCACAAGGATCCATTCTGCGAAAGGAACGGCGGGCGAATACGGACCGATACTGCTTCAGTATGGCACAAGAGTCATGACTTGCTGAAACGTTTGTTGGTAGACGGGTTAATCAGGTTCGTCTGGATCAGCCCCGCCCGCTCGGAGGCTGTTTTCTGCCTCTTCGGCCAAGAGAGTCAGTTGGGACGCAGTGCGATTGAGCTGCTCAATAAACGCGCTCGTTTCTGCGTCCATCAACCCTTCTGCGCGCCTTAGGGCGCCTAAGCCAGCAGCAGAGGATTTGAATTCTTCGGCAAGCCTTTGAAGACCCGAAATCATATTCGCTTTGGCAATCTCAATACTCATTACCTTTCTCCTAGTATGCAGGCCCGGGACGGTCACCTTCTGCAGTGGACGAAGCAATTGGAGGGACAGCAAACGACTCAGCCGCCAAACCCCGATGCACTTCGACTTTGACTCGCCTGCACGTCAGCGAGGCTGCAAGCTTTACTGAAGAGGTTCTTCCTAAAACATTCACCCAAATGTCGTCGAGAGCCTATCCATGAATCTGATCTCTAACGCCGTGCGTCGTGGCGAACCTGCACAAGCATGCGCTTTTTTGTTTTGCCTCGCGCGGACCGCCGGAATACAACACTTCTATTGACCGATGGCGACCGGTCACTTGCGCGGTTTGCGGTTCGAGCTACATTGGGTCCACCAGCAGAGAAGCAAGCCATGAAATGCTACGTTGTGACCAGGCTGCCCACGCCTGTGAAACCACCCATGACACCAAATTCGCAACCTGCAAGACGTGCGGCAGTATTTGGTGAGTAGGCCTCTTCTCGCTGAAAAGCTGATCAACAAGCTCTCCTTCGAAGTCGAAGGGCCTGGCTCAATGCTCAACGTCACATCGGAGTCGATGTGCCACTGCTCGCTGACCACCGTCGTCGGGTTGCAGCCTCGCTGATCCGATGGTGAGACGGTTATGATCGGTGCCTTGGTATTTTCAGCTGATGGATCGCAAACTATTTACACGGAACAGCAT
>Ga0265798_10004119_pt1 | contig 20286 bp, 27 predicted proteins | sample P3T30metagenome_FD_192430 | JGI IMG/M metagenome (GOLD analysis project Ga0265798, IMG submission 192430) | Plant litter microbial communities from East Loma Ridge, Irvine, California - P3 T30 | ecosystem: Environmental > Terrestrial > Plant litter > Unclassified | place: USA: California... | reverse complement strand
CACCTTGCATGTGTTCTCTGCTGACACATCAGGCTGCCTTTCGCGTATGTCCATCGAGAAACTTCTGCATCACGATATTGACCTCTAGACCCATCAACAATATAGCTCAGACTTTCGCACATCCACAATCGATAGCACGACAGGTGGTCACCGAGGTTGAGGTAGGTGTGGACATAATCCTACCGGATCGAGCTGACAGATGTAGCATCCGCGAGCGGGTAAGATCAAGCTTGCGGCTCCGGCAGTCTCGTATGATGGGGCGAAGCCTGAGGTACGTCACTTGACGCTCAATGGGACTCAGAGGTCGTGAAGAGTCAGAGCTGATTGTCAGGTGTACCGACCACCGCCATATCTAGGACAGCACACCGACGAGGTGTTGGCGGAATTAGGATACCGGCCCAGCGAGATCGAAAAACTGAAATCTACAGGCGTCGTTTGACCTCGACATTGTTATCCATACCAAGACGATGCAGTATGCAAGGTTTATGTAGGGGAAAGAGAGAATGCCGCTTGGCGGGCGAGACAATGGGAAGACAAGGGGATCGATCGCCTTGAGCAAAAAGAGGTGGGCTCTTGTTTTGTAAGGCATGAAGATCAAAGCGAGAGACTTTACACCGCCTGTGCATGTATACTCGAACATTCACTCTGCAACTCCTTCATGCTCATGCAGAACGTCATCAGTTGATGTTCCCTCGATGTCAATTCTGTTGTGACCTTGTCTTGATGGGGTTGAATCAACCTTACTTTCACCTTCTCTTCCTTCAACCTTTTCTCGATCAATCACTCCCCCATTCCTTCATTCCTATCTCTTCTCTCTCTGTTGTACTTCATCTTTTGATTCATACATCGTTCATTATTAGTCATAGACATACACTCATTACACTCGTCAGTCTACTCATCAAACACCATGGACACTGCTCACCGAGACGTGAGTCATCTTCCTTTCCTTCCCCATAGCCCTTCGATATCATCGCCATCTATCGGTTGACTCAACGCTATCACACCTCTTGTTCGGTTCCTCCCCGATATGGGATGTTTCCATGTCCCCTTGCTCACTCAAGCTGACATCGCCAGCTAGGATTCGAGAACACCCAACCGCGGTACTCTGCCAACGTAAGTCAACCTTGCTCCATCCAGAACTACCGCTCACTTATGAGAACCCTTACGCCTATGCCGAGCAGTACTTTGGCGACAGCCCGATCGGACATGGGAAGTTTGATAGGGGACTTTTCATCCCTGCTCAGGACTATCAGTCTCATGCGCATGACTACTTGGTGCGTCAGCCTCCTCCCTGGTAGGAAGACCACTGATCATGACAGATCGAGCAACCGGCTCCTCCTCCCAGATCATCTAGGACCACTCAACCCCGAGGCACCCTTCCAGCCCTCATGCGATCTCAGTACCTCTGCATCAGCGAACTTCACTGGGTGAGTCATCTATTCCAACGACATTCTTGTGGCTGACCTCATAGTGGACCGCTCATCACCATATACTCCAGGCTTGTCACCTCGCTGGAGTCATGCTTGGTCGAGACGCGATCACTACCGCCGAGCACAAAGTCAATGGCAAGACCAAGGGGTGAGACAGTATTCAAGCGGAATCGCGTGGGAAGCTGATCACCAGATGTGTGTACCTCACTTGCAAGTCGGAAGAAGATGCCAAGCAGATTGCGACCTGGTTTCAGGAGAAGTGAGTCGACTCACACCCCTACGCAATCTATTCGGGCTAATGTCAGTGAATTCCAAGGAAAAAGGATGGCTATTGCATATGCGTCCAGGGAAGCTGTTCGCGCCCTCAAGACCCCCGCTGCTAGTGAGTCAGATCGTGCACACTTAATTTGCTGATATCAGTCTCCTCCAACCCTCGACCTGCTGGCGGTCTGTCATCCCTTGCTAATCACCCTCCTACCAACGCCCACGGTGGTATCAACTTCAATCGACTTCGACAGCATAACCGAACCTTCACTGGCAACCCAAATGCTGTTCCTTTGGCCGGTCGAAATCAGTCTCAAAAGGGTATATAACTTGCCGCAGTACCGGCGATCCGCTGACATAAGGTTTAGCGGACGGAATGATGCAAGCTTGGCAGCATCCTGTCGCCTGGACCGGAATGGAGGGATGTGAGTCCATCTCAATCGAGATTGTGGGTAGCCGAAGCTGAAGTCAACAGATCAGGCTCAACCAATCTATCTTCCCGCCGTACATCCTGGCATGTTACCCTACATGCACCCTATGGGTAAGTCCAAAGATCGACAAATGAATGGCTGACGTCAGACCCGAATATGTTTGGATTGCATGGGGATGGCTTGTACTAGAGATCCCCTACAAATATCGTAGGATCACCTAACGGCCGGTGTCGAGCTCCTTTGTACCGCTGCTGCGCACTAGCAATCCCCTTCGCCGAGTGACGATTCTGGTTCCTTTGTTTTGTAACCCGTACATGTATGAAATGACTCGAACAGTTCTAGCCGGGTTGGCCTCCTTACATTGGCCCCTTGCTGTGTTCATGGGACGATCATGCTGTGGAAGCTCCTTTGGTCCGGATCCCCTTGCTGCGAAACGACGATCCAATCTAGCCTTCCGTTGTACTCGGTCTTGATGGTCACCTATATAGAGTGGGCGAGAGGTGGAGCCTTGCTTTCTCCTTCCCAATCGCTCTTTGATAGAACAATTTACCGACCAACTAAAAAGCAAATAACATACCAATCCAAACATCTTTAACATGTACGCCAAGACCTATTTCCTCGCAGCCCTAGTGCCTGCTCTTGCCGTCCTCGCCCAGGAGTCCCCGTAAGTCAACCCTAGTCGAGGACCTCATCGAGAACGTCTATGATTAGAGCTGACCGTTTAGTGCTGCCGAAGGAGACGCCGCTGCTGCCACCACTGCCCCAGCCGACTCTGCCGCCGACGCCGTCAGCTCCCCCGCTGCCGAGGGTGAATCAACCGCCACTGGGGCCATCGACTCCCTTCTCAGTTCCGCCACCTCCGCCGCCTCTTCAGCTATCTCTGGCGCTGAATCCTCTGCCTCATCCGCTGTCGAGGGTGCATCCTCCTCTGCCGTACCTACCGGTGGCGTCATTCCCGCTGTTACCGGAAACAACGCTTCTGCCGGTATGCCTGGTCACAACTCTACCGTTGGTGGAAATGGTACCAAGAATGGAACTGATAGTGGGTCCGGAGCTGGAGCTATTGCTGTAGGAAGTGTTGGGTGGTTAGTTGCTCCTGCTGCTCTTGCCTTCCTTGGCTTTGGCGGTGGTGTTGCTACCCTCCTCTAGAGGATTGTAGTGGTGAAGTGTCATAGAGAATCGCGATCGAGTAGCTGTTTTGTGCTGTAGTATGTGATATTTTAGAGCCCGTAATGAGATGAATGAACCCATCAGCGTATTTCCAGTGTGTTGGTGTGGAAACCCCGTCGCCGAGTCTGGTGTGAGTCGACTTCTCGTCGAGCGGTCATTATCCTGGTACAACACCACTGGGATCAAGAAAGCAGTATGCTACATCGGTACACCGATCACTGACACTTTGAGATCTACTGTACGCCTCTCATCTATCACTTATCGTGGTCAACCTCAATCTACTCCATCATCGTAGTGAATCTCTTTGTACAAGAATACCTAATCATCAGCTTTGAACCTCTACTCAGTGTACCAGGAAACCCACCACTCCCAATCAAAGTTGTTGTTGATATCACACCAACACCTACCCCTAGCATGTGCTTCACCCTGTGGACAATGCTGGAACGGTTCATGTCGGTATCCAATATCGTCAAACCAGTGAATTTGGGATTTGTTTGCGAATAAAGCAGCACCGATAGAATGAACAGGAGCATCCCCCCATCGCTCATAGTAGAATCCACCCTTTTCATCCAGGAAATTGAAGAAATCCATGTATGCTTGTGAACGCCAGAAGTTGAGATCTCCAATTTCGAAGTTGGACCAGACTACAAGTCAGCATTTGGAAGGCAAAGGTCTGAGCCTGTACACCGATACGCGGGGGGAAAGAGGTGACAAGGAGGACAAACGTACAGTGGCATTTATTGTAGGTATCGCCTCCGTCGTCCGACAGGAATTTCATACCATTGTCTTCAGCAAGGTGCTCGGGATGCGCTTGTGTGAATTCTAAATGTCAGTACACGGATCCGCGGAGATAGCGCGAACTCACCCTTTACGGCATCCCATAGCGTGGGAATAGTCTCGATATACTCGTAGAGCGAAAGTGTGAATCCATAGACCTTCTTTTCATCTTGCATAACCAGGAATGGATCGTATGCTATTTGTCAGCTTCAGCCTTTTGCTCTGTGCCAAGACATGAAAAGCTTACCGAGATCACAGAACAATTTGATGGAAGGCTCGATTCGCCAGTAATAATCGTAATCAGCCAACAATGGGTGTCGGAAGAAAAACTACTCTTCAGCTACCGACTCTTCACAGCAGAACAAAGAGCTTACGCCAGAGTTGTATCGACACATGTTCCTATATGTGACCGAGTGACCGTAAATGACCTTTTTCCTGACCATCTCTTCTCGTGCCTTTGTGGCCTTTTCTTCATCGATCCTGCGTGTCAGCAACCGCCTCTAGGTCCGATGCATGAGACGTACCATTCTGGTTGCACCCAGTGGTCATGGTCGATGAGACCGTATGTGCATTTTGCATTAGTCAGGCGTTGTGTGTGTCTACCTCGTTAGCTCCACCATAATCAAGATCGCAGGCATACTCCTTGAACTCGTCCGTGAATGGCTATCATGATCAGCAATACCCTCGACAAGTCAAGTCAGACTTACCTCGTCATTCAAGAAGACATAATCGTAATGTGCCCAGTGATTGAATCGATCTTCCATTTGCTTCATCGATTCCAGGAATGGCCACAGATCCGAGTTTCTTGCTTCCTCGTCAGCCGCAGCCACCCTGGCTCACATTCAAACGTACCAAGGACCACAAAGACGGCATTAGCCTTCCGTCTGCCATCTAGTGCAGAATTGTTCCTCAAACTCTCAAAGTCGGGTAATTGCCCAGACGGCTGTCCAATATTTGGAATCACTGAATCTGATATTCCGGGTGTATTCGAGTTCAAGGAGGATTGATAATCACGCCATGATTCTGGAACGAATTTCATCGGGTTCGTGGTCGCTCTGTAGGTTGGATGAATGGAGGCTAGGATGTGGATTACGAACTACAAGTTAGGTGAGGTGAATATCCCTTTGGTCCAGATGGACTTACGAGGGTAGCTACACCTGCTCCAATCCATCTCCATTTAGGGATCTGGGGCATCTTGAGTGATACGCCTAGCGGTATACAGTGTTGGTTGGTTTGCAATATAGACGATGGTACTAGAGAAGTCAGTAATGCCCATTTCTACATCGCTGTGTCCTTTCAGGCGAAAACAGCAGTCAAAGGAAGTTTCATACGACATACCTCCAAGCTGTCAAAGGGCGATCAATTCGGATACAACGCAGTAGATGCTGATGCGTAGCTTTGGCCGGTTGAGGCGTAGACAGGTTTCGAATCAGACTAGACGGGTCGCCGAATACCGCTGATGATCGACTGCGGTAGTGTCTGCTGCGTACGTCGAGCTGAAGGATATTCTTGTAGATGGGTCTTTTTCGATGTCCACTAGATCTGAAATAGAGTCTGCTCCCTTCTTGTTCGATTCGGTCGGTATACTATAGAGAGCAAGAGTGATAACAAGCAGAGCACGAGTGTATGGATATCAAGTGACGATGACAAGCCAAGCCATTCTTGTTACATGACCCTTATCTTTACTTTCCCACAGTCATTCTACTTTGTTGTTGTGCCTGAGATGTAATGTCCATTATGTAATTATAATCATGATATAATGATGCCCGGTCCACGACAACCTGTTTAGTATCCATCTGTTAGTCCCATATACATAGGATGGAGGATACAATAGCAACGACACTCAGTGAGGCTATCTCATGGGCGGCTTCAGCTACTGCTAGTGCTATTGATAGTCTGCCGACGAATCAGGTGGATATGCCGCTGGAACCACCTATTGGAGGGGATGAAATGGGTCCGGATAGTTCAGAAGGATCCTATTTCCTGGTGCGCCTTCCACCTCTTCATGTTCCTCCAGTCCGGATAGACTAGAGACTAATTTCCCAGAACACACTGATAGGGTTCCTGATCATCATCATCTCATCAATGGTCAATGCGCTCGGGCTAAACGTCACCAAGCTCGACCATCTGCGGCAACAGTCAATACCACGGCGAGAGCGAAAGAAGGATTATATGAGGGTTTTATGGCTAGCAGGAATGGGAATGTACATGTAAGTTCAACATATCACACGGCACGATAAAGCTGACAGAATAGAGCATCACAAGCACGTATGTCGTTGTTGCACTTCTTGGCTGATGATAGTTGGCTCGCCTCTTGCATTGAAGTATCTGCGGCCGGATTGGGTAGCACCCTTAGGATCTACTGCTCTGATATTCAACTTCATCTTTGCTCGCTGGCTTGTGGGGACTCGTGAGTAATCAAATGAATCTGACCATCTCAACTAACATGGTAGCCGTCACCGCGACTGATATTCGGGGGACTGCCGTCATCGTCCTGGGCGTTATCTTGATCATGGTCTTTTCGAGCATAAATCACGGCCTTCAACAGGCGATTTCCATCGAGCGGTGAGTATTATCTAGGCTGGTGTGGTGGTCGCTGACAATAGACTGAACGGACTCTGGCGTCACGGAGGCTGGTTATCCTATTTCTTCTTCATGGTCCTATTCACGTTCCTCACATTCCTAGTCACCCACCTCTTTGCCCGACTCTTGAAATCACGTACATCCTACTCTCCAATCGGATCTCCAACACTCGGTATCGCCCCAACACGTCCTCGACCTTCAAATGCAGTCGTAGCCTTCTTCAAGCGGTTATGGGGAACTTGGAAGGGACTTGAGAGCAAGATATTGGCTCGGATGGAAATTACTTTCTCGAGAACAGATGATGCTAGGATCATCTGGTTGCAGGGAATTGGGTGGGCTGTGGCTGGTGGAAGTCTGGCGGGATTGTGTTTGGTATTCACAAAGGCAGTCGTCAAGATCTTCTACAATCCTGGTCATCCGGTAAGTTGCCGTAACCCATTTCGTGATCATGAACTGATAGCTAGCTTCTACACCCTACCCCGTTCGTCACGCTGCTGTTTGTGATCGTGACTGCGGTATGCCAGATCATTTGCCTAAACAAGGCTTTGGTGTGTGCGGATACCGTCGTCGTTGTTCCGCTCTTTTATGCTGGCTATACGGTTCTCGGGTGAGTGTCTGGACGACTTGACCTTGAATGCAATGGAAAGCTAACATCAGATTCATCAACTCGCTAATCTTCTACGATGAGGCCGGGCAATACGAGCGCTGGGTGAGCTTTTGGACTCTGTTGTATACTAACACGAGCTAATATATCAGGTCCTGGTAATGGTGTTTCTAGGCATTGCCGTCCTCATCTCTGGCGTAGTCCTGTTGTCACTCAAGTCATCCGCCAAATCCGCCACTGACCCTTACACAGTCTCTGCCCGCCCTACCCCATCCATGCGCCTGGACCCACGATCACGAGTGGTATCGAAGTCGTCGGAACACGAGGAAGATCAGTCTGAACATGGCTCGCCCAGTCGACCCAAGAGAGATGAAGTCATGTGGGAGGTTGGAAGCGTTAGTGATGATGAAGATGCTGGAGTCAAGGGTGATGACCAAGAGTCTGGCGAGGGAGGCACCAAGACAGGTCTAGGTGAAGGATCAGGTCATGGGCATGGTGAGAGGAGGGGATTGTTGGATGAGGAAGACGAGATAGAGGGGGACGGTCGGTATGATGAGGCTGAACCTGGACCATCGGGTAAAGAGGAGAGTGAGGAGTTTGGGGAATATGAGGCTGTACGTCGGACGAGTTTAGATGGTGTACCAAAGGCTACATAGAGCTTTAGATAAATGTAATGTTGTAAAGTATAGGTCATCGGGGCTGCAAGATGTTTTGAATGCAAACAGGATCTCTAGTCACCGCCGCCGGGGGGTCTAACGGTGTCCGCCCAATTTATCCGTGAGCAGATATGCATTAGATGACTGCTACTGATGATCTAGATTTTGAGTTCCGAGGCACTCTGTGCCAACTCCTCCCCCTCACTCAATACACCCATATCGGCCATTTCCATTCCGATATCCTCCTCGCCACCAGACAAGATGTCAACCACATCCCTCTCCATCACACACCATCTATACTTTAACAAATGCCAAACTTGGACATCTTCAATATCAAGCACCTCGACACCTTGGATATTCCTAACGATCCTCTCAAATTTGTCATCATACCCAGCCCTGATGAATAGGATCGATAGTTCAGATGGTTTTCCAAATCGATCAATTACTTTCATTTCTTCCTGACCGCCTTCAACTGGTGTCCATGTAATATCGTTGGAAAGAGCTCTTCGAGCTACATTGGTCCCTTCCCATCCTGCTTCTGTGAGGGATGGAACGACTCGCAAGAGACCAGTGGCGAGTTTCGAGGAAAGAGCAGTGAATAGACCGAGAGTCCTGATCTTGCGTGGGAGGAGTTGGGTGTGGTCCCGGGGATGTAAGGGGAAAATGGGTGCACCACCCCGTCCTGATCATCAACCTCTGTTCTTACTTCTCTACTCTCATGTGTTGGTGTTGGAAGGAAACATACGGATACCGGAACCTGCATCTCCCACTCGGGCTTTACCAGTTCCCTTTTGTTGTCGCAGTTTTCGGCCAGAGTAGTTGATGGTGGATCGCGATTTGGTGGATTGAGAGCCCTGATGATAAGTACGTTCTCATGCCTTGCCACCAACTACTGGTAGAAGTACTGACCTGACGGAGGTTGGCGAGGTACCAGACAACACATCGATGTAGCACATCTTTCCTCATTGGCTTTGCGAAGATCTCTGCTGGGAGCTCGATCATTTCGCCCTGTACATCAGCTATGTCAGACTTGAAGAGACTAGGTGCAGCTTACTGATGGCACGGCTTGGGTAGGTGCCCCCGACGCGAGCGACGACAGTGGCATTTGAACAGGCCCTAGCGGATCCGCATGACGATGAATGATAGCTAACGATCAGCACGCGTAAACCCTCAAGCGGATGACATACGTCCACCTTGATCCTTTGGTGGGGCAATACCCTCTCCTTCCTCGAAGCCCTCGAATACGACATTGGGTGGGAGTTGATTTCGAGTAATGGACGAAGAGGAAGTACGAGTAGGTGTGGGGATTATTGGTGATTCGAGCAATTCTTCTTCGATGGGAGCTGAAACATCTCCATCTCGCGTTGTTGTTGTCGTTGTAACCGTGGATGAGTTGATCGTGGCATAAGTCCGACTAGGACCGGCGATTGAGGTAGGCCTGATGCTTGAGATCGGCCGAGAGGTTATACTGCTACTAGACCGAAGAGTCTAATGATTAGCGAAATCGGCTAAGGGTGACAAGTGTGAGAACTTGCTTGGCTGATAGATGATGCTGCACGTTTCATCGTAGCAATGGATGTTCTTGGCCCTTATCGTATCGTTTCAAGAATGCACGGCGGAGAAGTATAGGAGTTGTTCTAATCAGTAGTTGTAGTTGTAGAATCAGAGGACAGTGACAAGGTAAGGGATCAAGGTTCAAATATATTTGATCCCGCTCCCGTCCATCTAACAGACAACAATCTGAGACAAATGGAAACCGTATTTTCACATTGTATAAACACATTCACAACTTGAATCGTGCACACGGGATATACCAGAGGTCAGGAGATCCATGCTTTGTCCGTGGTTTAAGTTGCTCCTCGAGTATAGTTAGCATGCTTAGAAGCATACTCGATCTGATTGACGGGAGGCGGGTAGGATTGCGGTACTCATCGCGTCTCTTCCCGAATTACTGTCACACAAAGCAATACGTCTGATCGATTCTTCTAGTGTTTGTATGAAACCCGCCGACCTGCTTCAGTTTGACGCAATAGTGTAAATTCGGTTGCCCGTCCGATGGTCAGTCATTGATGTTGGTTGTTTGCCGTCCAAAGGTGACTCGTTGAAAATGAAGGTATATAACCAGGTCAAGTCTGCCCTTCCTTCTAACATATCCATCACACTCTTTCATCTTTCTGTCTTTACTCTCCAAAACATCCCTTTTCAAAGCTTTCTATCACTCTCGAAAAACGATTGATTCGTCGACGACCGCTACTTTCGCTACTACTACCACTACCACTATACTATAATTCCTTTAATCATTACCTTTAACAACAACATCAACAAAGTTTTTATCAAAATGCTCTACGCTATTATCTTTACTCTTCTCGTTGCTATCGTCAAGGCTGCGCCTATTCCCGATGGTGGATCTGCCTACACTGGAGCCGGTGGTTCTGCTGTCGGTGGAAACAACAACGGTTACGCCAACTCCCAAGGTGGTGGTCTTGGTAACAATGGAGATGTTTTGAACGCGTTCAGCGACAATGCGGGCGACGGTGGAAAGGCCAACTCTGGTACTGCCGTCGGAGGAGACGGACATTCTGGGTAGGTCGCGAGAGAGTTGGGTTGAACATCGAGACTGACGCGTAGATCCGTTTGGGATGGCACCAGGTGGGCACCCGGACAGAGCAATGGTGGCAACGCGTACACTGGCGTTGGTGGAAACTCGAACGGTGGCTCTGTGTAAGTGACATGCGTGACTAAATGAGCCTCACTTGACTGATCCCACAGCTCCGACTCCAAAGTCAGCTCCGGACCCAACAGGGCCAACTACTGGGGTTGGCACGGTGACGATGAGGGAGGTTTGAACAACCTTGACGCTGCCAACATTGCCTCCGGCAATGCTGGTGACGGAGGGGATTCTTCCTCCGGCAATGCTTTTGGCGGAGACGCCAATGACAAGCCGTGGTATTACTAGTCGCTTTGTTCAAGAGCAAGCGACTAGGTGTACCATCTCATTCCAGACTGTTGTCCCGTCTCTCCGCCTCCGTTCCCGCTTTCCGCTCCGATGAATTCACTTTCTTCAAGTTTCCATCGCGACTATCTTTCTTTCTTGTCCGTCGCCCATTCATCACCCAGACGCTGCCCCCTCGCCAATTGTACTCAATCCCTGTACCAGCTGCCATACAGCACTCATGCCCCAACCCAAAAAAGCTGTCTGACAGCAACTCATGTTCAATACCGCCACCCCAGTCTTTGCCGAATCTGATCGAACTCTTTTGGGTCGAGATAGGGCCCGTGTCGATTCCAACAGAGATCTCAATGCCGCCATTGATATTCTACCCCCCCTCATGTTGTTTTGTGCTACCCTTTACACCCATGTTTTCGTTGTTATCGTTATTGTTGTTGTTGTTGTACGATCATTGTGAGTTTTAGTGTAGTCATCCTCTTTCCAGTAGTATTCAGCAATTGTAGCGATTGTCTCATTTTCTTTAGTAGTAGTAGCTTTTCTTCATCCTCTTTCATCTCTCTGGAAGAGTTCCTGGTTATGGCTCTAGTAGTCATAGCTTGTTTGGTTATGTATCCCTGCGCCCTTTTCTTCATACGTTGCAATGCTTGGGAGATTGACTGACGGGTGATGCAAGTGATCCTTATAAGGAAGAAATGATAGGATGATAGGAATGATCAAAGACACAGAGCGGATAGTGTACGTGTACTGCCAGAAGACGCGTCTTCACAAGCAAATAGTCAAGAGTGGAGGTCGGATGTAAGGGGAGCAGGAAAGGAAGCTTGCCGCGTCCATCGGTGTTAAGCCAGTCAGTGCCACTTGCGTGCATCTTCGGAGATTAGCGGTAATATAATACTACAGTGCAGTGTTAATTATACTCCCGTTCTCCCCCTATGTATGCCCTGATTGAATAGAGATACAGTGATTCAAGGTAGACCAAGAGTGAACAGAGTCAGCTCCTTCTTTACTTCAAGCAATCATGTCCGCCGTTCAGACATTCGGTAAAAAGAAGGTGAGTAATAGTCTCATTACAGGAGGGATAGATGGAGGATAGAGTAGGGAGATATCAGAAAGAGGAACAATGCTGATCTAGTGCCCTTCTTCGACGACAACAAATCAAACACGCTACTTAATTACTACTCGAATATATCCTCAAACTACACCCATCCCGCCGAATAGACCGCTACCGCCGTGGCACACGTTACCCCCGGACGTGGTCTCGTTAGACTCAACGGATCCCCCATCTCCCTCGTCGAGCCGTGAGTTTTGTTCTGTTTGGATGGAATTATTTGATGCAGTCTGGTCGAAGGGAATCACTGGATGGTGACCAAGCAAAGAATGCTACTGGATGCTGGGCAACAGAGAGTCGGATAGTAACAGGAACTTGGAAGCACAGAGCATGGAGTGCTGTACTAGTCGCTTGCAGGATTGGAGGAAGAGGAGCCATTGGTCGGTCGAAAGAGACAGGAGGCGGAAAACGGACCGGACTGCACCAAATGCCTAAAGGCCCTTACCATGTGCATTCACTAACCTCCAGCGCTCTCCTCCGATACAAGGTTTACGAGCCCGTCCTCGTCGTTGGATCCGAGAAGTTCGCCAACATCGACATCCGACTCCGAGTGAAGGGTGGTGGACACGTCTCTCAGCTTTACGCTCTCCGACAGGCCATTGCCAAGGGTATCGTCGCGTAAGTGATTCTATCGTCTTGAATGGACGACAAGCTCATGTCCAGTTTCTACGCCAAGAACGAGGATGCCGCTTCCGCCCTTGAATTGAAAAAGACCCTCATTGCCTACGACCGATCTCTCCTTGTTGCTGACCCCCGACGAATGGAGCCCAAGAAGTTCGGTGGACGAGGTGCCCGAGCAAGGCGACAGAAGGTGTGTTTGTCTTGCGATGAATGTAGGAAATGGGCTAATGACAGTCTTACCGATAAGCGTCTACTCTGGTTTTCTGGCTCTATCGTCTTTGGGATCGTATGGGATTTCGGAGGATTGGGTGGAAAACATAGTTTGCGTGATGTATATCATGATATAGCCCACCACACTAAATCCGTGGACAGTGCTACTGATATCCAATGATGCCACGTTCCAGAGGGGCCCGAGGCGCGTTTTGTTTGTGTGTGCATTGTTGGTTGTCTTGAAACGATCCCCGTCTTCAAGCATGGTATCAAGGGGTTGAGCTTCTGCATTGTGTCCTCATCGACTCCCACCATACAGCATTGCTATTGCACCTATTTGCACCACATACTAGTAGCTGTCAAAGTAATATCTCATCTCTCGACGCGTCAACCGGTCCGAGCGGAAAAACAAATCAACAATCAATATTCACTTCATATCCTCGTCCATACATCACCTTCCCTTCTCTTGCCCTTAGCCTACAGGCAATTGAAGCAGTATGGCCCCAAGGAAAGGAGTGGCCGCATCGCCTGCACCATCTCAACGGGGAGCAGCGAGGTCGGCTCTACAAGCCTCGCCAGCCCGTAGTACCCGAAGTACAAGGAGTCATAAGGAGGATGAATGGGATAACGAGAGTATGCATAGGTGAGCTATATCGTCGTAGGTTCGATGAGAAGCTGACAATTAGTGGTTTCAAAGTGCCTGCTCCCCGTAGTGCTCGTACTCTGGGTCTGAGTATGCACGATACTTCTGTCAAGTATGTCCTGGCGTAAACAACGAAGTGAACCAAGCTGACATTGCAGTATTGCCGCCGCCTTCAATGCAGCTCAGACTGGAAACGTGTCCGCCCCTACAGGTTCATCGTATCGCAAACCACCACCGAGATCGAACGATGGTCGAAGAGCCCTGTCACCAGCCGAACAACTCGCCGATTCAGCTCGAGCTTTATCGCCAGTACGGTATTTCCTTCATCCAGGCGATAACAATGAATCTGGCGATTACTCCTCATTCACTTCTCTAGGACAACAATCGTCCAACAACAGTTACGATTACCAAAAGGAAGAACAATTCGTGAGGGAAAGGGAGAGGACGAGGCAAGAGAATGGGCATCTAAGAAAGACGTCCGAGAGTAGGAGAAGGAAGAAGGCCGAGGATGGGGATATGCCGTATAGGCCAGCTGAAGATGATTGGGCAGCTCAGTCTGATGAGAGTGAAGAAGAGGGAGAAGAGGGTAACGGGATTGTTAATGGAGGAGCATTAGAAGGTAGAGCTGGAACTAGAGGAAAGACCAAGGAAAAGGGAGAAGGATATCTCGGGATGGGTTTGGGGATTCAGCCGAGGCAGCGGACCGGACGGAAGAGTGTAGATCAGATGGAGAGTGATGACGAAGGTGGTCGAGGCCTATCTCCCGCTCCATCGTATGGTGCTAGAAGAGACGGGTTCTCGAGATCACCAACACCTGCTCAGTTACTCCGAGCCATTACACCCCGTCTATCACCTGGTCCAAGATCACTCACACCACGTAGACGACAGCCATCATCATTACGGACTATTATCACGAATCTCCTACATGGTGTCGTTCTCGCACTCGGTTTCGTCACGAATACCATGATTAGCGCAATCGAATCCGTTCTCATCAACCCGATCAAGCTAGCGGCTGGATCAGGCAAATTTGTAATGAGCCGGATCAAGAAGGACTGGTGGAAGGTGCTTGGAGGTCTCCTTGCATTCAGTCTACTACTGCGTCTTGCCAGTCGACCGTGGAGTACCCAGACCGGATCCGTCACGCATGGCGCCATAGGCTCTGATACGGCAGACGAACTCTCCTCTAGGCTCTCGACACTCGAGCAAGCCATCGCATCTTTGGCTCATGCGTCCGGTGCCCAAACAGGCCGAGCAGCTGTAGACGGCAAAGACTCTCACGCCCTCGCTGATCGCTTGACCAGAATAGAAGCATCTGTTGCCGTGGAACGACAACGTGTGGACGAGCTACGAGGCAAGTCTGTTTCTGGGCCCCAGCTACGGCAGGATCTCGACAAGGTCGTCTCGAGAGTTGATCGCCATGATACCGACATCGCCTCGACCAGCTCCCGACAGAAATCTGTGGACCGAGTTGAACGAGAACTACAAGGTCTGAAGACAAGAGTAGATGGTGTAGAGGCAGATGTCCGAAATGCCCTGGACGACGGACGATTAAACAAGGCTATCGAGCGGATACTACCCGAGTGGATGCCAATCAAGAGAAGTAAAGGCGGTCGAATCGACATTGAGCAGGTTTTCTGGAACGAGCTCAAGAGGGTTCTTGTCGGCAAGAGCGAGATGGATAAAGCGGTTCAGGATGCGCTTGCTGGCAAAGCTACCGGTGGAGTCAGTGAGAAGGATTTGGAACGATTCGGCGACAAGTTGTTTGAGCAAAAGAGTGCTAAGGGATTAATCATTTCGCGAGATCAGTTCCTACAAGCCATGAACAACGAATTGGAGGATCTCAAGTATAGGCTCGAGAAGTCTGAGGCTGCTTCACCACCTGCAAAAGCATCCCCAATCACGATCAAGGGCGACAAAGGGGATGATCTCGTTCCTCTCCTACATCGGCTCATCGACTCTGCTATCCTCAAATACTCGAAAGATACACTCGCCACTCCTGATTACGCCTTGTATACAGCCGGCGCCAGGGTTGTTCCATCCATCACTTCCGATACGTTAGTAGTCAAATCTGCTAGTCGATTAGGCAAGTGGGTAGCTGGGTCCAAGGATATAGAAGGTCGAGCACCCGCTACGGCTCTACATCCCGACAACTCGGTCGGTAGCTGCTGGCCTTTCAATGGCTCGCAAGGTCAGCTGGGTATCTTGCTAAGCCGGAGGGTGATCATGACCGATGTGACGATTGAGCATGCTGCCAAGGAACTCAGTCCGGACGTCAAGACTGCGCCAAAGGCCATTGAAGTAGTGAGTGTTTACTGTTGCGGCCATGGCTAACAGTCAGTGGGGATTGGTAGAAGGCCAAGCCAACAAAGACAAGGTCTCTGAGTACCTCTCCAATGACCAGAGTATCAAGTCGTATGTCTTTATCTTAAGTATTGCTGATGATAGGTCAACATCCATCCCGCCATCACCAGACCACCTGCTACTAGCTACGGTTCAATACGATCCATCAGCAGAGAATCCAACTCAGACATTCCCAATACCACCGGCGATTATCGAATTGGGTATCGACGTCGGGATTGTCATTTTCAAAATCGAGAGTAATTGGGGAGGTGATCTGACTTGTCTGTACAGAGTAAGTCTTGGTTTCTGCTCATATAAGGAATGTGCTGATGGCAGGTACGAGTTCACGGGAATAAGATTGAAGACACGGGGAATCAATAAATGGCTTCTTCCGATTGGCCTTCGGTGCTGGTCTGGGGGTTAGGTAGAAGGGATACTGTATATGAAGTAATAAATGTTGTGCTGACAAGATACGAATACATGCAATACCTGCAGTGATATCGATCATCAAGCACTGACAAGCTAGGTACGAGACGTCCTGATGCTAGACAGAGCGCAATCTCGACACATCCCTCGATACGTTCCTTTGGATTAATGTCAGGTACAGGATGAGTGTAGGACGTTTCAACCGCCGATGTCCTTTCATCATGCTAAGGCCTCCCGTATAGGGTAAGGTAGCGATGATCAGGATATCGTTCACTCACTCTGCAATCTGCCCCGATTCCTCACGCACCACCTCCCCTCACTATCTCACCACACTCCTCCCCACCTCCAATTCCCACTCCGACATCCACTTCCTTCACGTGCTTGTGCAACCCATCGACTCAGAACGCAGTCACCACACATCTACAGCCCTGATCAGGGACACAAACCGTGAACACTCCAGCTCAGTCGACATTGGCGACAACACCATTCCCAACGGCTCGACCCTGACATCCCTTGACGCTCTAATTCGCAACCCGTCTGCCTCTTGAGATCTCCCCTCCCGATCCTCTCTACCATCATCACCTTCCAAAAAAACTCACTCACTAAACACGAACATATTACCGGATTCATCGTATCGACCCCCTAATTTCGACAGTGTACACGATGCCCGCAGAACAATCCCCATCAGACGCCAGCACTGCTGCTTCCGCCGCTTCGGCGGCCTCGCTGGTCTCATCCGACAACACTACGCCCAGTTCCGCCAGTTCCGCCAATCCAACAACAGTAGCGACTGACATCGTTTCTAGTCGTGCCAGTCTATCCGATTGGTATCCAGACAACCGATGGAAACTGAACAAGTATCTTGGTAGCCGAAAAAAAGCACAGTCTGCGTCCGCCTTACCATCCGACGTCGCCAGTCTGGTCACGAACTTCTGTGACGGTATCCGGATCTACAAAGGCGAAGACGGCAAGGACGTGACTGTGGTCACGGTCGACATGACCCAGCAGACCGCAGGGAACAAGACGTTCACGGTCAAAGATGCCGATGGCGCGGATGACTACAAGATGAATTTCAATTGGGCACCTGCGCAAGATGGCGAGACCAGCTTTAATTTCGGTGGGGCCGGTGCGCCAACCACCAACCCCACCCAAAATATGAGTATGCCGGATTTGAAACAGTTCACCAGGTTGAAGCAGCCTCAAAAGCCACCGAAACCTGATTGGCTCAAGTCGGTTGATGTCAATACCCTCAAGAAGGCCCCGCCCAAGGACAAGGCTACGTGGGGTTATTCGACGTATATGTTAAACAAGTACGCTGTCATGGCAACCGACCCAGCCTTGGTCGAGTACATTGAGAGATTGGCTAGACCCATCTCGGAGGCCGCCAAGACCAGTCAGTCGTATCGTATCGGACTAGGGGTCACTTACTAATTTTACAGCTGGCGAAGATATTTCTGTCGAGAATACTGTCAGGGCGGGTGCGACCGCAGCCGAAAACAAAACGGAAATCCCCGAAGTGATGGCGAGTAATTTGCTCGAGGAGATCAAAGTACTTACACACGTTGGAAAGGAGCGGAGAGAGGCCTTCGAGATCGCGCTTACCTTGAAACTGCAGGAGGAATTCGACAACCCGGCTCCCATGTCGACGTCAGCAAACGGGCTAACACTTCCCGACTACTGCAAGCACCTCAAGAGTGCTGAGCATCTATACGTGGCTGATGGAGCAACTCGGCTCGGTCGATGGGCAGCTTTGTACGGCTGTCGAAAAGAGCTGGAGACGCATAACGGCAGCGAAGCCATGGGCGGCACGGTATTGAGTTGGGATCAATTGACGAAGATGGCGAGCACAATGGTCGACTGGGTGCACGCGTACGATGTCGACGAGCACGCTGTCCTTGAGCTTGCTCTTGAACATTGCAGAGAGAGCAAAGCCTTGCCGTCACACTGTCCGAAGAGCCTCATCGATGACGCCACAGCCAGGAAACTAGCGAAGCCGGCGACCGACACCTTTGCCACCTCTTCGTCAACCCGCTCAACAGCCCGTTCGAAATCTCGCAAACTGACATCCAAGACCGGGCCACAACCTCGTACAATTGAAGCGCACAAATTGACTCGATCGGTGGGCACATCATCCGGGGCAAGCGAGAATGGACGTGAAGGGGCAGACATGTGGTCAGAGGTCGCAGGAACTCTGACTCCGAAACAAAAAGCGACCGTCAGAACATTCTTCGATAGCTTTGGACAGAATAATCCCTACTCCGATCCCTCCGATACTCGATTCGGTGGAGGACAAGAGGTGAGCGTTGGGACCTGAAATTGTGGCTAAGTCATATTTGTAGACTAAGTTGGCATGGCATGCATGCACAAACTGGGCGCAGTGATTCCACCCAGGACCTCTCCTGTTGAGCTACCTGATAGGCGAGCTCGGGACTACGTATCTATCTTTTCGATCACCCAGATCCATAGCTGCAGCGGCTGTTCTTCTCTATCCTCCTTGGGCTTCTCTCTTCTCAGCTGTTCACTGACCTGTGCCAGTGTGCCGCCTTGCAGTCTACATGATACCTTGTACTCCAGGGAGCTGTTTGTCCAAACGGCCGCGGCGTCCCTCAGTGCACCAGGTGGATTCGTGAAACTTTGCGAGAACACAGGATGTATCGAAGATGGCTTAAAACCGGACAACATTGGTAATGTGAAGTTGATGGCGTGTGCTGGGCTTTCTGCGACCAGGTCTGCGACCAAAAGAGAGGCGAAGGACTTCTGGAGCGACGCTGGTGCCAGAGGTAGATCGTAGGTGGTCTCGACGATCTCGATCTTTCCGCCTGGCTCCAGTATCCGGCAGCATTCTTCCAGTAAAGACGGCCATTGATGCTCTGAGACGCCTAGCCCGATAAATCGAAGGTGAATGTATCCAAAGTAATAATCTTTGAAGGGTAGCGGTTCCAGGCTGACTGTCAACTGACGAAGTCGAGATCGCTCACAAGTCTGATTGTATCCACGACACATTGCCGATCTTCCACTTTCTTCTCAAGATCCCAAGGTCAAGCTGACAAGGTACTCTATCCAATCCTACAAATCTCGTTTCCGGCCACACCTGCGATTGAGCGATGGGCCATAGGCCAAGGCCTGTTCCTATCTATGTAACGTCAGCCTGACGCAAGGGTGGTAGCTTACATCTAGTACCCTCTTCGGAGGCTTCTCTAGTTGAGCAAAAGTATGCGAACCGATCAGGTCGTGCATTGTCTCTTGCAAACGAGCCTCACTGACAGTCAACAGCGAACACAGGTCTAAAAGACTCACGTGTCCAGCACTTGTCTTTCATATCCTACTTTGTATATCGCCTCTCCCCAAGTCTTCTTTCCCGTTGAAGTTATACGCTCTCGATGTACTGGCGGGTCTCCTGTTCTTGGCTGCTCGGCGCTACTCCGCACTTGGGTCGGGCGGACTGGACTGTAATCAAATATCGATGGACCGGTGCTTGCGGTGACTGTTGGAGGAGTAAAGGTATCCCCGTAATCATGGCGTCGCCTGGTATTCGCAGCCAAAGTTTTGATCCTATCCCGAAATGGCGTAATGTGAGTGACTGCTCGTCGAGATTGAGCAGAGCTCTCCGCTGCCATAGCCATCATGAGGTCGTCGTGCCACCCTTGCTGAGTGCCAGAAAGATCGGAGTCGGAGGATTGACGACTGACATATCCAGAATCATGAGCGCCGGTGAGCTCGGATAGCATGATGAAACCGGGGTCAGAGTCAACTTCACAAAATGATCAATCGGAGAAGGGGAAAATAGGGTCATTGTCCGCCCCTCGTACACACAACAACGCCTTACACACACGGTGTCCGGTTCCGAGAAGCTTGAACCTTCCCTTCTTTCCTATCACTTCTGATACTTTGGATTGTCTACATAACCATGCGATGCGATACAATACACAACAACAAGACAAAGGCAATAGACGGGATATACTTATCCCGTCCAACAATGACGTTGATTTTCGGATTTGACCGTGATTAACCCTGACGAGTGCCCCACCTGTATCCTCTGTTCCCATGCCCAATACTCACCCCTTGCTCATCGAGTC
>Ga0265798_10004118_pt1 | contig 20288 bp, 13 predicted proteins | sample P3T30metagenome_FD_192430 | JGI IMG/M metagenome (GOLD analysis project Ga0265798, IMG submission 192430) | Plant litter microbial communities from East Loma Ridge, Irvine, California - P3 T30 | ecosystem: Environmental > Terrestrial > Plant litter > Unclassified | place: USA: California... | reverse complement strand
GGAAGGACTTTTGCGTTTTATTCCGTCGGGGCCGTTCATCCCCTCGAAGTGCAATATTTGCGGAACGTTCGGAAAAAATTCATTGTCACGCAGGAATTTCTTCAAATGCAGACGGGCGATCTTATCAAGGCGCTGATGAACGCCAATGATCCGACCTGATTTCTTACCGTAAGTTGTGCCTGCGTACATATATATGTCTAGTTGAGCGTCGTCAGCCGCTGATAATGTTCAACGTCCGCGTGCAACTCTTTATATTGTAGCAAATCGGCGCCTGCCTCGACGAAAGCCTTTGCGGCTTTTTGCGCCCGAGCAATAAGTTTTGTGTCAGCCAGGCTGGCAACCTGCAAATTCAACTCGCCGTGTTGTGCGCGTCCGTATATTTCACCCGGGCCGCGCAATTTTAAGTCCACCTCTGCCAAATAAAAGCCGTCATTGCTCTTCTCGACTTCTTTCAAGCGCTGGCTCGGCGCTTTCGAAGTACTGACCATCAGGTAGCAATAGCTTTGGTGCGAACTTCGCCCGACACGCCCGCGCAATTGGTGCAACTGCGCCAATCCGAATCGATCCGCATCTTCAATAAGAATGACCGTAGCGTTCGGCACGTCGACACCGACCTCGACGACCGTCGTACTGACCAGCACGTCCACTTCGCCTTTCGAGAATCGCTGCATGACCGCCTCTTTTTCGTCGGACTTCATTTTTCCGTGCAGCAGCCCGATCGTACGATGTTTGAACTCTTTTTGGTCCAATCGCTTGAATTCGGCTTCGACGCTCTTCAATTCATTATTCGGGTCGTTATCAATCAAGCTGCAAATAACGTAGGCTTGCCGACCTTCTTTAAGCTGTTCTTCGATCAATGTATACAGTTGCGGACGGCTGTTCGGAGACCAAATTTTCGTCGCGATCGGCTTGCGGCCTTTCGGCAGTTCATTCAAGACGGAAACGTCGAGTTCACCGTAGACGGTCAGTGCGAGGCTGCGCGGAATAGGCGTCGCGGTCATCGCGAGCAAATGAGGCATGTATTTTGACTTCGACAGCAGTGCCTGCCGCTGGTTGACACCGAAGCGGTGCTGCTCGTCGATCACGACGAACCCGAGCTTATGAAAATGGACGGTCGATTGAATCAACGCGTGAGTTCCAACGACGACATCGACGTCGCCCGACTGAATCGCGGCATATAACGTCTCCCTCGCTTTGCCCTTGACGCTCCCGGTCAGTAAACCGACGCGGACACCGAAAGGCGCAAGCAGTTTGTTGAGCGTCTCAGCGTGTTGCGACGCCAATATTTCCGTCGGAGCCATGACCGCAGTTTGAAAGCCTTCATGCGCCGCCTGCCTTGCCGCCAATCCGGCGACTACTGTCTTGCCCGACCCGACATCGCCCTGCAGCAACCGGTTCATTGGCGTTTCTTTTCCAAAATCTTGCAAAATGTCCCAAGCGGCAATTCGCTGTGCATTCGTAAGCGCAAACGGCAGCTGCGAAACGAACTCTTTCACGACCGCCTGATCAAAAGCGATAGGCCAGCCCTGTAACTTGGCGTTCTCAATACGATTCATCTGGCTCGCTAACAGCAAAGCGAACAGTTCTTCGAACCCTATGCGCTCTTTTGCTTTCGAAATGTCCGCAATGCTCTCTGGAAAGTGCATGCCCAAAAGCGCGTCACCATGGCTCGCCAGCTTCTCGTGCGCAATGATCGAAGACGGTAGTGTTTCCGGCAACATTGTCATGAGCGGCCTAATTTCATTCAGGATTTTCCGTACGAGTGTCGTTTTCAAGCCTTTGATCGAACGATAAATCGGAAGCAGCCTGTCCGTCTGTACGGGCATTTCACTGACCTTTTCGGCGCTTGGGTTTGAAAGCTGAAATTTGTTGTAGCTGAATTCAAAATCCCCGGAAAAATAGAACTCCTCACCGCTCTTCAATTGCGTTTCTCTGTAGGGTTGATTGAACCAGACGGCCTGCAACTTTCCCGTGTCATCAGCCAGCGTCGCCGTCGTGATACGCAAGCCGCGACGTACGGGCCGAGTCGAGATCTTTTCGCACCGTGCTTTGATGGTAAATTTCCCGGGCCGAATATCACCAATGGTTGTCACTTCCGAAAAGTCCTCGTACGCACGAGGGAGGAAATGTATCAAATCACCGACAGTACGCAAACCGGCAACAGCAAACTGCTCCTCGGTTACTTTGCCGACTCCTTTGATGGTACCGAGCGACGTATGCGTATTCATGCCTGATTTTAAAGTCTACCGAACAAGAATAAAATTGTTCTTACCTTTTTTGAGCAATGCCGCCGAAGCAAGCGTCTCGTCCTGAGCAACTTTCTCACCGTTCAAAGAAACGGCACCGCCTTCAATCAGCCTTCGCGCATCGCCGTTGCTTGTCGCGACCCCTGAAGCGACCAAAGCTTCAACAAGTGTCGAACCTTTTGCAACTGACGGGATTTCTGCGGCCAACATGTCCAGTTCTTCCTCAGACAGGTCGGCGACGTCCGCACCGCCAAACAATACCGCGGTCACTTTTTCAACATTCGCAAGCCGGGCTTCACCGTGGACGATCTTGGTCACTTCTTGCGCAAGTCGCTTTTGCGCGGCACGTTCACGAGGGTTTTCCGCGATCTGCTTTTCCATTTCGGCAATGTCTTGTTTATTCAGAAGCGTAAAAATCTTTGCGTATTCTGCGGTTCCTTCATCATCGGCGTTCAGCCAGAACTGGTAGAACTTGTAGACGCTGGTTTTCTTTTCGTCGAGCCACACGGCACCCTCTTCGGACTTCCCGAACTTCTTACCGGTCGCTTTATTGATAACGAGCGGCGTGGAGTAGACGTGCGCTTCATTGCCCTCGATCCGACGGATCAGGTCAACGCCGGCTATGGAATTTCCCCACTGGTCGGCCCCGCACAGCTGCAACGTCACGCCGTGTTCGCGGTTCAAGTGAAGGAAGTCGTACCCCTGAATGAGCGAGTAGCTGAATTCGGCATAGCTGATGCCGGACCCGTCTTCGCCGATCCGAGACTGCACGAAATCACGGCCGAGCATTTGGCTGAGCGGCACGTTCTTCCCTACCAGACGTAAAAAGTCCAAGTAATTGATATTCTTGAACCAATCGTAATTATCAACGATCTCGAATGATTTGCCGGCGAACACCCGCTTGTATTGTTCTGCGATTGCCGCCTTGTTATGTGCGATTTGCTCAAGCGTCTGAAGGTTGCGTTCGTCTTTCTTGCCGTCCGGGTCGCCGATCATGCCCGTTGCGCCGCCGACCAGTAGCGTTGCCTTGTGTCCGGCGTCAATGAAATGACGGACCATCATGGCGGCAGCAAAGTTACCGATGGTCATGCTGTCCGCCGAAGGGTCGACACCCCAATAGAATGCGATAGGAGCCTGGTCAAGTTCGGTAATGTCGGCGTAGGTCATCTGGTTGACGAATCCACGCCACTGCAGCTCTTCTGAAAGTCGCATCGGGTCTTCTCCTTATCTGTTATGTATCTGTTAGTATAGCAAAATAATCCCCCTTTTCCCACCGATTTTGATGCTATAATGGTTAAGAATATTGCTCATAAATTTGGGGACATAAGGGAAACGTGGCTAAAGCTAAAAAATCTACCTCGCGTAAGTTAAACGTGTACGCCAACCTTTCGAGTAAGCGAAAGGCGAAAAAGGATTCTGATACGCGACGTCGCGCAGAATACCTGGCAACACTTCCGAAACATCCGGTCAAACGACTGTTATACCGCCTGCATCCGAAACGCTTTTGGGCGTATTGGTTCAGCAAACGCGGCGTATTCATGGCATTGAAAATCTTCGGCGTCGCCGTGCTGCTTATCGCCCTCTTTGTCGGCGGGATGTTCGCATACTTCCGAAAAGACCTCGACCAGATACGGCCGGGTGAAATCGACAAGCGCGTCCAATCTACCGTCACGACCTACTTGGACCGGAACGGCCAACTGTTATGGGAAGACAAAGGCGACGGCAACTACAAGCTGGTCGTCAAAAGCGAAGACTTGAATGACAACCTCAAAAAGGCAACCGTTGCCATTGAAGACCGCAATTTCTATAACCACAGCGGCATCAGTGTCAGCGGTACGCTCCGTGCGACCGTCAACAACTTTACCGGTGGTGACGTTCAAGGCGGATCCACGTTGACGCAACAGCTGGTCAAACAGGTATTCTTTGCCGATGAGGCTAAAGACCGTGGTCTCGGCGGTATTCCCCGAAAGATCAAGGAACTCATTCTTTCGATTGAAATCGAACGCATGTACGACAAGGACCAAATCCTCACGCTCTATTTGAATGAATCTCCGTACGGCGGTCGTCGAAACGGCGCCGAATCAGGTGCGCAGACGTACTTCGGCGTTTCAGCCAAAGACCTGACGCTTGCGCAAGCATCCCTGTTGGCCGCAATCCCGCAAAACCCTTCTACGTTCGACCCATATAATGTCGCGGGGCACGAAGCGCTCATCAACCGTCAACACGAAGTGCTCGATGCGATGGTTGATATCAACTACGCGACAAGAGCACAAGCTGATGCGGCGAAAAAAGAACCGGTCCTGGATACGATCAAACCGTTGACTGATCAGTACGCGACTATTAAAGCGCCGCACTTCGTACAGATGGTCAGATCGCAACTCGAAAGCGAACTGGGCAAAGCGACTGTCGGAAAAGGCGGACTGACCGTCAAGACGACGCTCGACCTGCGCATTCAGAACAAACTCGAGGAATCGATGACGGACATGTTCAAGTCGTACGTACCGGCATACGCAGGCTTTAGCAACGGCGCAGCAACCGTTGAAGACTCACAAACCGGACAGATCGTCGCGCTCGTCGGAAGTAAAGATTTCAACGCTGACGGTTTCGGCCAAGATAACGCGGCAACCGCCTATATACAGCCAGGTTCTTCCATCAAGCCGCTCGTCTACTCCCAGTTGTTCGAGCAAAAACCTGCTGGACAGCAGAATTACGGAAGCGGCTCCATATTGAAGGACGAGCCGATCGATAAGATCTACGGTGCGCAGCTACAAAACGCTGACCGAAAATATCTTGGAAACGTCACGATTCGTACCAGTCTCGCAACCTCACGTAACGTCCCGGCCGTTAAAGCGATGGCAATCAATGAAAATGCCGCCAAAGGATCGACGCTGAACACGATCCACAACATGGGCGCAACCAGCTACTGTACCCAAGGAGCAGATACTACTGCGGGATTATCCCTTGCTATCGGTGGGTGTGGCCTGAAGCAAGTAGATCTCGTAAACGGATACGCTTCACTGGCGCGCGGCGGAGTCTACAAACCGCAAACAAGCATATTAGAAGTAAAGAATAGCTCAGGTGAGACGCTGAAAAAATGGACGGACGTCGCCGGCAAGCAAGTCGTGACGGCACAAGCAGCGTACGTCGTGGATGACATCCTCGGTGACACGACGGCAAGTTCATCACTCGGCAACTACGGTGCGAAAAACATTTCAGGTGTGAAACTGGCTATTAAGACTGGTACGTCGGACAAGGGCGGAAACGCAAAAGACTTGTGGATGATGGCATACAGCCCGGCACTGACGATGGGCGTATGGCTCGGTAACCCGGACACGACTATCTTGAAAAACGGTACGTCTTCACTCGGAAGCCCGATCGTCGCCTCTGTCATGGACTACGCGCACAAGCAAGTGTACGTTCCGGAAGGCAAGTACAAACTGGGCGACTGGTTCACTGCTCCGACCGGTATTCAGAAAGTCGGCAAAGAAGTGTACCCTGCATGGTGGAACAAGTCCCAAGGACAGTCCAATGCGACGCTGACATTCGACAAGCTTTCGAAAAACAAAGCGACCAGCTGTACGCCAGCCGCAGCAAAAGACACGGTATCGGTCATAAAATCGACGGACCCGGTGACCAAGAGGGATATCTATACGAACGTTCCGAATGGATATGACGCTACGAAAGATGATGACAAGCACAGTTGTAGCGATGTACCACCGAGCTTTGCGGGTGGCATCTCAAAAGGCGGCGACAAACTTTCCGTAAACGTTAACCCTGGGACGTTCGGCTTGTCTTCCACAAGCGTCGTATTCAAAGTCAACGGCGCGGAAGTCAGCGGCGTAAGCCAAAGCGGCAATACGTTCAGCGTACCGTACAAAGGCCCTACGTCAGGTGTCACGGTTACTGCGACGGTTACCGACTCAGGATACTATTCCGCGGAAACATCCAACTAGAGCATTCGAGACGGCATATAAAAGAACCCTCGTACGAGAGGGTTCTTTTATATGCCGGTTGTTACGTGGCTATTCTTGCTTGTCTAAGAGTTCGAACAAGCTGTCTTCAGGCGTGCGACGGCGATTCTGCTTGCGAGGCTGTCGCGACTGCTGTGATGCGCTTGCTTTAGGCTCCTGCTTTTGGCGTGGCTGCGAAGGCGCGCGCCCACGAGTCATTGGCTGCTCTTCGTTTGCTTTGCGTCCGAGTTTAACAGGATGTTCACGTTCTTGTGCTTTTTGAGGCACTTCTTGACGTGCTACCGGTTCCGCTTCGCTTGTTACCGCTGTGCGCTGTCCACGAGGCGTCTTACGAGGCAGAAGAACCTTTGCGGCAGGCTTGGACTTGGCCGTGTTCTTTTTTGTCTCTTTTTCTTTGTCGGCACCGCCAACAAGGCGAGCAAACATCATTTTTCCTGCAGCCGTTTGAAGTCCCCGAATAAATTCGATTTCGACGATCTTGCCTATCTGGCTGCTGGCGTGCTCAACCACGACCATCGTGCCGTCATCGAGATGCCCGATACCTTGGTGCTGGTCGTTGCCTTTTTGCGTCAGTTCCAACTTGATTTTTTCACCCGGCAAATATGCCATACGGAGCGTTTTTGCCAAATCGTTCACGTTCAACACGGGGATCTTCTCTACTTGCGCGACCTTGTTCAGGTTGAAGTCGATCGTACAGACCGCTCCGTTATACTGCTTGGCAAGTTTCAATAACCGGTTGTCGACCCCTTCTTCGGCGGTCGTACTGTCGCTGAATATCTCGACGTTGGCATTGGGCAATGACTGCAGTTCTTTCACAACGTCCAGGCCGTGGCGCGCACGACTCCGTTTTTCAGTGTCTGCGTGGTCTGCGAGGAACTGCAGTTCCCCGACGACGCTGCGCGGAATGAACAATGTGCTCGTAATGAAGCCTGACGTCGCAATCGATACGATACGACCGTCGATGAGCACGGAAGTGTCAACGAAAATAGGCATGTGTTGCTTTTGTGAACGTTTTAATTTGAGTGCTTGTGCGGCGACAAGATATGTCGTCTCGGCTGCGATAAGTAGCAGCACGGAAGTAATAAGTAATTCCATAAGGTTCCTATTGTAAGTAGTCGATCAGCGCGGTACGCAAATCAGCCACTGGTTTTATAAATGTATTTTTTGCATGGATTTTTGGAGCGATAGCTTTGTTGAAACCAAGTTTTTTGGCTTCAGAAACTCGCTTATCGACACCCGGTACGGAGCGCACTTCGCCGCCAAGGCCGACTTCGCCAAATACGACGGTTTCGTCATCCATGCGACGCCCTGCGGCGGCACTCGCGATGGCCATGCAGATCGCAAGATCGGCAGCCTGATCATTGAGTTTCAGACCACCGACGACATTTATGTAAATGTCCTTGTCAGATAAATTCAATTTCGTGCGACGCTCCATAACGGCAATCAGCACATTGAGTCGATTGAGGTCAAACCCGCTCGCAGTACGCTTAGGATACCCGAAACTCGTCGGATTGACAAGGGCCTGGATCTCCACGAGCAATGGCCTCGTTCCTTCAAGCGTCGCCAAAACAACTGAACCGTCGGCCGGGTTGCGTTCTGCTAGTAAGGCCGCTGAAGGATTTTGTACTGGCCGCAGTCCTTCTTCGTACATCTCGAATATGGCAGCTTCATTCGTCGAGCCGAAGCGATTCTTGGCGGCGCGGACGATCTTGAACCCGCCGTACCTGTCGCCTTCGAACTGCAAAACGACATCCACCAAGTGTTCCAAAACTTTCGGTCCGGCGATACTGCCCTCTTTCGTAACGTGACCGACGAGAATGACGGCAGTACCGGATTCTTTTGCCGCGCGGATAAGCACGTTGCTGCTGTTAGTGATTTGACTGACGGTCCCAGGGGCGCTCGTAATTTCATCGAGTGCGAGCGTTTGGATGGAATCGACGATAACCAGGTCGTACTTCCCGCCCCGAATAGTTGCGGCAATATCATTCGCGCTGGTACTGGCAGCGAAATCGAGCTGTTCGCTTGATTCGGCCCCTAAACGGCCGGCACGCAGTTTTACTTGGCTGGCCGACTCTTCACCGCTGACGTACAGTACGGGCGTTGTTTTGGCGACGTGGGCCGTCACCTGAAGCAACAACGTGCTTTTCCCCATGCCCGGTTGTCCGGCCAGCAATACGACGGCACCAGGCAGAATACCGCCGCCTAAGACGATGTCCAAATCGGACGTTCCGGTCAGGATGCGTTTGGACATGTCGTCAGCAGACATGTCCTTGATCGACTGGACCGTCAAGCTTTTGCCGCTTGATGAGGCCTTCGCAACAGAAGAAGTGCCGGTATTAGCTACCTGCTCGACGAGGGTGTTCCACTCGCCGCAATTGTCGCACCTTCCGGACCATTTGCTATGGATCGCGCCGCAATTTTGACAGATGAACTGAGTTTTTGCTTTTGCCATTGTATCTATTATATCCTAGTTAGTTTTCAGAAGTTCTTAAACGGAAGGCGCTGGTTGCAAGTCTTTGATACTGTCGATGCTCTTGTTCAACGTTTCGATTTGAGATGAAACCTGCTGATACTGAGCGTACTTCGCATTGTAGGTGTCGATATCAGTACCGATCGACGTACGGTCCGCCTCTATCTGGTTTGAACGTGCGACCAACCCCGCCCTTTCGGCATTGAACTGACTAAGAGACGTGAAGTCACCGCTGTTCGCCCTCGTATTAAATGCTTCTATATCTTTCGAGAGCTGAGAGATGTCCGCATTGTACTGCGCGGTCCGAGTGTCGATGCTTTCCCGCAAGGACGTCAACGTCTTGTACAGCCCGTCAGCTTGAGCACGTAGTCCGACAAAAACGGAATTGTATTTTTCGTGCAGTCCGACAATTTTCTGACGATCGTTGAAATAATGTTTGTAATATTCTTCAAGCGCCGGACTCAAAGAAGCCTGTTCAGTTCCCAATATGGAATGCAGTTCATTCTCAAACTGTCCCGGTTCGGTTCGCTGGTAGTACTGCATGCGGGCCGTCAAGTCAGTATCGCCTTGCAGTTTTTGATACGCGTCATCGAGCAACGCACCGATACGCTTCTGCTCCTCAGCCCCCATACGTTCCCAGGCGGCATGCAGCGTTTCATGCGCTGCCGTTACCTCTTCTATGCCGTCCAACTCGGCATTCGTCACGTTATATACATAGATACGTCCGCTGTTATAGCACCCAAGAATCGGGTTGCCTACTTCCTGACGTTCGCAATGAGCATTGAAAGCGTCGGCATCTTCGACTGCAGGTTGCGTCGCGTAAAAATAGAATTGTCCTTTCGGCGTGAAATCAATACGCTTTTCAACTGACTGCACAGCGGTATCGGGCGTGTAGGCCCATACTGAAATCTGATCTTTGACGAATTGTTGATTGAGTAACAGGAATGCTGCTGCGCAAAGCAGCAGCACACTGACAACCGCACCGGCGATCGCGCGAGGAACGCTACGCTTCTTGGCCGACATTGACCTGTATTTTACCTCGTACTGCAGTGATTTTCAGCACGGTACCTTTTTCGTATTCACCGGACAAAATTCCGTCAGCCACTGGGAGTTCGAGCATATTTTGCATTGCGCGACGCAGCGGACGTGCGCCGTATTTTTCATCATGGCCTTCGGCGATGATGAGACGCTTCGCGGATGGTGATACGACCAAGTGAATGCCTTTGCGAACAAGACGGTCTTGAAGCTCGGCAAGCAGCTTGTCGAATATCTTTCCGACTTCTTTCTTTGTCAGAGCACGGAACGTGACGATGGAATCGAAGCGGTTAATGAGCTCCGGACGCATGATTTTGCCCAGCGCTTCTAATGCCGCCTCTGCGTTTTCACCGTGAACTTCTTCAAGGCGCTTCTCATCATTACGCGTTACCGCGTTGAAGCCGAGACTTGATTCTTTCATCATGCGGTCGGCACCCAAGTTGCTCGTCAAGATGATGATCGTATTCGAGAAGTTGACGCTGTGACCCTTCGCATCCGTCAGCGATCCGTCTTCCAATATCTGGAGTAACAAATGGAACACTTCGGAATTTGCTTTTTCGATTTCGTCGAACAGAACGACGCTGTACGGCTGTCGTCGAATCTTATCAGTCAGCTGACCGCCGTCTTCGTAACCGACATATCCGGCTGGTGCACCGACTAATCGGCTGGCAGCATGACGTTCGCTGAATTCACTCATGTCAATTTTAATGAGCGCGTCTTCGCTGCCGAATACTTCACGGGCAAGGACTTTTGCAAGCTCGGTCTTACCGACACCGGTAGGGCCCATGAATACGAATGAACCGATCGGGCGTTTGCTGCTCGCAACGCCGCTGCGACTGCGTCGAATCGCTCGAGACACCTGTTCAACCGCTTCTCGTTGTCCGATGACGTACTTCTCGATATGGCTTTCAAGCCGTTGCAGCAATTTTGCTTCGGATTTCTGCACGCGGCTGACGGGGATGCCCGTCATCAATGAGATGGCGTGCGCGATGTCGTCGTCCGCCAGAATGACAGGCGTTTTCTTCTCGTATTCGGCACGCGTTTCATCAAGCTTCGTGTTCAGCTGGCTGATGCGCGTTTTGTACAAAGCCGCACGTTCGTAGTCTTCAGCCGTTACGGCTTCTTCCATTTTCTCGTTCAAGTTTTTGAGCTGTTTCATGTAATCACGCAGCTTGCTCGGTTTGCGTCCGGATTTCACACGCACGCGGGCAGCGGCCTCGTCGATGACATCGATCGCCTTGTCCGGCATGTAGCGTTCGTTGATGTAACGGTCGGCCATGTAGACTGCGTCTTCAATCACTTCGTCAGAAATAGTCACCCCGTGGTGTTTCTCGTAATACGGCTTCAGTCCCTTCAGAATGGAAATCGTATCTTTGAGTTTCGGTTCAGGAACGACAATCGTTTGGAAGCGTCGCTCGAGCGCCGTGTCTTTTTCGATGTGTTTTCGGTATTCTTCGAGCGTCGTTGCGCCGATGAGCCTGATTTCGCCTCGTGCGAGTGCAGGCTTGAGCATATTGGCTGCATCGAGTGCACCTTCGGCTGCTCCGGCACCGACGAGCAGGTGCAGCTCGTCAATAAAGACAATAACGTTCTTTTGTTCCTGAAGCTCGGCAACGACTTTTTTCAGACGTTCTTCGAATTCACCGCGGTATTTTGTTCCCGCGATCATTCCGGCAAGGTCAAGCTGCACGATGCGCTTGTCGAGCAAGTGCTCGGGCACGTCTTCTGTCGCGATGCGCTGCGCCAAGCCTTCAACGATCGCCGTTTTTCCGACGCCAGGTTCCCCGATAAGGACGGGATTGTTCTTCGTACGTCGGCTCAAGATCGTGACGAGTCGCTCTTCTTGCTCGCTGCGTCCAATGACAGGATCGAGTCGACCCTCTTTTGCGCGAGCGGTCAGATCCGTCCCGAACGTACCCAGCGCGCCTTTTCGCTGCGGCGCTTTTTTCGTGTCGTTCAGCACTTCGCCGTCATCTTGGGCGTACGAATCGCTTTGACGGTCAAGGTATTCTTCAAGTTCAGAAATAATATCCGTAATATTTACGCTCATGTCACGCAGCAACACTGTTGCGCGCGCATTTTTCTGCGTCAGAATACTGTAAAGAATATGCTCGGTTCCTAGGTAATCCTGGTGGAATTCCTGAGCGATATCCCAACTCATTTTGAGCGTCAACTTTGCGGTTTCGCTCAAACTTTTCGTACTGATGCCGCCCACAACCGCGGAAACGGGCACCATGTTCAATGCGGTCTGCGCGCGATCCAGCGTCACGCCCGCGTCTGCTAAGATTTTCGCACCGACTGACGCGCCTTGCGCCATGACACCCAGAAGAAGGTGTTCCGTGCCAATGTAAGGACTGCCGTAGCCTTGAGCAATCAAGGTTGCATGGTGAAGGCTGGTCCGTGCATTGTCGGTCAAATGCGAAATGAATTCTGCAAAATCATCAGCCATATAACTATTATCTATCCTCCTGTATAAGATGCGCAAGCATTATTTGGTTTTCGCCACGTATCATATACCCAGTATAGCAAAATTAGCACTCGTTGCAATAGAGTGCTAATTTATTTCGATGAAGAAAAGTGGCTATTCTTCGGTGTTTTCTTCGACTGCGCTCAACAAGCTGTCTTCGATATTCTTCTTCGGCGCCTTGTCGACAGCCGGTTTCGGAGCGTCGGTTGCCTGCTCGATATCAAGTTCGTATCCGGTCAAACGACTGGCAAGACGAACGTTTTGACCGCCGCGGCCGATCGCGATAGACTGCTGGTCTTCGTTGACATAAACCGTCGCACGCTTGTCCTCTTCTTTAATGACGACCTTCGCGACTTCAGCTGGGCTCAACGCGTTTTTGATGAACTGTTCGATATTGTCATCAAACGTGACGATATCAATTTTTTCCTGGTCGCCCACTTCATTCATGACGGCCTGAACACGGGTTCCGTGACCACCGACGAATGTTCCGACAGGGTCTACGCCGGGTACGGTACTCGCGACGGCGAGCTTGGTGCGTCGTCCGGCTTCGCGGGCAATCGCCTTCACTTCGACCGCACCGGTTTCGAGTTCAGGAACTTCCTGGCGGAACAGGTATTCGATGAAGGCTTCGTTGCCACGGCTCAAGATGAGCTGCGGACCGCGGTTGTCGCGTTCGATGTCTTTGATGAATACTTTGATGCGGCTTCCGACGCTGTAGTATTCGCCTTGGATCTGTTCGCTTTGCGGGATGATACCGTTCGCTTTGCCGATTTCGATACGCACGACACGAGGTTCGACGCGGGCAACCGTACCGTTTACGACGGTACCGATTTTGTCTTCGTATTCGCCGAGGACGACTTCGCGTTCCGCTTCACGCAAACGCTGCAGTACGACCTGTTTCGCAGTTTGCGCTGCGACGCGTCCGAAGCTGGTCACTTCGAATTCGTCTTCAATCATGTCACCGAGTTCAGCGTCAGCTTTTACTTTCTTCGCGTCTTCGAGGCTGATTTCGTGCGCGTCGCTTCCGACGGCTTCAACGACTTCGCGGGAGACGAATACTTTCGCCGTTCCCTTTTCGACATCCAATTCGCTGCGTACTTCTTGATCGCGTTCTCCGTTGTCACGGCGCCATGCCGCAGCGATCGCCTGTTCGATAACAGACAGAACGACTTCTTCGGGGAGGTTCTTTTCGTCAGCGATCGTACGGACCGCGAGCGTCAATTGTTTGAGATTCAATTCATCCATAATTCATAGTCCTTTCTAATGCACATTTATGAAAAAATCCGACCTGCCGGCCGGAATGTACTATCGCTATTATAACGGAATGCAGCGTCTGACGCAAGATAAAGCGTCAGTACCCTGACTATTCGACAGGTAGCGCTTGGTCCGGGCAGGCGGACAGCACGTTCAGCATCGCTTCTTTTTCTGGCGCCACCACCCATAACGAATATTTTTGCTTCACCGCGATTTGACGCGCAATGTATTCGCACCTGAAAGCCTTGTTGGAAGGCAGCCAGGTAGCCGCATCGCCGTCGCTTTTCTGCTGATTCGCTGCGCCCTGTACAGCAATGAGCTCGAGCGGATCATTAGCCAACTGTTTGCGCTGCTCTTTGGTCAGCTGCTGAGCTCCGGTCTGCCAGGCGTTTGAAAGCGCGATGACGTGATCGATCTGCACGTCACTGCTGTTCGCTTTCGTAAAGGTGATGTCTTCACCGGTATACGAATCGTGCAGCGTCCCAGATATCACCGTACAGGTATTCTCGACGACCGGATCGACAAGATCGCGGTGCAAGATAATATTACGGGTATCACACCCGTTCGTCGTTGCCCATCCGTTTCCGAACTGCGTTCTGGCATAGCCCGTTTTCGGCGCTCGTCCTTTGACCGGGATCGTTTCGAGTGCATTGGCCGCAGAGCCGCTGGGCGCTGGCGTTGGGGCCGCCACTTGCTGCTGCGTCTCCGTACGCGCTTCTTCAATCACAGGAGGAGCGGCCGCCAGAATAAGCGCGGCGAACCCTGCCAGGCTGCTTATTACTAATATTATCCTTCGAAGCCTCATGCTTTCAGTATGACCGACAGAAGAAAATACTCAACCGCAAAGCGCTTGTCGTTAAATATTTTTTCATCTCACGTGCACCGCGTTCCTGGATCGCGTGCGTGATGATTGCTATACTAGGAAGATGCAGACAGTAGCCAGACTCATCGACACATTCGTTCCGGAACACTATCAACTTTCAGTCACGCTCGACCGCCCCGCTCGCACCTTCCAAGGAACGGTGACGATCCGCGGCGCGACGGTCGAAGGCGCGCAGTCCGTTATGGTCCACGCCAAAGACCTGTCCATTCACAGCGTCACGTTCGACGGCAAGCACGCCGAACATGTGCTTGAAGACCAAGAACTGACGATCACGCACCCCGATATCAATGTCGGGGAACATGTCGTCGTCATCGGATTCTCCGGCGATATTACCGACGGCATGCACGGCTTGTACCCATGCTACTACGAACACGACGGCGTTAAAAAAGAATTGCTTGCCACTCAATTCGAAAGCCATCATGCTCGCGAAGCTTTTCCCTGCATCGATGAACCGGACGCAAAAGCGACATTTGACGTCACCTTGACGACCGAACAGGGCGTCACCGTACTCGGCAACATGCCGGTGAAATCACAAACGACCGAAAATGGTCAGCTTGTCACCCAGTTCGACACGTCGCCGCGCATGAGCAGCTATCTGCTCGCCTGGGTTGTCGGTGAACTGCAAAAGAAAACGACCAAGACGAACAGCGGCGTCGAAGTCAACGTGTACGCAACGCCGGCGCAGGCACCCGAAAGCTTGGATTTCGCACTCGACATCGCGAAACGAGGCATTGAATTCTTCGACGAATACTTTGACGTTCCCTACCCCCTGCCAAAATCTGATCACGTCGCGCTGCCCGACTTCTCTTCCGGAGCAATGGAAAACTGGGGACTCATCACCTATCGTGAAATCGCATTGTTGACCGACCCGAAGACCGGATCACTCGCTACCCGCCAACAAGCGGCATTGACAATCACGCACGAACTGAGCCACCAATGGTTCGGAAACCTCGTCACCATGAAGTGGTGGAACGACCTTTGGCTGAACGAAAGTTTTGCAAACATGATGGAATATGTTTGCGTTGATGCGCTCGAACCTGATTGGCACGTGTGGCTCGACCAAGCGACCTACGAAGTCGTCCAAGCCCTCCGTCGCGACAGCCTCGACGGCGTCCAGGCCATTCAAACCGAGGTGCGCCATCCTGATGAAATCTCTACGATTTTCGACCCGTCCATCGTATACGCGAAGGGCGGACGACTGCTGCGCATGCTGCAAACGTACATCGGCGACGAGGCGCTGCAAACAGGGCTGAAAACGTATTTCAAAACCTATGCGTACCAGAACACCGAAGCCGATGACTTATGGCGTTGCCTGAGCGATGCGTCGGGCCAAGACATCAGCCAGCTGATGAACGCCTGGATCTCGCAGTCAGGTTACCCTGTGCTCCACGTCTCTCAAGACGGCGACCAGTTGAACCTTTCACAGGAACAATTCTTTGTCGGGCCGCACGCGCCATCGGAAAAATTGTGGCCGATACCACTCGGCGCATCTGAACCGAACCTGCCAGCCCTGATGTCAACGAGATCACTCGCCGCAGAACGAAGCTCGAATGAACCGCTCATCATTAATCACGAAAGTACGGCTCATTTCATCACGCACTATGCTCCCGCCTTGTTGGCTGAACTCGTGAACGTTCTCCCGACGCTTTCAGATATCGACCGTCTCAAACTCCTGAATGAACAAGTCCTGCTCGCACAAGCAGCAATTCTGTCGAGTGCCGAACTGGTACCGCTCCTGCAAAAGTACGAAAATGAACAGGTCGAAGCGGTATGGGACATTATGTCGATCGCTTTGAACGAACTGAAGAAATTCGTCGAGACGGACGAAACGTTGGAAAAGAAATTGCGCCAGTTAGCAGGCGCTTTGGCACAGAAAGAATACGAACGACTCGGATGGGAACAAAACCCCGGAGAACCGGAAACTGATACCAAGCTGCGCAGCACCATCATCGGCATGATGCTCTACAGCGAACGTGACGACGTCGTTGAAAAGGCACATGCGCTTTACGCATCATCAGCACTCGAAGAGCTTGACCCGAATTTGCGCCCAACGCTCATGGCCTCCGTCGTTCGATACGCGACAGACGAAGCAATCATCGACGACCTTTTGCGACAGCACAAAGCCACGACGTCGAGCGAGCTGCAAGAAGACATCGCATCCGCTCTCACCGCAACGCGTTCCCCCGCTGTGATTGAACGTCTGCTCGGGATTCTGAAGGACCAGAGCATCGTGCGGCCGCAAGACTTCATGCGTTGGTACGTCTGGCTGCTCCGCAATCGTTATGCTCGTGTCGAGGCATGGCAATGGGGCCGCGACAACTGGACATGGATGGAAGAAACCTTTGGCGGAGACAAGAGCTACGATTCATTCCCACGGTACGTTGCGATCTGCCTGACGACGCAGGAACAACTGGAAGAGTACAAAGCGTTCTTTACGCCGCTGCTCGAGCAAGTTGCCCTGCAACGTAACATCGAACTCGGTATTGTCGAACTCGAAAGCAAAATCGCTCACGTCACGCGCGATACCGCAGCAGTGCGCGAAGCCCTACTCAAGCTCTAGGTGGGCGATCACGCGCATTGGCGCGCCAGCAACGGCAACGACGGCAATATGCGCCAAAGCGCTGCCTAACTGACGTACAGCCAAATAGTATTCAGCAGCAAAGCGCATTTGCTGCTGTTTCTTTGCCGTAACCGCAGCCAGTCCGTCGCCGTGCGTGTCATCCTTTCGGTACTTCACTTCTGTGAAATATATCGTCGAACCTTTAGCGGAGATAATGTCGACTTCGCAAAACTTCGTTTTCCAATTTCGTTCCAAGACCGTGTGTCCATCATTTTCTAGAAACTGTGCCGCAAGCGTTTCGGCTTCGTCACCAATGCTTTTCGTCGTTCGTTCAGTAGCAGCATCGATTTTATATTTCTGCAAAGGCGCAAAAGACAATCGGTGCAGCGGCGTGACGCCGAGCAAGTCGATCGCTTGCCGGTGTGCAGCCGTACCGTATCCGACGTGGCTTGCGAAGTGATACCCCGGATACACGGTGTCTTGTTCGGTCATATAGGCATCCCGGGCGACTTTCGCAATGATAGACGCAGCCGAAACGCTTTGTATGAGCAGGTCGGCTTTGGGCATCGTCGTGACGTACTTTCCTTTTGCGGTTTCCTTGAGAAAATTAATCGTTCCGTCTACGATGATTTCCGTGTATGGCGTCTTCACCTGCTCGACGGCACGCATGGTAGCCAGCCGCAGTGCGGCCGAAAGGCCTATCTGGTCGATTTCATCAGCCGGTACCCATCCGAGGCCAAATCCAAGCGCCTGCTGGCGTATGATCACGTCCAATGCTTCACGCCGCTTCTTCGTCAGCTTCTTACTGTCAGTCAGCCCTCCAATAGGAGCCTCGTCACTAAGGACGACCGCCGCAACTACTAACGGGCCGGCCCACGGCCCTCTCCCTACTTCGTCTATGCCAAGAATCATAAGACCCACTATACCTGCTCGTTATGTACTTGTTCTGAAATAAAAGAAAAACGCCCCTCGAGAGGAGCGTTTTTTAAAAAGATTTGCTTACGCTTGTTCGTGACGCGCTTCGACTTCAGCCTGCTTCGCTGCCAATGCAGCTTCTTCGGCATCTTTTTCAGCTTGCTTGGATTCAGCAGCGATGCGTGCTTCTTCCTTCAAACGTGCAGCTTCTTCTTCAGCGTGTACATCATGCACGTTGTTGACGCCTTCACGGTCAAAGTTGACGCCCTTCAGGCGGGCACTCTTACCACTACGGCTACGCAGGTATGAAAGGTAGTTGCGGCGAACTTTCGAACGACGGGTAATTTCTACTTTTTCAACCAATGGGCTGTGGAGCAAAAAGCTCTTTTCAACACCGACGCCGCTGGCAATTTTACGCACGGTAATGCGCGCAGTATGCGAAGCGGTACGGTCGACACGGATAACAACGCCTTCAAAAATCTGAATACGTTCTTTCGCGCCTTCTTTAATTTTTTGGTGCACGCGGACAGTGTCACCGCTCTTCGCGTCGACGACAGCGGGTTTTTTCTGTGCTTCGTTTACCAGTTTAATAAGTTCAAAACTCATCTTAATCTCACTTAATCTTTTATTTCGTCAATCAAGTACCCAATATACCATAAGTTATCGTATTTTAAAAGGGTCAGAACGGTTATTTGTCGAGAAAGCTCGCTATCCTAGACGGTTGCAGCACCGTAGCCGCTTGCAAATGCAGGTTTTCCGGACAGATCGTCAGATGACGCGGTTCACTTCATCGAGCGTCGTTTCGCCGCGCAATGCTGCCAAAACCCCACGTTCCAGCAGGCTCACCATGCCGTCCGCACGAGCGGCTTTTTCAATCGCTTCGGTGTGAACGTCAATAATGTCACCGCGCAAAAACTTTTGAATCGGTTCATTGACGACCATTTGCTCCATGATGACGATGCGTCCGGTATATCCAAACGGGGAGCGTTCGCTCGGAACGGGACGCCAAAGCTTGAACGTATCCATGTCCGGCTTCTCGACGTGCGCAGGAAGATCCTTGAGCGCCTCTCTCACCCAGTTGCGGGTTGATTCGTCGGGATCGTACGCTTCTTTCGATTCGTCGTCCAGACGGCGCACCAGGCGCTGTGCAATGACCAGACGAATTGCAGAACTGAAAATAGGATTGACGCCGATAAGGTCGATCATGCGACTGAAGGCTGCTGAGGTGGAAGTGGCATGAAAGGTAGAAAGGACCAAGTGGCCGGTAATCGAAGCCTGAATGGCGGTTTTGGCCGTGTCCGCATCGCGTATCTCACCGACCATCACGACGTCAGGGTCGAGACGGAGCACCGAGCGAAGATGATCGGCGAAGCTTTGTCCGTTCGTCGTATCGACAGGAATTTGCGAAATGCCCGAAATGCCGTACTCAACCGGGTCTTCCAGCGTGATGATTTTGCGGTCGGTCGTATTGAGCGCGTTGATCATGCTGTACAAGGTCGTCGATTTGCCGGAACCGGTCGGCCCTACCATCAGCACCATGCCGCGCGGATGGCTGACGATCTCGTCGATTTCTTTGCGTTCGTCAGTACCAATACCGAGCAGTTCGAGGTTCAGCATGCTTTCGTCATAGTTGAACAGACGGAGCACGGCGTCTTGTCCGTACATCGTCGGAATGACCTCTACCCTGAGGTTCAAGAGGTGCGAACTGCCGTCAACCTCTATTTGCTGTTGCATATGTCCTGATTGCGGCTCATTCGACGCCGTCGATATGTTCGCGCGTGACGCCAACGCTCCTAAAATAACGCGGTAGCGATCACTGTCGAGTTCCGCGACCGGGTGAAGCGCGCCGTCGATACGCATGCGAATACGAATGCCCTCGCGTTGGTTCTCGATGTGAATGTCGCTGGCACCCAAGTGATCCGCCTGCCTGATCAAGTAATCGAAGACTTCGTCGCTGCCGACGGAATTCAACGTCCGGCTGACTTCCGCGATCGTATCGCTGTCGCCTTCTTTGGCGATTTTGATGTCATCGTAAATCGGCACGATCGGCGGATCGTAACGGTTCATAATGACATTGAACCCGCCGAGGCTGATCAGCACGAACTCAACGTTCTGAGCTTTCGCGGCGTATTCGTCAGACAAACGACGCAAAAAAGACTGCGGCGTTTGCGTCGTGACGGCAAACTGCCATGTCGACGAATCGTCCCCGGCACGCAGCACGGCAACACGGTTACGATGCATCTCTTCATTGCTCAGCACATTGGGGAGCAGCTCGACCGTTTCGTCGATACCGCGAGTGTCCATATAGTGCATGCCGAGAATCGAAGCGCGACTCTGCGTCGAACGCTCGTCTTGGTCGCGTGCTCGTTCTTGTATTTTTTGTTCGTCCATTACTTTCATCCTACCAAAAAACACAAGCATTTTACAGTAGTTCGGGATGGTATAATGCCAACATGCCCGAAATCATCGTCATTGCGCACAATATAC
>Ga0265798_10004117_pt1 | contig 20288 bp, 19 predicted proteins | sample P3T30metagenome_FD_192430 | JGI IMG/M metagenome (GOLD analysis project Ga0265798, IMG submission 192430) | Plant litter microbial communities from East Loma Ridge, Irvine, California - P3 T30 | ecosystem: Environmental > Terrestrial > Plant litter > Unclassified | place: USA: California... | reverse complement strand
AGCACCGCGCTCATCATGCGGCTCCTTCGGGCAGGGAGGCCAGGTGGCCATCGAGCTCGTCGACGCAGGCCGCGCTGCCCAGCTCCACTTGCATCGAGAGCGCCTTCAGGCCGCGCGCCTCCGCGCCGGCAGCCTGCGAATAGGCGTCGGTCCCCAGCAGGCCTGCCAGCGCTACCCCGCTCAGGGCGACTGCTACCGTGGTGAAGATTCCATCCCGAATACTCATGACCTGCTCCGTATGTGTTTACTTTTTGCTGCAATGCACACACTATAGTCATCATCTTCAATCAGATAAAGATGTCAATATCGAATTGATTGTTCAGGAAACCGAACAATCGTGTATTTGGGAGCCTTTCCATGAACAAACTTCAGGCCATGGAAGTATTTATCCAGGTGGTCGACTGCGGCAGCTTCACCAAGGCGGCCGAGATGCTGAACCTGCCCAAGGCCACTGTCTCGACCCTGGTGCAGACGCTGGAATCGACGCTGTCGGTCAAGCTGCTGCACCGCACGACCCGCCAGGTGATGATCACCTCGGACGGCGCGGCCTATTACGAACGCTGCGTGCAGATCCTGTCGGACGTGCGCGACGCCGAGGAATCGCTGTCGCGCCACCGCATGAGTCCCAGCGGCCGGCTGCGCGTCGACACGCCTTCGGGGCTGGCGACCGAGATCCTGATTCCGGCGCTGCCTGCATTCTTCGAGCGCTATCCGGACATCACGATGGAATTGGGCAGCACCGACCGCCCGGTCGACCTGGTTGAGGAAGGTGTTGACTGCGCGGTGCGCGGCGGGGAGCTGATCGACCCGAACCTGATCGCGCGCCGCGTCGGCGTGATCAACTTCGTGACGGCCGCCTCGCCCGACTACCTCGCGCGCCACGGCATGCCGCAGCACCCGCGCGACCTCGAACGCCACCGCTGCGTGAACTACTTCTCGGCCAAGAACGGCAAGATCATGAACTGGGATTTCACCCGCGACGGCGAGCGCATCGAGGTTGCCCTGCCCGGCGCCATCGCGCTCAACGACTCCAACGCCTACGTGCAGGCGGGGCTGGCCGGGCTGGGCATCATCACCATGACCGACTACCTGCTGACCGGCTACATCGCCGCGGGCCGCATGGTGCCGGTACTGCCCGAGTGGCGCAGCGACCCGCTGCCGGTGCACATCGTGTATCCGCAGAACCGCCATTTATCGGCCAAGGTGCGGGTGTTCGTGGAGTGGGTGTCGGAGCTGTTCGCGGCGCATCCGAACCTGCGCCTGCAGGCGCCGAGGGCAGTGGCGGCGCCTGCAGATTTGCAGTTGGAGACCGTGTAGAATCAGGCGCAACAGGACAACAGATCCACAGGAGACCGCCATGAACCCGAGTTCGCAGCCCCGCAACATCGACATCCTGCTGGCGCAGTATGCCGAGAGCCACCGTAACCACACCAACGAAATCATCCACTTCGTGTGCATCCCGCTGATCGTCCTGAGTTTGCTGGGGATCCTGTGGGCGATCCACCCGGCGGTGGCGATCGGCGTGACGCTGGTCTCGCTGTTCTACTACGTCAAGCTGTCGCCCCAGTTCGCGCTGGGCATGGGCGTGATGAGCGCGGCGATGCTGGGGACCCTTGCGATCATGCCGCCGTACACGGTGCTGCCGGTGTCGATCGCGGTGTTCGTGGTGGCGTGGATCGGGCAGTTCATCGGCCACAAGATCGAAGGGAAGAAGCCGTCGTTCTTCGACGACCTGCGCTTCCTGCTCATTGGCCCGCTGTTCGTGCTGTCCTTCCTGTACCGCCGCCTGAATTTCGCGTATTGATGGCCCGCGGGCGGGTATACTCTCCCGATGCCCTCTCCCGCCCTCTTCACCATCGCCGCCCTGATCTGGGGCTCGACCTTCTTCGCCATCACCTTGCAGCTGGGCGAGGCGCCGCCGGCCGTCTCGGTGGCCTACCGCTTCTTCCTGGCCGCCGCCACGCTGTTCCTGATCTGTCTCGTCAAGCGCGATCGCTTGACCCTGCCGTGGCGCGTGCACAAGTGGATGGCGCTGCAGGGCGTGCTGACCTTCTGCATCTCCTACCTATGCACCTACGAGGCCGAGCAGCACGTGGTCTCGGGCCTGGTGGCGGTGGTGTTCGCGCTGATGGTGTTCTGGACGCCGCTGCTCTCCAGCCTGTTCTTCGGCACCGTGATCAACCGCCGCACCATCGGCTGCGGGGTGGCCGCGATCGCCGGCGTGGCCCTGCTGTTCTGGCATTCGATCGGCGCCGCCTGGGCCGACTTCCAGCTTGGCGGCAGCGCCAAGTTCATCGCCGGCGTGGTGCTGGCACTGGCCGCCACCATCGCCAGTTCGGCCGGCAGCATCGTGGTCACCAAGGTCAAGGAAGAATGCGAGAACCTGCCGCTCACGATGGCCTGGTCGATGCTGTGGGGCGCTAGCCTGGTGACCATCTGGTCGCTGGCGCACGGCGACCGCTTCGTCATCCCGGCCAGCAGCACCTACTGGGGCGGCCTGGTCTACCTGTCGATCTTCGGTTCCGTGATCGCCTTCTTCGCCTATTTCACCCTGATCGGCCGCATCGGCGCCCAAAAGACCGTCTACATCGGCGTGATCACGCCGGTGCTGTCGGTGCTGCTGTCGATCCAACTCGAGGGCTACCGTCCCGGCGCCATCGAATTCACCGGCATGGTCCTGTGCCTGGCCAGCGTGGCTTGGGCCGTGCGTGCGCCCGCAGCCAAAAAGGTGCAAGCCGCCACTCTCAACAACCCACTCGAAACACCATGACCACTTTCAGCATTCGCCCCGCCACGCCGCACGACGTCACCCACATCCTGTCGATGATCAGGGAACTGGCGGTCTTCGAAAAACTCGAACACATGGTGGTCGCCACCGATGCATTGCTGCAGGACGCCTTGTTCGGCCAGCGGCCGTCCTGCGAAGCCATCATCGGCGAAGAGGATGGGCAGGTGGTCAGCTTCGCCCTGTTCTTCCATAACTTCTCGACCTTCCTGACCAAGAAGGGCCTGTACCTGGAAGACCTGTATGTGCGCCAGTCACACCGTGGCAAGGGCTACGGCACCCAACTGCTGAAGCATCTCGCTGGACTCGCGGTAGAGCGCCAGTGCGGCCGCTTCGAGTGGTCGGTGCTTGACTGGAACGAGCCAGCGATCCAGTTCTACAAAGCCATGGGTGCGGATATCTTGCCTGATTGGCGTATCTGCCGCGTCACGGGCGACAGCTTGGCGGCGCTGGCGGAACGCCGCATCTAGACTCGGGCAAGAAAAAGCCCACGGGCCGCAAAGCGCCGTGGGCGAACCCATTTTTACCAAATGGGGAGGGGAGATGGTGAATCACACAGCTTCACTATAAGCGTCGATTCTTAAGCGGCAATGAAGCTTTACATCTCGTTACCGTTGTCTGGACGCTAATCTTCTTGCTGGCTGGGTGATGCGATTCGGTCAGTCCATCATTCTCCAATGGGCGGCGGGCGGTTTGATGCCTGTCAAAAATCCGTCCACCCGTGTGATTCAAGCCACACCGGAGCGCGGACAATGCCGCCGTTCACCACGGCGCGGCATGGATTGGCGCCCATCGCATAGGCCAGGTCGGCGGGTCGGGCAATGTCCCAGAGCGCAAGATCGGCCACCTTCCCCACTTCCAGCGTCCCGATCTCCTTGTGCAGGCCGAGGGCGCGCGCGCCGTGGATCGTGGCGCCACGTAGCGCTTCCTGCGGCGTCAGGCGCCACAGGGTGCAGGCCATGTTCATTGCCAGCAGCAGGGACGTCAGCGGCGAGGTGCCGGGATTGCAGTCGGTGGCGACCGCCATCGGCACCCCGGCCGCGCGCAGCGCATCGACTGGCGGCGGGGTCGTGTCGCGCAGGAAGTAGTAGGCGCCTGGCAGCAACACGGCCACGGTGCCGGCAAGCGCCATCGCTTCGATACCGGCTCCGTTCAGGTGTTCGAGGTGGTCGGCCGACAGGCCGCCATAGCGCGCCACCAGTTGCGCACCGCCCTGGTCGGATAACTGCTCGGCGTGCAGCTTGACGGGCAGCCCAAGCTCTTGCGCGGCTGCGAATACACGCTCGGTCTGCGCGTGCGTGAAGCCGATCCGTTCGCAAAAGGCGTCGACCGCGTCCACGAGCCCCTCACCCGCAAGCTGCGGCAGCATCCGGGTGCACAGCATATCGACGTAGTCGTCGGCGCGTCCCGCGAATTCCGGCGGCAGCGCGTGGGCGCCCAGGAAGGTGGTGGCGACCCGCACCGGCAGGCGCGCGGCGACTTCACGCGCGGCGCGCAGCATGCGCTCTTCAGCCGCCAGTTCCAGGCCATAGCCGGACTTGATCTCGAGCGTGGTCACGCCTTCCGATAGCAGCCGGGCCACGCGCGGCAGGCTTTGCGCCAGCAGGTCGTCGACGCTGGCTTCGCGGGTGGCGCGCACCGTGGACATGATGCCGCCGCCCTGGCGCGCGATGTCTTCGTAGCTGGCGCCGTTCAGGCGCGCTTCCCATTCCTTGCTGCGGTTGCCGGCGTGGACGATATGGGTGTGGCAGTCGACCAGGCCGGGCGTCATCCAGGCGCCGCCGCAGTCGTGTTCTTCCTTCGCCTGCGGCGCCGCGGCGCGCGGGCCGATCCAGGCGATGCGGCCCTGGTGGACGGCGAGCGCGGCGTCTTCCTGTTCACCATAACCGTCCACCATCGTGGCCAGGTGCACGTTGGTGAACAGCAGGTCCGCCACCTCACTCATAGAACTCCTCGTCCTCCTCGTCGCCGTGGTACCAGACATCGACGATGTAGACCATGCCCTGCCCCGCTTCCAGCTTCCAGGTCGAGCCGCCCTCCAACACCACCGCGTCGTAGCGCACCAGGCCGATGCGCTCCTGTTCGTTGCGCAGTTCCAGGGTGTCGCCCTCAGCCAGGAACAGCACCGTGATGTCGGCGCGCGCGACAAACGTCGAGTCGCCCGACAGGCGGCGCCGCCCGAAGGTGTGGTAGCAGCGATCGCTACGCGTCATCGCATTGAAGTCGGTGCTGCCGCCGCGCGCGAGCTTGGCCTGAACGATCGAGCTGCCGTCGAACGCGACCACCGGTTCGGCATCGGTCACCAGGGTCGGCTCGCCGTCGATATCGAGGGTCATGCCGTGGCCCTCGACCAGCACCAGCGTGCGGTCGACGCCGGGGAACAGGGAGAAGGCGCCATCCTTTTCGATGGTCGCCAGGCTGACGCGCCAGTCGAAATCCTCGAAGCCGGATTCCGGCGGGCCGATGGCGATTTCGGTGGTGCTGCCGCCGCCGTTCTTCCACGGCACCGGCGACAGTCCTGCGAAGGGGATCAGGGTGGTCATTGGCCGCTCTCCTTAACTGAGTTCTCGTAGTTCGTTGACTGCATTCCGGTAGCGCTGGGCGATCGCCTCCTGCGCCACGTGGCGCCCCGCCTGCACCACCCAGCGCCCGCCGCACAGCACGTCGCGCACCAGATTGTCGTTACCGCAGAACAGGAAGCGCCCCAGCACTTCCTCGTCGCGGACACCATCCAGGTTCGGATGGCCGTCGTCCAGCACCAGCAGGTCGGCGCGCAGGCCAGTTTCGAGGGCGCCGACCTTGCGGCCGGCCGCCTGGGCGCCGCCACGCAACGCAGCTTGCCACAAGTACTGGCCGACGTCGCGCTGTTGGGGAACAAAGGCGACATTGCGGCGCTGATGCAGCAGGCGCTGGCCGTATTCCAGCCAGCGCAGCTCCTCGACCGGGCTTTGCGAGACGTGGCTGTCGCTGCCGATGCCGAAGCGCCCGCCCGCGTCGATAAACGCGCGCAGCGGGAACAGGCCGTCGCCGAGATTGGCCTCGGTGGTCGGGCACAGGCCGGCCACGGCGCCGCTACGGGCGATGGCTTTCACCTCTTCGTCGTTCAAGTGGGTCGCATGCACCAGGCACCAGCGCTCGTCGATATGGAACTGTTCGAACAGGTACTCGACCGGGCGCCGGCCCGAGTTGGCGATGCTTTGTTCCACTTCGCCCTGCTGCTCGGCGATGTGGATGTGCAGCGGCCGTCCCTGCGGCAGCTGGGCCGTGAGTTCGCGGATCTGGTCGATAGTGGCCGCGCGCAGCGAATGCGGCGCCGCGCCGACCTCCAGCTGGCCGCCGCGCAGCGGGCTCAAGGCCTCGACGATGCCGAGAATATCGTCGACGTTCGTGCGGAAGCGCCGCTGTTCCGGTTTCAGGGGCTGCTCGCCGAAGCCGGCATGGCTGTACAGCACCGGCAGCAGGGTCAGTCCCATGCCGGTGGCGTGGGCGGCGCTGGCGACCCGCTCGGCCGTCTCGGCGGGACGCGCGTAGGTCTCGCCGTCCGGGCCGCGCTGCAGGTAGTGGAATTCGCACAGCGACGTATAACCGTGGCGCAGGCACTCGGCGAACAGCTGGGCGGCGATCGCCTCGATCTGTTCTGGCGTGATGCGCGCGGCGAAGCGGTACATCAGGTCGCGCCAGGTCCAGAAGCTGTCCGGCCCTTCTCCCGCGACTTCGGTGAGTCCGCCCAGCGCGCGCTGGAAGGCGTGCGAGTGCAGATTCACCATGCCCGGCAATACGTACTCGGCGCGCGGGACGCCGAGCGGCGCCGCGGCCTGCGCCTCGACCCGGGTCAGGTCGCCGTGCGCATCCCATTCGAGCAGCACGTCGCGCCGCCACCCCTGCGGCAGCAATGCATGGCGTGCGAACAGGGCTCTCATATCCGCGCCCACCCGGCTGCCGCGCCGATCATGTCCTTCAACAGCGGCTGGACTTCGCCCGCAACGTCGGGACGGTATTCGAAAGGCGGCGCTTCGTTCATGTACAGGCACTGGCACATCTCCAGCTGGATCGCGTGCACACCGTCCTCCGGCTGGCCGTATTTGCGGGTGATGTGGCCGCCCTTGAAGCGGCCATTGACGGCGATGCTGAAGCGGTCCTGTCCGCGTGCGACGCCGACCACAGCCTGTTCCAGGCCCGGATCGCAGGATTTGCCGTCGGCAGTGCCGAAGTTCAGGTCCGGCAGGCGGCCCTCGAAGAAGCGCGGCACGACCGAAGCAATGGAATGCGCGTCCCACAGCACCACGCGGCCGAATTCCCGTTTCAGGCGCTCGAGTTCCGCGCGCAGCTGTTCGTGGTAGGGCATCCAGTAGCGCTCCAGGCGGCGCCGCACCTCGGCTTCATCCGGCGTGCGGCCCTCCAGGTACAGGCTTTCGCGCCCAAAGGTATCGACCGGGCACAGGCCGGTGGTGTCCATGCCCGGGTACAGGTTGGTGTTCTCGGGCGGCCGGTTCAGGTCGATCAGGTAGCGCGACCAGCGCGCGGAGATGGTCGAGACGCCCATCTCCTCGAGGAAGCCGTACAGCTCCGGCAGGTGCCAGTCGGTGTCGGCGGTGGCCGCCGCACAGGGCGACATCGACGCCCTCACCTCGTCCGGAATGTCGGTGCCCGCATGCGGCATCGACACCAGCATGGGAAGCCTGCCTGCCTTGAACCGGAAATCCATGTCCTCTCCTGATGCTTGATTAGGGATGCAGTACGGTGAACAGTTCCTTGCAAGACGCCGACAGCTCGCCCTCGATCACCATCATGCGCGCGGCCTCGATGTCGGGCGCGAAGAAGCGATCCGCATCGTAGGGCGCGACCTTGGTGCGCAGTTGGGCATGCACGTGTTCCAGATGGTCGGAACTGGTCAGCGGACGGTGGAACTCGATGCCCTGCGCCGCCGCCAGCAGCTCGATGCCGACGATCACCGCAGTATTGTGCGCCATCTGGTGCAGACGGCGCGCCGCGAAGGTAGCCATGCTGACGTGGTCTTCCTGGTTGGCCGAGGTCGGCAAGCTGTCGACACTGGCCGGATGGGCCAGCGACTTGTTCTCGGAAGCCAGCGCCGCGGCGGTCACGTGGGCGATCATGAAGCCGGAATTCAGGCCCGGCTCCTTCACCAGGAAGGCCGGCAGCCCGGACAGATTGGCGTCGATCAGCAGCGCGATGCGGCGTTCGGAGAGGGCCCCGATTTCAGCGATGGCCAGTGCCAGCGTATCGGCGGCGAATGCCACTGGCTCGGCGTGGAAGTTACCGCCGGAGACGATCGCCCCATCGTCCGGGAACAGCAGCGGATTGTCGGTGACCGCGTTCGCTTCGATCAGCAGGGTGCGGCCGCTGTTGGCAATCAAATCCATTGCCGCGCCCATCACCTGCGGCTGGCAGCGCAGGCTGTACGGGTCCTGTACCCGCTCGTCGCCCACCAGGTGCGAGGCGCGGATGGCGCTGCCCTGCATCAGTTCGCGGTAGATCTGCGCCGCCGCGATCTGGCCCGGCTGGCCGCGCACCGCGTGGATGCGCGCGTCGAACGGCGCATCGCTGCCGCGCGCCGCGTCGACCGACAGGGCGCCGGACACCATGCCCGCTTCCAGCAGGCGCTCGGCCATGAACAGGCCGTGCAGGGCCAGCGCGGTAGAGACTTGGGTGCCGTTGATCAGGGCCAGGCCTTCTTTCGCGGCCAGGGTCACGGGTTCGATGCCGGCGGCTTGCAATGCCGCAGCTGCTTCCATCAATTCGCCTTTGTAGCGCACCGGGCCCACGCCCAGCATGGCCAGGGTCATGTGGGCCAGCGGCGCCAGGTCGCCCGAGGCGCCGACCGAACCCTGCGACGGGATCGCCGGCATGATGCCCGCGTTGTATAGCTTGATCAGGGTCTCGAGGATCAGCGGACGCACGCCGGAATAGCCTCGCGCCAGGCTGCCGATCTTGGTCAGCACGATCAGGCGGACGACATTGTCGGCGATGAGTTCACCGGTGCCCACCGCATGCGACAGGATCAGGTTGCGCTGCAGCGCCTCCAATTGGTCGTTCGGGATGTGGGCCTTGGCCAGGATGCCGAAGCCGGTATTGATGCCGTAGGCCGGGTCGCCCTTGGCGACGATGGACTGGACCAGGGCGCAGGAGGCTTCGACCGCCTGCCAGGCTTCAGGGGCGAGCGTGATCGATACGGGCTGCGCCCACACGGCGCGCAGGTCAGACAGCGTCAATGCGCCGGGTTGCAGGGTAAGGCTGTTCATGGTGTCTCTTACTTGATCATCGGGAGGTTCAGGCCATTCTTCTTCGCAGTGGCGATCGCGCTGTCGTAGCCGGCATCGGCGTGGCGCATCACGCCCGAGCCGCTGTCGTTCACCAGCACGCGCGCCAGGCGTTCTGCTGCCGCATCGGTGCCGTCGGCCACGATCACCACGCCCGAGTGCTGCGAGTATCCCATGCCGACGCCGCCGCCGTGGTGCAGCGAGACCCAGGTGGCGCCGCCCGCGGTGTTCAGCAGGGCGTTCAGCAGCGGCCAGTCGGATACCGCGTCGGTGCCGTCGCGCATGGCTTCCGTCTCGCGGTTCGGGCTGGCGACCGAGCCGGTGTCGAGGTGGTCGCGGCCGATGACGATCGGGGCTTTCAGTTCGCCGCTGCGGACCATCTCGTTGAAGGCCAGGCCGGCCAGGTGGCGCTCGCCGAGGCCCAGCCAGCAGATGCGCGCCGGCAGGCCCTGGAAGGCGATGCGTTCGCGCGCCATGTCGAGCCAGCGGTGTACCCGCGCGTGCTGCGGGAACAGCTCCTTGATCTTGGCGTCGGTTTTATAGATGTCCTCCGGATCGCCCGACAGCGCCACCCAGCGGAACGGGCCGCGGCCCTCGCAGAACTGGGGACGGATATAGGCCGGCACGAAGCCGGGGAAGTCGAAGGCATTCTCGACGCCTTCGTCCTTGGCGACCTGGCGGATGTTGTTGCCGTAGTCGACGGCATGCGAACCCATGGCCTTGAAGTCGAGGATGGCGCGCACGTGGACGGCGCAGGATGCGGCGGCGTCGGACGTCAAGCGCGCGTGCTGCGACGGGTCTTGCTGGGCAGCCTTCCATTCCTCGACGGTCCAACCCGAGGGCAGGTAGCCGTTGATCAGGTCGTGGGCCGAGGTCTGGTCGGTGACCATGTCCGGCACCAGGCCGCCGCTTCTCGCGCGGCGCACCAGTTCCGGCAGCACGTCGGCGGCGTTGCCGAGCAGGCCGATGGAGACGGCTTCGCGCTTGGCGGTCGACTCCGCGATCATCGCCAGCGCTTCGTCGATATCCTTCGCCTGCCTGTCGAGGTAGCGGGTGCGCAGGCGGAAGTCGATGCTGCTCTGCTGGCATTCGATGTTGAGCGACACCGCGCCGGCAAAGGTCGCGGCCAGCGGCTGGGCGCCGCCCATGCCGCCCAGGCCCGCGGTGAGAATCCAGCGGCCCGCCATGTCGCCGCCGAAGTGCTGGCGGCCGGCTTCGGCGAAGGTTTCGTAGGTGCCCTGCACGATGCCCTGGGTGCCGATGTAGATCCAGCTGCCGGCGGTCATCTGGCCGTACATGAACAGTCCCTTGCGGTCGAGTTCATTGAAGTGTTCCCAGTTGGCCCACTTCGGCACCAGGTTCGAGTTCGCCAGCAGCACGCGCGGGGCGTCCGCGTGGGTGCGGAACACGCCGACCGGCTTGCCGGACTGGATCAGCAGGGTTTCGTTATCTTCGAGCGTGCGCAGCGAGGCCAGGATCTGGTCGTAGCACTCCCAGTTGCGCGCCGCGCGCCCGATGCCGCCGTAGACCACCAGCGCCTGCGGGTTCTCGGCCACCTCGGCGTCGAGGTTATTCTGGATCATGCGGTAGGCGGCTTCGGTGAGCCAGCTCTTGCAGGACAGTTCGCTGCCGCGCGGTGCGCGGATGGTGCGCGTCGGGTCGAAGCGCGGATCGGTGGACATCGTTGAGGTCATGGCGGCTCCTGGGTGGGATCTGCGATGAGTCTATGTTGTCTATACAAGCAGGTCAACCAGTTTTGTCGATGGCCGGTCGCGCCGGCCACCAACGGTTTTTATTTCTTGAACACCTGCTTGCCACCCACCCACGTCTCCAGCACGCCGGTCTTGAAGATGTCATACGCCGACATCCGGAACAGGTCGCGGTCGATCACGATGAAGTCGGCGTGCTTGCCCGGCTCCAGCGAACCGAGGCTGTTTTCCTGGTGGCCGGCATACGCCGCATCCAGCGTGAAGCAGCGGAACGCTTCTTTCAGCGACATCGCCTGGTTCGGATACCAGCCCGCCACCGGCTGGCCGGCGTGGTCCATGCGGGTGACGGCGGCGTGGATCCCGAAGAACGGGTTCGGCGACTCCACCGGGAAGTCGGAACCGCAGGCGATGCGCGAGCCCTGGTGCAGGAAGCTGCGCCAGGCGTAAGCGCCCTTGATGCGATCCGGGCCGACGCGGGTCTCGGCCATGTTCTTGTCCGAGGTCGCGTGGGTCGGCTGCATCGACGGGATGATGCCCAGGCTCTGGAAGCGCGGGATGTCCTGCGCCGTCACGACTTGTGCGTGCTCGATGCGGTGGCGCTGGCCCGCGCTCTTGGTCACGCCGATCTCTTTCTGGTAGATGTCGAGGATCTGCTTGTTGCCGGCGTCGCCGATCGCGTGCACGTTGACCTGGTAGCCCTTGCGCATCGCCTTGGTCATCATCGCGTCCATCTGCGCGCTCTTGAAGAACAGCAGGCCGTGCGAATGCGGCTCGTCGCTGTACGGTTTGATGAGCGCCGCGCCGCGGCTGCCCAGGGCGCCGTCGGAATACAGCTTCACTGCGCGCAGCGCGTACATGCCGTCGGCGTAATCCTTCAGCGGACCATTTTTCGCCAGCTGGTCGAAGTCCGCGCCGGTGCCGCCGATCATGGCGTAGACGCGCGCGCTCAGCTTTTTATTATCCGCGTAGTCGCGGTACAGGCGGTCTTCCGCCACGCCGATGCCGGCGTCGTGCACCGCGGTGATGCCGACGCGCGCGATCTCCTGCAGCGATTTATCCAGCACCAGGCGGCCCTCTTCCTCGGTCTGGGCCGGCATGACCTTGGTCACCAGTTCCTGGGCCGCGTCGACCAGCACGCCGGTGGCTTCGCCGTTCGCATCGCGCATGATCTTCCCACCGGCCGGGTCGGGCGTGGACCTGGTGATGCCGGCCAGCGCCAGCGTGCGGCTGTTGGCCCAGCCGGCGTGGCCGTCGACGCGTTCGAGCCAGACCGGCTTGTCGGAGACGACTGCATCAAGTTCTTTCGCAGTCGGGAAGCGGCCCAGCTTCCAGTTTTCCTGGTTCCAGCCGCGGCCACGGATCCAGGCGTGGCTGGCATTGGCCTTGGCGTAGTCGGCAATCGCCTTGGTGGCGCCGGCCAGCGAAGTGGTGGCGGACAGGTCGAGCTGGGTCAGTTGCTGGCCCAGGCCGAACACGTGGCCGTGGGCGTCGATCAGACCGGGCAGCACGGTGCGGCCCTGCATGTCGACCTGGCGCGCGCCGCGTGCCTTGGCCGTCACCTCGGCATTGCTGCCGACCGCCGTGATGCGGCCCTTGTCGTCGAAGGCCAGTGCGCTGAACTGCACCAGCTCGCCCTTGGCGTTCAGGGTGTAGCCGTTGGCGTTGGTGATGACGGTGTCGGCATGCGCCGACGACAGGACGCCGAGGCCGGCGAGGACGATGAGAGGGATCTGGCGCGCGCGCATGCTTACTATTCTCCTTGTTATGGGGGGTGTCCGTGCTTCGTGGGCACGGCACCAAGGAGTGTATAGAAAATCAAGGTGCGGGCATAGGGACCTCTATCCCGCGTCGTGGAAGATGATGCCTAGCGTGTGACGCGTCCCGCTGCGCAGCCGGCTGACCCCATGCCGCATCGCGACGCGATACACGCCGCGCGTGCCGTTCACCGGCCGCTGGTTCACCGGGAACACCACGGCATCGCCCTGCTTCAAGGGCACAACCTCGGCGCGCGACTGCATGCGCGGGCGCTGTTCGGTCAGGACGAATTCACCACCCTCGAAATCCTGGCCCGGCTTTGATAACAGCACCGCCACCTGCAGCGGGAACACCAGTTCCCCGTACAGGTCCTGGTGCAGGCAGTTGTAGTCGCCCGCGCCGTAACGCAGCAGCAGCGGTGTCGGTTTCACCTGGCCGGCCGCGTGGCAGCGCGCCAGATATTCCGCGTGCGCTTCGGGGAAGCGCGTCTCCAGTCCCAGCGCCGCCTGCCAGCGGTTGGCGATCGCCGCCAGCGGCGGATACAAGTCGGACCGCAAAGCTTCCAACGGCGCCGGCAGAGGATAGGCAAAATACTGGTACTCGCCGCGTCCGAAACCGTGGCGCTCCATCACCACCCGGCTGCGGAACAGGTTCGATCGTTCGTACAGCGCGGCCGCAGCGGTGCAGTCCTCCGGCGCGAGCAGCCTTGACACCACCGCGCACCCGAAAGCATCCAGCTCCTCGCCTACTTTCTCCCAATCGATCACGATCCCGCCTCACGTTCGAGCAAGGTGCGCTTGCGCTCGATGCCCCAGCGGTAGCCGGACAAGCCGCCGCCGGTGCGCACCACGCGATGGCAGGGAATTGCCACCGCCACCGGATTCGCCGCGCAGGCGCCGGCCACGGCGCGTGCCCCCGTCGGCATGCCGATGCGCTCGGCCAGTTCGGCATAGCTGACCGTGACACCGGCGGGAATCGCGCGCAGCGCTTCCCACACCCGGCGCTGGAAGGCCGTGCCGCGCACGTCGAGCGGCAAATCCAGGCCGATGCGCGGCGTCTCGACAAACGAGACCACCTGCGCCACCACGGCTTCGAATGCGGCTTCCGCGCCGATCAGTTCGGCCTGCGGAAAGCGCTCCTGCAAATCGTGCACCAGCGGCTCCGGCTCGTCGCCGATCAGGATCGCGCAGATGCCCTGGCTCGTCGCTGCGACCAGGATCGCGCCCAGCGAGCAGCCGGCGACGGCGAAGCGGATGGTCTCGCCCTGCCCGCCCGCGCGGTAGCGGCTCGGGACCATGCCCAGCGCTTCGGTTGCGCCTTCGTAGAAGCGGCTGCTGGAATTGAAGCCGGCATGATAGAACGCGTCGGTGACGCTGGCCGCTTTCGGCAACTCCTGCTGCAGGCGCGCGGTGCGCCGCGCCGCGGCGTAGGCCTTGGGCGTGATTCCGGTGTGCTGCTTGAACAGGCGGTGGAAGTGGAAGCGGCTCAGGCCCACGGCCTGGGCCAGGCCGTCCAGGCTCGGCGCCTCTTCTGCTTCGTCGATCAGGCGGCAGGCATGGGCCACGGCTGCGGCCTGGCGCTCGGCCAGCGGCGGCAGCATCGGTTCGCAGCGCAGGCAGGGCCTGAAGCCCGCGGCTTCCGCCTCCTGGGGGCTGGCGTGGAAGGCGACGTTGGCGCGTAGCGCGCCGCGCGACGGGCAGGACGGCCGGCAGTAGACGCCGGTGCTGCGCACCGAGTAATAGAAGCGGCCGTCGGCGGCGCGGTCGTGGCGCTGGACGGCGGCCCAGCGCGCGTCCTCGGTGTCGTAGGGTTCAGTCATGGCGTTCATGGTGGCGTGTCCCGGTAATGAAGCGATGGGCACAGGATAGGATGCGCTTGAAAGCGGGTCACTCCGGCTCTTGCTTTCGAATTGCGGTGCTAGAATCCGGGTCGCCACCATCGCATGCCTCCCCGGAGAGTAGTTTGGAAGAACAGATCGCGCAAGACAGCACCCCCATATTCCAGCGTATCAAGGATTACCTGGTCGGCGAGATCGCGTCCGGCCGCTGGAAGGAAGGCGACCTGGTGCCGTCCGAGCAGGCGCTGGTGCGCCAATTCGGGGTCTCGCGCATGACCGTCAACCGCGCCGTGCGCGAACTGACCGCCGAAGGCGCGCTGGTGCGGCGCCAGGGTTCGGGCACCTATGTAGCGCCGCAGAAGTACCAGGCGACCCTGGTCGAGATCCGCAACATCGCCGACGAGATCCGCGCGCGCGGCCGCGTCCACCGCAGCCAGCTCCTGCTCTTGCAGGCGGAAACCGGCAGCGAGGAACTCGCGCTCGAGTTCGACCTGGCGCCAGGCAGCCAGCTGTTCCACTCGATCATCGTGCACTTCGAGAACGAAGCCCCGATCCAGGTCGAGGACCGCTGGGTCAACCCGGCCTGCGCGCCGCAGTACCTGGAACAGGATTTCAGCCTCATCACCCCCAACGAACACCTGGTGGCGGCCGCGCCGCTGCAGGGCGCGACGTATGGCATCGAAGCCCAGCCGGCGCCCAGCGACATCGCGGCCGTGCTGGCGATCGCGCCCGGCCTGCCCTGCCTGGTGCTGCACCGCCGCACCACCTCCGGCGGCCGGGTGGCGTCGGTGGCGACGATGTGGCATCCGGGCCACCTGGCGCGCTTTACCGGGAGCGTGTAAGGCCCCTGCGATGCAATGTTGAGATTTTGTACAAGCCGCATCACACATTTGAAAAAATGCGGTATTATTCGGCACATCCCCGCCTGACACCCCCTTGCCGTTCTTCCATATTGTTTTTTGCACACAGTGCCTCCACCATTGTGTAGCAGCTCATTTATATTAGATGAGCACAGCACGGAAGCCGCGCCCCCGGGGCCCCGCAGGATCGGCCCAGGCCGCCAGGCGTTAATTGATTCTTACCTCATTTGAGGAACCTATGAGCGAAAACATTAAACACATCAGCGATGCAACCTTCGACGCCGAAGTGCTCAAGTCCGAGCGCCCGGTCCTGGTCGACTTCTGGGCCGAGTGGTGCGGTCCGTGCAAGATGATTGCGCCGATCCTGGAAGAAGTCGCCAAGGAATACGAAGGCAAGCTGATCATCGCCAAGGTCGACGTCGACGCGAACCAGGCCGTGCCGGCCAAGTTCGGCATCCGCGGCATCCCGACCCTGATCCTGTTCAAGAACGGTGTCGCAGCGGCGCAAAAAGTCGGCGCCATGGCCAAGGGCCAGCTGACTCAGTTTATCGACAGCAATATCTGATACTGATACCATGAGCGGCGGCCGCGCGCCCGCGCTGCCGTCATCGTCGGGAAGTGAACCGGCTCCGGTCCTTCCCGCTCTCAGTCTGAACCTAACCCACGTAGCTCCCTCCCCTACCTTACTTCCCGTCTCGGGACACCCACACAAACATGCATTTATCTGAACTGAAGGCAATGCACGTCTCCGCGCTGCTGGAGATGGCCATCGGCCTCGACATCGACAACGCAGCCCGCCTGCGCAAACAGGAACTGATGTTCGCGATCCTGAAGAAGCGCGCGAAGCAGGGCGAACAGATCTTCGGCGACGGCGCCCTCGAGGTGCTGCCGGACGGCTTCGGCTTCCTGCGCTCGCCGGACGCCAGCTACATGGCCTCGACCGACGACATCTATATCTCGCCGTCGCAGATCCGCCGGTTCAACTTGCATACGGGTGACTCGATCGAAGGCGAAGTGCGTACGCCGAAGGACGGCGAGCGCTACTTCGCACTGGTCAAGGTGGACAAGGTCAACGGCGAATCGCCGGAAGCCTCGAAGCACCGCATCCTGTTCGAAAACCTGACGCCGCTGCACCCCTCAGCGCCGCTGCGCCTCGAGCGCGACATGAACGGCGCCGAGAACATCACCGGCCGCATCGTCGACCTGATCTCGCCGATCGGCAAGGGCCAGCGCGGCCTGCTGGTCGCCTCGCCGAAGTCGGGCAAGTCGGTCATGCTGCAGCACATCGCCCACGCGATCACCGCGAATCACCCGGACGTGACCCTGATCGTCCTGCTGATCGACGAGCGTCCGGAAGAAGTGACCGAGATGCAGCGTTCGGTGCGCGGCGAAGTGGTCGCCTCGACCTTCGACGAACCGGCCACCCGCCACGTGCAGGTCGCCGAGATGGTGCTGGAAAAAGCCAAGCGCCTGGTCGAGATGAAGAAGGACGTCGTGATCCTGCTGGACTCGATCACCCGCCTGGCGCGCGCCTACAACACCGTGATCCCGGCCTCGGGCAAGGTCCTGACCGGCGGTGTCGACGCCAACGCCCTGCAGCGTCCGAAGCGCTTCTTCGGCGCCGCGCGTAACGTCGAAGAAGGCGGCTCGCTGACCATCGTCGCGACCGCCCTGATCGAAACCGGCTCGCGCATGGACGACGTGATCTACGAGGAATTCAAGGGCACCGGCAACATGGAAGTCCACCTCGAGCGCCGCCTGGCCGAGAAACGCGTCTACCCGTCGATCAACCTGAACAAATCGGGCACCCGCCGCGAAGAACTGCTGATCAAGCCGGACCAGCTGCAGAAAATCTGGATCCTGCGCAAGCTGCTGTACTCGATGGACGAGATCGAGGCGATGGAGTTCATCCTCGACAAGATGCGCGCGACCAAGAACAATGTCGAGTTCTTTGACATGATGCGCCGCGGGGGTTAATCACCACTGCAGTGCGTTGCGCGAGAGGCGGCCTGTGGGCCGCCTTTTTGCTTTGTGGCGTGCGAAGTAACTTGGGTTCCGGCCTTCGCCGGAACGACGCTGGCAAGGGGAGCGTGAACATCGGCGCCGCGATTTCTTCGCTACCCGCAAAACCGTCGCCCCGGCGGGGCCGGGGTCCAAGTTTGCATGCACCACACCCCAGTTGCCACCCACCCCAATCCCCTCTATAATCTCCGGTTCAGTCCACCCCCGGGCAAGTGATCGGTAATCGGGTCAAGAAGCAAGTCGACCGACGAAGTGCCGTTTGGCTACCTACTCAATCGAAAGCATCATCATGAAAAACGAAATCCATCCAGATTACCGCGAAGTCCTGTTCCACGACGTGTCGTGCGACTTCAAGTTCATTACCCGTTCGACCATCAACACCCGCGAAACCGCTACCCACGAAGGTAAAGAGTACCCGCTGGTGAAGATCGAAGTCTCGGCTGAATCGCACCCGTTCTACACCGGCAAGCACAAGATCGTCGACACCGCTGGCCGCGTCGAGAAGTTCCGTCAGAAATTCGGCGCCGTCGGTTCGAAAACCTCGGTCGCGAACGGCTAATTGCCTTAGCACGAAGCAAGCCCCGGGCCCTGGCGCCCGGAGTTGCCAAGAAAGAAGCCGCTATGCCGGCTTCTTTTTTTTTCGCGGCTATACTACGCGACTGATCCTTACCGCTTCATGAACTTGATGAAACCCGTCCGCCTCCCCGCCGCCGCCACCCTGGCGCTGCCCCGCTGGGCCCTGCTCGCGCTGGGCATGCTGTACATCCTGCCGGGCCTGATCGGCCGCGACCCCTGGAAGGAAGACGCCGGCCCCTTCGGCATCATGTGGACCATGGCGCATGGTTCCATCAGCGACTGGCTATACCCGAACATCGCCGGCCTGGCAGCCACCGAGGAAGGCCCGCTGGCGTTCTGGCTGGGCGCGCTCTGCATCAAGCTGTTCGGCTGGATTCTGGGCGACGTGCTGGCCGCGCGCGTCTCGACCATCGGCATTTTTGTTACCGGCGCCATGTCGCTGTGGTACACCGCTTTTCATTTGGGCCGGCGCGCCGAAGCGCAGCCGCTGCGCCTGGCCTTCGGAGGCCAGCCCGAACCCGACGACTACGGCCGCACCCTGGGCGACACCGCGGTCCTGATCTACCTCGGCTGCCTGGGCCTGCTGGTGCAGAGCCACCTGACCCTGGCCGCGACCCTGCAGGGCGCCCTGCTGGCCTATTTCCTGTACCGCGCGGTGCGCTACGTCGAGCATGCCTCGACCCGCAACGCGGTGCTGGTCGGCCTGTCGCTGGGCGGCCTGGCGCTGACGCGCGGCGTGCTGCCGCCGCTGGTGCTGCTGGTGGCGCTGTTCGCCTGCACCCGCTACCTGAAGCTGGCCACCGGCGAGGCGCTGCGCCACCTCGGCATCGCCGCCGGTGTCGGATTTCTTATCACCCTGGTCTGGATCGTGCCGGCAGCGCTGGTCCAGCCCTACGGCCAGTCGCCGGTCGCCGACTGGTTCGCGTGGAACGCCAGCCAGGTCGGGCTGCCGACCCTGGAGTCGATCCGCGGCTTCCTGCGCATCGGCGTCTGGTTCTTCTGGCCGGCCTGGCCCTTCGCCGTCTGGGCAATCTGGGCCTGGCGCCGCCAGCAGCACCTGCTGCACATCGTCATGCCGGTGTTCTTCTTCCTCGCCCTCACGCTGCTCCTGCTGTGCGACCCGGCGCTGGAAAACGGCGACTTCCTCAAGATGCTGGCGCCCCTCGCCCTGATGGCGGCGTTCGGTCTGCCGACCATGAAGCGCGGCGCCATCAATGCGATCGACTGGTTCTCGGTGATGGTATTGACCATCCTCGGCGCCCTGGTGTGGCTGTTCTGGATCGCCAAGCTCACCGGCTGGCCTGCCCAGCTGGCCAAGAACGCGCTCAAGCTGGTGCCGGGCTTCGTGCCGGAAGTCGGCATCGTCGCCTTCGTGGTGGCCGCTGCCGTCAGCGTCGGCTGGATCATGCTGGTCCACTGGCGCCTGTCGCGCCGCCCGCCGGTGCTGTGGCGCGCGGTGGTGCTGTCCTCGAGCGGCCTGATCCTGCTGTGGGTGCTCCTGATGACCCTGTTCTTGCCCGACCTCAACTATGGCAAGAGCTACGCCGGCGTGGCGCGCCAGATCGCGGCGACCTTGCCGCACGACGCCGACTGCATCGAGAGCAACGTCGGCCCGGCCCAGCGCGCTTCCTTCGCCTATTTCGGCCGCCTGCCCTTCGCCCGGATGGATGCGGGCACCTGCCGCTACGTGCTGCTGCAGGACGATATCCGTGACCGCAACAGCAACGACGACCGCCAGGCGCGCCGCCACGGCGTGCGCGGCGCCACCGTGCTGTGGGAAGGCCGGCGCGCCTCCGACCGCTACGAGCGCTTCCGCCTGTTGCGCCGTCCCTGACCGCTTACGCTTCGCAAGGTTCAAAGCCGCCGGCATCAAGCCCGGCGGCTTTTGCTTTTCTGGCACGATTCCTGCATGTTTTTCCAGAGGTGCGCGGCTCGCCAATCCGATGTGAGAACCTCTGCCCACGAGGCAGCGGGTTTGAGCTGAGTCAAACTGACTAGAGGGTTGGTGTTCAAAATAAAACCGGTCGCATGTATGCAATGCGAACCTCAACCGTTCGAGCAGCGCTGCAAGGAGATAGCAATGAAAAGCGTAACGTTTTCAGAAATCGTCAGGATTCGCAAAAGGCCTTTCTTCCTGGCCCGGCAAGATACCTGGCGCCAGCTGCTGCCCTGGGGCCTGACGCTGCTGCTCGGCCTGCCGCTACTGGTGCTTGCCCTGCGCTTCATCGATCCGGGCGCACCGCTTCCGTTTATCGTGCTGCCAGCCCTGGCCGGCGCCCTGCTGCCGGCCGCCATGGTGGGCCCCGGCCAGTTCGAGATGAACACCCGCTTCGACGCCCGCCACATGCTCGCCACCCTCGACGAAGCCCTGGTGTCGCTGGGCTACCGCCGCAGTCCGTCCGATACCGAGCAGCTCAGCTACTTCCGCCCGCGCCCCTGGCTGAGCGCACGCGACGGCTCCATCCT
>Ga0265798_10004116_pt1 | contig 20289 bp, 20 predicted proteins | sample P3T30metagenome_FD_192430 | JGI IMG/M metagenome (GOLD analysis project Ga0265798, IMG submission 192430) | Plant litter microbial communities from East Loma Ridge, Irvine, California - P3 T30 | ecosystem: Environmental > Terrestrial > Plant litter > Unclassified | place: USA: California... | reverse complement strand
GAGAGCATGGCCGCGCGCATCCTGCGCCGTGTGCGGATCGCCATGCAGCTCAAGCCTTGTTCAGGATCGACGCGATCGCCTGCGCCACACCCTGGCCGTAGGCCGGATCGGCTTTCAGGAGGTGGCCGATCTGGCGGTCCTGGGTGGCGGCGTCGGTCTGGCTCAAGGCGCCGGCGAGGTTGTCGATCAGCTTGCGCCGGCCTTCGTCGCTCAGCAAACGGAACAGGTTGCCGGCCTGGGTGTAGTAATCGTCGCCGACACGGGTGTCGTAGCGGCCCGCCGTGCCTTCCAGCTGCCAGCCGGCGTCGCCGTGGCCGAAGCCGCCGGCGGCCGGCACGCCGCCCACCTGCACCGGATCATAGTTTTGTGCGGCGCCGCCATTTTCCAGCGCCATCGCGCCGTCGCGCTGCTGGTGATTGACCGGGCAGCGCGCGCGGTTCACCGGCAGGTACTGGTGGTTGGTGCCGACGCGGTAGAGCTGGGCGTCGTGGTAGGCGAACAGGCGTGACTGCAGCATCTTGTCCGGGCTGTAGCCCAGGCCCGGCACGATGTTCGAGGGCGACAGCGCGGCCTGCTCCACGTCGGCGTGGTAATTGTCCGGGTTGCGGTTCAGTTCCAGGATGCCGACCTTGATGCGCGGGAAATCTCCCTGCGGCCAGACCTTGGTCAGGTCGAAGGCGTCCCAGCCGGTCTGCGCTTCCCAGGCGAGGCGGCGGGCGTCGTCCATCAGCTGGATCTCGACGCTCCAGCGCGGGAAATCGCCTTTTTCGATGGCGTTGAACAGGTCGCGCTGGGCGTAGTCGGGGTCGCTGCCGGCCAGGCGCTGGGCTTCGGCCGCGTCAAGGTTCCTGATGCCCTGCAGGGTCTTGAAGTGCCATTTCACCCAGACGCGCTCGCCGGCCTCGTTGATCAGGCTATAGGTGTGGCTGCCGAAGCCGTCCATGTGGCGGTAGCCGTCCGGCGTGCCGCGCTCCGAGAACAGGATCGTCACCTGGTGCAGGCTTTCCGGGGTCTTGCTCCAGAAATCGAACATCATCTGGGCCGATTTCAGGTTGCTCTTCGGATCGCGCTTCTGGGTGTGGATGAAGTCGGGGAACTTGATGCCGTCCTTCAGGAAGAAGGTGGGCGTGTTGTTGCCGACCAGGTCCCAGTTGCCTTCCTCGGTGTAGAAGCGCAGCGCGAAGCCGCGCGGATCGCGCTCGGTATCGGCCGAGCCTTTCTCGCCGCCCACGGTGGAAAAGCGCAGGAAGGTCTCGGTCTGCTTGCCGACCTGGGCGAACAGCCTGGCCTTGGTGTACCGGCTGATGTCGTGCGTGACGGTAAAGGTGCCGAAGGCGCCCGAACCCTTGGCGTGGACCACGCGCTCCGGGATGCGCTCGCGGTTGAAGTGCTGCAGCTTCTCGATCAGGTGGAAGTCCTGCAGCAGGACCGGGCCGCGGGCGCCGGCGGTGATCGAATTCTGGTTGTCGTCGACGGGGATGCCGGAGGCGGTAGTCAGCTGGGTCATGGGCTCTTTCAGAACTGTTTAGGGGCTATCGATTTCAAAAATTTCATAGGTGAGTACTATTTTTAGTGATGGTATTGGTTCCACGCAATTTGATCAAACTATCTATTTATATGGTGTTGATAGAAAAAATTAATACGCCATGCATTGCCTGAAGATGTACGCTATTTCTTGAAATCATCAAATAGTGCATTTTGTTCATGAACAACATCGTCCAGTCGCTACCGATTACGCAGGAATCGCTCAAATTGTCGGAATTGATCGCTTCTCTCAGCTATGCCCTCGACATCACCGAAGGCCAGCCGCCCGGTCATTGCGTCCGCTGTTGCTGGATTGGTACGCACATCGGGCGCCGCATCGGGCTGTCCGAAGACGCCATGTGGGAGCTGTATTTCACGCTGCTGCTCAAGGACCTGGGCTGCAGCAGCAACGCGGCGCGCATCTGCGAGCTGTACCTGACCGACGACCTGCACTTCAAGCACGACTACAAGAAGGTGGGCGACAGCCTGCCCCAGGTGCTGGGTTTCGTGCTCAAGCACACCGGATTGAAGGCGGGACTGGCCGAACGCTTCCGCAGCGTGATGACGATCCTGCGCGACGGCCCGGAAATCGCGCGCGAACTGGTGGCAACGCGTTGCCAGCGCGGCGCCGAGATCGCCAGCCTGCTGCGCTTCCCTCAAGGGGTGGCGGACGGCATTTATTCGCTCGACGAGCATTTCAACGGCCAGGGCAAGCCGGCGCGCCTGGCAGGGACGGCGATTCCCGTGTATTCGCGCATTGCCCTGCTGGCCCAGGTGATCGACGTGTTCCACACTTCGGGCGGCCGCAGCGCCGCCCTGCGCGAGGCGCGCGCACGCGCCGGCCAGTGGTTCGATCCGGACCTGGTGGCGGCCTTCGAGGACGTGGCGCAGGATGACGGCTTCTGGCAGGTGCTGGCCGGCCCCGGCATCGACCGGGCCGTGGCCGCGTTGCAGCCCGAGGGCAGGGCGCGCCAGGCGCTGGACGACGACTACCTCGACGACATTGCCGCCGCCTTCGGCCAGGTGGTCGACGCCAAGAGTCCCTACACCAGCGGCCACAGCGCGCGGGTGGCGCTGTATACCGACATGATCGGCGAAGCACTGGGCCTGTCGGCGCAGCGCCGGCGCTGGCTCAAGCGCGGCGCCCTGCTGCACGACGTCGGTAAGCTGGGCGTCAGCAACAGCGTGCTCGACAAGGCAGGCGCCCTCGACCGCGCCGAATGGGATGCCGTCAAACTGCATGCGCAGTTCACCGAGACCATCCTGGGCCGCATCGGTCCTTTCCGCGAACTGGCGGCGATCGCCGGCGCCCACCACGAGCGCCTGGACGGCAGCGGCTATCCGCGCGGCCTGGGCGCGGACGATATCCGCATCGAGACGCGCATCATCACCACCGCCGACATCTTCGACGCCATCACGGCCGTGCGTCCCTACCGCGGCGCGATCCCGATCCCGCAGGCGCTCGAGATGATGGCAAAGACGGTCGGCAGCGCGCTCGATCCGGCGTGCTTCGAGGCCTTGACGCGGGCGGTGGAGAGCGTGTCGTTCCCGGAAGCGGCTTGAGTCTTCCCGGGGCTGGATGCGAAAAAGGCACCGACCCATCACGGGCGGCGCCTTTTGTTCTGCAGGTCCGGCCGGCGCGCGTGGCGCCGGCCGGTGCCGATCCGGCGATTACAGCAGGGTCAGCTTGACGTCGATGTTGCCGCGGGTAGCGTTCGAGTACGGGCACACCAGGTGGGCGGCTTCGATCAGGTCCTGTGCCACGGCGCGGTCCATGCCCGGCAGGCTGATCGCCAGTTCCGCGGCCAGGCCGAAGGCATTGGGCACCTGGCCCAGGGTAATGCTGGCGTCGATCGACGCGTCGGCCGGGAACTGGATTTTCTTCTGGGTGGCGACGAATTTCATGGCGCCGATGAAGCAGGCCGAGTAACCGGCGGCGAACAGCTGTTCCGGGTTGGTACCGCCACCACCCTTGCCACCCAGCTCTTTCGGCGGAGCCAAGGTAACGTCCAGCAGGCCGTCGTCGGTCACCGAGCGGCCTTCGCGGCCACCGGTGGTGTGTGCCTTGGCGGTGTACAGGACTTTATCGAGTTTGGTGGTCATGGCATTACCCTTTCAGTTGTTTCTGGTTGAATGTACGACTAAAAATTTATAGCGAATCGGCCAGGCGCTGCCGCAGCAGCTTGACCTGTTCGGCCAGCTTTACGATCTCTTCCACGCTGCAACCGGTGGCGCCGAGGATGCAGCCTGGAATGCGGGCGGCTTCCTGCTTCAGTGCGTGTCCCTGGCCGGTCAGCCGGATCACGACGCGGCGTTCGTCCTCCGGGTCCCTGGTCCGATTCACCAGGCCCTGGGCTTCGAGCCGCTTCAGGAGCGGGGTCAGCGTGCCGGAATCCAGAAACAGACGTTCGCCGATGTCGGACACGCCCAGACCGTCGCCTTCCCACAAAACCAGCATGACCAGATATTGCGGATAAGTCATCCCCAATTGGTCCAATTGCGGTTTATATACCTTGGTCATCGCCAACGACGCTGAATGCAGCGCAAAGCACAGTTGGTTATCGAGTAGCAGGGTATCGCTTGCCTTGATCGTTTCCATGGCTTGAATAATAGCGCCCAATTAAATTGCGCACAATATGTTTATTCCTATGGAGATGATAGGGATAATTTATTGAGCAATTGTCAGCGCGGGCTGCCGAAGACCTGGGTCCAGTAGGCGGTATGGTTGTCGTTGGCGGGATGGATGGCGTAGGCCGCGCCCATCTCGGTAAACCTGGGGTTCATGATGTTGGCGCAGTGGCCCGGGCTGTCCAGCCAGGACGCCAGCGCTTCTTCCGGCGTGCGCTGGCCGGAGGCGATGTTTTCGCCGACCAGGCGCCAGCGGTAGCCGGCGCGGGTGGCGCGGTCGGCGGGGACGCTGCCGTCGGGCTGGCGGTGGTCGAAGTAATGGCGCTGGGCCATGTCGTCGCTATGCGCCAGGGCGGCCTGGCCGAGCAGGGCGTTCCAGGCCAGCGGAGCGGCCGCACCGAAGGCCTGGTCGCCGCAGGTGCGAGGCCGCGCGCGGGCGGCGTTCACCAGCGCCAGGATCTGCTGGCCGGCCTGTTCCCAGCCGGGCAGCGTGGGGATGCGCAGCGGATGGGCCAGCACCACCTGCCATTCATTGTTCGTGCGCGCCGTGCCCACCGCGGCAAAGCCGCCGTCGAGCAGCTTGCGGCAGTATTTTTGGCGCAGCACCTGCATGGCGGCCGCCGCGTCTTCCGGACCGGTGACCGTGATCGCCTCGGCGCGGTCGGCGCGGTAGCCCTGCTTGCGCAAGGCCGGTTCGAGGAAGGTGCCGGGGCCGACGCGCAGCCGCCCCAGCGCAGGCTCGACCGCCAATGCCGGCATCGGCGCGGCGGGCGTCTCGCCGCAGGTGCCGGGCGCGCCGCGGTAGGTATTGATCAGGCCGGCCAGTTCGTCGGCGCGCACAGGCAGCGCAAGGACGCAGGCGCCCCCCAGCAGGAAGGCGGCGCAGGCGCTCGCCGCGCGGCGTTGCGAAGCAGGATGGTTCACGGATGTGCGGAAGAATGGTGCGAATCACCGATAGATGGGGGCGGCAGGCAGGAAATCCAGTTGGGGCAAGCATGAGATGACCCTTGGCATGTAGAAATGCATGAATTAGCATCGCGGCCTTGGATGACAATGGAGACACCATGAAAAAGACCCTGTGCAGCGCCCTCATCGCGGGCCTGTTCGCCGGCCAGGCCTATGCGGCCTCCGCCGACAACGCCAGCCCGTCGGCCGCCCCTGCGGCAACTGCCGCCGCACTGAGCGCCTCGGGCGTGGACAAGGCCGCGCTCGATGCCGCCGTCCGCCCCCAGGACGATTTCTTCCGCTACTCGCAAGGCGCCTGGCTCAAGAGCACCGAGATTCCTGCCGACCGTTCGAGCTGGGGCGCGTTCAATATCGCCCAGGAAAACGTCGAAGGCCAGATCCGCACCCTGATCGAGAAGGCCGCCCAGGACAGCGGCGCCAAGGCCGGTTCCGACAGCCGCAAGATGGGCGACTACTACGCCAGCTACACCGACAAGGCGCGCCGCGACGCGCTCGGCGTCAAGCCGCTGGCCCCGGAACTGGCGCGCATCGCCGCCCTGAAGGACAAGAAGGACCTGGGCAAGCTGGCCGCGCACTCCACCCGCCTCGGCGCCGGCAGCCCGGTCGGGATCGGCGTGGGGCAGGACAGCAAGCAGTCGACCCAGTACCTGATCGAGATCTCGCAGTCGGGACTGGGCATGCCGAACCGCGACTTCTACATCCAGGAAAACGACGCCAAGCTGATGGACACGCGCGCCAAGTACCAGGCCCACGTGGAAAAACTGCTGGCGCTGGCCGGCCAGCCGGACGCCGCCGGCCAGGCCGCGCGCATCGTCGCGCTGGAAACCGAGATCGCCAGGGCGCAGTGGAGCGCGGTGCAGAACCGCGATCCGGTGAAGACCTACAACAAGCTGTCGATCGCGCAGCTGAAGGCGCTGGCGCCGGGCTTCGACTGGGACGGCTGGATGCAGGAAGCGGGCATCGCCGGCAAGGCGCAGGCGGTCAACGTGGCCCAGCCGGGCTACCTCCAGGCGCTGGACAAGATCGTCGCCGCGACCCCGGTCGAGACCTGGAAATCCTACTTCAGCTTGCGCTTGCTGAGCGCCTACGCGCCGTATCTGTCGCAGCCCTTCGTCGACGAGAGCTTTGCCTTCCGCGGCACCGTGCTGACCGGCGCCAAGGTCAACCGCGCGACCGAAAAGCTGGCGATCGCCCAGATCAACCGCGACCTCGGCGAAGTGGTCGGCAAGGTCTATGTGCAGAATTACTTCCCGGCCGAGCGCAAGGCGCAAGTGCAGGAGATGGTGAACAACTTCCTGCTGGCCTTCAAGGAACGCATCGACACGCTCGACTGGATGACGCCCGACACCAAGAAGCAGGCCCACGCCAAGCTGGCCAAGATCTCGGTCAAGGTCGGCTATCCGGACCACTGGCGCGACTACGGCGCGCTGAAGATCGAACGCGATGACCTGGTGGGCAACGTGATGCGCGCGCGCGCGTTCGCCCACCAGTACGGCGTGAACAAGCTGGGCAAGCCGGTCGACCGCAGCGAATGGCATATGACCCCGCAGACCGTGAACGCCTACTACAGCCCGGAAATGAACGAAGTCGTGTTCCCGGCCGCGCGCCTGCAGGCGCCGCTGTACGACGCCAACGCCGAACCGGCGATCAACTACGGCGCGGTCGGCATCTCGATCGGCCACGAGATCAGCCACGCCTTCGACGACCAGGGCGCCCAGTACGACGGCGACGGCAACCTGCGCAACTGGTGGACCAAGGAAGACGGCGAAAAATTCTCCGCCAAGGGCAAGGTGCTGGTCGCGCAATACGGCGCCTACAGCCCGGTTGCCGGCTATACCCTGAACGGCGAACTGACGCTGGGCGAGAACATCGCCGACAACGCCGGCGCCATCATGGCCAGCCGCGCCTACCGGATCTCGCTGAAAGGCAAGCCGGCCCCGGTGATCGACGGCTTCACGGCCGAGCAGCGCATCTTCATGGGCCTGGCGCAAGCCCGCCGCGGCAAGGCCCGCGACGCCGCCCTGATCTCGCAGGTGAAGTCGGACCCGCACTCGCCGTCCGAGTTCCGCGTGAACGGCAGCCTGCGCAACCATCCGGGCTATTACGAAGCCTTCGGGGTCAAGGAAGGGGACAAGATGTACCTGAAGCCGGAGGAGAGGGTGATCTTCTGGTAAGTATTTACGTGGACTGAACTGCCGCCGCCCCTGCCTGCGCCGGGGCGGCGTATGCACTGTTGCATTTCCACAGCACGCTTGGTTGTCCAGGCAATGACCCAATATAATCATCATGAACGGTTCAAGAACGGGTCAATGATGAGCGAACAAACCAATATCCACGCAGAAGACAACCACCCCTCCGCCGAAGTCACCTACCGCAGTGGCGCGGCGGCGCGCCTGGCCGGGCTGTCGGTGGAAACCCTGCGCGTATGGGAGCGCCGCTACGAACTCTCCGATACGCGCCGCTCGGCCCACGGCCAGCGCCTGTATTCGGCGGCCCAGGTGCAGCGCCTGGGCTTGCTCAAGCAGCTGGTCGACCAGGGCCATCCGATCGGCCAGCTGGCCCACCTGCCGCTCGAGCTCCTGCGCGAACTGGCCGGCGGCGCCGGCGCCGACGGCGGCCAGCTTGCCCGGCCGATCGGCGTGGTGGTGATCGGGCTGGCGCTGGCGCGCCGCATCGCCGCCAGCGGGCGCGGAGCGCTGCCGCTCGAGCTGATGGCGAGCTGCTCGCGCTTCGACCAGCCCGACTGCCTGCCGCAGGGCGGCAGCGCCGATGTGCTGCTGGTCGAACTGCCCGAGCTCGACGAAGGCGCGGTGCCGATGATCGCCGCCGCGCGCGAGGCCGTGCAGGCCGCCGCGGTGGTGGTGCTGTACCGCTTTTGTTCCAGCGCCACCATCCGCGCGCTGCGCGCCCAGGGCTGGCTGGCGGCACGGGTGCCGGCCGAGATGGGCGAGCTGGTGCCGCTGTGCCGCCAGGCCCTGGCCGGCCAGCGCCTGGCGCTGCATGCGCTGCCGGCCGCGACGGCCGCGACGGCCGCGCCGCCACCGCGCCGTTTCGACGACGAGGCGCTGGCCGGCATCACCGCGGCCGGCAACCGCCTGGCCTGCGAATGCCCGCGCCACCTGGCCGAACTGCTGATGATGGTCGGCAGCTTCGAGCGCTACAGCTTCCAGTGCGCCTCGCGCAACGAGGACGACGCCCGCCTGCACCAGGACCTCGGCCATGCCGCCGGCCAGGCGCGCGCCCTGCTGGAAGCGGCGATGGAAAGGCTGGCGATCGCCGAGGACCTGCCGCTGCCGCCCTCGATCCGGCGCGATTGAGGGCTTTGCCTCATAGGCGTGAACCGCCCTTGTCGCAGGCCAGAAATGAGGCTTTGCCGCAAGGATGGTGAATACCGGGCTATAATCCTGAGCTTCAATAGCGGAACTTTCTGCGCCGCACCGGCTTGACCGGCTCGCCGCGCCACCCGCGAACCCGGGACAGGCTGTCCCCGCGCCACGCCGGCGCCGGACCGTCGCCGCGATGCAGGCCATGACCGCGCGTCTCATGCGCATGCTTGCCCGCCCCACTGATTTCAGGAACCGAATGCCGAACGACCTCATTCCTCCTTTCGAGCCGGACAGCCTTGCCGAATCGCTCGACAAGCCCGCCTACCGCCCAGTCTCGCGCCGCATCCGCGCGCGCCTGGAAGCGAGCGGCAGCCGCTTCTTTGCGAACGACAATATTTCCGCCCACATGGAAGAGGGCGAGATCGAGGAACTGGTCGACGAAGTGAGCGCCAAGATGCAGGGCGTGCTGGAAAGCCTGGTCATCGATACCGCGGCCGACCACAATTCGCGCGACACCAGCCGCCGCGTGGCCAAGATGTTCGTCAAGGAAGTCTTTGGCGGGCGCTACGTGCCGATGCCGGCGGTGACCGAGTTCCCCAATGTGTCGAACATCGACGAGCTGATGGTGGTCGGCCCGATCACCGTGCGCAGCGCCTGCTCGCACCACCTGTGCCCGGTCATCGGCAAGGTCTGGATCGGCGTGGTGCCGAATGCGCAGTCGGAACTGATCGGCCTGTCGAAATACGCGCGCATCGCCAACTGGATCATGAGCCGTCCGCAGATCCAGGAAGAGGCGGTGATCCAGCTGGCCGACGCGCTCGAGGCGATCATGGCGCCGGACGGCCTGGCGCTGCTGATGGAAGCCGACCACTTCTGCATGCAGTGGCGCGGCGTCAAGGACATGGATGCGCACATGGCCAACAGCGTGATGCGCGGCGTGTTCCGCACCGACCCGGCGCTGCGCCGCGAGTTCCTGGCGCTGGTCAAGCGCTGACGCCGTCATCGCCGCTGCCCAGGCGGCGTTCGATCGTCACCGGCCCGGCACCTGTTGCGCCGGGCTCCTGGCCGCGCGCCGGCAGCGCTCGGAGCAGAATTTCACCTGTTCCCAGTCGCGCTCCCACTTCTTGCGCCAGTTGAACGGCAACCCGCACTGGGCGCATGGCTTGCTCGGCAGGTCTGCCTTCTTTCGCATTTTCATGGTCGATCCCGGAAGGCCGTGCCGGCGTATGTTCTAGACGGAGAAAGTATAGGCAAATCCTGTTTGCCGAAGTAATTGTGCACGTGAGGTGGGACGGTACAATCGGACGCATTGGATTTTAGACAAGGACCGTCGATGCGCCCAACCGTTTCCCTCTGCCTGCTCGCCCTCGCTTGTGCGCCGGGCGCCTTCGCCCAGACCCTGGTCACCATCGGCAGCGCCTCGCCGCTGTCCGGTCCCGGCGCCCACCAGGGCAAGGACATCGAGAACGGCGCGCGCATGGCGATCGACGAGCTGAACACGAAGAACATCGTCATCGGCGGGAAAAAAATCAAGTGGGCGCTGCAGGCCGAGGACGACGCCAGCGATCCCAAGCAGGGCACCGCCGTGGCCCAGAAGCTGGCCGACGCCAAAGTGGCGGCGGTGGTCGGGCACCTCAATTCGGGGCCGACCGTGCCGGCCTCGAAGATCTACTACAGCGCCGGCATCCCGCAAATCTCGCCGGCCGCCACCACGCCGCTGTACACGCGCCAGGGCTACAACACGGCCTTCCGCGTGGTCGCCAACGACAACCTGGTCGGCGGCGCGCTGGCGAAATACGCCATCCAGACCCTGAAGGCGAAGAAGATCGCCGTCATCGACGACCGCACCGCCTTCGGCCAGGGCCTGGCCGACGAATTCGTGAAAGGCGTCAAAAAGCTGGGCGGCGCGGAAGTCGTCAGCCGCCAGTTCACCAATGACAAGGCCACCGACTTCAACGCCATCCTGACCCAGATCCGCGCGAAGAAGCCCGACGTGGTCTTCTATGGCGGCATGGACGCCGTGGCCGGTCCCATGCTCAAGCAGATGAAGGCGCTGGGCGTGCAGGCGAAATTCGTCTCCGGCGACGGCGTGTGTTCCGAAAAACTGCCGCAACTGGCCGGCGACGCGCTCGGCGACGACAAGGTCACCTGCGTGGTGGCCGGCGGCGTCAGCGACGCCGAGGAAGCGGGCCTGGACGCCTTCGGCCAGCGCTACCGCCAGCGCTTCAAGATCCCGCTGCAGACCTATGCGCCCTATGCCTACGATGCGGTGATGGTGTTCGCCGCCGCCATGCAAAAGGCAAACTCGGTCGACCCCGTGAAATTCCTGCCGGCGCTGGCGCGGATCCAGTACCAGGGCGTCACCGGCGCCATCGCCTTCGATCCCAAGGGCGATTTGCGCAACGCCGCGCTCACGCTCTACACCTACCGCCAGGGCAAGCAGGTCAAGCTGGCCGTGGTGCGCTGATGCGCGGCATGGACTTCAGCTCCTGGCAAAGCATCATGACCACGCTGCTCGGCCTGGTGGTGGTGACGCTGCTGGGCGTGGGCATCCGCGTGCTGATGATGCAGACCATCCAGCAGCGCCGCGAGCGCATGAACCGCCAGATCAACGAGCGCCTGCGCACCCTGATCGCCGCCTACCGCACGCTGGGCGGATCGTTCACCGGCGAGCTGACGGTCGATCCCAGCCATTTGCGCGAGGCCCGCGCGGCCGGGCAGCAGGTCCAGGAAGACCTGGGCGCGGATGCGGCGCGCGCCGGCTCCGACCGCTCGCGCCGCATCCGCGACGCGGTCGAGGCGGCGCTGGCCGACATCCTCCTGCTCGGCACCGAGCAGCAATGCCGCCTGGCCGCCCAGGCCGCGAGCGACATGGCGGCCGGACGCCCGATCCACACGGCCGAACTGGTGATCTCGCTGCGCGACTTCGTGCGCGAGGCGCTCGACCTCGGCCCGATCCCGGCCGGCGCCGCCATCCCGCTGCAGGGGCCGACCCGGGTGCAGGGCGGCGCCGGTGCGCGCGGCAAGGGTGAGGGCGGCGGCAAGGGCGGCGGCGGTGGCGGTGGCGGAGAAGGCGGCGCTGGCGGCGGCATGGGCCTCGGCATCGGCCTGGGCATGCGCGGCGACCACCATGATCCGGCATGAACCAGGGCGGGCACGATCGGTGACAATCGCTGCTTCCGGATCGAGGGCGAGCGCCTTCGCCGCGTAGCCGGCGCGTGCGTCATGGCGGGGTCATAATCGCGCGCTAGAGTCGCAAGCTCTAGCGTTGGCGAAGGCGGCGGCATGGACAAGCATGGCGAGGCGGCGGGAACGGGGAAGCGGTGGTCATGAAGGACGACCTGCGCGACTGCATGGCCGGGAAGACCATCCTGGTCCTGAGCGTGCCCGCGGGCGCGGGCCACACGCGCGCCGCCGACGCCATCCATGCCTGCGCCCTGCCCAGCGGCGCCAGCGCGATCCACCTCGATGCGCTGGCCTACGCCACGCCGCGCCTGCGCAAGGTCTACACCGATGTGTATCTGTGGCTGGTGCGGCGCGCGCCCTGGCTGTGGAGCCAGGTCTACCGCCTGAGCGACCGCGCAGCGCCGCAAGGCCGGCTGCACCGGCTGCGGCGCTGGATCGAACGGCGCGACTGCCGCCGCCTGGTGCGCGAGATCGCCGCACTGCGGCCCGACGCCATCGTCTGCACCCATTTCCAGCCGGCCGAGATCCTGTCGCGCCAGATCGCGGCGGGCGCGCTCGATTGCCCGGTCTGGGTACAGGTCACCGATTTCGACCTGCACCGCATGTGGATCCACCCGCACATCGCCGGCTATTTCGCCGCCAGCGACGAAGTGGCCTTCCGCATGCGCGCGCAGGGCGTTCCGGCGGACGCGATCCACGTCACCGGCATCCCGATCATGCCGGCCTTTGCCCGTCCTCCCGAACGCGCCGGCTGCGCGCGCGAACTCGGCCTCGACCCGGCGCTGACCACGCTGCTGCTGATGGGCGGCGGGGCCGGCCTGGGCGGCCTGTGCGCGGTGGCGCGGCGCCTGCTGGCGATCCCGGGGAATTTCCAGTTGATCGTCCTGGCCGGGAAGAATGCCGCCGAGCTGGCGGCGCTGCGCACGCTGGCCGCGGCGTATCCGGGCCGGCTGGCGGCGCTGGGCCATACCGACCGGGTCGAGCGCCCGATGGCCTGCGCCGACCTGGCGATCACGAAACCGGGCGGCATCACCAGCGCCGAATGCCTGGCGCTGGGCCTGCCGATGATCGTCCATGCGCCGATTCCGGGCCAGGAAGAACGCAACGCCAACTTCCTGCTCGAGCATGGCGCGGCGCTGAAGGCCTTCGACCTGCCCTCGCTGGAATACCGGATCCGCTACCTGATGGCGCATCCGGCGCGGCTGGCCGAGATGCGCGCCCGGGCCCGCGCGCTGGGACGCCCGCGCGCCGCCATGCAGGTGCTGGAAACCATTCTCGAACAACGCGAAAGCCACGATGTCCACGTTTGTTGAACACGCCCACCCCGGCCAGTTCGCCGCGACCCTGGCGGCGGTGCTGCTGTGCGCCTATCTTTTCGCCCGCGTCGAGGTCGAGATCGAGGGCGAGGCCGGCTGGGCCGCGAACCTGCCCACCTGGCGCATCGAACAGCATCCGCTGCTCGACCTCTTCTGGGGCGGCCGCGCGCTGACCGGCTACCACCTGTGGATGTTTTCCTTCATCGGCGTGTTCTTCCACTTCCCGCTGTGCTTCCTCGGCCAGTGGTCGCTGCAGCTCGAAGCGCGCGTCATGGCCAGCCTGATGGTGTTCTGGATCGTCGAGGATTACCTGTGGTTCGTCATCAACCCGGCCTTCGGCTGGCGCCGCTTTAAAAAGGAACACGTGTCCTGGCACAAGCACTGGAGCTGGGGCGCGCCGATCGACTACTGGATCTTCGGCGCGCTGGCCGCGCTGCTGTACTGGTACGGTTTTTAATCAGACCGGTTCGGCGAGGTCGAGCGCATGGCGCACGCGCCGGCACAACTCGGCGGAAGTGCGCGAGATCAGCTCCTGCGGGATCTCGAACTTGGTGGTCAGGCGGTCGTGGTCCTCGAAGCCGTAGGACACCATGAAAGGGTGCATGCCGGTATGCACGGCCGCCGTGAAATCCTTGTGCTCGTCGCCGCAGATATAGGCGCGCGCCGGGTTGATGCCGAACTGCTCGCGGATCGCGCGGAACTGCGCGGTCTTCTTTTCGCCGAGCGGGACGTGGACCAGGAAGTCGAGTTCCTTGATGTCGATCTCGTGGCGCAGGAACAGCTGGCGCAGGGTTTCCAGCGGCTCGTGGGTGATATTGCGCGTCACCAGGCCGACGATGACGTCGGGCGCGCCGACCAGTTCGCGCACCAGGCCGGGAATGCCCTCGTACAGGCTGGCTTCCTGGCGGTACACATGGGTCAATGTATCGACCAGCCTGGCGCGGCTGTTCTTGCGCAGGTTCTTGCGGATGATCGACGGGAATTCCTTCAGGCCGCCCAGGTACTTGAGCATATTGTGGCGTTTCTGGAAGCGGGCTTCGTCGCCGATCACCAGGCCATGGCGGGCGAAGGCCGTTTCGATGGCGGAGAAGGCGTCGATGGTGGTGCCGTCCGCGTCGAGGATCAACAGCTTTTTATTGCTCTTGTACATGGATGCCGTGTCCAATCAACCTGTTTCCACCAATCATACAAGTGGCCGTGTTACCGGCGTATGACAGGACTCCCGCGATTTTCTAACGTGCCGGAAATGTTTGGAATCTGTGGTGAAATCCCTGCATCGACGATTTCGGGAATCCATCATGACGAGCGAATTCAAGGCGGGCGACAAAGTGGAATGGCATTCGCCGCAGGGGGCGGTGCAGGGCAAGGTCAAGAAGAAGCTGACCTCGCATACGGCGATCAAGGGCCACGAGGTGGCGGCCTCCAAGGAACATCCGGAATACCTGGTCGTCAGCGACAAGACCGGCGCCGAGGCGGCGCACAAGGGCAGCGCGCTGAAAAAGATCTGAATTGCATCTGATTGCTATCCATTGTGGTTCAGCGCACGGACGGCCCTGCCTGGGCACGGCATTCTGGACCTGTCATCGAAACATCGCAAAAGGAGAGCAATCATGGGTAAATATTTCCTCGCCTGGCTCATGGGTGTGCCGGCAGTCGTGCTGGTCATCCTGTACTTCTTCTTCCGCTGATCGACGCGTGCGCGTCGACCCGGAGCAACGCCACCCTCGGGTGGCGTTGTCGTATCAAGGACCTTTGTTCTAAGAAGGCTGCACGAAGTTCACTTCATACACCCATTCCTCGGCGCGGCGCTTGCCTTCGCGTTCCAGCAGGTAGACAAAACCGATGCCCAGCGCCTCGTCGGCCAGGCGCCGGTCGTGGCGCACCGCCGCCGCCAGGTAGTCCAGGCCTTCGCCGCGCTGTTCGCCGAGCAGGATGCGGCCATAGGTGTAGGACGCCATCGGGAACGGCCCGCCGGGCTGGCGCAGCAGGTGTTCCAGCGCCGGCTTGGCCGCTTGCGGGGAATCGAATTCGGCCTGCAGCAGCGCCAGTTCCTGCAACTCGTGCAGGGGCAGGGCCGGGAGCTGCGCGGCGCGCAGGGTGTGCAGGCGCGCCTGCGAGCGCGTCACGTGGCGATGGCGCTCGGTCCAGCCGGCGGATTGCTCGCGCCACCATGCGCGGTCGAATTCCTCGGCCAGGCGTTCGCCGAGGTCGCCGAGCAGGGTCGCCGCGCTGCTGCGCTGCAAGGGCGTGGGCAGCACCGGCTGCTGGCCGAGCGCCTGCACCCGTGCGCGCAGGCAGGGGTGGGTGTCGGCGACATTCGATTCGCGCCGCCAGGCCGCCTGCAGGCTGGCGGCGCTGGCCCATTCCTCGTGGCTCAGGCGGAAGGCCGTGGCCATCGCCTTGTAGGGCATGAAGCTCGGGCTGTCGCGGGTATCGGCCTGGCGGTACAGTCCGGCCCAGAAATGCTGGTAGAACCACTGGCCGAGCAGGGTACTGCGGATCAGGCCGGTTGCTGCCGCCGGTGCGCCCGCCATGCGCGCCGCCGCGCGGTCGGCCTCGTACTCGTCCTGGCGCGAGAGTACGAAGGTATAGGCGTTGTAGTAGGGCATGAAGGCGTCGAAGGCCTTCACCATCAGGGCATGCCAGAACGACGCCCCGGCCGTATGCACGATGCGCGCATGCACCTCATGGAAGATCAGGCGCTGGCGGTAGATGCGCGCGCTCATGCTGCCGTGGGCGCCGCACAGGTGGCCGTATTCATGGGCGATCACGGCCAGCATTTCCGTCGTGCCCTGGCCGAACAGGAAAGGCAGGCCGATCACGAGGTAATTCACGCTCGGCCCGGCCAGGCCCCAGCGCGGTCGCTGGGCGATGCAGGCGTTGTATTCCTGGTCGACCAGCACGTGGTGGATGGGCGGGCCGCCGAGCTTGACGCGCATCTTGTCGAGCAGATCGAACAGCACCGGGGCCTCGGCGCGGGTGACGGCGCGGCCCCCGGGCGGCGGCAGCGGCGTCAGCAGGGCGCGCACGGTGACCCAGAACACCGGCACCGTCACCAGGCCGAGCGCGCCGACCGCGATGGACAGCCGGCTGGCGCCATGTTCGCGCATGTGGAAAATGGCCCAGGCCAGCAGCAGGGCGATCAGCACCAGGTTAAGGAACAGCGCGGCATAGGCCGCGATGCTGATCAGGATCACCTTGACGCGGAATGCGCGCGGCGCATTCGCCGCCTGGTTTTCCAGGCGCGTCACCATCCAGCCGAATTCATCGTCGTTCATCGCGTGTTGTCGATTGTCGCCAGAACACGATTCTAGGGCCAAATCCCGCGATTTGTTAATTAGGCGAAACTTTTTTCGCCGTCGGTGCGATTCAGTGGGTGGCGATCGCCGAGATCTCGACGCCGACGTCCTTCGGCAGCCTTTGCACCTGCACCGTGGCGCGCGCCGGCGTCCGTTCCTTGAAGTACTTGCCGTAGACGGCATTGATCCTGGCGAAGTCGTTCAAGTCCCTGACGAACACCGTGGTCGACACCACGCTGTCCATGTCCAGGCCGTCGGCTGCCAGCACGGCTTTCAGGTTGTCCAGCACCTGGGTGGCCTGGTCCTCGATCGCGCCCGGCCTGACTTCGCCGGTCTTCGGATCGATGGGAATCTGGCCGGACAGGAACAGCAGATTGCCGGCGCGGACCGCCTGCGAATACGGGCCGATCGCCGCCGGCGCTTGCGTGGTGGCGACGATTTGCTTGTCCGGGGAGGGAGAGGTGGCGAGCGCGCTGGCGCTCGCCAGGACGATGGCAAGTAGAATGGCCGAGGCGGGCTTCATGGTTTTCCTTGTATGTCGGTCAGCAGAAAAACCGATCTTACTTGCGAGGATTCAATTCCGGCATCTGTCCTTATGGAGACTTGGGCTTGCCTTCGGCGAAGTTGCAAGTCGGTCAGTAGTTCGCCCAGGTTCCTGTCCTTCAGCAGATCCTGCATCGGGATATGGCCACCCGGGATGAACACGGCGTCGAACTTGTCGTAACCGATGCGCTTGACTTGCGCCAGGCTGATCGCCGGCGAGCCGGTCTTCGAGGTCAGCTTCAGCGTGGCCAGCAGGGCCTTGCTTTCCTGGCGCGCCTTTTCCTTGCCGCCCCAGAAGTTCACATCGTCCGATTTCTGGTCGCCCGACGGCGCCTTGCCGCTCGGGGTTGCGAATACGACGGTGTGAGCGGCCGCGATTGAGCATGAAGCGAGCGCCCCTGCCTGCGGAAAGATACCGCCCTACGGTTCCGACGGAGCAGATCTTGCGCGCATCGTTACCGGTACGGCAGCCTGCTCTACCGCGCCTGACGACACAGTTTGCGCCTCGGCAAACATTGTTAAAACATGTCAATTTGCAAAGTATCTGGATTTTTGTGTCATCTTGCAGTATAATTGCCGCAAGTAACGGTAAATATCCTCAGTAGTCACTCTGCTGCACACTGTTTCCCATGCAAAGTCATGGGAAATGTTTCTTGGGCCCTGCGCCCATCCCTGATCATCGTTTGACGCATTGCGTCGACGACCTCGGTGCCATGTTCCTGCATGGCGCCGGCGTGTTTAAAAGTCCTGAACCCAGCCTCTTTTAACACGCGCATGACACCCAGCATTGGCATGAGCCGCTTCGGAAAGCGGGTCTCTTCCTTTCCGTCGCTTGCGTGCGCCGACGTTTGTGCGTCCTTGCATCGCCAATGGTCCTGGGTTGATCGATCTCCGCCAGACGCCAACGGCAGCGGGGATCATTCCATCGGCCAAATCGAAGGAGAACAACAAGGTGGCTAAACAAATCATCATCGACCATGTCTTCAAGGTCTACGGCGAGCGCGCCGAAGAAGCACTGGCACTGGTCCGCGACGGCGCCAGCAAGCAAGACATCCTGGCCCGGACCGAATGCACGATCGGCGTGTTCGACGCCACTTTCACCATCGAGGCGGGAGAAATCTTCGTCATCATGGGGCTGTCCGGTTCGGGCAAGTCGACCCTGGTACGCATGCTGAATCGCCTGGTCGAGCCGACCGCCGGCCGGATCCTGGTCGACGGCAAGGACATCAACACGCTGCCGGATGCGCAGTTGCGCGCCTTGCGCCGCAAGGACATCAGCATGGTGTTCCAGTCGTTCGCGCTGCTGCCGCATATCAGCGTGCTCGACAACACGGCCTTCGGCATGGAACTGGCCGGCATTCCCAAGGCCGAGCGTCATGCGCTGGCCCGGCAGGCGCTGGAACAGGTCGGCCTTGCCGCCTACGGCGCCAGTTATCCCGACGAACTGTCCGGCGGCATGCAGCAGCGCGTGGGATTGGCCCGCGCGCTCGCGTGCGATCCATCGATCCTGCTGATGGACGAGGCGTTTTCCGCGCTCGACCCGATCATGCGCACGGAAATGCAATCGGAATTGCTGCGCCTGCAGCAGATCAAGCGCCGCACCATCGTCTTCATTTCGCACGACCTCGATGAAGCCATGCGCATCGGCGACCGGGTCGCCATCATGAAGGATGGGCATGTGGTGCAAGTGGGCACGCCGGAAGAAATCCTGCGCAAGCCGGCCGACGATTACGTGCGCAACTTCGTGCGCGGCGTCGATGCGGCGGCCGTCTTCAAGGCCAGCGATATCGCCCGCAAGAGCCAGATCGTGGTGTCGGAATCGCCTACCCGCGGTTCGCGCGCGGCGCTGTCGATGCTCGAAGAGCAGGACCGGGCCTACGCCTATGTCGTCAATCCCCGGCGCGAATTCCTCGGCGTGGTCTCGGCCGATTCGCTGCGCAACGCGCTCGATGGCCATACCGGTCCGCTGGGCCTGGCGCATGCCTTCCTGCCGGAGGTACAGACCATCAATGCGGACGAGCCCGTTGCCGGCCTGTTCGGCCAGGTGGCGCAATTGCCGTACGCGGTGCCGGTGGTGGCCAATGACGGCAGCTTCCGCGGCGCCATCAGCAAGACCACCTTGCTGAAGTTCCTCGACCGCGACACGCCCGCCATTGCCGAGCCAAAAACACAACAAGGACAAGCATGAATTCCACAAGCTTCAGCGCAACAGAACCGGTGATCGCACAGGCTGCGCCGGTCAACCCCTGGCTGCCGACGCCGCCGGGCGACACTTCCTGGCTCGACGCGGCGGCGCCGGCCGCCACCGCCGGGCAGGACAAGGGCTTTCACCTGGCGCAACTCGTCGATGGCTCCCTGCCGCTGCAAAGCTGGATCAACCAGGGCCTGGGCTGGGTGGTGGAACACTGCCGCCCATTCTTCCAGGCCGTGCGTGCACCGATCGACGCGACCCTGAACGGCGTCGGCGAGCTGCTGCTGGCCGCGCCCGCGCTGGTGGTCATCGCCCTCATCGGCCTGCTGGCCTGGCAATTCACCAGCCGCGCACTGGCCACCGGCACCGTGCTGGCGTTGCTGGTGCTGTCGATGCTGGGCGTCTGGCCGGAAGCGATGATCACCCTGTCGCTGGTGCTGACCTCGCTGGCTTTCTGCATGGCGATCGGTTTGCCCTTGGGGATCTTCTTGGCCAGCAGCGACCGCGCGCAAAATATCCTGCGCCCGCTGCTGGACGCCATGCAGACCACGCCTGCCTTCGTCTACCTGGTGCCGGTGGTCATGCTGTTTGGTATCGGCAATGCGCCCGGTGTGATCGTGACCATCATCTTTGCCCTGCCGCCGCTGGTGCGCCTGACCAACCTCGGCATTCGCCAGGTGCGTCCCGACCTGGTCGAGGCGGCGCGCGCCTATGGTGCGTCGCCCTGGCAGCTGCTGACCCGCGTGCAGTTTCCGCTGGCCATGCCGTCGATCATGGCCGGCATCAACCAGTCGCTGATGTTGTCGCTGTCGATGGTGGTGATCGCCTCGATGATCGCGGTCGGTGGCCTGGGCCAGATGGTCTTGCGCGGTATCGGCCGCCTGGACATGGGCCTGGCCACCGTGGGCGGCCTGGGCATCGTGCTGCTGGCCATCACGCTGGACCGCCTGACCCAGGCGATGGGGCAGCCGCGCCGTGGCGTGCGGCACTGGTACCAGACCGGCCCGGCGGGCTTCATCCTGCGCCTGGTGCGCGGCAGTCCGGCACGCGACGACGCGTCCGCCTCGGTCACCTCCGTCACCCAATAAGAAAAAGGAAACTAATGCATCGTACTGAACAATTCAAGATTACCTATAACACGCAACGCAAGTTCAAATGGTTGTCGGCCCTGGCGCTTGCCGCGCTGGCCTTGACCACCAGCCTGGCCATGGCGCAAACGCCGCAGGCCGCGCTGCCCGGCGCCGGCATCAAGGTGCATGCCCTGCAAAGCCCGATCGGCGAAGAAACCTTCCAGACCATGCTGGTCGACC
>Ga0265798_10004115_pt1 | contig 20296 bp, 16 predicted proteins | sample P3T30metagenome_FD_192430 | JGI IMG/M metagenome (GOLD analysis project Ga0265798, IMG submission 192430) | Plant litter microbial communities from East Loma Ridge, Irvine, California - P3 T30 | ecosystem: Environmental > Terrestrial > Plant litter > Unclassified | place: USA: California... | reverse complement strand
TCGGTACCGACAGCATCGGCCTGCGCATCGCCCAGCCTCTGCGGGTCGCACGGGGCGGGATCGATCTCGCGCTGCCGACCGACTATGACTATGCGACCAGCCAGGTAACCGGCTGGACCACGCAGCGTCTGAACCTCACGCCAAGTGGCCGCGAGCTCGATATCGAGGCCCGGTACAGCCTGCCAGCGTTTGGTGGCGGACTTGAAACCAACCTGTTCCTGCGCCGCGACCCCGGCAATTTTGCGAATATTCCGACCGACTACGGTTTGGCGGTACGCTTCAACCGCGGATTCTGACACGCGGGGCAGCTTGGCTGCCGGCCATGATTCATGCGGTTGGAAACACTACGGAGCGGAGTCATGCCGCGGACGGTTTATTATCTCGTCGCCGCGCCGCAAGGGCTGGACCGCACCGCTGTGGTGATCGACGTTGAAACGATAGGCCTGGATGCGGATTATCTAATCTGCAATCTAGTTGTCCAGCGTATTCGCGCCAATACGTTTTGACTTTAAAAGGTCGTAGACTTCACTTTCCAGGAAAGTCATGGTGAATGGCTTTTTTAAAAATCGGTGGGCAACATGTCGACGAGTTTCGGCTTCCTCTGTAAAACCGGACATAACAATAGTTTGAACTCCTGGTCGTCTCACGTATGCTCGTTCAATGAAATCAAAGCCGTTTAATGTACCTGGCATATTAACGTCGGTTATAACTAAATCTATTTCAGGAAAATCATTGACAGCTAATAGTGCGTCGTCTGCGTTGCACGCCAAAAGGACCTTAAACCCGCACTCATCGAGATGCTCCCCAATCATAGTGCGAATTCTATCCTCATCGTCAACAATCAGGATGGTGATTCCGTAACCAGTTATCATGAAAAACTCCCGAACCTCCAATTTCAATCATATCTCGAAGAGGCAGCATGGCTACCCTAAAAGCGCTTGCCGCGACGATAATTTGTGAACTTTTCGATGATTACGGGCATGGTCGAGAATGCTGGCTCCGTTTGTATAGAAATTATAAAGGTAAGAGCAGCGCGAGATTTTATTCGCAAAGAGGGTGCAAGCGCGTTTCTTGTTAATATATCGTTATGGGTTACACTTAATAAGCCAAGTAAATTGTAAAGAAATAACTTACTTGGCTTATACCGCCTCCGTAGTAATAGTAAAGCAACAACAGAAAATAGAGGGTCGGCATCTAAAAGATAAACATATTGTTTAAACTGTTTACCAATATGTGTACAATACCCACGGTATCTGTATGCCTTCTGCTAAGCATTAAGTAGAGAGCGTTACCGGCAATTGTAATAGTACAGTATCTTGCATCATGGTCGGCCTCGTCTTTGAGATTATTGAGGGTGATGCATCATGGATCACTAAATAATCGCTGGTCAACGGATTCAGACTGGGAATCTGCAGTCTCGTCACGGAACTAGAGCAACTAGTTGACGTGGGTGCAAAGCGTATGGCCTACTGAGAAATCCTTACCCTCATGGGGGAGGGCGTTTGGGAGCGCGCAGTGACTATAGACTCTAGCGAACGTCGTTTGAACGCCATCGTCAATAATAGCATGATGGCGATCTTGCTCATGGATGAACGTCAGCACTGCGCTTTCATGAACAAAGCGGCAGAAGCGTTGACTGGCTACCGTTTGGAAGAGGCAGTTGGCCGTCCCCTGCACGATGTCGTCCATCACCAGCGCCCGGATGGTACACCCTACCCGTTGGCCGAATGTCCAATCGATCGGGCATTTCCCGACCGCGAACGGATGCAAGGCGAGGAGGTATTCGTCCATAAGGAGGGATACTTCTATCCTGTCGCGTTCACCGCATCCCCGATCACGGACGATGACGGTCAACCTGTCGGCACGATCATCGAAGTGCGCGATCTTTCGGCGGAAAAAGCCAGAGAGGCTGCGCTGCGGGAAAGCGAGGGCCGGTTCCGCAATATGGCGGATCATGCTCCGGTGATGATGTGGGTCACCGATGCGACCGGCTATTGCACATATCTTAACCGCCAGTGGTATGAGTTTACCGGGCAGACGATTGAAGAAGCGCACGGATACGGCTGGCTAGAGGCTACTCATCCTGATGATCGGCAGCGTACGGAAGCTGCCTTCGTCGCGGCGAACGCCAAACATCAACCTTTCCGCTTCGAGTACCGTCTCAAGCACGTATCAGGCGCCTACCGCTGGGCGATCGATGCTGCGAGTCCGCGGTTCGGTGACGATGGGGAGTTCCTAGGCTATGTCGGCTCCGTAATCGACATTGACGAACGGCGTGAAGCTGAGGAGCGACTTGGGGTCAGCGAAGAGCAATTGCGGCTTGCTCTAGAGGTTGCCGAAATTGGCCAATGGGACGTGGATCAGGCCACCGGCAGCATGTTCTGGCCACCGCGGGTCAAGGCGATGTTTGGTATCTCTCCGGGCGTTCCGGTCACGTTAGATGATTTTCATAATGGCGTGCATCCGGAGGACCGAGAGAAAACACGCGAGGCTTACGAGTCCGCAAGCGACCCTGATCGCCGCACTCTGTACGACGTAGAATACCGGACCATCGGCAAGGAGGACGGTATTACCCGGTGGGTTGCAGCAAAGGGGCGTGGCCTGTTTGATGGGCAGGGTAATTGCTTTCGGGTGATCGGGACCGCGATCGACATCACGGCCCGAAAGGCAGGCGAAATTCGTCTCCAGCAGCTCAACGATCGCCTTGAACACGAGGTCACCGCACGAACCGCTGAGCGCAACCGAGTATGGGAGATGAGCCGCGATCTGCTCGCCATCATCGGCTTCGATGGTTTCCTGAAGACCATAAATCCGGCGTGGGAAGCAACCCTTGGCCACGATACCAAGACGTTGTTGTCTATACCTTTTCATGAGCAGGTTCACCATGATGATTACGACGCGGTCCAGAGCATCGTGAAGCGGCTGCTTCACGGCGAGACCGTTGAGCGCTTCGAGAGTAGGGTCGCTCATGCAGATGGATCGTGGCGCTGGATCTCTTGGACACTCGTGCCGGAAGGCGATGTCTTCTACGCAGTCGGACGCGATGTCACGCCAGAGAAGGCTGCTGCTCACGAACTTGAATACGCGCAGGAAGCACTTCGCCAGAGCCAAAAGATGGAGGCGATGGGCCAGCTTACTGGTGGCGTCGCGCATGACTTCAACAATCTGCTCACGCCGATTCTCGCGGCGCTCGATATGCTTCAGCGGCGAGGCGTCGGCGGCGACCGCGAACAACGGCTGATCGAAGGTGCTATTCAATCGGTCGACCGGGCCGCGACGCTCGTTCAGCGTCTCCTGGCGTTCGCGCGACGGCAGCCGCTGCAATCATCTGCTGTTGACATCGGCAAGCTTGTCGAGGGAATGGCCGACCTTCTTGCCAGCACGACCGGCCCTCAGGTTCGGGTGGTCGTCGACCTGGCAGACGATCTACCGCCTGCCAATGCAGATCCAAACCAGCTAGAAATGGCGCTGCTGAACCTCGGCGTGAATGCGCGCGACGCTATGCCTCAAGGAGGCACGCTTCGGATAACAGCAACTCGCGCCAGCGTCCGCACCCCACGCGGAGCGCTTAAACGCGGGCATTATGTCCGATTGGTAGTCGCCGACACTGGCGTCGGGATGGATCCGGTCACGCTCGCTCGCGCGATCGAGCCATTCTTCTCGACTAAAGGCATCGGCAAGGGCACTGGCCTTGGCCTCTCGATGGCTCACGGACTGGCAGCTCAGCTAGGCGGTGCACTTACTATTTATAGCCAGGAAGATGTTGGGACCAATGTTGAACTTTGGTTGCCGGTCAGTGCCCTTCTTTCTGATGGAAACGAAACGTTTGCGGAGGTTACAGCGATTAACAAGGGGCGCGGCCTTGCACTCCTCGTCGATGATGAAAACGCTGTTCGGGCCAGCACAGCTGATATGCTCGAAGAACTTGGATACGAAGTTCGCGAAGCGAACTGCGCAGAGACTGCTTTGGCGCTTGTTGCGAATGGATTGCTCCCTGACCTATTGGTCTCGGACCATCTTATGCCCGGCATGAGTGGGGTGGAGCTTGCATCAGAGCTCCAAAAAGCGTGGCCCAATTTGCCGGTATTGATCGTCTCTGGTTACGCCGATATTGAGGGTCTTGCTCCGGGCCTGCCTCGATTGGTAAAGCCCTTCCGGAGCGCAGAGCTAGCTGCGAAACTCACGGCACTATAAGGTTGCAGGGATAACAACATTGAACTGCGCCGCTTTGGCCGCCTCTGCCTATCCCGGATACCAAGTATGCCGTTCGCAGCCATTGGAGTAGTGAGAGCTTCGTAAAATGGTAGTTGGCAAGTGTGCGGCGCCGCTCGGATCAACCCACGCAGATGCTCGCCCCCGGGATCGATATTGGCGGTTCGGTGATTCAGAATACGCGAACAGATCAGCTCATCACGTCTCGGCGAGACCGTCGTCTGAGGTTCACCGGACCTCAACCTTCTCGTCCTATTCCAAGGGTATGATCATGCTGCGCAACTTTGCTATCGCCGCTGCGGTTATCGTGGCGGCGCCTGCCCTCGCGCAGGTGCGCGTTACTGTCAACGGCGAGTCATTCGACGTGCCCGCGGGCACAACGCGCGTGATCACCTATTTGCCGAGCGGTAAGCAGCAGATCTCTGATCGGCAGTGGGACGGCCAGATCGGTACCGAAGTTGCCTCCGGGGGCATTGTTATAACCGAGACCGTTGAGGAGGACGGCCACGGTCGCATCCGTTCGCGCAAGGTTGCCACGCAATTTGAACCACAGCGCGTCGCCTACACAAGGCGGATTCCGACCTACCGGCAGGCCATCCATCGCCATCCCGCTTATGTGCCACCGCGCCTCATTCCGGATCTATCTAAACTCTCGGAGAATCAGCCACCGTCGATGCCCGGGGTGATGCGCATCAAGCGTGATGGCCGGAGCGGACACTTTATCGCGAACATTCGCATTAACGGCGTTGCGATCAAGGCAATCATTGATACTGGCGCGACCTACACGCTGCTCACGCCTGAGGCAGCTCATGCGGTCGGCGCGTACCAGTCGATCATCCGCAACGAGCGGGCCGTCGGCATCGGCGGCATGACCACCGTGGCTGTCGCCAAGCTCCGTACGATGGAAGTCGCCGGACAGCAGTTCGGCAGCATGATCGCTCGCATCGGTCAGCGTGGCATTGCCTATACACTTCTCGGCCAGACCGAGATCGCCCGGCTTGGCCGCGTCGTGATCGAAGACGGTGTCATGACCATCATCCCGCAAGGCGCCCAGTAGGCCTTGCGCTAACACTACGTCAGGAGGATGCATCTTCGCAAGTGGTTGCCGCATCAACGAAAGTACATTCATACACGCTTTGAAAGGCGACCCGCATTCTGTTCGGGGATCATGAACACCACTGCACACAACCCTCTTTACGATAACATCGGCGATTTGGCAGGCCACCCGTTGGATGGCAGGCAATAACTCAGTCGAGCGGTAGAATATATCATAAGTCAATAAACATAAGACTTTTGTTAAAACTTTAAAACAAAAGTGCTATTGTATGAATCCATTCACAGAAAGATAGTCAATAAAACCGATCTGTATTCAAAAAGAGCAGTATTACTCAAGACTATAACAAGTCCTTGCCAACACATTTTCTGCACGCGCTTTGTGGCGCCGCCTATAAACAAGAGTGGAGACAGCCCTGGAAGACCGCCGAAAAATTAAGGTGGTTAAAAAGCAGAATACGCTGTTGCTCCATTATGGCACAACATTAGACCAGGGCTGTATCATTAACGCTCGAAAAAAGAGAGCAATATTATTATAATCTATACCAAAGTAACGGGCTTTCGCATTTGCCGGACGTTGTCATCAATAGAAAAATAAGTGACGTGATGGACAAGCGGGTACTAATTGTTGAAGACAACGAGCTTAACTTGAAACTATTCTGCGACTTATTGCGGGCGCATGAGTTTGTTGTCGAGCCGGTACGTGACGGTCGCGAAGCCCTAATCCGGGTTCGTGAATTTCACCCTGATTTGATTATTATGGACATTCAGATGCCGTACGTCTCCGGCTACGAGCTGATCCGCGAGATCGTGAGTGACAAGAACCTGCAGACAATTCCGATAATGGCCGTGACAGCTTATGCCGGCCCCGACGATGAAGAGCGAATCCGAGCAGCTGGTGCGCAATCTTATATCTCGAAGCCAATAACCCTGGCGCGGTTTCTAGACGGGGTGAACGCGTTGCTTTGACTCTAGAAACTTAGCGATCTTGGAAGTGCAAACCATCGCTCGATGAGTTTAGTCCAGGGTTCGTCGATCAAAGCCGGAAGATGATGGTGACAGCGAATGCGACGGCGGATAAGAAGACTGCTGGACAATTATCCTAGCGGGTCACAACGCAGCACCAGACCTTCAGCCGTCCGAACACGATCTCAATACGGCTGCGGCGCTTGTCGTAGTTAATAAGCTCGAGCCGGGGCTTCCAACCTAGAATGCACGGCTGTATGCTCTTGGCCAGAAGGCAGCCCTGAGCAAGCCAGCGTCGTAGCCGCAACCGCCGTGCAGCCATTGTGCCTTGCGTAAATCGTCCAGTAACGCAGCTGCACCGATGTAGTCGCTGAACTGTCCAGCGGTCATGAAGAAAGTGAGCGGACTGCCGTTTACGTCGGTCACGGCGTGGAGCTTCGTGTTCATACCGCCCCTTCGACAAGCTTAGGGCAGGCTTTGGTGAGACCGATCAAGCGCCCAAGATCCCCTTTTTAACCGGCAGGCTCGATGCCGTGCGGTGCGCCTTTAGCGACGTCTTTGGGTCGGCATCAACGGCAGCCAAGCCGTCCATTATGCTATGGAGCACACCCATCTGACCTCACCGTTCCAGCAATTGTAGAGCGTTCTGTGTAGGCCTTAGTTGCTGAACGCATCACGCTAGCTAGGCTCATTGCGGTTCACGAAAACGATACTGCTCAATACCTGCCGGTCGGCAACTTGCGGCTTGCCCTGGCTCCCAAGGAAATGACCGCAGGTGCGCCATCTGCTCGTCCGTCAGCCAGTACAGATCGCATCTCAGGTCTTCTCACGGAGCCTGAGTCAGATCGCGCTTTTTACATTATGGGTCGGAGCCGTCCTTAAATAACATCTTACTCGCTTGGTATTGTGCGAGACGGTCAACGGTATATTTAAGCGCACGGCTTCAAGGTATGGCTACTATCGAAGCGACTTTACAGGGCTCGTACGGAGACAGGACTGTGATCTGGCCGTTAGACCGCCTGTGGGGAAGTAAGACTGGGATCAGAACTCGCCGAAACGCTCATTTCGACTGCGCGTCGTTCGGCCTCTTTGAGCAGTTCGTGCTCTGTCAGAGCTCGGTGATCGATCCACCATTTTGCGTCAGTGATAAGGACACAGATCTGGTAGCCGTCTTTCTGTGTAACCGGCTGGGCAACAAGCTTGCAAAAGCGGCTAGCTCGAAGGGTTGATGCCCATGCGACCTGACGATCGCTGCCAGTGAGCGATGGAAGATCAAGGTGCGCTATGGCTGCACCGTCACGAACCGCCGCTTCCGCTTGTTCAGCCTGTTTGGTTGCAAGAAAGCAGGTAGTGCACTTAGTCGTCTCCAGCCAGCGGGCTTTCCGCTCCTGCTGGCTTGCGAAGCCAGCGAGATAGTGAATTTGCTCATGCCCGCAGGCGTGCGTGATGATCTTGCTCATAAAGCGAAGATGCTCGACAGCCATGTCAAGGCAACGCGTATGAGTCAGGCTGAATCTGGAATGCGGCAAGCCGTTGACGTGTAACGCCTGCCAGTTGGTTAACATTAGGGTTGGCCCATTGTTTCGGCTCGGCCTGGTCAGGCTGCCGTCAAAGGCTGATATTCCGCCGAGCCATTTCCAAGAACGCCAAATCGCCGATCGGCGTGCGAGGCTCGGCTTTGAAGATGTCGGCCAGGTCGAGCAGATCGTTGTCGGCAAGGCCTGTTATGGACGTCTCGATCTTGGCAAGGCGTTCAACGGCGCGATCACCACGATCGGTGATCCGCTTCATTTTTGTCTTAAGCATGCACTCTCCTACCATGCGCGTCTTCGTGCGGGCACCCCACGGAGATGGGGCCGACTTGGCACTACGCTGCCGCGGCATCGTCCGCTTGAAGGAACGAGACGAACAGGTCGGTCGATGACCGCAAATTCCGCGCGCTCGCCGCCAGATCGCTGGCGCTGCCCCGTACCGACGCCGACAATAGGGCGGCAGACCCTGCAGCTTCCGCCACGCCGTCGATCCGGGTGCCGATTTCCTTCGCGGCGCCGACCGCTCGCGCTGCACCCGCATCCACCTCCTGCGCCGTGAAGCGCTGCTCGCCAACTGCGGTCGCGATTCCCGATGCCGCGACTGAGACCTGGCCGATCGCGGTATTGACGCTACGCAGCTTCTCGCCCGTATCTGCCACGCCCTCGCGAATTCCGGTAAGCAGCATGCTGATTCGGTTGCTTGCCTGCTTGGTATCCGCCGACAAGCCCTTTACTTCGCCCGCAACGACCGCGAACCCGCGCCCCGCGTCGCCCGCCCGTGCCGCCTCGATCGTCGCGTTCAGGGCCAGCAAATTGGTCTTGTTCGCCAGCTCTCGGATGTCGTCGAGAATGACTTCGATCTGGACCGCATGATCCTCCAGCATCGCGACCGTCTGCACGCTGCGATGCGCTTCCAGGCTCGCCACCACGGTCAGTTGCGATTGCTGGTCGGCTGCAATCGCGATCGTCCGGATCGATTCCGACAGGTCGCGGATCGATGACGCGACATGCGCGATGTCGCGTGCTGCTCGACCTGCGCCCGATGCGGCCTCAACCGCATCCTGGGTCGCGTCGCCGGTAACGTCCTCGAGCCGAACTGCCGCATGCTCTAGTCGTTCGGTCGCCTGTCCGATGCTCTTCACGACTGACGTCACGGAATGATCGAACTCGTTCGCTAGCACCACCAACTCGCCGCGCCGCTCGCTCGCGATCCGTGCCGCCTGCTCTTCACGCTGCCGGCGTTCGCGCGTCGCCACCGCCTCCGCTGTGCGCGCCTGAAGCATCGCTTCTTCGGTCTGCCGCTGGCCATCCTCCGCCACTTGGGTCAACTCGCGCGACCGCCGTAACGCCGCACTCTGCGACTGGAACAGCCGCTCGAGCTGGATCGTCAGCACCGTCAATGCGCCAAATTGCAGCCCGACCGCCACGACATGAAAGATCACTCGGCCAAGATTGCCCGAGCCGGTGAACACAAATTCCGGGGCCCACCATTGGAGGGCAAGATGATGGACCGCGGTCAGCACCGTCGCCAGCGCGATCGGCCGCCAGTCCGCTAACATTACCAGTGCCGCCATTCCGACGAAGAAATACATGTGTGCATCCATCTGCCACGGATGCCCCTTGAGCAGGAAGACGAGCATCGCTGGTATCACCGCGGCGAGCGATCCCATTAATGTCCGGGCCTCGGCATCATAGCGCCCGCTGAGCGCCATCGCAGTTGGCCCCGCCGTGATGATGGTGCCAATGACCAGCAGCGGGACACCCGTGCCCGCGCCTAATACGGTGTTACCTATCAGCAGCCCTCCCAACGAGGTCCAGCCGATCAACGCCCATGTTTGCACAGCGCGACGCCGCAACCGGTCGAGCGGGTTGAGCCCGGCATCGTGCCCCGTTTCCACGGTGGCCCCGAGCTTGGCCCTGAGATCCAACCAGGAGAACGCTGGCTTTAGTGAAGTGATGCGGTTCATACTGGCCTCCCAGCGCCGCCATTTGCCCCACAGCCTGCGGGCGGAGCGGCCATGATGACGGTATTCCATGCGACCCGGGGGGCGATGCGGGCCCGATCACCAACGACGACCAGCGATCCCGGAAACGGCCCGGCCCCGAGCAACGCCGCACCGCCCGCTAACGCGCCCTGCACGATTGCTCCGTCATCTGAACCGAGCGGCACCAGAAGCATCGAGCCCGATGCTGGCGGCCACATCGTCAACGCGACAAGCCCAAACGTTGCAGCGACGATCTGCGCAGGGACCAACATCCGGTTTGGCGGGAATTTCATACGCTAACCTATGCACTGCCCGGTTAATGCAAGGTAAGTTCGCGGTCCATGATTGCGCCCGATCTCGCGTCGATAGAGATCTGAATTTGTGACGCAAGTCCGCAGGTATCGCGGAGGGTCGGCCTTGTTTAGTCCGTGATAAGCCGTAATTGGTACCATCGCTCAAGCGTCCCGCTAATAGACTTAGTTTGCAACTGATCGGGGCTCGACCGTCTCACGGCGCTGGTCAGATGTCTGGGCGGGCGGCGATCCGCTCTTCCATACGATCGAATAGCCATCGTTAATCGTCTCAAAGGATCGCCGGAACGTTGCATTTCGATGGCCCAAGCTTGTCTGGCGCCACGCACTAAAGCGCGCGACCTTTTAACGGAAAGGGCGATCCAATACTTGCGGTTGCCGGCCGACGTGAAATCTAGAATCCATGAGCGTTCACGACCGGGTCGAGCTGTTGCTACGCATCCTGATCGCCGTTCATTTTTGGAAACCATTCTTACCGTTCATTTGCTGCCCTGCCGCGCTGAAAACATCGGCGTTTTTACCTCTGATCAATCCGCGGCAGTGCCGGCGAAGCCTCGAATGTCGCATGAGGATCAACGTGCGATTGAAAAAGGTACTAGGCGGCGCTTACCCATCACACCCACCGTTTCTAGTAATTGCAAAGCGTCTAGTGCGGACCGTAGTCGCTGGGTGTATCACGCCAGCGCAGCCCATTGCGATTTACGAATAACAATGCCGCCGAACACCCAACGGTCGTCAAATCGCGGCTTGTCATGGCTTTTCGACAAATATGGCTTTAAGCGCGCCATTTGCTTGTCCGTCAGCCAGTACAGGTCGCTCTTTCTAGGTCTTCTCGCGAAGCCTGAATCAGATTGCGCTTCTCACATCAATCGGTCCTGACCCTGGGACAGCAGCGAGACTGTCAGTGCGGTAGCGGCGAGCAGTATCGATCGGATCATGATCAGTCGTGTACAGAAGGCGCGGCCCGGCGCGCGGCAAGGAAAGCGTCGTGGGTTGGCATCCGTGCGACTACGCTGGCGACATGCTGTCGAGCGGCGTAAAGAAAACTGTCGAGATCGCGAGGCGACACCGCGCCCGCGAGGGGGTGATAGCTCTCGGGGACGATGCCTTGGCCGGACATGACCTGTAGCCAGCCGACCTCGGTGAACAGCTCGTCACCTTCGCGAATGATCCGGCCGGTGGCGCGGAACAGGTCAATCCGGTGGGCGAGGCTGTCGGGTAACGGTGCGGCCCGGCATTTCTGCCAGAATGGCTCGGTACGACCGTTGGCGCGATAATGCAGGATCAGGAAATCGCGCACCGCATGACATTCGCGCGTCGTCTGGCGGTTATATTCGACCCGGTCGGCGTCGGCGATGCGGTGCCCCGGCCAGAGTTGCAACAGCCGGGCGATCGCCGACTGGATCAAGTGGATGCTGGTGGATTCGAGCGGTTCGAGGAAGCCCGCGGCCAGCCCCAGCGCGATGCAATTGCGCGACCAGGGCTGGCTGCGCATGCCGGTGGTGAACCGCAGCGCGCGCGGCTCGGCTAGCGGTGCGCTGTCGAGGTTACCGAGCAACAGGTCGACCGCCGCCTGGTCATCCTGAAAGCTGCTGCAATAGACCAGACCGTTGCCGGTGCGGTGCTGTAGTGGGATGCGCCATTGCCAGCCTGCGGTGCGTGCGGTGGCGCGGGTATAAGGCGTGATCGGCGTCCCCCCGGCACAGGGCACCGCTAGCGCGCGGTCGCAGGGCAGCCAGTGCGACCAGTCCTGAAACGCGACGCCGAGCGCGGCGCCGTTCAACAAGGAGCGAAAACCGGAGCAGTCGATGAAGAGATCGCCGGCGACGACGCGCCCGTCGGTTAGGGTAACCGACGCAATGTCCCCGTTGGCCCCATCGAGCACGACATCGGCTATTTGACCTTCGATCCGCACGACGCCGCGGTCTTCGGCATATCCGCGCAGATGGGCGGCGTAGAGCGAGGCATCAAACTGGTAAGCCCAAGCGAGACCGCTCGGCAGGTCGGGGCGGCCCCTATCGGGGGCGAAGCGATCCTGCGCGGCGGCACGCGCGCTGGCGGAAAAGTCCCAAAGGTCGCTCGTACCGCCTTCGGCGCGGTGGCGCAGCCAGTAGTGATGGAAGGGGACCAAGCCGAGCCCGCGGCCGATTGATCCAAAAGCATGGAGGTAGCGGCTGCCGGGGCCGGACCAGTCTACAAATTCAATGCCAAGCTTGATAGTGCCCTGCGTCGCCCGCAGAAAGTCATCTTCGTTCAGGCCGAGGCTCTGGTTGAACAGCCGGATCTGCGGAATCGTCGCCTCGCCGACGCCGACCGTGCCGATTGCGTCGGATTCGACTAGCGTGACCAAGGTGCCGGTCGGCAGAAAACGCGCAAATGCCGCGGCCGCCATCCACCCGGCGGTTCCTCCCCCGACGATAACGACTTTTCGCATGGCCGCTGGCGTCCTAGCAGTTGAAGAAAAATCCCGGTCAGCGCAGGCGGACCGGGAAGGGGAGCAACTAGACGTCAGAACTTGTAGTTGAAGCCGGCAAGGAAGCGACGGCCGTACTTCTGATAGTCGATCACCTGAGACCGTTCGGTACCGTTGATCGTCACAAATGGGGTGTTGGTCAGGTTCTGACCCTGCAGGTATAGCGACAGGCCATTGAACGCGCCGTCCTTGAAGTCGTAGCCGATCTGGCCATCGACAATCGTTTCGTCGATCGCACGCCGGCGCGTGCGCGATGCCCCGAAGCCCGAAAGCTCGCCGATAAAGGTCGAGCGGTAACGTACGCTGCCGCGGATGTTAAGGCCCCATTTTTCGAAGAACGCGGTGCCGTTGGCGACCCAGCGCGAATAGCCTGGAATGTCCTCGGCCGCGCCGCCCGGGGTCGGGACAATCTCGGTCTTGGTGTACGAGCCGCCGCCGGTGACGCCGAAGCCGTCGAGCGCGGACACGATTTCGCCAAGCGGCAACGTCCCGGCCAGTTCCGCGCCATAGATCGTGCCGCCATCGCCGTTGATCGGGATGCTGTTACGGCCGAGCGTCGGCGTTCCGATCGGCGCACCGGTCGGCAGCGGGTAGCCGGCGAAATCATAGGGCACTTCGAGGGTGTACACGAAGCTCTTCAGCGACTTGTAATAGCCCTGTGCCGAAAGATAACCGCGGTTGCCGAAATACTTCTCGACCGTCAGATCGAACGAGTTCGAACGGATCGGACGCAGATACGGATTACCGCCACTGCCGGTGATGATGCCTTCGGTCGTGTTGTAGCCGTAACCGTTGGCGGCGCGCATATCGTCCATGCGCGGGCGCTGCATCTGACGCGCAGCCGCGGCGCGGAACACCCAGTCGCTTGGCAGGCGCAACGACAGGTTGATGCTCGGCAGCACGTCGATGTAATCATCGCCCAGCGTAAGGCGATTAAATGTCGTACCGTTGTAGACCAGCCCGCTCGACTTCTGCTCGGTCGAGACGAACTGCACGCCGAAATTGCCAGTTAGTTCGGCCGAACCGATGCTCTGCTTGATGTTACCCTGAAGATAGGCGGTCATCACGTCCTCATCAACGCGGAACGCCGACGAGATTACGTCGTTGCTGACGTTGGGCACGAGAGAGTAGACGCCGCCCGAGAGCAGATCGCGCGGATCGTAGCTGAGGATCGGGCCGATCCCAAGATAGGATACGTCCGTCGAGTCCTTGACGTACTGGGTCGGGATCGCCTGCTGAAGGCTGCCATTGGCCAGCGTGAGGAACGACTGATCGGGCGTCAGCGTCTTGTAGCGGTCGGTATAGTTCATCCCGAAGCGGACGCTCGACAACGGTCCGCCGTCGATCTCCTTCTCAATTTCGACACGGTACTGCTTGATGTCGTCGACGACGTTGCGGTCGTTATAATAGCCCGCTTGGCGCGTCGCACCGCCCCAGCCGAGCGGATCGGTCAGCTGGATCAGGTTGGGATCGGAATAGTCGAGACCGGGCGTGAACGTCGTGCCGGTGTTGCCGGTGACGAAGCCGATCGTGTCGGTGGCGCCGACATTGGGGCCATAGCCGGTGCCGCTATAGCTCTCGATGACGATTTCCTGACGTTCGGTGCGCGACATGCTGACGTCGATCATCGCGTTCCAGCCGTCATCGCCGGCATATTTGGCATTGTAGCCGAACGAGTACAGCTTGGCCTTGCGCTCGAAACTGTCGTTGCGGACGATGCCTTCGACATTGTTGAACGTGCCCGACGTCACAAGTCCGTCGGTAATTACCGCGTTGGTCAGCGGCGACTTTACGACGCTGAGGCCATTGGGCAGCGTGACCGTTCCTGCAGAGCTGAGCGGTAGTTCGACGCCGCGCTTGATCTGGTCGTCCTTGAAGTCCGAGAAGAAGCCGTCGACGGTGACCGTGAGCTGGTCGACCGGCTTCCATTCTACTGTGCCCTGCAGGCCCAGGCGCTTCAGCGTCGTCGAGGTGACGTAGGACTTGGAGCCGCCGATCACTGCGGTCCCAGGCACGGCGGGGTTCGCCGTGTCATAACCCCAGCTGTTATACTCCTGAATCTGGTACGGCTCGTTCAGATAGGCGGCAGAAAACGCGACGCCGAGCGTCTTGTTGAAGAACTGGTCTACATAGGTGGCGCTGACGCGGTAGCCCTTGTCCTTCGACCCGGCGTTCAGCTTGCCGGCGTCGGCATAGGTGCCGCGCGCGCCAAGTGCCACGACCTGACGGCCATATTCGAGAGGACGGATGGTGCGCAGATCGACTGTACCGGACAGGCCCTGGCCGACCAGCGAGGCGTCGGCGGTTTTGTAGACCAGCACCTGGTTGACGACTTCCGACGGATACTGATCATACTCAACCGCGCGATTGTCGCCGGTCGAGGTCTGCTCGCGACCGTTCAGCAACGTAGTCGAAAAGTCGGGCGAGAAGCCGCGGATCGAGATCTGGTTCGAACGGCCGTTGACGCGCTGCGACGTGATGCCCGGCAGGCGCGCGATCGATTCCGCGATCGAGGCGTCGGGCAGCTTGCCAATATCCTCAGCCGAGATCGACTCGATTACCTGGTCGCGGTTCTTCTTTTCGGCGACCGCGCTCTCCAGCGCGGCGCGGAAGCCGGTAACGACGATGTCGCCGCCGTCCTCAGGGTCGGCACTGGCGGCGGCCTGCTGCTGCACCGCACTGGTATCGGCGCTTACCGCTGCGCTGGTGGCCCTTTGCTCGGGCGCGCTTACTGCTTCATTGGGGTTGGCCGCGCTGCTTGAGCTGCTGGCCGGGTCGGGCACGTTGGCAGATGCCTGACCGGCTTGGGCGAACGCCGGCGACCAAGGTGTCGCGGAAACGAGTGCCACCGCCAGCGCGCCGACGCTGGTGGCCGCGCGATAGCGAACGCCGCGCACGAGGAATCCACCATCTAAGAAAGACTTTGCCACTTCACCCGCTCCCAAGCGCCTGCCGTTGATCGGCGCGCCAAAATTTCTACGTAATTGTTCACAGCCAAACTGGGGGCTGGGCGCAAGATGGTTGTTCAATCGTTTGCGCAAGTTTTCCAGAGCTGTCGCAAAACTGCCACACTACCGATCAGGCATGGATCGCCCCTGGACCGGTAGTGCAGCACGACGCTCAGCGCGTTATCGTGAGACGCGCTGGCTTGGCCTGATCGTCGATCGCGAAGGCGATTGTCTCGGCGGTGGCATCGGCCTGGGCGGGAATGGTCTTGCCCTCGCGTGTCACCGTTGCCGCGCCCTGCCAGCCATGCACCGTAACGGCGATTTGACTCCACCACGGCTTGAACCGGCCCTGCCGTGCGGCGAAGCTTATATCAATGCCCTGCGGGGTCAGCGTGCAGCGTACCTCCTGTCGAAGCAACGCGCCTTTGGTAAAGGCCATGCTGTGGCCGTCGTCGGCATACAGGTCGCCGCGGCAATCTTCGCCTGGATAGACGTCGAGCATCAACGGGCCTTTAGGCGTTTCCGCGGTGCTCTGGACGACGGCCTGACGCGGCAGGATGCTTCCGGCACGGACGAACACCGGCAGATAATCCAGCCGCGGCGTCTCGTTGACGATGTCTCCCTTGGCGACGGCCTGACCAGTGGCCTGGGTGGCCGACTGTACCGGCTGGCTGCTTGTGTCGGCCTGCGGCGTGCCGGCGCGCTTGCCGGTCCAGTAATCGAACCAACCGCCGGCCGGCAGGCAGACGTCGTAGCTCTGCGGCGATTCTATCTTGGGCGGCGGTGCGATCAACAGCGACTTGCCGAGCGTGAAGGTGGAGGATTGGTCGCACGACACGCTGATCGCCGACGGGTAATCGTAAAACACCGGCCGCATGATCGGATCGCCGGTGCGCGCATTCTGCTCGGCGAGGCCATAGAGATATGGCATCAGGCGATAGCGCTCCTCGATGAAGCGGCGACGGATGGCGAGATGTTCGGGGCCGTCGACCCAGGGCTCGACGCGTGGCGTCCCTTTGGCGGAATGATCGCGGAACACCGGGTAGAATGAGCCGATTTCGATCCAGCGCGTGAGCAGGTCGGGGCTAGGGCCACCAGCGAAACCGCTGACATCGGCACCGCTGTACGAAAAGCCCGACAGGCCGAGGTTGATAATCTGTTGGATCGACAGCTTCAGATGATCCCAGCTCGCGCTGTTGTCGCCAGTCCAGGTCGCCGAATAGCGCTGGCCGCCGGCATAGCTCGCCCGCGTCATGACATAGGCGCGCTCGTCGGGACGCAGTGTGCGCAGGCCGTCATAGGTCGCGCGGGTGTTTTGCATGCCGTACACATTGTGCATCTCGGCATGGCTGGCGTCGCGCGCCGCGAAATCGTCGCTGGCGATGCGGTGGACATTGTCAAGCGGCATGGTCTTGGTTGGTGTCTCGAACACCGCCGGCTCGTTCATGTCGTTCCAGGCGCCGGCGACGCCGTTCTCGATATCCTTCTTGAACAGTCCGCCCCACCAAGTGCGCACCCCAGCGTCGGTGAAGTCGGGGAACACCGACGGGCCGGGCCAGACCGGCGCGACATAGGTTTGGCCGGCAGCGTCATGGACGAAACGATTGCCGGCAGTACCGGTATCGTACGGCGCATAGCCTTCGTTCGGCACGCGGGCGATGTGAAGGTCGGTGATCGTCACCACCTTGAAACCGTCGCGTCCGACGTCGCTGATCAGGCCCTTCAGATTGGGAAAAGTTTGTTTGTTGACGGTAAACGGGCGGTTGCGGTCTTGGAAATCGATGTCCAGCCACAACACGTCTGTCGGGATGCGGTCAGAACGCAACCGCGCCGCGATTTGGCGTACTTCTTGGGCCGACATGTAGCTGTAGCGCGACTGCTGGAAGCCCAGCGCCCATTTTGGGGTGAGCGGCGCCTTTCCGGTCAAGTCAGTGTAGCGGCGCACGACGTCGGCAGTGGTCGGACCGTTGATGACGTAATAGTCTATCGGGCCGTCGGGACCGCCGAACGACAGCGTGTTTTCTTCGCGATGGCCGAAGTCGAACCAGGTGCGCCAAGTGTTGTCGAGAAAAATGCCGTAGCTGCCACCGGTGCCGCCGACGCCGATAAAAAACGGGATGGATTTGTAGATCGGGTCGTCGCTGCCGGCGAAGCCAAACGCGTCGGTGTTCCAGTCCACGAAGCTCTTGCCGCGGCGGTCCATGCCGCCGGTCTTGTCACCCAGTCCAAAATAATGTTCGGCCTGCGGCATCACCTTGCGCAGCGTGAACGCCTTGCCGTCGATCTTGACCGGTTCGATCGCATCGGCGGAAATGACCTTGCCGCTCAGATCCTCGACCACCAGACGTAGCGGGCTGCCCGACAGACGGACGCGCAGCGTCGCCGTGGAAAAGCCATCGGCGCCAGCGGTGATTTTCGCGTGACTCTGACGCAGCTTGGGCGCCACCGCCCAGCTGGCATCCTCGGGCAGCGTGCCTGTCGGCGCGACGCGGACGCGCAGGATATCGTCAGTCAGTGCGGTGATGCGCATCAGCATAGCGCCTTGCCGGACTTCGACACCGTCGGGTTGCGTTGTTACCGCCGCTGGCGCGGTAGTCGCGGGGGTGGCCACGGGTATGTTTGCCTGCATATCGGCGGGGTTTGCCCAAGCCGATGGCACTACCACTGACGTGATCGCCAATGCCGCCGCAGTGCTAAGCCAAGCCGCAGCCGTCGATTTACGTCTCATCATTTGATCTCCAAATCATGCTCTGTAGCATGTAATCGATTACATAAACCAATAAGCCAAGACCACGTCAACCGCCCTGCGGGAGAACCTAGCCAGACTGCCGCTGGATCAGCTCGAGCGGGATGCGGACCGACCCGGTATCGGTGCCGGACATGCGCTGGAATAGCAGATCGAGGATAGTGCTCGCCGCGACGCCTAGATCCTGGCGGATGGTGGTCAGCGTGGGCATGGTATGCGCCGCCAAGCTGACGTCATCATAGCCGACCACGGGTACCTCGTCCGGCACGCGTCGCCCGGCATCCGAAAGCGCGCGGATCGCACCCATGGCGATGACGTCGGACGCAGCGACGATCGCATCGACGTCCGGCGCATCGGCCAACGCTTCGTGAAGCATCAGCGATGCAGGATCGAAGGCCAGCGGGACGGGGATGTGTACGCCCGGAGCAACACCGAAGGTCGCATGAGCGTCAAGATACCCTTGATGTCGCGCGGTGAGTTCGGGAATATCAGTCATGCCGGCAAACGCGATCCGGCGCCTGCCGGCTTTTAGCAGATGTTCGGTCGCCAACCTGCCGCCAAGTCGGTTGTCGGTGCCGACGCAGCAATAGGCTTGATCGCCGACCATGCTTTCGCCCCATACGACCAGCGGCTTGTAGGTCCGGCCGACACTGCGCAGCACAGGGTCCTGATCCGACTGGCACAGCACGACGATGCCATCAACCCGCCCACTGCGCGACAGATTGGCCAGCCAGGAACTGTCGTGGGGCGTCACCGCCGACAGCAGCATCGCATGATTGCGTCGCGCCAGCCCATCCATCAGATTGCCGATTAGTGCGGTATAGAAGGGGTCCGACACACGCTGTGCGCTTTCATGGCCGAGCGGAATGACCACGCCGATCGACTGAGTCGTCCCCAAGCGGAGGTTGCGTGCGGTCTGGTTAAGCTGGAACCCATGGTCCTCGACGAGGTCTAGCACTTTTTGCCGTGTTGCCGAACTGACTCGCTCGTGACCCGACAACGCCCGCGACACCGTTGCCGGTGTCACGCCTGCCAAGGCCGCGATATCTGCAAGTGTCCTTACCCGTGTCGTAACCGTCTCCTGCGATCGAAGGCATTTGCCAATTAGGGGTCTTTTAAGTATGTTTTACTGCATTGCGCAATCGTGGGTTATCAATTGTGCCCATCGGGGCTGAAGGCGGGTAGCGGCGCCTTAGTGAGGGCAAATGCTGCATGCGCCTGCCGATCGACGACTTGAAAGGGGACGGGCGGCGCAGCTTAAGGGTCGAATGCGAGGCAACCTTTGATCGACATAAACGTCGGTGCCGGAGCCCGAACAAAAAATTGAATTGAGCGATCTCAGTGGTCTGTAATTGACCGAGGGTTGCAAAGACCACGAGGATCGCATGAGCTGGTCCACAACCGCCAGTATAATGCAGCGCGGAAGCGTCGCACGTCGCTGGAGACTTGGTTTGATTCGGGTATGAATTGGCTGTCAGCTCCGATTGGTCGTCAAGGTTGGCCGTTGCGGTGATAAGGCAGCGCGATCAGGGTCTGCCTGACGCTAAAGATGGTGTTCGGACTGCTGCTGCGGCCGGTGTCGATGCTCGCAACAAAACGCTACGCGCGAAGAAAAGGCTTGGTCGATGTATCCCGAAGAATTCGAGGGCTACCATCATCGTCGCTTAGCCGAGGCGAAGATGCTCTGCTTCAAGCTGCTTGGCAGGCATCGCATCGCGCACCTTCGATTGTCATTTCACCGAGCTCAAACTTCGTGCACCAGCTCATGATCGATTTTTAGAAGTAGAAACCTTAATCACCGTCCGTGTCGCATGGCTATTGCCGATAGAACCATATCTGTGCTGGGATGTTCTTGCGCGGCAAAGCCCATGACGTCTATCATGCGGATCAAATCGCCGTCCGGCAATGGCGAAATTCCCGGCAAACGTTGTGCGCCGGGATCGCGGAGATACATCGGTCAATGGCCAATCAGGACCGAGCCGAACAGCGCAGGCACCTCAACGCTCACCCGACCATCGCCGCTAATAGGGAACGTCCGGCCCGTGATCGCGTCCGTCAGCCGACGGCCGG
>Ga0265798_10004114_pt1 | contig 20298 bp, 16 predicted proteins | sample P3T30metagenome_FD_192430 | JGI IMG/M metagenome (GOLD analysis project Ga0265798, IMG submission 192430) | Plant litter microbial communities from East Loma Ridge, Irvine, California - P3 T30 | ecosystem: Environmental > Terrestrial > Plant litter > Unclassified | place: USA: California... | reverse complement strand
TGGACATGCGCACGCTGAACGGGAACTGCAGTTTGGTTTCCTGCGCGGGCGCGACGTCCACAGGTTTCACCTGCGTCATGAAATAGTCGTACAGCGCGGTGATGTCCTGATCGGTCATCTTGCCATAAGAGGTATATGGCATTGCCGGATACAGGTGGTGGCCATCCTTGGCCACGCCTTCACGCACGGCGCGTGCAAATTCTTCTTTCGTATAACTGCCGATGCCGTATTGCTTGGACGGGGTGATGTTGGTCGACCAGATCACGCCCATGGGCGACTCGATCGGATACCCCCCGGCGTAGGGGGCACCGCCCTTGGCGGTGTGGCAGGCCACGCAATCTGCGGCTGTGGAAATGTATTTTCCGCTCAATATCCGCTGTTGGTCATCTGCGGTCGACGGTGCTGGCGCGGCGGCACTGACCACGGGGCTGAGCAGCAGCGCGGACACCGCAGTAAACAACAGACAGGAATATTCGAGGATCTTCCGTTTGGACTTCCACATGGGACAGGCAGCCAGTAAATGGGATGAAAACGATGCGCGGCGCGAGAGCGGAACCAGAGCGGAGAAATACGAATGCGCGTCGCTGTCTATATGACAGATACGATTATCAGCAGAAGGGCGCAGCCGAGACGTGCGAATGGAACGACAGCGCATTTTCATGCGTCGCCAACTTTTTCCATGCGGATTTTGTGCGGGGTTTTACGTATTAGGGAAAACTATATATGGCCCAGTTGACGGTTTCCTGAATTTAACGACAGGCGAGCTGGTAAGCCACTGACCAAAAGGGATAGGTGGGCGATATAAATCACCCGTGGTGTCCGGTGGCGGCAGCTTGAATATAAGCTTGCTTGTTGATATTCAGCTTTGTGTATGGAATGTGATATTTGCGTGAGACCGAATAATCAGTTGGTCCAGGGTGGACAATTAACTCAAATAACCGACATTCCCCGCAAATGATTGGACGGAAATCCGGTTGTTGGGACAGCAGCCCGAACAGTCGCCCGGACAGCAGCCTGGCTGACCTGGCCGTCGAGCATCAGCACGCGATCCCGACGATCGATATCCCGGTACAACACGTTGAATGTCGCGCACGGCGGCAGCCGGATTTTCGAGACCGCCCTGTCGGCGATGGCTGCAGAGACGAACGATGGTGGCAGAATGACGCCGCCATCATTCATTCCACCCGCCTTCCTGCCCATCTCGATGAATCCCGTTTCCTACTTCGAAATCCCCGTAAGCGACCTCGACCGCGCTGTGGATTTCTACACGGCTGTCTTCGGTCATGGCTTCGAGCGGATGAGCATCGATGGCAACGACATGGCCTTGTTTCCCAACGCCGAAGGCGCGGGCGGCATCAGCGGTGCGCTGGCGAAGGGAGAGAGTTATGTCCCGGGCGCGGCAGGCGCACGGGTGTACTTCACGGTGACTGACATCCCGGCAGTTCTGGCCCGTACTGCGGCGGCTGGCGGCAGCGTGCTGTACCCGGAAACCGCCGTCGGCAATATCGCCAGCGTGGCGGAAATCCAGGACAGCGAGGGCAATTGCGTTGCGCTCTATGCGGTGCTGCCGGACCAGCGCTAAGGCCGGTCTGGTCGATCAGCTGCCGTTGTCGCCTTCCACTTGCTTGACTGAGGTCGACACGTCGGTCGCGGTGCGTTTGCCGGTGACGTCATAGGTCTTGGCCTCGCCGTCCGAGACGCCCGGGCGGGCGAACGAATACATCGCAAACAGCCCGTCCTTGTTGTAGCCGCCGAACCAGTCGGTCAGACGCCCGATGTGGCAGACGCCATCGATCTGCACCGGGAAATCCGCCACGATCTCGAAACTGTAGTGGCCCGGCCCGAGTCCGTAATAGGCCTCGCGATCATCTTCTGGCGTGCCCGCGGGAATCGGGCAAAGCGGCTCGCGTTTGGCCGTGCTTGTCTGGCTATCCCGCGCGATCCTGGGCTGCGGCATTGCTTTCACCAAAGCGCTGTGCAATTTGTCGTCGATCGTCGTGGGCGGCTTGCCTTCGTTGTTGACCTGCACCTTCGGCAGCGCCAGCTTGTAGCGGTAGTGCAAGGTCACGGCCGGCACCTTGTCTGCGGATTTCAGCGCGCGGATCAGGTAGACAGTGTCCTCGCCGTAATAGCCCACGCGGTACGCCGCGTAGATGCGCCCGCGCAGCTTCACCCAGGTGCCATCCTGGTTGGCGCCGCGCCCGTTCAGCGAGTAGACCGCAGTGCCATCGACGAACTTCGTGCCTTCGCGCTTGCGCGTGCTGATGTAGTTGAACAGGCCCGTGCCGCCGATGTAGTCATTGATGATCAGATCGCGCTTGCCATCGCCATCCAGGTCGATCAGCGAGTATTGCGTGTTGCCGTTCTCGCTTTCGCTGACGAACTCGGTGGCTTTCAGCGCCCGCCATTCTTCTTCGCTCACGCCCTTCGGGCGCTTGGTGGGAAATGCAGCTGGATCACTGCTGTCGGGCGCGTACTCGTTGGCGAAGTCAGTCGTGGCGGACGGCGGTATCGCAAAGCCCTTCAAGGCATTCTCGATCGGGAATTCCGGGTTCTTCTTGATCTGCTCGGCAATTGCCGCGCTCAGGTCATCTGCCGCCTGACGATCGATGTCGTCGATCTGGTAGGCGTCTGCCAGTCGTCCCTGTTGGTGAAGTACGGCCGTGCGATTGTCATACGCGACACGCAGGCATTCCAGATCGGCGCCGCAGCGGTTGCGTTCTTTCAGCCAGGCGCGCTGCGCCTCGCGTACCGCGGCAGTCTGCGCGGGGTCGGCGGTGAGTGCCTTTGCATAGGCCTTGGCCAGGTCCCGGTCGCGGTCGATCAGCACCGTATCGTTGCAGATCGCTTTCTCGGTGACGGTCGCCGCGCGCTCGCAGTTCATGCCGGCAGCGTGGCCGATGGCGGGTGACGCAGCCCAGGCGAGGGCGACCAGGAGGGCGGAGAAAGTCGGGCGGAGTTGCATGATGGGGCGTAGCCGCAAAAGGGGGGAGGGGGACTGGCGCCATGCTAATGAAGCCGGGTCACTGAAGCAAAAGCCGGCTGGAAACGCGATGAAACCTTCGCCGCATTTGGTAATGCGCAAATGATCGTTGGTCGGAAAACTACCGCTCCCTACTATGTCGTGTTCGATATTCGACCCTGCCCATGTCAACCGAACCCATTGATCACGAGACGGATTACGACACGCTTGCCGCGCAGTTCCGGCCGGTGTTCGACCGCATTGCACAAGGCGCCGCCCAGCGCGACCACGAACGCATCCTGGCGCATGAACCCATTGCCTGGTTGCGCGAAGCGCGCTTCGGTGCGCTGCGCGTGCCCCGCGAGTACGGCGGCTTCGGCGCTTCCATCGAGCAGTTGTTCGAGTTGTTCATCGAGCTTGGCGAAGCCGATCCCAACTTGCCTCAGGCGTTGCGCTCGCACTTCGGGTTTGTGGAACGCCTGCATGTCGAGATCGCGGCCGAGCACCGGCCACGCTGGCTGCGCGTGGTGGGCGAGGGCGCGATCTTCGGCAACGCCACCACCGAGCGCGGCGAGAACCCACAGGGCGAGCTGTCCACCACCCTGAGTTTGGCCGACGACGGCTGGCGCCTGAATGGCGAGAAGTTCTACAGCACCGGGTCGCTGTACGCGGACTGGATTCAGGTGGCCGCCAGGCGCGACCAGCCCGCCCCGCCGAACCACCAGAGCTTTGCGATCGTGGCCGCTGGCACCCCGGGCGTCGAACTGGTGGACGACTGGTTCGGCTTTGGCCAGCGCGCAAGCGCGTCAGGCACGACGCGCTTTCACGACGTGCATGTGCCCGCAGACCAGGTATTTTCCTACGCCCGCAATGCGGCCACGCCGATGACGGCCGTATTTCAGCTGACGCACCTGGCCACGCTGGCCGGTATCGCGCGCGCCATCTTGCGCGATGCCACGGCCTACGTGCGGGCGCGCACGCGCGCCTACAGCCACGGCGCCGGCGACACGGCGGCGACCGACCCCTTGGTGCAGCAGGTGGTGGGTCAACTTGCCGCGGCGGCTTTCACGGCAACGTCTCTGGTGCGTGCAGTGGCGCGCACCCTGGGCGAGGCCGACCGCGCACGTGTGCGCGATGGCCGGGCCGACGATGCCTTGCTGCATCGTGTGGAACTTGAAACCGCGCAGGCGCAGATCGCACTTGCCGACATCGTGGTGGGTGCTGCAAGCAAGCTCTTCGATGTGGGCGGCGCGTCGTCCCTGCTGGCGGACATCGGGCTCGATCGGCACTGGCGCAACGCGCGCACGCTGTGCTCGCACAACCCCACCATCTACAAGGCCAGGCTGGTGGGCGACAACGCCATCAACGGGACCGAGCCGTCGTTTTATTGGGCGGTGGGCGCGAAGAAACCGGTCGCTGCTGCGTCGAGGCGTGAGGCATGAGCATTCATCTGCACTGGTATCTGCCGACCAATGGCGACAGCCGCGACATCGTGGGCTCAGGCGACGATTCGCATCGCATCGATGGTGTGGCCGGCGCATTCCGTCCGCCTACCCTGGACTACCTGAAACAAGTTGCCGCCACGGCAGAAACGCTGGGTTTCGAGGCGGCGCTGACCCCCACCGGCACCTGGTGTGAAGACGCGTGGATCACCACGGCAGCCCTGTCGCAGCACACGCGGCGCCTGAAGTTTCTGGTGGCATTTCGCCCCGGCTTCATCTCGCCAACCCTGGCTGCACATCAGGCCGCCAGCTTCCAGCGACTGACCGGAGGCCGCCTGCTGATCAACATCGTGACGGGCGGCGATCCAGTGGAACAACGCCGCTTCGGCGACCACGCCAACCACGCGCAGCGTTACGCCCGCACCGGCGAATTCCTGAAGGTGTTCCGCGAACTCGGGGAACGTGCCGGTTCCGGCAAGACAGTGGATTTCACGGGCGAGCATTACCGCATCGAGGGGGCGAGCCTGCTGGCGTCACCGTATGCGCCACCCGCGGTGTTCTTCGGTGGGGCAAGTGCCGCCGCCGAGCAGGTGGCTGCCCAGTATGCAGACACCTACCTTGCCTGGGGCGAGACACCCGCTCAGATTGCCGAGCGCTTCGAACGGGTGCAGGGCTTGGCGAGCAAGCATGGCCGCCGCCTGGAATACGGTATTCGTTTGCACGTGATCAGCCGCGACACGGAAGCACAGGCATGGGCCCAAGCCGAGCGCCTGTTGGCGGGCGTGTCGGCCGATCGTGTGCGCGAGGCCTTGGCCTTGTTCTCACGCACGGAATCCGTGGGCCAGCAACGCATTACGGCAATGGTCAGCAAGCTGGGCGTCGACGCCGTGGGCGGCAATGCGCGCGCGCTGGAAATCTCGCCCAATCTGTGGGCCGGTTACGGACTGGTGCGCGGCGGCGCGGGTACGGCGCTGGTCGGCAGCCATGAACAGGTTGCCGAGCGCATCGCTCAATATCACGCCCTGGGCCTGAGCCACTTCATTCTGTCAGGTCAGCCGCATATCGAAGAGGCGTACTGGTTCGCCGAGGGCGCGGGTGCCATCCTGCGCAAGCGAGGCTTGTGGACGCTGGCTTGAGGCGAGCAGTGGGCGGCTAGCCGCGCAGGCTTCCCCGCAGCGCGCCGCCCGGATGCCGGGTATTGAGCAGGGGACCACCGCCGAATAGCTTGTCGCGCAGCGTGCCTTCCCGATATTCGGTCTTGAACGCCCCACGCGATTGCAGCTCCGGCACCACCATGTCCACGAATCGCTGCAGCGAGCCGGGCGACACGATGCGCACCAGATTGAAGCCGTCGATGCCGGTTTCGTCCACCCACGAGATCAATTCGTCTGCGACCTCCGAGGGCGTGCCCAGGATGAAGGGCGCACGCGCGCCGGGCACACCGAAGTCTGCGATCTCGCGCACGGTGAAGGGACGCGGCGCATTGACGGTCAGGTGTTCGACCGTCGACTGGATGGCGTTGCTCTTGACGAACTGCACCGCGTCATCCAGCGACATGCCGGCGAAGTCGATGCCGGTCCATCCTGCCACCAAGGCCAGCTGGCCTTGCACGTCCAGGTAGCGGCGGTAGTCCTCCAGCAGGTCCTTGGCTTCCCCCCGGCTGGGTGCGACCACGACATTGCAGCCAAGAAAGGCGGCAATGTCCCCGGGCCTGCGCCCGTAGCGGACGGCTCGTTCCCGCAGGTTCTTGACCGAACGTGCGACCGATGTCTTGCTCGTGCCATTGATGAACACACATTCCGCGTGTTGCGCTGCGAACTGGATGCCGCGCTGCGAGGTGCCGGCCTGATACAGCACCGGCGTGCGCTGGGGCGAGGGTTCCGACAGGTGGCGTGCGTTGACCTGGTAGTAGGGGCCGTCGTGTTTCACCACGTGCACCCTTTCAGGATGCGTGAAGATGCCGCTTGCGCGATCGCGCACCACGGCGCCGTCTTCCCAGCTGGCTTCCCACAGCTTGTAGACGGCCTGCATGAAATCCTCGGCTGCGTCGTAGCGTTCGTCGTGGCTGCGGATGTCGTGCAGCCCCATGCCGCTTGCACCGCTTTTCAGATAGCCCGTGACGATGTTCCAGCCGATGCGGCCGCGGGTGAAATGGTCGAGCGTGGAATAGCGGCGCGCGAACTGGAAGGGGTGTTCATAGGTCAGGTTGGCCGTCACGCCGAAACCGATGTGGCGGGTCACATGCGCCATCGCAGAAATGGCAATGCTGGGGTCGCAGCTGGGCGCCTGCGCACCGCTGCGCAAGGCGGCATCCGGCGTGCCGCCGTACACGTCGTAGACCCCGAACACGTCGGCGATGAAGATGGCGTCCAGCAGGCCACGTTCGGCCAGTTGCGCCATCGAGGTCCAGTAGTCCAGCTGGTTGTATTCGGTGCCCCGGTCATCGGGATGACGCCACATGCCGGCCCAGTTGTGGGTGGGTGTGCTCATCTGGAAGGTGTTGAGCCGCAGCTCGCGTCGGGTACTCATGAATGCTCGCTGATGTAGGACGGGGGGATGTGGTGACGCCCGGTGGGGCAGGCGACGGCTGCGTCAGGCCGACAGATGCAGCGCTGTGTCTGCCGCAGTGCGATGGCGAGTGCTGTTGCCATGATCGCTTGGGGGTGCAGCGCGAGCGCGCCTGCCGCCAGGCACTGCCTGGATCAGGGAACGGGTGTAGGCGTGCTGGGGATGCTTCCAGATTTCGCGGCGATCACCGCTTTCCACGATCTCACCACCGTGCATCACCATCACGCGGTCCGCGATGTAGTGCACCACTGACAGGTCGTGCGAGATAAACAGCAACGACAGGCCGAACTCGTGCTTCAGATCGACCAGCAGGTTGAGGATTTGCGCTTGTACGGATACGTCCAGTGCGGAGACGGGTTCGTCGCAGATCAGCAGCCTTGGGCGCAGCACCAATGCGCGCGCGATGCTGATCCGCTGCCGCTGTCCGCCCGAAAACTGATGCGGGTAGCGGCCCAATGCGCTGCCTGGCAAACCCACCGCGTCGATGATCGCCTGGATGCGTGCGCGCCGTTGCTGCTTGCCGAGCGACCCGTGCGTCGTCAAGGCAAACTCCAGGATGTCGTCCAGTGTCTGACGCGGGTTCAGCGATGCATAGGGGTCCTGGAACACCATCTGCATTTTTTCGCGGTGCGGCTTGAGCGCGCGGCGCGACAAATGGGTGATGTCCGCACCGTCGAGCACGATGCGGCCGCTGGTCGGCTCCACCAGGCGGATCAAGGTCTTGGACAAGGTGGATTTACCGCAGCCCGATTCCCCGACCAGTCCCAGGGTTTCGCCCGGGGCGATGGTGAAGCTTGCACCGCGCACGGCGGCATACGGGCCGGCGCTGGTTTCATAGACCGTGTGCAGGTTCGAGACGGACAACAACGCGCTTGCTCCGGCCGTCGTGACCGCAGCGGTGGCTGTGCCTGCTGGCGCGGAGGGGACTGCCGATCCAGCCGCGACGGATGTCGGACCTGTGGCGACCGTGGCCCCCTGGCCAATCGGCGGTGGCGTGGGCTGGCTCAGGGAAAAAACAACTTGATCACTGCCCTCGATTCCGGTCGCCCGGATCTCGGTCAGCCGCCGACGACTGTAGTGCAGGTCGTCATTCAGGCGCATTGAGGACCCCAGCAAGCCTTCGGAATACGCATGCTGCGGATGGGCGAAGAAGGCAGCAGCATCGGCCTGCTCCACCGTTTTGCCCGCATACATCACGGCAACCTGGTCGGCCCAGTCCGACACCACGCTCAGGTCGTGGGTGATCAGCAGCAAGGCCATGCCCAGCTCGCGCCGCAGATCGTCCAGCAGCCCAAGAATCTGGGCCTGGATGGTGACGTCCAGCGCTGTGGTGGGCTCATCGGCGATCAGCAGCGCCGGGTGGCAGGCAATGGCCGCCGCAATCATCACGCGCTGGCGCTGACCGCCAGAGAGGCGATGCGGATAGTCATCCACGCGGCAATGCGGATCGGGCAGCTTCACCATGTCCAGCAGCTCGATGGCACGTGCACGTGCTGCTTGCGCCGACATCCCTTGATGCAGGCGCAGTGCTTCGGCAACCTGCTGGCCGATGGTCAGCACCGGGTTGAGCGAACTCATCGGCTCCTGGAAGATCATGCCGATGCGATTGCCGCGCAGCGCGGACAAGGCATCGTCATCCAGGCCCAGGATGTCTTGCCCTTCAAACAGGATGCGACCGCGCACCCGTGCGCTGGGCGGCAGCAGCCGCAGGATCGACAAGGCGGTGGTCGACTTGCCGCAGCCGGACTCGCCCACCAATGCCAGGGTCTGCCCGGCGTGCAAAGTCAGGTCCAGGCTGCGAACGGCGTGGTGTCCAGGAAAAGCGACGTCCAGGCCGCGAAGTTCAAGCAAGGCTGTCATCGTGTTCCTGTGTATGTCCGCGTTGGTCCATGGTGTCGGTGGCCGCTGGTGCAATGGGTGATGGGTGTGGGTCAGTGGGCGGCAGGTCGATGGACTGCAGGTCAGTGAGCACTGTGCGGGTCAAGCGCCGCGGCCAGTCCATCGCCCAGCAGATTGAGCGCAAGCACCGCAATCAGGATGGCGATGCCGGGCAGGGTGGCGATGTACCAGTCGGTGCGCAGCACCTCGCGGCCGGCGCCCACCATGTTTCCCCAGCTGGCGACATTGGCGTCGCCCAGCCCCAGGAATGCCAGCGCGGACTCCGTCAGGATGGCGTTGGCGACCAGCAGCGAGGTCGACACCAGCACCGGCGTCATGGCGTTCGGCAGTACGTCGCGCCAGATGATGCGCAGGTCGGACGCGCCCAGGGCCACGCTTGCGTGCACCATTTCGCTGTGGCGCAGACGCAGGCTTTCGGCCCGCACCAACCTGGCCAGGCTGGGCCACGAGGTCAGGCCGATGGCAAGCGAGATGGTCGCGACCGAAGGCTGCACGATGGCCACGATGGCCAGCGCGAACAGGAAGGGCGGTACCGTCTGGAAAAACACCGTGACCCGCGTGATGGCGCGATCCAGCCAGCCGCCGAAGTAGCCGCCGAGCAACCCGCCGCCCACGCCCAGCACGACGGCGATCAACGTGGCGCTGGCCGCGATCGCCAGCGATGCGCGTGCCCCGTGGACGATGCCAGCCAGGATGTCGCGGCCCAGCATGTCGGAGCCCAGGGGCAAAGCGGCGTCGGCAAATGGACGCAGAAAAGGCTCGGCCACCATTGCAAGCGGATCTTCCGGGAACACCCAGCGTGCGCCTACCGCCATCAGCAGGATGGCCAGGGTAAGCACGCTGCCGATCAGGCCGGACGGCGTGCGGACCAGGCGGGCAAGCCAGCCGCGCGTGACATGCGCAGGTAGGCCGGCGTAGCCGGTGGCGGAAGCAGACACGGCAGCAGCCACATCGGACGAAACAGGGGTCGGCAGAGCATTCATCAAGCGGTTCTCATGCGGGGGTCGAGCAAGCGATACAAGGCGTCCACGATCCAGTTCACAAGCACCACCAGGACGGAACTGCACAGCAAGATGCCGAGCAGCACATTGAAGTCGCGCTGGATCAAGGCGTCGAAAGCCAGGCGTCCCAGGCCCGGCCAGGAAAACACCGTCTCCACCACCACCGCGCCGCCGATCAGCGAACCGATCTGCACGCCCAGCATGGTCACGAACGGCAGGGTGGCGTTGCGCAGGATGTGCACACGAAACAGCCGCCCTGGCCGTACGCCACGCGATACGGCGGTGCGCACGAAGTCCTTGCGGCGGATCTCGATCAGCGTGGCGCGCATCAGCCGCGTGTAGATCGCCATGTAGAAAAGCGCCAGCGTGGCAGCAGGCAGGATGAGGTGACGACCGATATCGATCGCCAGTGCCCAGCCCGACAAGCCTGCCGACACGCTGTACATGCCGCCCACCGGCAGCCAGTCCAGCCATACGGAAAAGATCACGACAAAGACCAGACCGATCCAGAACACTGGAATCGCAAAGCAGAACAGCGCCAGGCAGGAGATCAGCAGGTCCGGCCAGCGCCCGGCGCGATAGGCCGCGAGCGTGCCCAGCAGGCCGCCCAGCAAGGCGGCAAGCGCCACGGCCGTGCCCATCAGCAACAAAGTGGCGGGCAGGCGGGCCAGGATCAGATTGGCCACGCTCGTGCCCTGGCGAAACGAATAGCCCAGGTCGAACTGCGCCAGCTTCAAGATGTACTTGTAGAACTGCACCCACAGCGGCTGGTCCAGCCCGAACTGGGCACGCAGTGCGGCAATGTATTCCGGCGAGGCGGAACCCGACTCGCCGGCAATTACCTGCACCGCATCGCCAGGTGCCAGGCGCAGCAGGAAGAAGTTGACCGTGGCAATGCCAAGCGCCACGCCGACCAACTGAAGCGCGCCGCGCAGTGCGGGGACGAAGCGTTTCATGTCAGTCCCGCCCGATGCCGGTCCATGTAGCCACCTGATGACAAGAGAGCGCGCGCCGTCATCAGTGCTTGCTGGGGTCGGTGTACCAGAAGTTCTTGAACGATCCGTAGACCTGGTCGACGCCGCTGACCGTGTCGTTCAGGTCAGATGCCTCGACAGTGAAGAACTGAAGTTCCAACAGCGGCAGCGACGGCAGGTCTGTCTGTACTTTCTGTTGGAATGCCTTGAACAGCTTCACGCGTTCGGCCTGGTCGCCCGAACCCTGAGCCTGTGCCACCAGCTTGTCCACCTCGGCATTGCGATAGCCGGGACCGTTGCTGAAGGGAATGTTCTTGCCGATGCTGTCGGACTGGTATTCGCGCGTCACGCCGACCTGCGGGTCGGCAAAGCCCGCATACCATTGCACGGTGATGTCGTAGTCGCGGTCGCCGTAGATGCGGCGCGTGTAGGACGGCGTGTCCTGGTTGCGCACGTCGGCTTCGATGCCCACGCGCTTGAAGGCTTGCTTCAGGAACTCGGCGCTGCGGCGGAATTCATCGCCGTAGGGCAGGTAGTCGATGGTGATGCGGAAGCGCTCGCCGTTGGCACCGCGTTTGGCGCCGGCTTCGTCCAGCAAGGCCTCGGCTTTCTTCACGTCGAACGCATACTGCGGCACCGTGGCGTCATGGAACTGCTTGAGCGTCGAAACCACCGGGCTGATTGCCGACTTGCCGTAGCCGAACCAGACCACCTTGCGATAGGCCTCGCGGTCGATGGCGTGATACAGCGCCTGGCGCACGCGTGCATCCTTCAAATAGGGTCGTTCGACATTGACCGACAGGAATAGCCACGGCGACAGCCATTCGTAGCCCTTGGTCTGCAGACGAATGTTCGGCAGCTGCGACAGGCGTTGCGCATCGCGTGCCGGCAGCGGGCTCAGTGATGCGTATTGCACCTCGCCTTTCTCCAGCGCCGCGGTACGTGCGCCGCCATCGGGAATCACGCGATACACCACGCGATCCAGGTAGGGCTTGCCCTTGTCCCAGTAGTCGGGATTGCGCTCCAGCACCAGATGGCTGCCACGATTCCATTCTTTGAACTTGAACGGACCAGTGCCGATCGGCTTGTTGTTGTAGGGATTGTTCAGAATGTCCGTGCCTTCATACAGATGGCGCGGCAGCACCTGCGCACCGTTGCTGTTGAGCGAGCTCAGCACGGCCAGCGAGGGCTTGGTGAAATGGATGATCACCGTGTGGTCGTCAGGCGTATCGACCTTGTCTGCGTTGGCAAACAGCGCCTGGTTGCGCGGGTGGTACTTCTTCCAGACGTTTTCCAAGGTCCACTTCACATCGCCCGCGGTAAAAGGCTTGCCATCGTGCCACTTGACGCCCTGACGCAGGTTCAAGGTCAGCGTCTTGCCATCTGCCGACAGGTTCCACTTTTCCGCCAGGCCGGGCTTCAGGTTGAAGTCCTTGTCGTATTCGATCAGCCCGTCGAACACGTTGGTGCTGAAGGTGCCCGTGGGTGAAGACGTGCTCAATGCCGCAGTCAGGATAACGGGCTCGGGTTGGGCGATGACGGTCAGCGTGCCGCCGGGTTTGGGCGTTGCTGCATTGACCGGCAATGCGGCCGACAGGCTGGCTGCGAACAGCGCAGCGAAGGCGCTGCGTGCGAGCCAGAAAGGGTGGCGGGATGCAAAGGCTGACACGTTGGATACTCTCGGTGCGTTGATGCGCGCAGGCGGGTGACGGGCGACTGGCATCGACGGCCGTTGTGACCGCAATCGTCGCGTACCATCGGCGCGAAGCCAGAGAATCTACGTGGTGAACCGGGCATCGTGGAAAGACAATATTTGCCTTAACTTCTAACGAATATCTTTATTCCGCCAGTGGCCGTTGCGGACAAGTTGGGCGTTTCTCACGGATGAACCTGGCCATGAACCCCGTTTCCTATTTCGAAATCCCGGTGCTGGACATGGTCCGCGCTATCGCCTTCTATGGCGCGGTGCTTGGCCAGACCTGCGAGCGCGTGCAGATTCCAGGCAAGGACATGGCGCTGCTGCGGCATGCCGACGGCGCGCCGGGGATCAGCGGGGCGCTGGTGCAGGGTGAGCGCTATGTGCCGGGCAATGCGGGGGCGCGGATCTATATGAACGTGGCCGACATTCCGCTGACGCTGTTCCGCGCGGCGCAGTCCGGCGGTGCCGTGCGCCGCCATGAAACGGCGGTGGGCGACTTTGGCTGCGTCGCGGAAATCGAGGACTGCGAGGGCAATCGCATCGGCCTGTATTCGCCTGCACCGGCTTCCGGTGAGGACTACGCCGAGACGGGCGGCGGATTCCTGGGCGGCGGTGGCGGCAGGCTGCGCGCCAGGTGTTTCTGCTGCTGAGCGGGGTTCGTTTTTCCGTTGGTGCCGTCGATGCCCTTCGTGGGGTTGGTGCCGGCGGTGTCGGCAGTGTGATGTCGGCAGGGTCGATGTCGGTATTCGGGCCGATGTAGGTGACCATCATCAAGGCTGTCATCGAGCCTGTTGCCGCGCGTTCAGCCGCGCCGCCAGATCACCGCCGGCGTGATGTCCGCCAAAGTCTTGCAGCCGGTGAGCGCCATGGCAATTTCCAGTTCGGTACGCAGCATGTGCACCACGTGCACCACGCCCACCGGGCCCGCGGCTGCCAGTCCATAGACGTACGGTCGGCCGATCATCACCGCGTTGGCGCCCAGCGCCAAGGCCTTCAGAATGTCGGTGCCGCGACGAATGCCGCCATCGAGCAAGACGGGCACGCGCTGCGCCACGGCCGCTGCCACCGCCGGCAAGGCGTCGATGGTCGCAGGCTGCCCATCCAGCACCCGCCCGCCATGGTTGGACACCGCAATGCCATCGACGCCGTGGTCGATGGCCCGTTGCGCATCCAGCGGCGAGGTGATGCCTTTGACGATCAGCGGCAAGCGGGTCGATGCGCGCAGCCAGGCCAGGTCGGCCCAGGTAGGCGCGGTGTCCAGCACGCCTTTGCCGAACAGCGCGCTTTCACCAGCGTGCGCATGCGGCATGGATGGCGCAGGAAGATCGCGCAGGTTGGGTGCATCGATGCCCGGCGGCAGCTGGAAGCCCGCACGCTGCTCCCGGTTGCGCACGCCGTTGACCGGCGCGTCCAAGCTCAGCACGATGGCGCAGTAGCCTGCGGCCTCGGCGCGGCGCACCAGTTGCAAGGTGTGCTCGCGCAGCGGCTGCAAATACAGCTGGAACCACAGCGGCGTCTGCGCGGCCTGGGCGATGTCTTCCATGGCGATGCTGGCCTGGGTGCTGACGACCATCGGCGCCTTGATCGCCGAGGCGCCCAGCACGCTGGCCAGCTCACCCTGCGGATGCGCCAGTCGGTGATAGGCGACCGGTGCCAGCACGATCGGATAGTCCAGCTGCGACCCGAACAGCGTCAGGCCAGTGCCGCCGCCTTTCAGGTCTGCCAGCACCCGGTTCTGCAGGCGCAGGCGATCGAAAGCGTCACGGTTTTCACGCAAGGTGATTTCGTCGGCCGCCCCACCGCTCAGGTAGGCCCAGGCGCTGTCGCTCATGCGCTCACGGGCGTAGCTTTCGTAATCGGTGACGGCGGCGATCTGCGGCGGAATCTGGGTCAGGGGCGCCAGCGGTTTGCTCGGCAGGCTCACGTGATCGACCAGCGGCGCACAAGGTTGTGATAGACGCCTGTCAGCCGCGTGATCTCGGGGTGGCCGGGGATGTCGACCGCAAGCTGTTGAATGGAATTGTCCAGGTCGTACAGCAGCGCGCGCTGCGCGTCTTCGCGCACCAGGCTTTGTGTCCAGAAGAAGGCCGCGATCCGCGCGCCACGCGTGACCGGCGTGACCCGGTGCACGCTGGAGCCCGGGTACATCACCATGTCGCCGGCTGCGAGCTTGATGGTCTGCGTGCCGTAGGTGTCTTCGACGATCAATTCGCCGCCGTCGTACTCGCCCGGATCGGTCAGGAAAACGGTGGTGGAAATGTCGGTGCGCACCCGGTGGTCGGTGCCGCGCAGCATGCGGATCGCGTTGTCCACATGGTTGCCGTAGGTGCCGCCGCCTTCGTAGCGGTTGAACATCGGCGGCATGACCTTCAGCGGCAGGGCGGCCGACATGAAGAGTGGTGTGCGGCCCAGCACGTCGAGGATCAAGTTGCCGACCTCGACGCCGATCGGGTCATTGAGCGCGAGTTGCAGGTTCTGCTTCACGCCCGCAGCCCCGTGGCCGGCGGTTGCGCGACCGTCTACCCAACTGGCGCGCGCGAGGGCCTCGCGGCATCGTTGAACCTGTTCGCTGGTCAGCAGACCGGGAATTTTCAGCAGCACGGTAATCGCCCTTTTGCATGGATGCGGCGCGTCTATCGTAGCGCGCCGCGATACCCCATGCCATGGCCTGATTTCCGTGCGGTGACAGCGCTGGCTGGGCAGTCGGCCTACCAGGCAGCCTGGTAAATCGACAGCGCATCTGCTTCGGTGACATCGCGCGGATTGTTGCCCAGCAGACGCGTCTGTTTCATCGCGTCCTGCGCCAGGCGTGGCAAATCGGTCTGCGCCACGCCCACTTCGCGCAGCGTGCGCTCGATGCCGGTGTCCAGGGCCAGCTGTTCCACATAGCCGATCAAGGCCTGGGTGCGTGCCTCGTTGCTGCCGCTCGCGCCGGGTACCAGCACCTGGGCCAACTCGCCGTACAGCCCGGCGGCCGCAGGGGCGTTGAAGCGCAGCACGTGCGATAACACCAAGGAATTCGACAGCCCGTGCGGCACGTGGAAGATCCCGCCGATCGGATAGGCCAGCGCATGCACGGCAGCGACCGGCGCATTGGCGAAGGCCTGACCAGCCAGCATCGCGCCCAGCAGCATGGCTTCGCGCGCAGGGCGGTTGGCGCCGTCGCGGCACGCCGTCAGGATGTTGGCCGACAGCAGCGACAAGGCCTTCACGGCCAGCATGTCGGACAAGGGATTTTTCTTGTGCCTGCTGGTGTAGGCCTCGATGGCATGCACCATCGCATCGATGCCGGTGGCGGCCGTGATCTTGGGCGGCAGGCCCACCGTCAGGTCGGCGTCCAGAATCGCCAGATCGGCATACAGCTGCGGCGCCACGACACCTGCCTTGGTGGTTTCGCCGGTGGTGACGATGGAAATCGGCGTGACTTCCGACCCGGTGCCAGCAGTGGTGGGAATCTGCACCAGCGGCAGGCGCTGGTCGCGCACGTTGCCGATGCCGTACATCTCGGACAGCGGCTGGTCGGACCCGATCAGCACGGCCAGCAGCTTGGCGACATCCATCGAGGATCCGCCACCCAGGCCGACCACGATTTCGGTGTCGGCGGCGCGCGCCTGTTCGACGGCAGCCAGCACCACATGGTCCGGCGGGTCGGCCACCACGTCATCGATCACCTGCACCGTCCAGCCATTGGCGCGCAGGCTGGCCAGCGCGGGATCGAGCAGGCCACTGCGATGCAGGAAGCGGTCGGTGACCAGGCACAGGCGCTGCAGCGGGAAGCGCTCGCGCAGTACCGTGCCCAGACGTGCGGTGACGCCCGCTTCAACCAGTACCGACGGTACGGTGCGGAATTCGAGTGTGCTCATGGGAGTCCCTGTGGCGCGGCCCGGCGCAAAGAGTGGCGGGCCTGCATATGGGGGAACACTGTACCCGGCGTCATGCCTGTGCGGCAGTCGGGGAAATCGCTGAGGCGCGATCCGGACCTCGGGCCGTAGGCCGGGTCGGATCGCAGCGACCCGCAACGCGATACCGGCGCTGTGGCCGGTCGGCGATGCGGGCGAGGGAACTTAGAAGCGCTTGTTGAACACGATCTGGTTCACGTTCAGACCCGGGTTCGGACGCTTGATGCTGGCATTCGAGAAATGCGAGAAGCGATAGCCGATCATCATGTCGTTGGTGATGCGGTAACCCACGCCAAGATGGTCGCCGAACTGGAAGTTGGTCGAAATATCCTTGGCGCCGACGTGGGTGCTGTCGAATACCGTGGCGCCGATACCCGCTTCGAGGTACAGACGCTCCGTGGGCCAGTAGCGGAACAGCGGAATGGCGCTCAGCTGGTAGAAGTTATTGCGGGTGCCGCGCGAGGTGTGCCAGTACGATGCGCCGAATTCGCCCGACAGCGTGATGCGCGTGCCGTTCGAAAAACGGGTCTGCCAGACCGGCGCCGTTTCGTAATTGAGTGTCAGCCGGTTGTAATCGTCGTAGGTGCCGAGTTGCAGGCTCCAGGCGCTGCTGTCGATGGCCGACGTAGGCGTGGTTTGTGCGAAGGCAGGCAAAGCGACAGCAGACATGACGGCAAGCACGACGGCCGGCAGCATTTTTTTCACGTTAAACCTCGATATGATGGGCAGAATCTACAACGACCTGTGGTCAGCTGTTTCTTGCGTTGGAGCTAGCGTAAGACTAAAGCAGCATTTATGCCACCAGCGACATATGTCCTCAGCGCTATTCCAACAAGGATTTTCTCAGTGAGTGACCCGCAAAGTGCCCCCACGTCTGGCCGCGGGCCGCGCCTGATTCCCTTCATTATTGGCTGTGCGCTGTTCATGCAGATGCTGGACGCGACCATCATCGCGACCGCATTGCCCGCGATGGCGGCGAGCCTGGGTGTGGCGCCGGTACGACTTAACGTTGCCATCACAGCTTATCTACTGGCGGTCGCAGTTTTCGTCCCGCTCAGTGGCTGGGTTGCCGACCGCGTGGGCGCGCGCCGCGTCTTCGTGATGGCCATCGGGCTGTTCTCGTTCAGCTCCTTGTTATGTGGGATCTCGCAGGAGCTCTGGCAGCTTGTCGCCGCCCGCGTTCTTCAGGGATTTGCGGGCGCCTTGATGGTGCCGGTGGGGCGCATCGTGTTGTTGCGCTCGGTCCCCAAGGCGCAGTTGATGAGCGCGATGTCTTTCTTGACGGTACCTGCGTTGATCGGGCCCGTGCTTGGCCCGCCCATCGGCGGTTTCCTGGTGACCTACGCATCCTGGCATTGGGTCTTCCTGATCAATCTTCCGATCGGTATCGCGGGCATCATCCTGGTCCTGCGCTATCTGCCCGAGGTGTCGCGGCCGGCGCCGCGACCGCTCGATGTGCTGGGCCTGCTGTTGTCGGGCATCAGCCTGGCCAGCCTGGTATTGAGCTTCGATGTGATCGGTCACGATCTGATGCCCTGGTATGGCGCGTTCGGCCTGATCGCGCTGGGCTTGCTGTCGGGTGGCCTGTACCTGCTGCATGCACGCCGCACAGCCTTCCCGATCCTTGACCTGAGCCTGTTCCGCATCCATACGTTCTCTGCATCGACGCTCGGCGGCAATCTGTCGCGGCTGGCCATCGGCGCCACGCCCTTCCTGCTGACCATGCAATTGCAGGTGGTGTTCGGCATGACGCCGCTGGAAGCCGGCCTGCTGAGCTTTACGGGGGCAGCGGGCGCCTTGCTGATGAAGTTCACGGCCGCGCCCATCATCCGCATGTTCGGCTTTCGCCGCACCCTGATGGTCAACGCCGTGCTCAGCGGACTGGGCGTGTTGGCCATTGCCTTCTTCGGGGCGTCGAGCGCGCACTGGATCATCATGGTGGTGCTGCTGATCGCCGGCTTCCTGCGGTCCTTGCAGTTGACCGGCGTGAACACACTGACCTACGCCGACGTCACGCCCGAGCGCATGAGCCAGGCGTCCGGCCTTGCATCTGTCGCACAGCAATTGGCCATCAGCCTGGGCGTGGGCATCGCCGCCTTGTCGCTCAACCTGAGCATGGCCTGGCGCGGTTCCGACACGCTGATTCGTCAGGACCTGGTGCTGGGCTATGTGGTGATCGCCTTGCTGACCATGTCGTCGGCGCTTGCCTTCCGCAGCTTGCCTGCGCAAGCCGGGTCCGAGCTGAATCAGCGCTGAACACTTGACGAGGTTTGTCATGCGGATCGTGTCCGTCCATCCGGGCGGACCGCCGCGCCGGGCAAAGCGCATCGGCTTCTGACAAACTATCGGCTTCACTGCATTTTTGTTGCGCCAGTTTTCGCGCTGCCCCCGCCGGCGCGCTTTCGGATCTCCCTCATGTCCCCCAGCCCGATTCCCAACAGTCCCTTCATCTCGGTAGCTACGCCGACCACCCTCGACATCCATACGACCACGCCTGCGGGTCTGGTGGCGCTGCAATCGCAGCTGCCTGCCGCCCAGGCTGCCTGGCTGTCGAGCAGCGGTTTTGCCGCACGTCCCAGCGGCCACATGTTGCTGCCCGCGGTGGATGGTGGCCTCGGCGCGGTGGTGGCAATCGTCGACCCCGCCGACCCGGTGTGGACCTTGGCCACGCTTGCCGAGAGCCTGCCTGCCGGCCAGTACCGTCTGGCTGCCGGCGGCGAGATTGCCGATGTGCGCAGCGCTGCCCTGGGCTGGGCATTGGCCCACTATCGCTTCGACCAGTTCAAGGCAGCGCCGCGTCCTGCGACGCAGCTGCTGGTCGACACCGATGTGCAGGCCGAGGTCGAATCGCTCGCGGCTGCGATTTCCCAGGTGCGCGACCTGGTGAACATGCCGCCCAATGAAATGGGCCCGGCCGAACTCGCCGACACCGTGCGCGCGCTGGGCAACCAGCACGGCGCCGACATCCGCGAATGGGTGGGCGAAGAACTGCTGACGGCAGGCTTCAACATGATCCACACCGTGGGTCGTGCCGCCTCGCGCGCACCGCGCCTGATCGAGTTGCGCTGGGGTGACGAGGACGCCCCGCGCCTGACCCTGATCGGCAAGGGCGTGTGCTTCGACAACGGCGGCGTGGACATCAAGGGCCCCGAAGGCATGCGCTGGATGAAGAAAGACATGGGCGGCGCTGCACACGCGATTGCGCTGGCTCGCCTGATCATGCAGGCCAAGCTGCCGGTGCGTCTGTGCCTGCTGGTGCCGGCGGTGGAAAACGCGATTTCCGGTGACGCAATGCGCCCGGGCGACATCGTGCGCACCTCTGCCGGGCTGACGGTGGAAATCCACAATACCGATGCCGAAGGCCGCCTGATTCTGGGCGACGCACTGACGCATGCCGCCGTTGATAAACCCGAGCTGGTGATCGACATGGCTACGTTGACTGGTGCTGCGCGCGTGGCACTGGGACCGGAGTTGCCGGCGCTGTTCTCGAATGACGAAGCCACTGCAGCGGGCCTGCTGCAACACGCAGACGAGACCGCTGACCCGCTGTGGCGCATGCCCCTGTGGCGTCCGTATCGCCGCATGCTGGACTCCAGCTTTGCCGACATGACGAATGCGGCTACCGGTGGGCATGCAGGTGCAATCACTGCGGCGCTGTACCTGGAACGCTTCGCGCCGGCCGGTGCTGCCTGGGTGCACATCGACGTGTTCGCATGGAACGATGCTGCGCGTCCGGGACGTCCGCGCGGTGGCGAAGCGCAGGGCTTGCGTGCGCTCTTCTCGTACCTGCAGGCGCGCTACGGCATGGGGACGGCGGGCGCCTGAGGCGTTTGCAGTTTGTCCACAGGCCGAGC
>Ga0265798_10004113_pt1 | contig 20301 bp, 17 predicted proteins | sample P3T30metagenome_FD_192430 | JGI IMG/M metagenome (GOLD analysis project Ga0265798, IMG submission 192430) | Plant litter microbial communities from East Loma Ridge, Irvine, California - P3 T30 | ecosystem: Environmental > Terrestrial > Plant litter > Unclassified | place: USA: California... | reverse complement strand
GGCTTCGGCGCCAGGGCCAGAAAAGTGGTGCTGCACCCTGGAATAGTGTTAGTCAGTCTGATGTTACCCAAAACTGGCGTGCAAGTTGCAATGCATTTGACCTTACATGTGTCCAACGTCGAATAAGCTCGCCTTCTCTCGCGTCCAGTTATGCGAGTCGATGATGCTCAAGTCACTATATTGGACGGGCATGGAGTAGCCGCCAAACGGTACAAACTTGGCGCCATATTTTTTGTGAAGTTCGTAGAGCCCTGTCTTGCCTAGCTGCTCAGCTCCAGCTTCCGACGAAGCAGACCGTATCTGCTGGTGAGATGGTCGTGTGAGCTTGCGGGGCCGTGGGGTGGAAGTGGTATATGATCTTGGTGGATAGTGCACCGTCTGTGAACATTCGGCCCTCCAAATTCGCGGCCCAAGACCATTGACGGCTGGGCGCAACGCAGCAACTGCTCGTTTCGAGGCCATTGTGTGCGTGGAGAAGGGAGGAAGTTCTGGAAGAAATTCTGCTGTTGGCTGCTCGGCGGGTACTCACGGCGATTCTATATAAGACTGGCATGACGGCAGCTGCGGGCTTACCTTGGACTAGCTGTGGGGCCCAAGCTCTCGTCGAGCTGCGCGGGATTCCATCCACCAAAACGGCCATCGTTCCCATAACCGCCTATATCGCGCCCCGATCGCCCCGAAACAACTGCAGCAACCATGTCAAAGGGCAGCAAATACCTACTGGTGTCGCTGCCGACATCCATCTCGCCCTCGAACCATGCCGAGGATGCGCTCACAGCTCTGCGGTCCACGGTAACCAATGACGTGGGGACCACTTCGCCGTTCGCGATACCCAACTTTAAGATTGGGACTCTGGATGCGTTGGTGCAGCAGGCCGACGACCTTTCCAAGCTTAGCAGTGCGTGTGAGGGTGTGGTTGGGAAGGTTGGGGAGAGCCTACGGCAGATACTAGACGGCGACGAGGGCAAGATACAGCAACAGAAGACGATAAACGATAGTAGGTCGGGGATGCACCAGGCAATCAGTAGCTAGAGCTCACATTACGTAGAGCCTGTCGACCAGTACCTGCGCAACTTCCAGTGGAACAAGGTCAAATACCGGGCGGACAAGCCTATCGCAGACCTCATAGACGCATTACAGAAGGTGGGCAGGAACCGCGCAACCACAACTAGCGCACTGCACGAATCTAGCTAACCATGTGGGCGCAGGAGATTCAAGGCATCGACAACGATGTCAAGTCCAAGTTTAGCCAGTACAACCAGACCAAAGGTGCCCTTGCAGCCGCAGAGCGGAAGCGAACAGGAAACCTATCGACCAAATCGCTCGTCAATGTCGTAAATCCAAAGGCCCTGATTCGCGACTCGGAATACCTCGACACCCACCTCATCGCCGTCCCCAACACTGTCGTAAAGGACTTTTACCAACAATATGAGGAGCTGTGTCCCATGGTTGTTCCACGGTCTGCCAACAAGCTCGCCGAAGACGACGAATTCAGCCTCTTCGCCGTCACAACATTCAAAAAGCATTCGTCCGAGTTTGTACACAAGTGCAGGGAGAAGCGGTGGACACCGAGAGACTACCAGTACAAGGAGGGCGGCAAGGAGGAGGAGGCCAAGGAAGCGGACCAGTTGGCAAAGGATGAGAGAAAGCTCTGGGGCGAGGCGCTGCGGCTAGGACGGACGGGGTACAGCGAGAGTGCCATGATCTGGATTCATGCGCTAGCACTAAGAGTATTTGTGGAGACGGTGTTGCGGTACGGTCTGCCACTTGACTTTGTATGCGGTATAGTTCAGGTGCGTAGACGGAGCGTTCTTGAGGGCCATGTTCAAATGACTAACGAGTACAGACCAATGCGAAACAAGCAAAGACGGCAAAGTCGAATCTCGACTCGGCTTACTCATACCTCGGCGGCAACGCCTTTGGCCGGGACAGTAAAGGTCGCATCAAGAAGGACGACGCGACCATGTCGAACGATATGCAACAGGCTGGACACTTGGGTGATCAAGAGTACACCGCATACGTCTATTACGAGTTTGAGATTCTATAGCATGCCTTGGTGGAGTGTTGAGATGTAGGCTGGCATTCGCATCAAGGTCCACTTATGGGACTCGTAGATAATTGCCCATGGAGGCAAGTGAAATAGAGATACAACTCAGCCGTGCAACAAAGTTGACCCATGCATGTGATGCGGGATGGCTGGCCTAAGTTAGGGTAGCGTGGCCCGAGCTCCCCATACTAAAGGCGGTGGCAGAACTTTAGCGCAGCCAGTCCTCTCTTCGGAAGCGCAAGCGCAAGTTTTGGAAAAAAGTTGGGGCAACCATCTCGACGTTTGATTGCGAAGCGCAGAATACACGACTGCTACGATGCCGTCAACACACAATGTGGACAAGCCATGGGACACGGATGATATTGACAAGTGGAAGGTAAGCTTGCGACGTGCGTGTGCTCTATGCGACAGCCAGGTAACTAATCATGGCACAGATCGAGCCCTTCAAGCCCGAAGACAACACGGCCGGCGCCTTCACCGACGAGTCCCGCTTCAGCACCCTATTTCCAAAGTACCGCGAACAGTACCTAAAGGGCTCTTGGAAATTCATTACCCAGGCGCTGCAGAAGCAAGGCATTGGCTGCGAGCTTAACCTCGTCGAGGGCTCAATGACAGTATGGACGACACAAAAAACTTGGGACCCCGCTGCTATTCTGAATGCGCGCGACTTGATAAAGTTGCTTGCGAGAAGTGTGCCTGCCCCGCAAGCGGTCAAGATCCTCGATGACGAGGTAGCCATGGACATTATCAAGATACGGAATTTGGTTGGCAATAAAGAGCGCTTCGTGAAGAGGCGGCAGCGCATCCTCGGCCCCAACGGATCGACGCTCAAGGCATTAGAACTGTTAACCGAGTGCTACCTTCTTGTCCAAGGAAACACGGTCGCGGCCATGGGCCCATACAAAGGCCTCAAGCAAGTGCGACGCATTGTCGAAGATACCATGCACAACATCCATCCCATTTACGCTATCAAAGAACTCATGATCAAGAAGGAGCTTGCCAAGGACCCGGAGCTCGTCAACGAGAGCTGGGATCGTTTCCTACCCAACTTCAAGAAGCGCTCGCTCAGCAAGCGACGCGTACCACACAAGGTCAACGACAAGTCCAAGAAGACGTACACGCCGTTCCCCCCACCGCAAGAAAAGAGCAAGGTGGACCTGCAGATCGAGAGCGGCGAGTATTTCTTGGGGAAGCATGCAAAGGAGAGGAAGGTGCAGGAGGAGAGGGAGGACAAGATGAAGGACAAGATGGATGCGAAGAGGAGGGAGAGAATGCAGGAGTATGTGGCGCCCGAAGAGGATGGTGGCGAGAAGAAGAAGAAGAAGCGGAAGAGGGAGGAGGGCGAGGTCAAGGAAAAGAAGAAAAAGAAGCGCAACCAGGACGTAGACGGTGATTCTTAAACTATCTGGAAAATTGTGAGCATGGTAGGAGAGCGCGTTTATCTGTACGGTACTATACGGCATTTCTTGGTGTTTAGGTTACTTTGAAAAGTTCAAATACCCAGTCTTGATTAACATGAGACTAAGTTTGCAGACCAAACAACAGCGGGCTCATGTGAAGATGCTCGCTGCATATTCAAAGTCAGCAAACTATCCTGACAGCTCTTGGCCTGATGCCTGAAGAGTCGCCACAGCCGCAACCTTGAAACTCGGGGTAAGCAATGGTTCCCAACTTTACGACAACGGTCCAAACGTCTAGTGTCTCACCTCAGGCCCACCACCACCTCCAGCTCCAACATCCCAGCCTTCCACGCTGCCTTTACATATCCATGCGAAAATTTCCTACGTCTACCACATTCCTTTTTTCCAGTTTCCAAACCCGTCATGGTATATCTTAGTATTCGCAATGGGTCATTTTTCCTAGCACAGTCTGCTTTGGCGCGATGTGCACAGGCCCTTTCGGGTGTACACACGAGTCCACTCTACGCGCTCGAGTTACAAACCTCGATTGATGGATTAACAGAGTACGCTTCTTGGATGCCAATGCAGCCCCCCAATGGGCGAAAGCATCAGAAAGAGAAAGAGGCAGGAAACTCACCATGGACACACGCTCCGATTTGCACACCTACTCTCCAAACCATAAACTCCACACTCTGCATCTATACCTCCAGCACTTTCAGCAACGGCCGCGGAATATCAATCTTCACTACCCCAACCCTCGCCAAAACATTCGCCCTCCTCCCGGCGTTTACATCCCCCCAACCCCCCCACATCAACGTACCTACAGACGCCTACACTGCAACCACCATTCCCGGCAAAGGCCTCGGTATGCTCGCTACCCGAGACCTGGTATTCGGCGACATGGTAACAGCGTACACGCCTGTTTTCCTCGCCTACCTAGAAGTCGAACTATCGACACTAGAGCGCGAGAAGTGGTGGCGGCGCGCTGTGGAGCAGCTGCCAGAGGAGAGTAAAGACACGTTTCTTGACTTGGCAACCATCTATGGGGATGAGAGGGTTAGAGTGCAAGACATTGTCAAATCAAACACTTTTAGGGTGGAGGTGGGCGGTGGGGTGGGCCACTTGGCGATATGGCCCGAGACTAGTAGGGCAAATCACGCGTGTGCGCCAAAGTAAGCAATGTCACGATTTCCTTTACTTTGTTTGTTTGGTTGGTTGGATGGATGGAGAGAGAGAAGAGGGTTTAATGGAAGATTTATACTAACGCAAGGTTGTGAAATAAGTGCACAATATGTCATTGACCCCGACAACCTCACCCACATTGTCCGCGTCACACGACCCATAGCGAAAGGCGAGGAAATAACAATCGCTTGTAAGCTCCCTCCCCCCGCCTCTCTCTCCGCGTATCCCAAGACTGCTAACATGCAGACAAGACACTACACCCCTTGAACCCACAACTCTCCGCCAACAACACCTCCAGCAAGGCTTCCACTTCACCTGCACCTGCTCACGCTGCAGTTCTCCCTCCGCCGATGAAACACTAACACGCATCCAAGCCATTCAATCTCAGCTAAACGACTGGTCGCCCACTTCCAGCGCCACTTCGCCTTCCAGATCGCTCGCGCTAGTAGATGAATTGCTGACGCTGTATCGATCCGAGGGGCTAGAAGGATTCATGGATCTGGCATATGGATATGCGGCCTTGGCGTATAGTGCAGTGGGAGACAAGGAGATGGCAGTGCGATATGCGGAACTCGCCAAAGAGGCGATTCTGATGAAAGATGGGGCGTGGGTGGTGAATTTTGGGGTCTGGGAGGAGTTGGTGGCGGATGTGGAGGGACATTGGAGCTGGATGCGGAGGATGGCTCAATGAGTTAGTCTCGTTTGTTTGCACATGTCAGATACTAGACGTTTGGAGTTGTGAAGAAATAGTGTTGCGTAATGTGAACCGCTATCATACCCTGTATATGTATCCTTGCCGAGAGGCTTGTACACCTTGTCTTGCTGCTCTGTCGCCTAAGAATCCGCACCCTCTCCCATGGCAAACCAAACCTCTACCTCATCACCCCTGAGATTGTTCTCCTCTTCCTCCTCGTCTTCTACTTTATCGGTACCGTCCTTCTGCTTTTCCATATCGTCTTCCTCGTCATTATCCCCAACCTGCATAGCCGCCAGCCTCCTCGCCACCTCACTGGCTTCCACAAGACTAACAAGTTTCCTCTTTGTTCCCTCAGCCTTAGCCGCAAACTCCCTACACACATTCCACACTTTCTCCACGTCTGGAGTATCGTCCCTGGGCCCCTCCAAAAATTCTTCTGGTCTCTTAAGAAGTACGCCACTCGTTTCTATCCGTCTGCGGCAGCGAAATTGCCTGCGACGGTCGCTGTAGTAATGAGACCCATTCTGTGGGTAGAGCGACGGCGGGTTGCTGAATACCTCTTTGGATAAGTAGGCGTCTTCCGCTAGTTCATACGGTGTACGACCAGTTGCATTTTCGCGGAAGAGAAGGTTAGGACGACAAGCGAGCATGGTGTGTAGAACGATATGGACACCGTAGCGAACGGCAGCATGCACTGGTGTATCACCTTCGCCGCTAATGATGTCGAGATCTTCGCCCTTACCAAAGTCGAGGATAATTTGCAGGACCTGTTCGTGGCCTTCGGAGACGTTACCACTGTACCGTGGCCGGAGACTATGCGTCCAGCGGGCGAGGGGTGTAGCTGCACCAGGGGTTTCGGTCGTGCGTTCCGTCAAAAGTCTAGCGATGAGGCCAGGGTCAATTAGACCGAACAGTTTGCGGATACGGTTGAGTTTCTCGTCGTCTTGGACGTGGGCGTTTTCGAGGATGGAGTGCACAATGTTGGCTCCAACGTTGTTGCGGCATGTCTGCTGAGCGCCAGCTTCCAATAGAATCGGAACCATGTCAACGCGGTGCAGACGGAAAGCAAGTTGTAAAGGTGTCGAACCATTTGCAGATCGGTGTTCGAGTGCCTCGGGGTGCAACTTGCATAGGTAACGAAGCAACTCCAGAGACTCGTCTGTTGTCTTACCTAGCACGACACAGTGCAACAATAGGTGAGAGCGCAGATTGAGCCACTTGGAAATGGCAACTTCCAGCCCACCTTTGGTCTTCGCAAGATTCTGGATTCGAATGTCGTCTCGATGGCTATCCGTAAACTGCAAGTAGCAACGCAATACAGCATCGCTGGAAAACCATTCGACGCTGTCCAGACTCCCAAACCGTGCGGCATGAAGTAGAGGTGGGTGCTGTGCTCTAACCGACTGAGTCTGCATTTCTCTACCAGAATTTGCCCAATCCGCTCGCTTTTGGCCATGCACAGAGAGACCTTGATAGTGCTTTGGCCTCTCTTCTATCCCAACTCCACTTTTCTTGGCCAGCTCGTCCAATGGTATGCCATAACCAGTTCGAATGATAATTTCTTTCAACAGCTCTGTACGACCAAGGCGAATTGCGTACAAGAAGTCCTCCTCTTCGAAGCGGAAGGATCTGGATGCTGTATCCTCAACAGTTCCAACCTTGCGACGGCAAGAGTCCTCCCCCATGGCAATCAAGAAGTGGAGAAGCTCGGAATCGTTAAGGAAGATGGCGAACTGGAAAAGATTCACAGGTTTGATGATTTCTCTAAAGTGCTCTTGAGCGGTTTGTGAGCGAATACGATAAGTATGATCGCTTGCCACATGACGCGATACCTGTATGGGAGAGCGACTACTACAATGGTGAGATGTAGAATACATCCATAATCCTTGGATTTGTCGCTGATAGTCAAAAAGTGCATGGTTTTGTTGTGGTGGCGATTGCAAGGTGTCCCCACCCTCTAGGAAGTGATGCACTGGGCAAGGCCATAGCATAAGCGTAAGCGGTGTGACATTGCTCTTGACTTGGCTCTGAACTTCTCCGATGTTTTCCACGGTAAATCGATCATCCAAAATCTCCGAGTAAATTTGGATACCGGCATCATCCCCATCTGAATCGGCATCGACATCAGCATCGTCGGATGTATGCATACTGTGCCTGACCGTCCCAACCTGTTCTTCGGGAGCAAATTGAGCATGAGCTATCTCAAGAACAGCCCGCGCAACGTCAAAGTGCTTACGGAGAACCGCAATGGAAAAAGGGGAAAAGCCGGACATGTCCTGCACAGCGATTTTCAAGGGAGTTTGATTATTTCCCCATACTGCCAGCGTGAACTCCTTTATGGTTGACAATTCAGCGTCCCAGCATGCCTGGAAGAGCTTCATGTAGGCAGCACGCCGCTCATCATTCAGATCTGGGAGCTTGAACGAGAGAACAGGACTCCATGGCTGGGGCGGTACCGGTTCGTAATCACCATAGGAATAATCGGGGCGGGGCTGAAGTGTGACATTGGGATGGAGCTCCTTGAAAGTCTTCGCACCCCTCTCGAGGAGCTTGGATTCAAGTGCCTCAAACTCAGAGAGTAGTGAACGGACTGCAGCCTTCTTTTCCTCTGCACCCTTGGGCTCCTTGCTCGACTTTACCCATTGGTTGTACGTTTCCAACTCTTGATCATACTGCTTTTTGGCGTCTGGAATCTGAATCTTCACTTGCCAATAAGCGTACGATTCTTGATCGTAATCTTGGGCATATTCGGAGTCGTTTTTGAGAGCAATCGGCGGGAGGCATTTACCGAAGTTGTTGCCGAACATGAAGCTGCCGTTCCAGTTGGGGACCTTTCCTGTCTGCAAAAAATCATGTATACCCCCAATCCTCTGGCGTACAGCATCTAAGAGAGTGTGGGTAATGCTAACGTCTGAATAATAGTTCACATGGATCGCTATCCAAGCAGAGGGCGCGAGACTGTTGATATCGGCACCAGCATCTAGAAGCTTCATGGCAACTGCCGGCATTTCAGCACTGACGGCTGAGAATATTGGTTGCGTGAAGCTTTGTCGGAAATTCTTTTCGTTTTCTTCCGAAGAGCCTCGAGCATCCCATTTGCTCTTCATTGAGGTCATATAAGTACCGAAATCGATTTCGGGCTTCGCGCCAAGTTCTAAGAGTGCATCTACCGCAGCTTCATCCCCATTGTGGATGGCTGTCTGCAGAACGTCCTTCGCACCATGGTGAAATTGTCTTTCAGACATGGAAATATGACCAAGAGCTCGTTGTGCAGCAGGCCGGTTTGCTGAAACCATGGTGGCTAGTACATCAGAACCATGTGCAATGAAGTACTGGAGAGCCGTAACATGTTCGACGTCAGCTTGGGCGGGTGATGCACCAAGGCCGATGAGCAGCTCTGTCATTTCCTTTGCCTTCTCCCGCGAGAGCTGTAATGAAAGAACGATGGGAAGAATGGCTGCTCGTGCCGACTTATTGAAGTCATTGAAAAGCTTGATTGGAAGAAGTACGTCGGCGCCAAACTCTTGTACAAGTATCCTGACAACATCGGTGTGACCATTGGCAATTGCAAGGTGTAACGGAGATACTGGCGCATCCCAAGCCAGGACATTGACATCGTAGACATCAAGTTCGTCTTCGTTTTTGTCGTCTAGCATTGCGTCTTGGGCATCGGCTGAATTTCTACGATCAATCTTGATGAAGGAATTGTCGGTTGTCGCGTCATTGTTTTCGGAATCCTCATCATCAAGCATGTCGACATCGGTGTCTTCTTCAGTCTCATAGTGTCTGTCATTCTCGTCCTCCTCGGGGTCTTGTATGCTGTCCTTGGATTCCCTATCCGTCTCTGTACTGTCATTAGCCGACGTTGTGATGCCAGCCATATTATCATCGTTGTTGTCTGCTGGTCTGCGTGTACCCTTCTTTAGTGCTACTCTTTCAGCTTCCAGCTCTTCGTTGGCTTCGCTCTTGACGAGAAGCGCCTTGACCATGGCGGTTTCGCCCCGCATGGCGGCAAGATGGAGGGCCGTCTTTCCGTCTACAAGGCGTGCAACGATGCGAGCACCTCTGTCAATCAGACACTGTACAATCTCAGTTGTGGAAGCCATGACGGCCAAATGTAGTGGTGTACGTCCAGTATAGTCTCGTTGACTAGGGTCAGCGCCATCTTGATGGAGCCAGTCCTGGACGTGCTCCAGATCACCTTCAACGATGGCTTGGCATAATCGTGCTGTGTTCCCGATATAGGCCATCTCAGTCCAATCATCATCAGTAAGAGGATTGAATGACCCGATAGCTTGCCGGCCTGGGTTGTCTTTGATGAACGACAGGTTGCCAGATACGTAAATTTTGTTCTCTTCTTCTGCAATCTCGTATTCCTCGGGCGTGGTGGGTTCAGGACAGTAGCCGCAGCAGTCCCCAATCACATCAGGAGCATTTCCGAAAAACGCTGGATGTCGATGAAGCACTGTCTCTCTCTTCTTTGAACGGTTCCACTCGGCATTGAGAAGTAAGTCCTTGGCGTACAACAGACGTTCAATTTTCCGAGCGTGATACTTGGGACCATATGGGATAGTGAAGGTATGGTAGTCGCTGACCTCGTCTGTCTCGACCCATTCTGCAACCTCATTGTCATGTTCTTCCTTTATGTTACCTGTGAAGCCACGTCCACGCCACCGACTGATGGCTGGTCTTCCGCGCTCCGCACGTCGTTGATCTACGTACGCATCCCTGTCTGTGGTCTTAGGTAGCTTTTCCAGCACAAGCAATCTAGCCAGGCCAAGAGTACGACCAAAAGATCGCTCAAATATTGTAGGGTCGATACGTGAGCGATCAAGCAGTGGCCAATAAATTTCGAAACCTCGGCGCGAGTACTTTGCCAGACGATTCTCGTATGACGGAGATCGGCGGGTCAGGTCAATAGTGTTGATCTGCGTCATGTATGCAGCCAATGCACGGGGACTGGCATAAACCTGGGAGCCATTGTAGGCAGCGCAGGAGCAGTCGACGTCGAAGCCGGTGAGAATTTCGGAGATGGACCGGTATATGCGCAGTACGATCTGCACATGGCGTGTCGGGTACTGGGAAGCAATGGTGATGGCGTTCTTGGTGCGAACAGTGGTTGTCTCGGTCAAGATCGAATCCCTAATACGCTGTTCGATCTGCTTGATCTTCTCAACGGCCTGTTCTTCTGTGAGGTCGTAAAGAAAGAGATCGACATCTGAAGCAGGTGCGAACTGCTGATGGTAGTACTCGCGAAGAGCACGCTTGGATCCGCTGTGCTCTTCCGGGACAGGCAACAGTGAGGTTACAACTGCGCTGCCGGCAACGACCACATTCGACCAATCCATGTCAACTAGAGAAGATTCCGAGAATAGCTGGAAGTTTGTCTGGAACTCCTTTAGTGACTCGACAACGGCTGGTGTCCCATTGATCTTGCGGTCCCATTTCTTGAGCGGCATGAGATAGCATTGGCGCTCGGCTTCTGACTCAGCGGTGAGGTTGCGGGCGCGGATTCTGAGATGCTGCTCGCGACCTGCAAAGACTGGGACAACATGGGGCTCTGCAACTGCCGGGTGGTCTGGCTGTTGCGCAAAGACCTCGCGCAGTTTCGAGTCGTATTCTTTGTAAGGAGCAATCAGCTGGTGCAATGGCATGTCTGGGTGACTGGTGACATGTGAGATCCAGTCCACATGATTAGCTGGGAGTGGCGGGAGAAGGATTTGAGGTGAGGTTTGGTCTTGGTTCGGCATTGTGGCAACAGGAGCGGAGATATCGGGCGACCAAAGACGATCAAGGCTACTTGACGAATTGAATCCGATGAGACAGAGCGAGGCAGCATTGGTGATTTATGTGCTGAGAGCTGCGATGCAGCAGAGCAGTGTGCTTCAGACATGTTTGTGCCGTTCCAGGCAACGACGCGCTACTGCGACGCGAAGGCGGGTTGGTGGTTGCAGCCGCCTAATTGCCTAGTTAGGCACCAGCGAATCATCGAGCAGCGGGCGCAAACGACATGGACGCGCAATCATGTGATGCGCGTAACTGCTGTGGGCTTGGAAGCTTTTGCGGTTACGGGAGTCTCACGCCCGTGTACATGTTGCGTGGCCATTTCTCTACAGCCTCATAGACCAGCAGCAAACTGCCGATGAGATACACGACCGGTGCCCACACCAAAGCCAGGAATGCCTGGTATTGACACCAAGTTGCATCACAATACCCCAAGCAAGCACTCCATACCCATCCCGCACTACCGACCAGGTTCGTCATGCCAATCCACCAACCCACCATATGAGGTGCAGGCTTCCACCATTGGCGCTGCACCTCCAATGTATACAATATCGAGGAAACGAGGAAGCTGAGGGCTCCTAGGAGAAAGGAAGGGTAGTAGAGTCCGTGCAATACCCCCTGTGGGAGTCTTTCGTACACACCCGGTAAATTGAGGATATTGGTGATTAGGAAAACGGCTGTGCCAATGAAGAGGATGAGGTTTGCAATGAAGCCGATTTCGTGACGGTAGTGTACGCGCACATCCTGCCACGTGGGCCACCATTTCCAGGCTTGCGCACATCCAGGGCTAGGTCGGACCTCGACTTTGAACTGTTTGATGTGCATGATCTTGTATTTTATGCGGTCGGGATTGTTGAAATGCGTGCAGTTTCGGCGATCGGGCTGGACATCCGAAGTGGTTTCTGCAGGTTGAGTACCGCTACCAGTGCCTTGCTCTTCGTCCGTAGACGGAAGTCTGGCGCTGTCTCTATTCGAATTCAAGGCCTCTTTCAGCGCCCAGCCGAAGCAATCGCTCTGGTTTGCGTTGACTGCTTCAACCACGAGAAGCATACCACCTAACAGAAATATAATCGCGCGGATAAAGCCAATCGTACCGGCAATGACGAAGGGATCCGTAAGGAACTCGATGGATGGGTATGCGGTCGGAAGCCATTGCAGGACACCGGCCGTGATCGAGCATAGGGAGCCAAAGCAAAAGAGGATGCCAATCCACCAAGAAACGTCCCACCATGCCACGACTGTCACCAAGCGAGTAAGCACTCGAAAGAGGCGCATTGTACGCGCTGGGGGCGGATTTTCATGGTCATGGTTGAGTAGAATGACGTGTCGGCCTGAAGAGAATGCTTGTCAATGTGGGACGCGAATATGTATAATCTAGATACACACCCTTTCGATTCTCGCGACTCCACCACTCCCACTCGGTACCATTTGCATCTCCATTCTCATCATGAACAGCATAACGCCGCGAGTTTGGGTTCAGGAAGCCCAACACTTTGTGTGAACTGCCGTCAATATAGTGGAGCTGCTGGAAAGATTCATGTTGTGAAGGCTTGCATTCGCTATGGATGGACATGATCGAAGACAGTGTTGTGAGTAAAAAGCGACTGCGCTGCTTGTTTGAAAGGCATTGTGTGGTATTCGCTATGGCTCGGGCTCATAGCCACGTAATTCGAACAAAAGACGTCTTCGCTATGCCTGTTGCTTACAGCTACGTAATTCCAACAAAAAATGTCCTCGCCATGACTCATGGCTCATAGCCACGTAATTACGACAAAAGACGTCTTCGGAAAGAAAATGTAGAATCAATCAGAAATAAACAACCATGTGTGGTTTCGTTGCGGATGCAGATTACGTAAAGGTCTCCATGTAACCCCAATCGGTATGGCACAAACATCAACACCGCTCAGTCTGGTACAGGAACTAGTCCCTAATCCAAGGCTCAACTGCTAACTAATACTGATCGTTTCGATTGTCGACTCCTGCAACGAACCCCCACGTGAATTCTTTCGAGACTTGGTACGTTTACCCGCTCTCGGCTTCCTATCGTGAACATGTTTCTCCTTGACAGCTACACTGATGCGCTTCTCTGCTTTCTTCTTCTTGCTTTTATGATATCTGTCATCGGCAGCCACATTGACTCCATTCACCACCACTCCAGTCGCAACCTTCACCCCCGTCTCAGCCGCACCACCAAAAACTCCATGTTCAATCCCCAACTCGAGCACTTTCTCAGCGCCCAGGGTACCCAAGCCTAGTGTCGTTATTCCCACAGCACCGTTAAAGGCTGCCGATCCCATCACATCTTGCATACGGGTCGTGGGTTTCTCTCTGTAGCGAGCGAGATGCTGTTCGATGATCTTCCGCTTCTTGCGAGCATTGTGAATGCCTGCAGATCCAATGGCAACCCCAATCAAACTGACACCCGCCGTGAAAATCACTGCTGAGCCAGCGAGGGTGGTGGAAGCGGCCGAGCCACTGATGAGACGTGTGTAGTGATTCCATTCCATGTGCAGTTGCTCCGGTGACAATTGAGAGCACTTCTTATCATAGTCGTCAAAGTCGAATGGCATTGCTGGTATTGGGGGTGGACATGTATGTATGGCATCCGTCGAGTCTTTCGAAATTGATAATTGAAGTCTATGATCTAGGCTCTGCCGGCAATCATGAAGACAAACAACTGTAGTGAGGGGTTGGGCTCTTTACCGCCGTGCCAACGTATGTGTACGCGTATGCTATACGAGCGAAATTGGGCCTATCGATAAGCGCATACATGGGGCCACAACCATGAAAGATACGCCCAACAGTCACGACGTTTGCGATTTCAAGAGAGTAGATGCTCGGGAAACTGCAGAGCAGCAGATGTCAACTGTTTCGTCAGCATTATTTGCCTCGGTGAAATTATGGTTACTGCCGTCCAACGTCTGCGCACCTTGCCACAGGCACACAGCGCTACTTTGCAATCCACTCCCAAACAACTTACAAGGGCATCTTCTTTTGAATTTACAGTACTTCTGCTCCGAGTACTCCTCGGTTGTGGCTAACCGAAACGGCCCTCACGCTTAAGATCTCTTGGCGATAGCTTTCCGATATTTCCATGCCAAACTCGGCATGGAGACGTATTCGCCAATGTTCGCTCACGGTGAAGTGCACCCTGCACCTAGATATGCTGCTGCGCTCCCACGACCGACCATGATGCAGTCCAATCGATTCATCACCAAGCTCTTTCCAAACGATAATTTGGCCCAGCTGATTTCATAGCACCACTTCCGCTCATCCTGTAGCGCTACACTGTAATGCTACACTGTAATCTGCCTTTGGTTGTCGAACATGCGGGTGGGGGAGTACATCCAAGGGTGAGTGAGCGCCTAAGCTTCGAGCACACGTACATTGTCGTTTTGTGAATCCTGAATCTTGATTTTTGTCAATCTCGGCGTCGTTTTGCATGCTGTTCAGTTGATTCAAACAACTACTTGACGATGTCATGTCGTTGTGACATGAAGTCCCACTTGTGTGATGTCATGGTGATGTCGAAATTCTCGGTCAGGCCATCAGTGTCTGGATCTGGGTTGAGTTAGTGCGGTGAAGACATTGCGAGGCAATTCGGACCTACCGTCCTCTTAGAGGGCCATTTGACAGTACTCAACGCATGCTCACCCTCGACATTCCGCCCCCAGATGCCTCCGCGCACTGCCTCGATAACCGTTTCCGCATGTGGTATGTTCGTTTCTGAAGACTTGAGCACTTGAATTTGCCCTTTGTTCTAGGCTAGGCTTCTGTGCGGGAATTCTTTTCATACAAACTATTGCACGCACCCAAGGAATGCTGTGATGACACCACCACCACCAAGGGTAAGTCGAATGATCAATCCCAACGAACCTGTGGCACTCGATATCCCAAGAGTGTTTGCCAACCTGGCTGGATAGGCAGAGTGCAGAACGATGTGAGCTTGGGCAGTGCGATATGGGAGAGCCTGCAGCTTCCGGAGAGGGACTGTCGGCGGACAGGGAATGCGGTCCATGGCAAGGTGTGAGTATTGCGGCCAGCAAAAGGAGACTGGCGTTGATGTCAAGGTCGAGAGCACTGTGCCCCCTTTGATGTGGAAGCAGGGCGGCTGACTGCTCCCGGCCATCACAGCGCGCCTGGCTGTCAAGCTTTGCCACCGGCGCCAATCGCGGCAACACGGGCCGCTACTATGCGGGCTCGCTTCGAAACAAAGAGGCTGAGTGCGAGTGAGAATGCTTGGCTGCTTCTCGAGCTGAGGCGGGCTGGGGCTCCAAGGCGACATTCTGCTCGAGCTCGAGCTCGTTGGCTGAGGTAGGTAGGTACTGTCCATTTTCCACAGCTGTGTGGCCAGGTCACGTGACAGCGCCGACTGATGTAAGCAGTAGCCGCGACTGCCATCCGGATATTGAGCGCAGCACAGCGCAGCGCGGCGCGACAGCAATGGCGTATATGCTGTGGTTGAAGGCTAGTCGACAAGGTTGGTTTCACTATGCAGTCGCGCACACTAGCTATACGTCGTATCGGCATCTCCACCGCTATACGGCAACGAGGATAGCACTGCGACGACGCCACACGCCGCCGCCATCTCCCGATAAGTATGGACATCTGGCTAGGGGAACCCTACTGTAATCCCTCGCTACATGTCTAATTGGATGAACCGATCCGCTAAGATGAAGAAGCGTATAACCGAGGTTTTCCGTCGTATTCGTATGACCGCCTCCTCGACTGTTCTCTTTCCTAATGCTCCTGTTCACTTAGTCCTTGTGCTTGCTCGTGCACCAACGCCCGTATACTGCCCACGTTTCTTACTGTTTGCCGCAAAGCCAGCGACCGCCCAGCCACACCTACGACGGTCGTCATGCCACCAAGAAGGGCCCTTCGTAGGCCGCACAGGAAGTCTCGACTTGGATGTCAGGAGTGTAAGCGTCGCCATGTCAAGGTATTGCCTGTTTCTGATCTGCGTTTCTCCTATTGGCACTAGTTGCTGACCTACCTGCGTGTGTCCCCTTCAGTGCGATGAGGCTCGTCCCAGTTGCGCCAACTGCTTGCTCATTTCTCACGCCTGCGTCTATCAATCTTCGTCGCCAAGCACAGCTCCATCATCCTCGGTCCCGGTTGTTCGTTCGCCCCTGTCCACCAATGTCGACTCAACCACCACCACCACCACCACCACACCCGTGACTGACCCATCTTCGCCAGTCTCCTTGGGCTTGATTTCTCATGTGTCAACGCCTTCACTATCCACAGCCTCCTTACTTCGCCCACGTTCCACGACAACACCATCAGTGCAATCTGGCGCCTTGCATTCGCGTCTTGACATGCTCCATATGGAGCTGCTCAGCCATTTCATCCTCGAAACAGGTGCGAGCATTTACGAGGGAGGGAGTACTGATCATGAGACTTTTCGTGCTATTATGCCTACTGTGCTCTCTGCTCCGTATGCCATGTATCAAATGCTGGCACTTTCTGCTCTGCATCTAAGCCATATAAGGACTGCCCAAGCGAGTCATTATCGCGACGAAGCCACGTTCCTCCAAACCGAAGCATTGAGTCTGTTCAACGACTCCTTGGCCGAGATCACGACTGATAATTGCGCATCTATACTGATATTCTCGACCCTTCTCAGCCTTCATACCCTCGAGGAAGCAGTCACAGCCTCGGAAACGGATGCAGATGGATTTTTGGACAGGTTTGTTATATATCTCAATCTTCACCGGGGCGTGCGTGCCGTTGTTAGCGAATCATGGCAGCAGCTGTTGCACTCCAACATTTCGTCTACGCTTAGTCGTGCTGAGCGCGCATTAGATACTGCCTCTCTACAATCGCATGATCAAGCTGCCTTTGTCGGCCGACTGCACATTCTGCTCAACGACGCAGACATGGGCCCAGAATCTGAGCAAGCTTGCCGTGAAGCTCTGAAGAGTCTACAGCTCGTTTATCAGTCTGCGTCATCGACAGGAGAGACACCTCCCGAGCATGATCCTGGCGTGATTTGGGCTTGGCCTAGTTTGCTGTCAGGCGTCTTCACTAACCTTCTCATGAAACGAAGGCCCGAGGCACTCATCATTCTTTGCCACTACGCGGTTCTCCTCCATCGAAGACGTCACATATGGGTCGTACGCAATGCCGGTCAGATGCTTATTTCTGAGATCACACGCTTTCTTGGCACGTATTGGTCAGACTGGCTCGATTGGCCAAACGAGGTGCTCCAGGACCTTCTTTGAGAGCTTTGAGCTACTTGCTGGAGCGAGGTTGACCTTATTGAGGCTGTACTACACGTTAGTATCAAGACGATACTCTTATTGATAGGTTATTCTAGCGTTGCATTATGTTATTTCAAAGCGTGTTTTACTATTTATATCTATTCTATTCTAGACACATTATATCATGTATACTCCTTGGATCATATACGTTGTTCCATATACAACTATAGTTCGCTAAGCAACCAGTAATTATAACTATGCAAAGTTTGGACCAACATTCTAGAATACTCGTCCGACTACCACGACTCAATCGCGCCACGGCCGACCAAGGAATCTCGCTCAGCAGACGTGGAATCGAGTATTGGCATCATGAGTGACGACGAGGAGACGCCACGCCCTACCAAACGCTATCGAAACTTCGATGGTGACTTTCATTTCTCACCAACTCTGTCATACAGGAGCGATTCCATTGCGTCTGTTACTTCGCACAAAAGCGGGAGGTTCAGCCCTGTCAAACAGGTAGAAGCGCAAAAAGACCTCGAACGACTAGTCATCGTTTGCCATCTTGAAAGCGCCGACGCAGACAGCGAGCAGTTAGATGTTGCAGCGATGCAAACAGCAACGTAAATGCTTGCTGAAGGTGTCGGTATACTAGACAGCGCTAATGCAGACATTTTCAATGTGTTAATTGCTAAACTCCCTGCCCTGGATAGGGTGAGGCTATAACATCTATAGGCGAAAGGTGCTTGTCAAGCGCACCACAGACCAACGCCTGCGATCTGTGATATTGCTACAATTCTCGATAAGGCATGCGTATTGAACACTGGTGCAGGAGGCGCTGAAAATGAGTGAGACATAGATGTCTGGAAGCCACCGCTCAAGCTTGCGCTTGAAACTAGGCGACACACTAAAGTGTTCCCGTTTCACTCTATACAAGTTTGTCCTTCACCAACTATTCCAATTAGTGATGATTGACACTGATCATGACTAGGTAATTGGCTCGTACCAATCTTCTAATCCTAAGCAACAATAACCTTACTGGCCGCATTATCGACTACGTCGTCTGCCTCAAACCCAACTTGACCATGAGTAATACATATCGGACCCTACGACCTCTTGCAGCAAATACTAATAAATCTTAGAACTATACTACTAACACTGCCTAAAACCTGCCCTTTGCAATACACGTCAAGACCAAGTCTCCTATAAAGTCTTAGACAGACGGCAAGTCCCAAATAGGTATTTAGATAGACGCCTAGCTGCAGCGCTAAAAGCTGCTGTAGAACGACGGCTAAGCCCCGACGGTAGTGATGGCCAAAGAATAGCTAGCAATGCCAGTGCGTATCTCGCAGGGGCATAAATAGCATATGCTAGTGGTAACGAAGACAAGCGAGAGTGACTATTAGGGAGCAAATTATAATCGGGGTACAAGAAATGTGTACGATGCGCTAGAGGTTGTGACCGTGCTGCATTGGCTGCTAAACTGGGCGGAGACGGTTTGGCAATCGTGGTTCTTGGAGCTAATTGCTAGGGAAGAGGGATGAATGTGCTAAATGTGTCTGCATCGAGCGAAATCGCAACACAGCCATTCCGCACATTGCCAAGGTAGTCACACCTGCCGCACCGCAGCCGTCGAGGAGCATTTCGAAGGGTTAATGTTGACCAACAGTCAATGGAGTTTATTGAAGGCTACGCCAAGAAATTACTAAGCCAGCTGGATACATGATAGCGCTTTTCAGGCATCTTGCAAGCCGGCGTGTTAGCATGGCTGACTGGGTGGAATGATTGGAAGACAGTGTAGTCGAAGAAGACCTGACAATCGTGGTGTAGGAGCTTCGATAGGACACTGAAAACCCAAGGTTGGAGCCAGCAAACGTGCCAATCACTTGGCAGATACCGAGTACCTCCTCCAACCGTTCGATCCATTGTCTTCAGTGGGAATCAATTCAAGATTAGGTGGTTGAGACATTGTGATGGAAGGTTGAAAGTGGTGTAGGCTTGGCAGAGTGCGCATTTCGATGGTTTGTAGATACATCTAACGTTATGTAAAAACGCATACCTACATCCACATCCTCATTGGTGCCTTTATTATTTTTGATTGCAATAAGCTCGCGTAGGATAAGACGGAAACTACTTCACGATTTCCTCCCTTGAATTAATCACACGATACTTTATATCAATGCGCATGGCCTGCAATACAATCCGAGAGGCTTATTCGGAGATTAAACCTTACGTGAGCCTAGCTCACAGGCGCCGAAAATAATTTGGACTCGAAAGTCTCCTTGCTTACAAGCCCATTCTGCTTCGTGCTTACCTAGGCTCCAGTAGGTTCTCGGTCAATCTGCGTCAGGCGCATGGCCTGCAATACAATCCGAGAGGCTTGTTGGGAGATTAAACCTCACGTGAGCCTAGTCCCAGGCGCCGAAAATAATTTGGACTGGAAAATCTCCTTGCTTACAAGCCCATTTTGGTTCGTGCTTACCCAGGCCCCAGTAAGTTCGAGGTTGATCTGCGTCAGGAGTTGAAATGATCCAACTTGCGCTTGCTATAATAAGAAGACACTCTCAACTCCAATATTCGCTCACATCACCTGTACACTCACGGTAATCTCTCTTCTAAACACCTCACCATTGTTCTGGAAAAAGGGTGCAAAAGCAAATATGAAACTCACCATCCTCAACTCTCTCGCTCTTGCCAGCATATTCCAACCTATGAATATGCTGTTCGCGTCAGCGCATACGTCAGCGAAGTTCGAATTGAATGACAAAGCCATTTGCTACACACCTTCACCTGTAAGTCCTACCGCAAACGACAAAAGATCTATCTCTAGAAGAACATTCCCCTAGGGCAGAGATAGAGCTCTGCATATGAACGCCTTGGAGCCTAACTAATAACACAATTTCTATAGGATGGCGTTGACTGCGGACCCAAAATCCCTATGACCAATGCCGCTGAGGACCCTATAAGGGCGAAGTGTGTGAGAGA
>Ga0265798_10004112_pt1 | contig 20303 bp, 19 predicted proteins | sample P3T30metagenome_FD_192430 | JGI IMG/M metagenome (GOLD analysis project Ga0265798, IMG submission 192430) | Plant litter microbial communities from East Loma Ridge, Irvine, California - P3 T30 | ecosystem: Environmental > Terrestrial > Plant litter > Unclassified | place: USA: California... | reverse complement strand
AACGACATGGACCGTCTCGCATTAGCCCTGGACCCGACAACGCTTCAACACAGTATGTTATACTTGCGAATTCTCTCATTCGTGAGAGCAACTTTTCGTCTATGTCGTCGATCGGTTCAACACAGTTTGGGTAACTTCGGTGTATTGCCGCTGGAACTTCGAGAACAGATATGGCTTTATGTTCACGGCAGTCCCATCGTCTACGCGGCACCAGTTTGCGACACGAAGCCTTTGCCACTTCTGTGCTGCTGCAAAGCGCTCCGGGAAGAGATCATCCACACTCTCACCAGGCATAGAGAAGTGAGATTCAAATCGCCAAAAAGTCTACACTTACTCGCTTCTCGCATGTCTGCGCTTCGCTCTACAACCTCTGAAGAAAGCAGCATGCAAAGCTTCTCGACTCCACGCCACATCTACGTCGATCTGTTCGCCGCGTTACCAATAATCCCGGGCTTACTTGAGCCAACCACACGACACGGATGGAGGCAACGCGAAAGAGCGATAGACCGTCTAATAGGCGATGATCGTCTTACACTAGGTTACTTGATCGAGCGTTCCGTATTATCCCATCTTGAAGCTTGGCACCAGGGTTTCATGACCCTAATCATATCCCGAACCACGAAGTCGGTCATCTTAGGCCATATGGAAAGAATAATATGGGTTTCTGCTATATCCACCGATAAGATTGACGAAAGCATGCGGCGAATGATCACCTCAGTACGTTGGAAGAGCGGAAGAGACGGTCGAATTGAGGTGGACGGATCCAGAGGGTGGGCGACGTGGGCCAGGGAGCGTTACGGTCTGCGAAGAAGTCTATGAGGTTGAGCTCATACGAACAGGTTAGACATATAAAAGGATAACACCGAGTTAATGCGATGTATAGAGTTGTTGGGCCAAAATCAAGCGTGCGAGTGCTTGCGGAAGATGGGCGGGGAATGCTAGTAGAGTTGTTCTACCTGCTGAGGTTGATACTGTAAGTGTGAATGCGAATTGATTAACTATACAGTTTAATGAAGATGTGAGAACCAGGGGAATGATGCCTTTTGAATAAGCTTAGTCTGCATGACCGTACAATGTGTACGATCTGGGACAGACGCTTTCACGTATGTAAAACGGATGAAGCGACTCTTATAATGACGAATTGGCTGTCCAAGCGCGTTTCCGTCTTGTCCACGTGTATACAACCAATATAGGGGCTTCGTGGTGTCTGTCAACGCGTTCGTAAGGCTCCTCGGTTGTGCTATGGCGCGGTCGAGATTCGGGGATCGAGCGATTCGTTTGACCCAGGCGCTGGGCGTATGGAATGAATTGACGCGTGCGAGGTTCGAGTGGCTAGCGAGAACGCGAATGGTGTTGTAGAATCAGAATCGCGCGACACGCGATGTGCTGCCGGCTCGGGATGTTCCGAACACGCTAATATCGTTACGTCATGCGCTTCTCCGACCTCCTTTCACCTCCATCAGGCGCAGCGTGATGGTGCGCGTTCACACGAACCATCCAACGACATGCTGGCAATACGCGTAGAGAAGTCTAGCTACCGAAAAACCCCTCTCAACAAGGTTGCACTACGGAGAGACTGTCGATTTAGCCAAATGGTGGACGTGGAGCTTCTTTCTCAAAGGGCGACAATTGACGACGCACTTTGGACTATGGCGGTATACGAATCGTTACGAGATGCCTGTTCACGATGGTCTTCGCGTCGACCGTAATGGGTTGAGTAACCGGACAGAGATGGGCCTTGACCCGTGTTCCATCGGCCTTCCATCCCATATCTTTCCTTCTTAACCACCCAAAGGTTGCGACTTCTCTCACTATTGGAACACCGGTTACGACTTTCTTCTACCAACCGAGGTAAACGTGCGTTTGCGCACTCGCCGAGACCGACATTGCTTCATTGCCCGTTTGTTATTAACTTATACATGCTCTACCGTTACAGTAGCCTAGAAAGGTTCTTGACTTTACTGCGGGGTTCGGGAACACGCTATGGGGCGTATAAGAGAACCTTCTAACCGTATATTTGGCACTGCATCATATACTAACCACCGCTAGCATTAACTAACAGCTAAAATGGCCCCTTCAACCCGACTACGAGCTAGGCCGGACCGCCGTGTCAACTATGCTGAGCCCTCTGGCCCGATAGGTACCCGCAATAACCCTGTTCGTATCGAAGAAACCCCAGAGCCCGAAGCCGGCTCCCGAACCTCGCCTGCTCCTACCACATCCGGCAGAAAGCGCGGTCGTAAGCTTCCTGTTCGCAAGAAAACTAGAGCTATCTCATCTGAAGCACCAGAGGCCTCTCTTGAGAAGGACTCCAAAGCTGTCGCTCGTGTCAAGGCTGGTGCTGTTGTTAAACCAAAAGCAGAGCCGAAGACACGCAAGAAGCTTCCGACACCGAAGGAAAAAGAGCGACCGAAGAAGCAAGAGTGCTCAATCTGCGCAACAACCAAGGACACGTCTAGATCTTTCAAGGTCCCCAATGATGCTTGCGAACATCTTCAGACTATCTGCAACTTATGTGTCGCAAAGATGCTCAAGACAAAGGTCGCCGATCGTCAACTCAAGGATGCAGAGTTGAGCTGCCCGGTCCACAAATGCGACTATTCGCTAGACTATGCAGCTCTCCAGGCTATAGTTAGCAAGGCAGCTTTCGAAGAGTAAGTCATTCACTAACAAAACCATTGATCAATATGCTAACCCATTCCAGCTACGATAAAGCCGTCACGAAGCATGCTCTGTCTAGTGGCGAATCATACATAGCCTGCCTTTCTGCCAAGTGCGGTCGATACTTCTCCATCGAAGACTGCAAAAACACCAAAAGCAGCAAGCAGCGGGTCGCCTGCCCCTACTGCGAACACGAAATTTGCTTGAAGTGCAATCGCCCATGGACGTCGCATGGGAAAGGCGGGTGTGACCAGGCGAAGAAGGCGGAGGACGACTTGTCCAAGAGGGCTGTCAAGACTATGGGTGCCAAACCATGCCCAAAGTGCGGTATGAACATCCAGAAGCACGGTGGATGCGATCACATGACATGTAAGTCTCGGACAAGGTCAACATCAGCCGTTGTATCCGATACTAACGTACATTTCCAGGTGAGCAATGCGGCCACAACTTCTGCTGGGTGTGTCTCGTTGAGTACACCAAAGATATCCGGCATCTCGACGACTGCCCACACGCGCGGGTTCACGTTGCTGTCGATCCTGGCAATTGGCTTCCTGAAGACTTGACTCTTGCGCAGATCAACCGCCTTATCGCTGGAGCAGACGCTCGTCTGGATGCGCCAGTGGAAGCCCCCGCACGCGCTCCTGTCCACGCTCCTCTTGTAATAGCCGCACCACCGCCACCAGCTGTTGCTTTCGGAGGCATGCTCAACCCTCTTAATTGGAGGGGTGGTGGAGGCGGACGCGGCGCAAATGCAGGTGCGGCGGGTGCTAATCGTCACCCACCGGATGACGAGGAAGCCGAGGAGGACGAAGTAATGGAAGATGCACATGAACGACCTGCCCGGAGCCATGAACGCAGACGATGGGACGATGAGTTTTGATCAGCTAACGAAGCGGAGCAAAGAGGGTCGGAGTCAAACCTACGTGCGGTTGAGCAGTACTAGCTCATCACGAAGCCATGACGATGCGGTTTCAGGTGCAGAAAGCGCGCCCATTGTGATGACCCGTGTACATGTAGGTAGCCATCAGATTTGAATGCATAATTCGGCAAGATCGTCGTCATAATCCTACGTGTCCGAGCTGCCCTGTTCCTTATCATTATTCTACACATCTCCGCTTGAGTAATATTCGTACTGCTGTCCTCCGTCATAGATTTTGGGATGTCATCGTTGCGGATTTTTGATGTCATCGTTACGTTGGTGGTAGCATGTTATACATCGAGAAGCCGCGAGGCTAGGGCCACAGGCAGGCACTGTATTCTCGCATACCATAGTATGAAAGAGCTCGTCTGTTATGTATCTTACCTCCAACAACCGAAAACTACCCCGAAGCAGACATTGTCGCCATGTTGTCCCGATTGCAACGTAGAGTACGACGTCGGCTTCAGGGTAAACTTTGAGCGTTGCTTCCTATTAGCTGTATTGCACCTTCTCATACACCAAAACCCAATCAGGCACGACACCGAAACGACAACAACCGTGCGGCATGTCCGCTGGCAGTCGCGAACCACACCACCCAACATGACTTACTCGCAATTGCGCTCTCATAGTCCTCCTTTCTACAACCCACTACACGGAATACGCCATCATGAGCGATGCAGACTCCGACGACTGGGTCGATTCATCAGAGGGCTCAGACGACGACATAGACGACGAGGCGAGGTGAGTGACCTTGAAATCCTTCATGCAGTCTTCTAGACTCAATATGGGGGTTTCTGTCTACTTATATGCCGCTAATGTATTCGCCTCGCAGCGATGGAGATCATGAGACCAGCACCAGTGAGCAACAGTTCCCGCGCAGGAGCGTGGATGAAGTGGAGAGCGCTGCGTAAGTATCTGGCCATCCCTAGCAGTCTTCTACCCATCTTACTCACCTATTGGCTCAACATGACGGCTAACCTATATCTGCAGCGCCAACACGCGCCGCCGTACGTCATCCATCTCATCCGGGCTCGCCGCCATGACACCCGCCGAACTCACATCCACTCAACCACGCCAACCCACTCCCCCGCCCCCAAGACGCAGCTCCACGCTCCCGGATCAAATCGAGCACGACCCCAGCCATGATAGGGCGCGATCTCCAAAATCCTTACTGCCGGACTACCACGACCCAGACTCACCTACCCAGAAACGAGGCCATGGTATACCTCGCAACCCCGTGGCGGATACATGGCGTGAGGACGCGTACCTGAAGAAGGAGCCCAGTGAACGGAAGATCTCTAGCGCAGAGGCCGGGAACATGCAGGATAGGTGGCGATGCGAGTATTGCGGTCGACTGAATGAGAGGGGAGCCGAGACAACAACAACAATGCCTGATCCAGAGGATCCACGTGTGGGTACTGCTGGTCCATCTACCGCGTACGTATACCTTTTCCACGTCGGACAGCAACCCCCAAAAAGTCGTTTGGAAACTACAATGCTAATACGAGTGTCAGACCAACCGGCCCAGTTCGTATTCCCGCTTACGAACCCTCAACTGTGTCGTACACGAAATGCGCATACTGTGGCGAGAAGCTCACACTGGACTTGTCGCAGTACGATCCACGTGAATTTTCGGAGTTTGGAGTCAACTTCAACCTGATGAAGTTCAACAATGAGGAGGAAAAGATAGCACATGCGAGGAAGGCTTGGCAGAGAGCGCGTCACAGGGTTGGCATTAGGTGGAGCGAGGATGACAGGAGACACAGATCGGAATCAAGGAAAGCAAAAGAGAAGCGAAGGGAGGAAGAGGAAGTGCAGAGTCCGCTTGGATGGACGGTGAGGCCGGGAAGTGAGGAGAGAGTGGAGCCTGGAGAAGACGAGGGTGAAGATAATGATGCGGAGGAGAACGATGATGAGTGGGAAGACGAGAATGCGCCAGGAAGCCCTCAAGAGTAAATTGTTACGCTGATGTAGGCACCCGATCACATCGATAACTGAACAATCATACTACCAACTTCCCAACCACCAAACCAGACCCCCAAGCCCCAGCGTGACACCACCATGCCACGCAATCCCCCAAGCCATCGCGAACAAGAACTTGGGACTAAACACCGTCCAGATGAAAAGATGCTGCCTCAACACCGTACAAGCCAGCATAACAGCGCCCAACATACCCCCCGTCCAAAACGTCAACAAAGCAACATGCCCCACCCACTCCTTCCTTTCTTTCCTCGTCTCCCGTCCCTTCTCCTCCTTCCGCGCCAGCTCATTCAACCACTCCCTTTCATTTGCCACCCAATCCGCAACATGCAGCTCACTAGTATCAATATAGCGTTGCGTGCGCCCATGAGAACCCAGCAGGAGTATGCCCGCCAAAGACCAATACACAGGTCCCGCCCAGTTCGACAAGAACACCAGTACACCGACGGCGAGGACGTTGTAACCCGAGATACCGTTGTAAGAGTTTGAGAGGTCGATGGAGGAGATTGAGTTGCTGTTTCCGAGGGCGAAGAAGGAGGTTTGGGTTAGGAGGAGGGTTGTTAGGGTTGCGGCTGTGGGGGTGAGGTCCAGGAGGGCTGTGGGGGGTTGGGGGTTAGCACGCTGTGTGAAGAGAGACGGGGTTGATGGGCGATGTGGAGACCAGATGGGGTGGCTTACTGAGGAAGAAGTATTGGAGTCGGAAGAGGAAGTAGAGGGGTATGTTTTGTGCTTTTGTCTGCGTGAGCAGGAAGAGCGTTGTTAGGTCGAAGAAGGCGACGGCGAGTTCTGGGGTGCTGTTAGTAGGCTTATCAATTTCACATGTGATGAGTATGACGTACCGCCGTTGCCTTGCTTTCCTCGTCTCTTTCTCCGCTGTGATCGTGTCCATTCTGCGAACGTGATCCAGACTCCGCTTAGAAGTAAACCTCCGAATACCATGCGCGCAAGACCTACGAGTTCCAACGTCTCGACCATGTCTACCAAGCCTGCGCTAAGGCCGTAGGTCATCTCGGGTGCATCCTTGACGGTAAAGGCGAGTTTGAAGATCAACGCCGTGCCGCAAAGCGGTAGTACAGCAATAGTTCCAAACATGCGATTCTGATCCGTGGACTCAATCTCCACACTGTGCATCTTCTGTTCGCCGTCGAAGGTCGCAATAGAACGCGCAACATGTCTGGCTATGCGGATGGTGACATCCATGTATGTAGCGCCGATGAGAATCCAGAGTATAACGGACGAGTTACCGTGGAAGAGGCCGCTATTGACGATGTCATTAGCACCAGCGTACTTCTGCCCAGTCTGATTCCATCGTCTGACAATCCTGTGTATGGCCAGTGCCATGATGGCAGGATGGAAGATCCAATTGTTGTACCATTCCTTCCGCATGTTGTTGAAGAAGAGGCATAGGAACCAGCCGGAAGTGGCCCAGTACCAGAAGTTGTGCTCTTCTTCCACGTATGAGGATGCGAACATGAGGACAGCGTACAGTACGAGGGCGAAGCCGTAGTAGATGCCAGCTGGCGTGGCAGGTCGGAAAGCAGGGAGTGTGGAATAGCTCAGCGCGCAGATGAGGAAAGCTAGACCGGTTCCGAGGAAGAGGCGAGTGACATTGTAGTTTGAGGCTGTGCTGGACATCATCTCCTGGGCTTCGTGCATGAATTCGTAGACGTTTTCTTGGAAGTCGGCACCACCGCTGATCGCACCGACAGCCGATTGCCAGAGGCATGCTAGCAAGTGGCCGTCAGATAGGTGCGAGCGACTTTCCCCGGATTTGAAGCATGCAAACCCCAGATCATCCTCCGTCAACGGCTGCTCATCGAACCGTAGGCTGGTGTACTTGGCTTCAACGATCTTCTTCATCTGCTTAGCATTGCGGTAGAGAAGTTGCATGCGGTCTGACGGATTATCCCAGAATCCAAGGAACTCCTTCAGGAAGACACCGAGATTGTTCTGTGGGACAGGAAATCCAAGCAGGCCTGCAAGTGTCGGGGCAATGTCGCTCTGTTCAACCAACCGGTAGTACTCGAACTCTCCTTCGTTCTTCGGTTTGATGGGACTCCGCTTGTCAGCCGCTTCAGTGACCTTGCTGAGCTTTGGGCTCATGAAGACGAGTGCGGGAGAGGTCTCGCCTGGCGATGAGCCACCATGGTTGCCGCCATCGTTCATGCCGTGATCGCCGCAGAGTACGAGGAGAGTGTTGGAGAGGTGGTCTTCGTTCTCGATTGCTGCGTAGATGTCGCGAACGATACCATCCATCTCGACTTGCTTAGGGACCATGTTAGGACTGTAGATAGATTAGCATTGTGCCGCTACTCAAGTGAGGGACCAGAGCAGTGCACCTCTTAGGACCAGCCTTATGCCCAATATGATCCAAGCCCAGATAATGCATAATCATAGCATTCCAGTCACTGTTCAGCAACTCATTAGGAACATGCCTCGTCACATTATTGTCAACCTCCGTGAAATCCTGCACTTGAGAATCAACAATCTATTACTCCTACATACAGCGGAGAGCTTATGACTGACCGATACAAAGAAGCTGCTTGTGCCATCGGCGCGCTCAAACACGTTCGGAAAGAGCTTCAGCCAGGTGTCATCGCCGTACATGATCAGCTTTCCTTTCCCATTATCATAGTCCTTCGCCTTGATCTGCGCGAGCCACGTGTCTTGTGTCGCAAGGGTGGACGTCGTGTCTGATTCGGCGAAGTTTAGGATTACGTCTACGAATGAGGGTATGGAGCCTGTCGTTATGGCTTTGACGCGGGGCATGGTGATCGTGGGAGAGGTAGCGTGAGCTGTGAACGGGAGCGCGGTTCCGTCTCGTATCAGACTAGGTAACAGTCAGTTCAATTGCGCGTGCGCAATTGTTCAAGGAGTGCCATACCTCTGCACGAAAGTCATGCCGCTTTCCTCTCCGTACGCGAAGTCGCTCCTCAGCGCATCAACAACCATGAAGATGAGCTTGTCAAACGGTGCCGCGGGTGGCTTCTGCCAATCCTCTCCCATCTTCTCAGACCACGCAAGCTCTTCATACTCCGCTAGTCCGGGCATAAAAGGTTTGTACGGGAAGAAGCCTGTCGCGAAGACCAGTATCGCGACCGGGATGAGGAGGTTGGCAACCGCGAGAAGAACCGTTCGAAGCGCCATGATGACCTGTCAATGTGCGTATTAGTTGATTAAAAGTTCAGGACGCGCTCATAGCATGACGAGCAAGTCCAATGCCAGATGGGGAATTTGACGCGTCCAACATGGTGTCGCAAGACGCGACGTTACGTTTGAGGCTCTCAGAACTCAGGGTCCGAGCTCTAACCCCAAAGGCCTTAGTGGGGAACGCCATGGAGCCAATGACATCACTACCTCGGATGAGAGCTTCCTTATTGTCAGCACTTGCTCCGAGCAAGCATTCATGTCTCCAACGCCATTGGGACTTACTGGCTTAGCAAGGACGAGTCTACCTGTGTGTATCCCGATTCGACACACCTTTCTCCCGATCCGTTGCATCCGCTCAGCCACGCATTTCCCGAGATCCGACCGAACTTTCGAAAAGCAGCTCTCTGCATACCTCCAGCAGCAACACCTTCCGCACACTCCGAGCTCATCATCTCCGGCGACCAATATGTCCTTCTTACTTCCTGGTCTTCGTAGGGGCTTGATGCTCAGCACGCCACTCATCTTGTCGACGCCTTTACTGGCGTATCAGTTCCGAAATGCGCAGCGCATACGATGCGATGGTCCGGATCCAATCACCAAGATCAAAAATGACCTCACAAACAACTACACAAATGAAGCGAGAACACCAGTCATCACTCAATCAGGTGCCATGAATCCACAGGCGGTTCGTCAAATTAGCATGGGAAGCATTCTGGGTGTGATTGGAGGACTAGGAATCAGCGTGTTCAGCAAGCCATTGGCTGTACTGATTGGGCTGGGGATCTTTGCTTTGCAGGTAAGTCGACAGCTTTATTTGTGAAGTTTCAATTGGAATCTAGGATACATGGATGGGTACGCCGCATGCATCTGGGGATATCTATGTGGTATATGCAAGACACGCTACCGATCGTTATGCTTGTGATCTCGAAGAAGATGAAACTGACAGAAGATAGTTCATCGAGTCGCGAGGTATCCACGTCATTCCGTACTCATTCCTGGAGCGCCGGGTAAAGTCGATGAATGTCCGATCACTAGTACGCGACAACGTTGCCTTCAAGTTGTCTTTCGGCCTAACCTTCGCAATGGCCGCATTTGCCGAGTTTTAAGTTGCTGGACGATGTGTATTCTTTCAGTAGGCATTGGGCTGTGGGAATCCATGGGCGAATCGATGTGCTGGGTTCATTGTCTGGGGCTGTAGTTGCATTTGCAGTTGCTTGCACGTCTGCCAGAAAGCTTTCACGCTGTCTTTGAAGGCCGCGCCATTTCTTGCGTTTCTGTGTGTATGTCAGTACCAAGATACAGAAATCCAATTCACGAGCTAAACTTACCTGGTCATGCTCTCGATGAGCTTGCGCACCATATCTTGAACACCCTGATCCTGCTGGAACCGCTGTAGAAGCGGCTGCTCTGCCAGCGCACTTGTGATGTATGCCCTAGAGTTCTTGTCGGCTCGAATTAGAGCTCGCAGAGGTGCGACAATGTGCTCTAAACTCGTAAAGTCCACCTCTCCGCATACGTTGGCCATAAGTGCAAGCGTCACTGTCGGACCGAAGTGCGCCACGATCTCCTGCGTTGTAGCCTGGTGAGGGCTATTTGTATTGCCTGCCAGCTCGAAAATGTCTTTCCACAGCTTAGCAGCCGCGCGTTTTGGCAGGACCTCAGGCGACTTGATGGACTCGACGGTGAAGCCGAACATGCCGGACAGATTCTCAGGTGATTCTTGAGTCATGATACGCGGATCAGTGTTGATAAAGTTCTGGACCAGTTCTATACAGCCGACAGCGATTTCCGGGTCGTTGCGTGGATGCTGCAGTGCCCGCATGATGCTAAGGTCGTGTTGGAGTAATCGCTGGGCCTGAGCCTGGAAGCCTTCCGGTTGATGATGCTTATGCGATGAGATCCAGCAGCATGCTGTCTCCAAGACAAATGGCAGTCTCGGTGTCTGCACAGTGGTTTTCGTAATGAAGTCGATCGCAGCAGAATGAGGTAGTACGAATGGACCCGACACGGTTTCCTTAAAACCTGTGCGGAGAACACAGCACGCCGCTTCGATGATCTCGTCGTTTCCAGGAAACACCTGAGTCATATAATTGACAAGATTTATGACCTGGTTCTGGATCTCTTTGCCTGGACCTTGCAACCAGAACACTGAAGGCTCCTTGTCGGATTCTAAGTCCACTACTTCTTCGTCCGATGCTTGCATTGCCTTTCCAACGCTTGCAAGACACTTCAAAGTAGTCAGGGCTAGCACTTGGCCTTCTTCTGCATCGCCTCCTTCTTTGGTGATGTTGATTGACTGCATGGCGTCGCGTGTGATGTATTGGAAGAGCTGCCGTACGCCCTCAAACTGCTTCTCTTCTGTATCTTGAGCTTGTACTATGGCGGCGATTCCCTTCAAGACCATACTCTTGGTGAACTCCTCAGCAGTGGCATACGTTAGGAACTGTTCGTACATTTGGAAGAATGAAGGCAGCTCTCCTATCAAGGACTTCCGGCACTCGGAGCAAAGTGAAGCAAAAGACTTGGCAGCGCCGTGAGCGATAGCTGGCTGAGCAAGAGCTGTGAGCAGAAATGGAAGAACTTGAGGGAGGAACTGCGGGTTTCGAAGGAAGAAGTGATTCAAGGCGGCGACAAGTTCCACAGCGGTCCTTCGGGTGATAGCCGGCACACCAGGAGTGCTGGATATGGTTGCGAACAATGGTTGCTCGAACAGTCGGGTTAGACGATTGTCGGAATTGTGAGTTAGAGCGTCGGCGATGGCGATCAGACCAAACAGTCCAGTCTCGAGCTCTAACCAGTCACCCGCACCTAGTCCGCGTAAGGCGAAATCGACAAACTGGTCAGTGAGCACGTCACGTAACGGGTCGTATGCCTCCATGATGATATCTCGGACGTCAATGCGGAAGACCTTGAACGTCTTCCTTGCGTCCGAATCCCATGATTCAGTGACGTCAGCAGATGGATAGATAATCTTCTGTACGAGCTCGGAAACTGCTTGGAGAACATTGGTCTTTGCAGTATTCATCCAGTCGGGCACTTGCTCTCCAGCGGCATACAAGAAAGTTTCTTCGGCGATAGCGCTGACATAATTGCTCCAGAAGTCGAGCACCACAGGTGCAATCTCGTCTTCAGCGCCTACCGGGTCTGGGTATTTGAGAAGATTATGCAAGAAGGAAATGACCTGCTGATGATGTGTGCTTTCTGGCTGCGTGTAGATAACCTTGGTTTCAAGCAGAATCTGTCCGTAGGCGACAATGATCCGGGCGAGAGAAACGGTTTCGGCGTCGGAGTTATTGAGTATCTCCATGCCCCATGGACCTGAGATTGCTGACCAGAGCATTTCTTGATGTTTTGCTTCGAAGAAAGTAGGGTAGTTTTCAAGGATCTCAGCTACTAGTTCCATGGCATCTTCAACATGATATTCCAGACACGTCAGTGCGAGCTCATTCACTGACCGGAGATGTTGGAGCTTCTCGAGGTCGTCTTTGAACTCGGATTGGGCGTAGAAGATCCATCCGGTAAAGCACTTGAGAGCGGCGATGCAAATCTTCTCGCCTTGCTGCACTGATTGTGCGTAGTTGGGGTCGTCGATGGAGATTGACAGCCATTTAATGCCACGACCGAATGAAACGTGGAGAAGAATTTCAACGCTCTCTACGTTTGCTACCATCCGCTCTTGTGACTTCCGGTCTGGGGTGTTAGACGGCTTCTTGGCTTCATCTGCTAAGCTCATGGCAAAGTCAAGCATAACTAGAAGTTGCTCATCGGAGAATTGCGGAAGGAGATCCCATGTTGAAGGATGTTCTTTCAAAGCCTCGTCTAGGACTGGACGCTGGGCGGCAAACGATGCGGCAAGACTCCTGATGCAGTGGGTCCATACGGAAATGGGCTTTGAGAAGTACTGTGCCAAGGTCGAGCTGACTTTCCGGGTGGCGATGGATGAGCTAGGCCGTGAGACAAGATGATGGATAAGTGTTGAAAGCAGTTGCTCGGACTCTTCTTCGCTTAGTTCAGCCGAGTCGGCGTTGAGCTTAACGGTGAGAGTCAGGGCGCCGAAGAAGCGAACCTGCTCGTTGTCGCTCTTCAAAAGAGCATCTGCAATTTCCCAGCCTTGGGGAGAGCGTTGAAGAACGCGAAGGGTGGCCTCGGTTTCGGCGATCTTCTTTGCTTGGCCGGGTTCGTAGATGGACTTTACTAGGCGTTCAATCTCCTCGTAAGGCAGAGGAAAGGCCCCGTTGCTCGCCATGCTGAGCTTTCTCAAGAGGCTTTGCACTACAGACTGCTGTCAGTCTTGCTGCCAGATGTCAGGGTTCCAGGAACCAGGTCAGACGTTACCGAAAGCAGGAAGGTGCGACGTGAGATGTGGAAGGCGCGAAAAGAGGGTACACAAAATCGAGTGCGATGGTGACTGCGATTGGCCCCCTAGACGATAGACATAGCCCGTCGTATTTCGAGATTGTTAGGGATGGCGGTTCTAGGCCGTGCCGAAATATAAAGGTGCAGGGCCGGGAGTTGGGTGAGGCTGCGCGAGGTCGCCTCTACCTGCGCGTATGGTGGGGCAAAATCGGAAGCAGACTACGGCGACGAAAGCTCATGTTAGTGACTGTCCAGCGTCGGGGACCTGGTGTTGCAATAAATACAGATGCGCCTCCCTACGGTGCCTGGGAGTAAGGGCTCTTGCGCTTGGCAAGGCTTGATTGGAGCCCTGGCGATTGCGCTTAGTGCGGGACTGGCTGCGGCGTTGTCGCTGTGCTGTGGGCGGGCACGGCGGGGTGTTATGCATGTCCCGATCGTAGGCGCGAGACCGTGGCATACCCTATATGCTCCTCCCGCGTTTTCTAGGGCGCTCCCACGCGACAGCTGCTGCATATGTAGCCGCAAGGACGCCATCTTTCCGAGTCAGACCCTTCCACGCTTCTGCTGCCCTGCGTGCCATCGACATGTCCAAGGTAGACACGACCCAGCGGCTGGCGGACCTCCGCAAGCTCATGAAGGAGCGCAATGTCGACATCTACAGTAGGCGCGCCCGTGCAGACATGTGATGACATATAGCTGACGCATAGTAGTGGTCCCGTCTGAAGACAGCCACCAGAGCGAGTACATCGCCCCATGTGACGCGCGACGAGGTCAGGCCCCCGCTACCTATCGCATCCCACCCATTGACACCACTCAGAGTACATCAGTGGCTTTACTGGCTCCGCTGGCTATGCAGTCGTCACCCACGACAAGGCCGCCCTCTCCACCGACGGACGCTACTTCAACCAGGCCGAGAAGCAGCTGGACAGCAACTGGGAGCTCCTGAAGCAAGGCATACAGGATGTACCTACCATCCAGGAGTGGACCGCAGACCAGGCCGAGGGAGGCAAGGTCGTCGGTGTAGATCCCAGCGTTGTCACTGCAGCAGACGCTCGCAAGCTTGCCGATAAGATCAAGAAGAAGGGCGGCGAGTACAAGGCCATCGACGAGAACCTGATCGACCTCGTATGGGGAGACAAAAGGCCAGCCCGACCGAGTGAGAAGGTCATTGTGCAGCCTGAGAAATACTCTGGAAAGAGCTTCGAAGACAAGATTGAGGACCTGCGCAAGGAACTTGAGAAGCGGAAGAGCCTGGGCTTCGTCGTATCCATGCTCGACGAGGTCGCATGGCTATTCAACCTCCGCGGCAGCGAGTATGAGCATTCTTTCCCGATCAGAGTACGTCACTGACAACATGTAGCATTCCCTACAACCCCGTATTCTTCTCCTACGCCGTCGTCACGTCCACCGCAGCTACCCTATATGTCGACGAAAGCAAGCTCCCCGATGATGTTAAGAAGCACTTGGGCGACAAGGTTACGATCCGACCATACGAGGCTATATTTGGAGATGTCACATTGCTGAGCAAGGAGCTGTTCGAGGCCATGGATAAGACCGAGATACAGAAGAAGTTCCTGACTTCCAACCGAGCATCGTGGGCCCTGAACAAGGCCCTTGGCGGGGACGACAAGGTCGAAGAAACCCGTAGTCCGGTTGGAGATGCAAAGGCAGTCAAGAATGAAGTCGAACTGGAGGGTATGCGTCAATGCCACATCCGTGATGGGGCTGCGCTGAGCGAGTACTTCGCTTGGCTGGAGGACCAACTCATCAACAAGAAGGCCACGCTCGATGAAGTTGACGGTGCCGACAAGCTCGAGGAGATTCGTAAGAAGCACGATATGTTCATGGGTCTTTCTTTCGACACCATCTCATCGACGGGGCCGAACGCAGCTGTTATCCACTACAAGCCGGAGAAGGGTGAGTGCTCGGTCATCGAACCCAAAGCTATATACCTCTGCGATTCTGGAGCGCAATATCGAGATGGTACTACAGACACAACGAGGACCATGCATTTCACGGAGCCGACTGAGATGGAACGTACCGCATATACGCTTGTGCTCAAGGGCAACATGGCTCTCGAGCGCGTCAGGTTCCCCAAGGGTACGACAGGCTTCGCATTAGATAGTCTGGCTCGCCAGTTCCTATGGCAGGAAGGTCTCGACTACCGTCACGGCACTGGACACGGCGTGGGCTCGTTCCTCAACGTACACGAGGGTCCTATCGGAATTGGCACTAGGGTTCAATATTCTGAAGTCTCCTTGGCAGTAGGGAATGTGGTATCTGACGAGCCTGGATACTACGAAGATGGCAAGTTCGGTATCCGCATCGAGAACATGGTCATGGTGCGAGAAGTCGAGACGAAGCACAAGTTCGGTGACAAGCCATTCTTGGGATTCGAGCATGTTACGATGACTCCACACTGCAGGAACCTTGTCGACATGAGCTTGCTTACAGAAGACGAGAAGAGCTTCATCAACGAATACCACAAGGAGGTCTATGAGAAGACGAGCAAATTCTTCGAGAATGACTCTTTGACGTTGGAGTGGTTGAAGCGGGAGACAGCACCGTACTAGAGAACTAGGGTGCCAGCATTCTGAATAGCGCTTTTATGCATCGCAAGGTAGTCTTCGGTATTGGCACGGCATTGGCATACTTACAGCGTTAGTAGTGTATACGGCGACATGCATGGAGCCTGGCGTTTCCACCGTCTATCAGGGTCCAGGGCCGGCTACTGCCCCACTCGGCCCGAAATCACATCAGATGACGGGACAGCTTGTACCATTCTCAGCGACAGCACTACATAGCCAAATGAAACCATTCAAATCCTCTGACTAAGCCGACGGCAATTCACGGCCATGGATCGCACTTTCCCGACGGCTGATTGGCGCATATGCATCGCGTGTGTCAAAGGGCGCATAGCGGGGTCTAGATGTCCCTACGCCGCCGCGGAACATGGCGGGGCAACCTCCGAGCTGCGAAGGCGGGATGGAGGGACCTTACAAAGGCAAAAAAATATTGCGATTCCGCGGGTACATGTACAGGTAATACATCGCGGACGACTTTGACTCACGATCTTACCTTATTTTCCTCCCCTTAGACTTTAATACCTCATCGTCTGTGAAAGTACCTTGCTCTATTACACTACTAATTGACCCGATCTTACTTTACTCATACCTTACCTTACCTCCGACATCTATTCGATTTCCTCCGATCAAAACTCACGATACTTCACAATGGCAACTGAACTCCCCACCACAAACGGCCACGGCGCACAGGATGGCGAGAACAACTTTGCCGTCAAGGCCGGTCTGGCACGCATGTTGAAGGGCGGAGTCATTATGGACGTTGTTAACGCCGAGCAAGTAAGTTTCGTCTTCTCCAAGCTCACTACGCGGTGCTTTGGGTAACGCGACCAATTGCTAACCAATGTCTCCCCACAGGCACGGATAGCAGAAGAAGCCGGTGCATCAGCCGTCATGGCCCTGGAGCGCGTCCCCGCCGACATTCGATCCCAGGGTGGCGTAGCCCGCATGAGCGACCCCAAGATGATCAAGGAGATCATGGACACAGTAACCATCCCCGTCATGGCCAAGGCGCGAATTGGCCATTTCGTCGAATGCCAGGTACATCCAGCACCTCCCCCAAACCCACAAAATGCCTGCTAACACCAACACCCCAGATCCTCGAAGCCCTAGGCGTAGATTACATTGACGAATCCGAAGTCCTGACCCCCGCCGACGCCATCCACCACGTCTCCAAGCACCCCTTCCGCATCCCCTTCGTGTGCGGCTGCCGTGGCCTCGGCGAAGCCCTCCGCCGCATCTCCGAAGGCGCAGCCATGATCCGAACAAAAGGCGAAGCCGGCACGGGCGACGTCATCGAAGCCGTGCGCCACATGCGCACTGTAAACAGCGAGATTGCGCGCGCAAAGAGCATGTCGGACGAGGAACTGTACTCGTACGCAAAGGAGCTCCAGGTCGACTACGCGCTGCTCAAGGAGACGGCTAAGCTGGGCCGTCTGCCTGTTGTCAACTTTGCGGCGGGCGGTGTTGCGACGCCCGCTGATGCCGCGTTGATGATGCAGTTGGGCTGTGATGGTGTATTCGTTGGCTCTGGTATCTTCAAGTCTGGGGATGCGGCGAAGAGGGCTAAGGCTATTGTGCAGGCGGTTACGCATTACAAGGACCCCAAGGTGCTTATGGAGGTTAGCATGGATTTGGGTGAGGCTATGGTTGGTATCAACTGTGGTAGCATGGGCGAGGACGAGAAGCTCGCGAAGAGGGGGTGGTAAATGTGCGACCTTGTAGCGAGAGACGCCTACTGAAGGCGTCTGCAGTTGAAATTGGCGTTTTGGATATTTAGCTCGGGCATGGGTTATGAAAATGTATAGAAGAATAAGCTCAACTCGGAATGGCCATCAGTTCAACATGAATCCTCTTCAACTTCAAATTATATTAAATCGCGATGTATCCCGGTGACATAGAAGAGCCGAGCGAGTGCTGACTGGTAGTTGCGAAACCTACTTCCACAACTTGCAGATCACGTCATACGGAAAGCCGAGGTTACATGCGGAGTCGCAAAAGGTAAAAGATGGGGAGAAGTGATTTAACGTTTTGATTGAGCTACCTGCAATAGGTCACAAACGGGCGTCTCGAATGCAACGTACAGTAAGCCACCGTAATGTCCATAACCTGCTGGTGCCCAATACAAGGACAGTCTCAGCATCATGCGCTTTGAAAAATAACCACAACCATGAACTCCCCTGCGCCGGAGACGAAACCCTTCCACATATGCACCGGCCGGTCCGTATTTGTCCGCGGTCCGTTGACCGATGCGATACGGAGGCAAAGAGGTCAAGCGTACCCAGGTGCGCGCATTTAGCGGTCCTCGGCCCACTCGTTCTCGCGGCGGATCTGCTCCTCCTCCTCGGGGGTGAAGTCGTTCTGGATGTTGAACGTCTTGCGGATCTCGTCGGGGGACTTGCCCTTGATCATGTTGGCGACGGTCTTGCAACCGACGTCGAGAAGAGCCTTGATGTCGAGGTAGTTGGCGGCGAGGATGATCTCGAAGAGCATCTCCTGGTCGACCTGCATGAATTTCTGGTCCCACTCGTCGATGTCGGTGCTCTTCTTGCGCGAGTCGGAGTCGTCGTCTTGGGTGGCTGGCGGGTCGTTCTTGTGGTGGCCGCACCACTCGATGACCTTCTTCATGACGGCCTCGTTGACCTGCGACATGTTAGTGGCTGTTCTTGGTGGAGGTGGGAAGGTGAGTACGTACGTTGGGGATGGGAATGGACTCGGAGGATTCACCACCAAGATCCTCGAGCAAGTTCTTGATCAGGATGGAGCGCTCGGCGACGGGGCGCTCGACGTCCATCTGGATGCCATCGGAGGTGGTAATGTTGATCATCTTGACTCCCTCAGAGTTCGTGGTAGCCATTGCGATAGCTTAAGGTAAGGTGTTGGAGGTGGTTGTAGAAGTGGGGTAAGCTGTGGATGGAGTTGAGCGGCAGGGTTAAGTGGCCGTTGCGTTGAGAGTTGATGGAGAATGTGTGTGGGAAGAGCGTCTGGGGCTCGGGTGGGCAGTGATTATATAGGCGCAGGCGTTTTGCTTCCACGTTTGCGCGCTGTGAGGGTGAGAGAGGCAACCACGGTCCAACTCCGCCTCGCTGTTTAAGCTCAGGCGCCAAGCTCGCTCGATGGGGCAAGGCGCAAGGCTGCAATCATCAAAGGGACGCTGTGGTGACGGGAGAACGCAGGTTGTATGTGCTTTGAACCAGCTTTGTTACACGGCTTCACTTTGCTGCTTGCTGATTCAAAAAAGACATTGTGAATTGCTGCCCTCTCGTTTGTGGGCCAGCAGCTTGTGCCGTGTTTGCGCTCACTTGAACTTTGGGCGAGCCCCCGCGTATGGCACGGAGGATGACTCCACGCCGCACACAGCCGGCAGAAGTTACCAGAATACGACGTGGATTCGACTCACAGAGGATGATGCCTGGGGCTAACACGACCCGTTCTAGATACCTGTCATTAGAAGAGATGTACGTTGAGTCCCCGGCGACAAACGTCTGGGTAAGGGTGCAAGGACCAGCCAGAGTCGCCAGCGGGCCAAATGCGCGGTGACTCAAAAGGCTACTTGATACGTTTCAGTATTGCTCACACCAGAATCGCAACATCAGATCTGCCGCATCAACTTCGACCCCATCTACACGTATCCTTGAAGGGGTACTTGGGTACCTGATCCACTGATGTTGCGCCACGTGACCTTTCTGCCTGCAACGGATCCGCATGCAAAGGCAGCCTAGACAGCCGTGGACAAGTCCGATGCACCATCGGTTGCTGCCACATCGCATCTGATCAGGCCGCATGATAGTCGGCCGATATATCAGCCATGCTTCTGCTCGCCATGTAGTTCGCAGATCATCACAGTGCACGAGTCGCAAAGCATAACTCACCATTCGCTCTTGCAACCGGCCCCCCTATCCGCGTGCAACTGGTGATTGATTGACGTAGGCCACTAAAACATTTGTTGGCCTCACTTTGCGAAAACAAACACCACAGCGGACAGATATGCGCCTGCTCAACCCCGCCAAACCCCCAAACGGCACATCTCGACTTTCGACATCATGTGGCGGCGTGTCTATTTCCTGCTGATCCTGGTGCGCATCTACTTTGCACTATCGCCGAGCTATCTGCACCCGGACGAGAACTTCCAGGGCCCCGAGGTCATTGCCGGTATGTCGCGACACTGTCTGCGTATGCGCCCGTGGCCACGACTGACTTGTATCCAGGGCGTGTCTTCTCCTACCCCGTCCACGAAACCTGGGAGTTCACCTCCGAGAACCCCATCCGCAGCACGTTCCCGCTATGGCTCGCATACGGCTGGCCCATGTACATCTTGCGCTGGCTATGGGAGGGCTTCGGATATGACGTCTCGCCGTCGGTCGTCTACTGGGCGCTGCGCGTACTCATGTTGACGCTGAGTGTCGTGATGGAGGACTGGGCTATCCACGAGCTGGTCGCTTCGCCGCGCGCGCGTCGTGTTGCCGTCATGCTCGTCGCATCGTCGTATGTGACCTGGACGTTCCAGACACATACCTTCTCCAACAGCATCGAGACGCTGCTGGTGCTCTGGAGCCTGGTCTTGATCCAGAGGATAACGGACGATAAGGTGAGTTGTTTCGGTCCGCTCGCCGATCTAGGATATGCGGCTAACGCAAGGTGCAGAAGCGCTCTGG
>Ga0265798_10004110_pt1 | contig 20309 bp, 17 predicted proteins | sample P3T30metagenome_FD_192430 | JGI IMG/M metagenome (GOLD analysis project Ga0265798, IMG submission 192430) | Plant litter microbial communities from East Loma Ridge, Irvine, California - P3 T30 | ecosystem: Environmental > Terrestrial > Plant litter > Unclassified | place: USA: California... | reverse complement strand
CGCAATTTTGCCGACACCATCTTCAAAACCAATCTGGAAGCCGCGCACGCCATCGCGCGCCAGCTGCGCCTGCGCAACCTGGGCGGCATCATCATCCTCGACTTCATCGACATGGACAACAACGAGCACCGCAACCAGGTGCTCGCTGAACTCAAGAAAACGCTGGGCCGCGACCGCACCAAGGTGTCGGTGAGCAGTTTCTCGGCGCTGGGCCTGGTCGAGATGACCCGCAAGCGCACGCGCGAATCGTTGGCCCATATCCTCTGTGAGCCATGCCCTGCCTGCGCCGGCAAGGGACAAGTCAAGACCAGCCGCACCATCTGCTATGAAATCCTGCGCGAACTGCTGCGCGAAGCCAAGCAGTTCAACCCGCGCGAATTTCGCATCGTCGCCTCGCAAGAAGTGATCGACCTGTTCCTGGAAGAAGAATCGCAGCATCTGGCGATGCTGGGCGACTTTATCGGCAAGCGCATTTCGCTGCAGGTCGAAAAGGGCTATCCGCAAGAGCAATACGACGTCATTCTTATGTAGCTCCGATCTTCAATAGAATCAAGTACTTACGATTCACATCAGTATAATTATGCTGTAGCTACACAGCTAGCTACACACTAGTTCAATGGTTGTCAGCAGTAAGATAGCTAATTCGGTATCCCTCTAGTTTTAGTTGATTTATCTTGAATGTAGTAAAGCGGAATTAGTTCTAGGTACCCGCCGTCAATCATCTTGATCGCATCGCTTTGCAGACGGCGAACTTTTCTGATGACTTGTTCTCGCTCGTATCCAACCGGAAGAGCTCCGTCTCTGCAATATCCGCCAAAGAAACCGCGAATTAGCTCGTCGTCAGTCGCACGCACCCACATTGCATCGCACATACGAAGTCGCTGCAAGAGCATGTTGCGCCTGGGCTTCCGAACTTGAGGTAGCCTACTTCCAGACTGCAAAAGTCCTCGCCCTAGCTTGTCAAGCTCCTGATCCAGACGAGCACGTGCGTCTGACAGCATTGCTGTGAGAGCTGCTCGACCTGCACTCGCAGTGCGTCGTAGGTCGATGACTAATGCCACTTCACCAAATTCAAGTTCGTAGCTGACTGTGCGTCCCGCTGCAACCACACAGCTATCTAAGTTCGAAACCCGCTCGGGAAGCCAGTACTTCTTTTCATCATCTTCATCGGTGTACTTCGCTTTGTACGGCTTCAGACTAGTTCTACCGAACTCCGCGGCGCGCTGCCCGCTTAAAGGGCCTCGTGTGATCGAAACTTCTTGATATTTTGGATTTCTCTGCAGGAAGTGCCAAGCCCACCGTTTGTAGCTCCACAGTTCATTGTCGGCGTAGGCGCTCAAATCAGTCCAGTTGGGCCTGTTGCCTTGGTCTAGCGTTACTAAATCTGCATATTCCTTGGCCTTCATTTAACTCTCCTTTAAAGGGACATATTTGGCCATAGCTGTTTCCAACACAAGCGCAAATTTACCATATAAAGATATAGACTTTTAGAGTAAACCCCACGTATCGCCAGACTTTATTTTGTTGTTTCCGAAGCAGCTTGAGAGTAAGAGAATCCTTCTGTCGAGTGACATTCACTAGCATCTACAGAGGAGAACACATGGAGAAATCTGCATCGTCGAGTTCAGCCAGCATTCGGGACACAGAAGGAGTGCAGGAGCGGCCTAGCCTAACGTCTATGAAAAGCGTGTTGCCAACAGAATTTTTAGACCTCATAAAAGCAGCCCGTGCACGTCCAACACAAGGGTTTCTTAGAGTGCACCGTGCAGCGGAGAAGTCAGCGATTGGGGTGTCGACCCTATGGCGGGATGTCAAGCGGGGCACTTTCGTACCACCTGTTCGTATCTCGTGCAGGAACGTAGCTTGGGTAGAGGCCGAAGTTGATGCCCTGCTAGCGGCAAAGGCGTTAATGTCCCGTACAGGTAAAACAATTGACCTTGTTGAGTTCGTTGCTGCACTCATCAAGCAGCCGAGATAAGAGGTTGCTAGTGACTATACAAACAACACGGCGAGGAAGCATTGCGCTTGGCAAGTTCCTTGACCTCGAATTTCCTCCAGATCAAGAGCTACTGGGACGAATGATCCTCGAAAAATCGATTGGCATGCTTGCAGGTCCCCGCGGTGGGGGAAAGTCCTGGAATGCCATGATCTTCGCCTACGCCGTTGCGGGCGGAAAGGAGGTCTTACCCTGGGGTGTAGGAAGTGGGACTCCAGTCACGTACCTCGACGGTGAGATGCGGGCAACTGGGGTGCAGACACGTTTCCGGCTTTTGCACGCGAAAGATCAGTTCGCGACAAGTCGCAAACGGGCTGAAGCCAATTTTCACATTGTCAGCAGAGATTACACTGGTGACCCCATTGGTTCTATCGACACGGAAGAGGGCCAAACCAAAATTGACACCTTGATCTTCCCCTCCACAAAACTTCTCATTGTGGACAATCTCTCCGCCTGGACAAGCGGCGGGCGAGAGGATAGTAACGCTTGGGCGACGATAAAAAACTGGCTCATCAAGAAGCGGCTTCAAGGTATCGCAGTTTTACTGATCCATCACACCGGAAAAAACGGACAACAGCGCGGCTCTAGCATGCACGAAGACCTACTGGACTATTCGATACTGCTTAGCCCTCTTCCATCACGTGGTGAGCGGAATGAGACACGTTTTGCCGTAGAACACACCAAGCTACGCGATCATATCCCTGCGTTGCGTCAAAAGTACGAATGCTCGATCTGGAGCGACGAAGAAGGATTGGACTTCGACTTCGCTGTCGCTGGTTCTAATCCAGCGGAGCATGAAATTCAGATAATCGAACTGGCCGGAGCCGGGATGTCGATGACGGACGTGGCCAAGCAGTTGGGCTTTTCCACGTCGAAAGTGAGCCGGGTCCTTAAGAAGTGGCGTGAGTCGAGTCCACCAGGCGCCGCTGACGTAAATCACGAATAGGCGGGTCCTGCGCCGTTGCATCGTTGCATGAGCTATGCACGTGCAACGGTGCAAGGCAAGCGCGAGATCGCCTTCCCTGCTTGTCGACAGTTCGGTTAGCGACCGTCATACCATACAAGCTGACAATGGCGTACACAAGCTAAGACAGCCTGCTCACAATAGTGGACATAGCAGCTCAAGTCGATCTAGCACTAGTTTTGGCTATCAGCTACAAATAACTAACCATTTTGACACATGTAATGGACCTAACTATTTATACCGTTAGGTGTAACTCGACAACCTCAACTGGTTCGCCGTAGGCATGCCAGTAAGAAAATCCTGAAAATGACTGCAGAATGAACAAGGAACGTAACCATCTGATGAAGTGCATAATGATCGACACCATGGGCTTACGTGTTGAGAACGTTCCTAACCTCAAGCTACCGAAGTCCTTCGCTAGGGTTAGCGATACCGCCGAGGTAGTTGACAACTATGGATGGGCCAAAGGGAACTTAAAGTCAGAGTCCGGCAAGCACATGTCAATGCGCGTCCGGACCCTCAGCGCGAGTAGCCAGTTGCTCGTTGAAGGTAGCAACTCGATGCAGTATCTGGACCAGAATATTGTCTCGTCTGGCGACGCAGTGATGACAGCTTTTTCCATGCTGGATGCTGTCAGGCGCCAGTATGCAATGCATCTCGACAGCGTTTTCCGGCCCAGAGAGTTCATGCAGGGGCACGGCATTGAGGTTACCCGCATTGATCTCGCTGCAATGCTTGCCCTGGAGGCCGGCCTGCGCAGTGGTGCTGTTTTGAATGCGTTGGCCTTTGCATGCCTTCGTGCTGGACTCGTGACGAGCATTTTCCCAAACGAAACGCTCTACCTAGACCAACATTCGCAGCTCGAGTCATTGAAGGCGTATGACAAGGCCGCAGAGATGCAACAAAGCCGACGTGAGCTTGAGCTCCCTCAGTCCCAAAATGCGGCAGACTTGATGGAGCTAGCAGGTAAAACGCTACGATTTGAAGGGGTTTTTCGCCTTAAGCAACTTAAGAGATTGTTCGGGAACGTACCGGTTACGCCATCTATGCTGTCACCCGAAACGTTGGCTGAAATGTTCCTTAAACTGCTAGGCAAATATGAACTACATGGTGGGCTACGTCGGTTACTTTCCTCCGCTGATTTGTGGAGGATCCGCCCACCATACCGTTTTACAGTCGCTCTTTGGCAGTCAGGCAACGATGTGCGCTCTATTTTCTCCGGTCACGATGGGTTGCTCCGTAGCCATCATCGTGTTATCAGGCGCGACTACGGCATCAACATTCTTGCGCCCTCACCTGCCACTATCAATCAACACGTTGAGCTTGGAGACGTCCTCCGAATCGAGAACTTCATACCGGTACCGCCTGCAATCCGGGCGGACAGCGAGCTATTCTATCAACGTGACGTGGCTGCAGAGTTCAAAGCTTACTGCCAGGCAACGGGGTCTCGCGGCATATCCAGCGTCTACGTTGACCCTTATGAAAGCACAAATGACATGCGCTCTTTATTCTCGGCAGGTTAAAGGATCTTTATTAGCAAAGCGCTAAACGATGGCTGTTCAGCGCGCATCTGAGAGATTGCGTGGAGGGCCGCCTAATCATCATGGGATAACTAAACTATTCAAGCTCGACCTGCGGGCCATAGGCAATGGCATCGATGAGCTTGAACGCTTTTCTAGCTGCTGTTCGGGCTGGAACAAAGTCTTCAAGGCGAAGGATCTGCGCAAGCATGCCTCGGTCTTCAGGATTCGTGGCGGCTTCGGCCAGAACGCGAGCCCAATACCGACGAGCCTCCAGATTTGCCATGCCTGTAACCACATCGAATACGTGCCCTGGACTGAGGTCTCCTGCCGCCACGCTTGGCAGCACAGCCTCAAGCTCAGCAGATGCTGCCCGTTCGGTTTCTCGGCTTCGTTCGATTGCTTCGACAAGCCCCTCTCGAATACGCTCCGCTCGACCAAATTCTGTGCGAGCAAATACCGCTAGCTCTACAGGAGGTGCGAGCGGCTGGCGCAGACGCAGTGCTTCAAGCGCAGCCAATGTGGAAGCTTCACGCTGTCGAAACGACTGGCGTTGAGCTAATTGAAACGCTCGTCGCACTTGTCCAACTAGTTGCCCAAGATCATCTGTCATAGACACAAGAAACCAAAAAGGCCGTTCGGTTCCCTGTTGTGAAAGAGCTGTCGCCACAAAAGGCCAAACCTCATGCGCAGTGAGCGTCTGACGACCAAATACCTGCCTCAACTGCTCTGGGCCTAACACACATAAATCTAGCAAGAAGCCTTCCGGCGGCAAATCCAGGGTTCCTGCGTCGAGCCGCCCGTTTGCATTGCCAACGTCAGCTGCAAACTGATCTGCAATGTCCCCAAATGCACGTCTCAAATGTTGAGGTGCAATGGGCAGAGCATTCGGGTCTTGGGGACGTACAACTACGTTTAATCCTTGTCCGCCTGCGTTTAAACGTTGAAAACGGACGGGATCGGCACGTTCCAATGAACCCAAAAGGAGGTTGATGTCCTCGTTTGTCGGGGCTACAGCTGACCTGTCGAAAGCATCAAGCCAGTCTGGTGCCTCCGCTGGTATTTCTGGCAGAACCAAAAACAATGATCGCAATGAGTCACTACGCTCGCTTGCTGTCTCAGCCCTTTGAAACTTTCTAGCCAGATCATCGATAAGTACGTTACGGTCTACAACTTCCTCTGGGGGACGAGGTACTCGCTCTAGGTATGGCCGAACACGGAACGATTCCGCTATAAGGTCAAGGAATTCAACAACCTTGGATGCCTGAACTAGAGCAACCGCCCGTGCAGGACCTCTGCCAGCATGAAAACCGGCTGCACGCTGGCTGAAAAGCAAAGATAGGCCCTCGGTCGCTCGTATCAGCTTGTTTCGATGCTCAATTGGATCGCCGACTCCCACACTTAAAAACGACGCTCTGGGGACAGGCGCTCTTAACAAATCTCGGACATCGCGAAGGATTTCACGAGCACTCTTGAACTGCGTAGCTGACGCCATTAGAGACTCGTCGCCCCGAACTTGTACCAGTAGCGCAGACAGTGCTTGTTCGGCAGCAGCTCCAATTAAGCCGACGGGAGCAGCAAACTGAACAGCCTCTACACGAAGGGTTCCTCTACTTGGAATCCCAAGGCCAACCAGAGCGAGAGCTAATGCTTCTTGGCTTGACTCAAGTAACCGAACAGTACTCGTTCTTAGATATTGTGGCATTGGCTCTAGATTAGGTTTCGCCCCTGTTCCTAAAGCGGACAGTCGGGATGTCCGAGTATACGAGGTTGTTACCTCCAGGGCAAGTATCGGCTTTGTTAGGCTCTTTACCTACCCTAAATGAATCCCCGCTCAATGGAGCAGGGAAATGACAAATAGAGCTAACCTCTTCGATCAGCTTTTGGTGTACAGTTGGGACGGTGCTCCCCATCTACCAACGTCGCATATCCTATGACTAAAACAACCCCTGCATCGTCGTTAGACGTAGTCAACTCAAGAGTAGAAGCAGCAGTACGAAAAAAGAGAGAGGTTAGGCCCTTCCCAGCATGCTCTTTCGAGGAAGCCACAGAGTTTGCTCGTGCTGTTCTCTCATATGGGAGTGGCAAACCAGTTCGGAGGCTGAGCTTATTTGACCATCTTCAGAAGGCACCAGAAAGCGGCCCAAGTAGACAGCTAATCACCAATTCAAGCAAATATAATCTAATCAAAGGCAATATTACGTCTGACCTGTTGGAGCTAACCGCTGAAGGATTAAAGGCAATAGACGACGAAGCTCCGCCTAGGGAGCAAGCTAAAGCCCGTATTCAGCTAGCCATCGAGGACATTCCACCGTTTGCTAAATTATACGAAAAGTTCGCAGGTAATAAGCTGCCAGCACGCGCGGCGCTGATTGACTCACTGATAGAGTTTGGTGTTTCCCCCGGCCTTGCTGAAGAAGCGGTTGACACGTTTGTCGTAAATCTTCGATTCGTCGGGCTACTACAAACATTGTCGGGGGCTGAGCGTGTTGTAACGGTTGATCATTTTCTCGACACTTTACCTTCCACAACTATAAAAACAGATAGTATTTCCCCTTCCCCTTCACCTTCCCAGCGACCTGGCACATCACTCATCACGGCAGAATCTGCTCATTTCCAAACCACCTGTTTTTATGTAACACCAATTGGTGAAGCTGGAAGCGAAGAGCGGCTCCATTCTGATCTTTTTCTTGGATCAATAGTTGAGCCTGCGCTTGAGCAGTTTGGCCTGACTGTAGTGCGTGCAGATGCAATCGACAAACCTGGAACAATTACTAGGCAAATAATCGAATATCTGTTGAAATCGCGTCTAGTCATTGCGGACTTGTCCTTTCAAAATCCAAACGTATTCTATGAACTAGCGATACGTCATGCAGCACGCCTTCCTGTAGTTCAGCTAATAAGGGCGTGTGACAGGATTCCATTTGACGTGAATCAAGTTCGAACTGTTAGAATTGATACCTCCAACATTTATTCATTAGTGCCAAAGATTGATACCTATCGCGCCGAAATAGCGAGTCATACCCGGCGAGCGCTTGAGGACCCAGACTCGGTCGATAATCCGATTACCACCTTTTATCCAGATTTCAAAGTAAGTCTCGGGATTTAGTTAACTCTACACAGCAAGTATCCTCAATGTAACAATCAAAGCGGTTACTGATTGAATGTCAGAGGGTACTTGCGAAGTAGCGAAAACACGTTATTAACACTAGTAGTGAAGTACGTGATTCGTACTAGTTCGCATACTGATGAGGCACTAGGAATGTACTTTCCCCCTAGCGGCGTCACTGAGCGTTTACGTTAGCGCCGAGCGGGTAGTGATTCCGCGACGGCGCTTTGACTATGGCAACTGCTTAGCGCAACAGCAGTACCGGGACCACGGAAGAGCGTAGGATGGTGGTGGTCGTACTACCGACAAGAAATTCGCGGATACGAGAATGACCGTATGCACCCATAATAATCATGTCAATGGAATGCTTAGTGGCGTGTTCTAGCAAAGAGACATCAGCGTCTCCTTCGATGAGATGACTGGTCGTTGGAACAGCACCGGCATTGAGGATGGTTGTAGCCCAGCTTAGCTGAGCCTCCGACGCCGGTGATGATGGGCCCACCATCACGACATGACATTCAATACCGGTAAACAGCGGGCTTGACGATACAAGTTCAACCCCCTTGCGCGTCGTCATACTTGCATCAAAGGCGAGCATAATTTTTCTTGGTGTCGTGAACTTCGACGGCACTGCCAGGATGGGGCGGTGCAGTGACCTCACTACCTGCTCCAGATTTGCGCCAATGTGCACTGACTGGTCATTGCTTGTCTCACCCAGCTTTCCAATCACGAAGAGACGCACCTCGCTCTCAATCTCCGAGAGCGATGCAGCCAGTTCGCCATTCCTGAAACGCACGTCGACTGGATATTCAAGCTGTCCTGCCGCCCGATTTTTGGCGGCTTCGAGCAGCAGACGACCGCGCTCCATCCGGAGGGAGTTACGTTTAGCGTCGAGTGTTGTTAACTCCTCCAGCAACGCTTCCTGACTTCCGAGTCCGATGCTACCGCTCCAATCAGAACGCTTGGCAGTGTGGTCATTGTCGAGCACATGGATAAACTCTAGCGGGGCTTGCAGTCGCCTTGATGCCCACACCGCGTAATCGCATACACCTTCAGCGTGGGCCGAGTGATCCACGCACGCTAATACTTTGTTGTTCATGCAGTTCCCCTTTTTATGTGTTGCAACATACTCGCTTGGCTAATAAGTCATTTCGCTCCGTAGGAATGAGACTTGTCACCGATGAGACAAAACGTATCTCAACATCTGAGTCTCACGATAAATCGATAGGCCCATGCTATGAGGGCTAGTCTTGAGCAGCGATTCGTTGTGATCGAGTGCAGCTCGACCGTTTACCCAGACGGCGACCATACCATTGGCAAGCTCGTAGTCTTCTGGCGACGGCAGACCCAATGTCCGGTCGACGGCACATTCATAGAAGTGGGACCGCATCACCATGGTGTTGTATCCATCTTTCCGGTCTGGCCGGTACTCGTCTACATAGCCGAGGTAGCGTTTGACCTCTACCATGGACGCCCCCGTCTCTTCGTGCAATTCCCTTAGCAAACAAGCTTCGTTATCTTCGTCTTCCGTAACGCCACCTCCTGGAAAACTGTAATCGTCATAGCGTTGTGTGTAGAGCATGAGTAGATCTGCACCGTCGGCAACTACTGCGCGAACAGCTTCGCGCCGGAGTAAGTGCCCACAGGAGGCAAGTCGTTCTGGATGGTGGACGGTAAAAATATGAGCCATACTGTGCATACGCTTTCTAGTTCAATGGATTAATTGCATTGTGGCGCCGGGATTGGCGCGCGTAGTAAACATCATGGCGAGTCCTCGGGAGCCACATGCCAGCGGCCGCGTCCCGCTCGCTTAGCGTGGTACATAGCGTCGTCTGCACGGGCCATCATTACGGACAGATCGGGCCTGGTTCCTCCGAATATGGAGATACCAATGCTGGCAGAGATGCTCAACGAATGACCAGCGACCGTGATAGGTGCAGCTAAAGCTGTCAGAATGGTGACGGCCACTTTCTGCGGGGCATCCGCCTCATTAAGGTCGTCCAAAAGGCAAACAAATTCATCACCGCCATAACGCGATACCGTGTCGCTGGCCCGGACCGATGCGCTCAGCCGTTCGGCAACGATGCGCAACAGTTCATCTCCCACGAAGTGACCATGCTCATCGTTGATAGGTTTGAACCCATCTAAATCGATAAACAGGATGGCAACACGGACCGGCTGCCTCGCATGACGAGCTACGATCTGTGCAAAGCGGTCGGCCAATAGCACTCGGTTAGGGAGGCCAGTCAACAAGTCCAACTGTGACTGGTACAGTCGGCGCTCATCGTGCAACTTGCGCTCGGTCACATCTGTAAAGATCGAAATGTAGTGGTCTATTTCACCTTCTGAATCGCGCACTGCACTAATCGCACACCAAGCTGCATAAGGCTCACCGTTCTTTCGCCGGTGCCATAACTCGCCCTTCCAGTGCCCCTCAGCGTGAACTTGCGCCCATAGATCCCGGTGAAATGCTGGTGGTTCCCTACCGGCATTTAGAAAGTTCGGTAGCCGTCCTATCACGTCCAAAGCGGGATAACCTGTCAACTGCGTAAACCCACTGTTTACTTTGAGGATACGGTCTTCATGATCGGTAATCATGATCGCCTCCCCGCTGTGCTCGAACACTTTTGCGGATAGCAAGTTTTCCGCATATTGCTCGTGTTGAGTACCAATTTCGTGCAAGAGGAGCACGATCTCGTCGCGACATTTAGTTTGGCTGCGTCGGGCAGTACACGAAACGCGAACGCGTCGGACGTTGCCTCGTGCAACGATGAAGTCGCCTAGTTCGACAGTAAAATCCGAACGTAGCGCCCTAATCTGCTGTTCTAGGCGATGTACTGCCTTGGCCCGTGGCTCAGGTGAAAGCAGCACCGCCAAATGCTCCCCGATAAGTCGCTCAGAATCGACTCCGAATAGCTCTACAGAGATGCCATTTGCCCACGTAATAATACCTCCAGGGGTAACGACAAGGATCGGCGCCCCGATGCCATCCAGCACTTCACTAGCACGTCGAAGTGCAGTTTGGCCTTGATGTTTCTTCACCACGTCGTCGATATGCTGCGCAAGATCTCCAGATTTGAATGGCGGCCTTGTAAGCACATCAACCCGGACAGGGTAGGCTAAAGTGGATGGGGAATGTATGCCCTGATAGGTGGCGATGAGAATTACGCGCTGTTGCTGCTGGAGTAACGCGAGATGAGACTGAACACTTCCAGGTTCCCTGGCGAGATCTTCAAGCGCGATAACAAGCACCGCGAACGATGAGGGCGCATCGCGAAGTGCCATTCTGTCTAATTCGTGAACGGCGGCGCGTATTGACTCGGCAGCAGTTACAAGTGCACCTGCCAGCAGTCTCCGAAAATCCGATAGATCAGCGGACGGCAATACCCCAGGTGCAATTAACACTTTGAAGGGATCCATCTACCTTCTCCGGGCTACAATAACAAAGTGAACAGTACGGACGCAATCGTATGTGACGGAGGTAACGTGCGCCCAACCAAGACCATATTGGTCGCTGACCGCCCTGCCGGGATTCAGACCATCCGCAATGTGATGGGTGCTGAATTCGACATCGTATCGGTGCCAACCTTTTCTGAAGCCGAGCTCTTGTTGCAGACAGGGGAACGGAACTTTGATCTGATTCTGTGTGGTGTGCATTTTGACGACTCCAGAATGTTCGATTTGGCAGCGCTTGTTCAACGCGTCGCGTCTGCCTCGCTCGGTCCCCTCGTAATCTTCCGAGACCTTAACTCTCAGCTGGATGCCGCGTTTTCCGTAGCATCCAGCTTTCAGCTGACGTTCTTGGGGCTGCTGGATTCATCGATCTCTTCGACCTGAAAATCAAGCATGGCGTTGCCAGCGCCGACGCGCACTTCAAGCAATATCTCATCAGGCTCGTCGGCTCTTGAGCTTACTGCGCTCCTGTTCAATGGCCCATAAGCATATCTTCAGCACCTTCTTTATCGTGGACCGCGAACTTGTCGACTAATGTGGCGCTCGCTTCGTTAAGCCCGATAACATCTACCACCGTACCTTCACGCCGGAATTTGACTACGACCTTGTCTAGCGCGCTGACCGCAGTGATGTCCCAGAAGTGCGCGTGACTGACGTCGATACGTACCCTCTCGATTGCTTCCTTGAAATCGAAGGAGTTCACGAAACGGTCAGCCGACGCGAAGAAGACTTGGCCGGCAATGTCGTAGTGCCGCTCTTTTCCATTGTCGAAGGATTGCGAACGGATATGGAGAATCTGCCCAACCTTGTGTGCGAAGAAAAATCCCGACAGCAGCACCCCAACCAGTACGCCTTTCGCCAGGTCATGCGTGGCGACCACGACGATGACCGTCGCAAGCATGACTACGCTCGAACTCTTGGGGTGGTCCCGCAGGTTACGAATTGAAGACCAGCTAAACGTACCGATTGCCACCATAATCATCACCGCAACCAGAGAGGCCATCGGGATGCGCGAAACCCAGTCACCCAGAAATACGACCATCAGAAGCAGGAATACACCCGAAGCCAAGGTCGAGAGTCGCCCTCGTCCACCGGATTTCACGTTGATCACAGATTGGCCGATCATCGCGCACCCAGCCATACCACCTAAAAATCCGGTAGCGATGTTTGCTACTCCTTGGCCCACACATTCGCGGTTCTTGTCGCTAGGCGAATCGGTCAGATCATCAACAATAGACGCGGTCATCATAGACTCAAGTAGACCGACAACGGCGAGCGTGGCGGACACCGGGAAGATGATGGCAAGCGTGTCGAAGTTGAGCGGAATGTCTGGAAGCAGGAATACTGGCAGGCTATCGGGGAGCGTGCCCATATCGCCAACAGTCCTGATATCCATGCCTAAGTACATGGCCAGGCCTGTCAAAACAACAATGGCCACGAGAGGTGAAGGCACTGCTTTTGTTACGTAAGGGAAGAGGTAGATGATCGCTAAGCCTGCGGCGGTCATTGCGTAGACATGCCATGTGACATTGGTAAGTTCCGGCAGCTGGGCCAAGAAGATGAGGATCGCGAGTGCATTGACGAAGCCCGTAATGACAGAGCGCGACACGAAGCGCATCAGCACGCCGAGTTTTAGCCAGCCAGCCAGCACTTGCAACACGCCGGTGAGAACTGTCGCAGCAAGCAAATACTGGAGACCGTGCTCCTTGACGAGTGTGACCATCAACAGCGCCATGGCGCCAGTTGCGGCCGAAATCATTCCAGGCCGTCCGCCAACGAAGGCGGTGACAACGGCAATACTGAAGGAAGCGTACAGACCTACCTTCGGATCGACGCCGGCGATGATGGAGAAAGCAATTGCTTCGGGGATAAGTGCGAGTGCAACGACAACGCCTGCGAGCAAGTCATTGCGAATATTGGATAGCCAGTCTTGGCGGATTGAATTCATAAAGTTCTTTACGTGGACGTAAGTCACGAGCGTGACCATGGAAAGCGCGATGGCGACAGCGCCTTTCCGACCAACGGAAAAGACTAAAGAAGTCCCAAGTAAACGGGACGAAAAGACGCAATGAACCGGGCGTAAGCCTCGCGCGAGTATGTGTAAAAGTGGCTGACTCGCAGCGAGAGTTTAGGCTTACAAGGGTGTGACTCCGGTCGATTGCTGGGAAATTTAGGTGTGATTCTACACCATTCGATGCAGATGTGGATTTATGCTGCAAAGGACGTACCGTAAGCAGAGTGTAACCGTCTGCATTAGGCGAAGGGCGCGCGTGTCGTCACAAGTCTGCCGCCCTGTCTGTTGGCAGCGTACTGATCATTGCCCTGGAAGGTGCGTTCCCTTCTACGCGCGCCTTGTCGCAAAAGATGATAGCGGTTCAAAATGTTTCGATTGCTGATCAGCCAGCCCTATGGATCTTCAGTTGATCAGAGGAGACTAGGTATCTTCCGTTTGCTCACCGGCCTGATGTATCGCGCAAGTGTCATGTCTGACTTGTGGCCGGTCTGTTCACGAATCTGGTACGTCGGCAGTCCGGCCGTTGCTGCCTCCGTGCAATAGCCAGCGCGCAAGCTGTGCCCTGCTACGTGCGCTGAGGCCTGTTCACCCCGCATCTTCTTAACATACGATTTCACAATGAGAGCAACGGTCTGTGACGTAAGTGCCTTTGGCCCCAGAATTCGGTCGAACCTGCTCACTCGTCGAAAAAGAGGGCCGGAAACGATGTCAGAGACATCCAACCATTCGTCCAGCGCTTTAACTGGACAACGCTTACCCTGTGCGTATGGAATAAAGACAGTGCGTCCCATCCCTTCTTGATCCGTTTTTGACCGGCGAATCGTTAGCTGGATTCCGTTGTCGTACCTGACGATGTCATCAGTAGTCAGAGCGACAAGTTCTGACCGTCGGAATGCCCCTGCGAAGCCAACCAGTAGCAGCGCTTTATCGCGTGCCGCCCTCATGGGAGCTTGTTGTTCGACATGCACAACCATCTCGAGCAAGTCGTCCTTTACTAATGCAGTGACTCGCCGCTGCTGGATTCCCAACGTGCGACGAATACCCTGCATCGTCCGCTTCACTAAATGATCTTTTGCCGGCGAATCCAAGCCCTTGTCCTCGTGCGCACGGTGAATTGCGACAAGTCTGTGCTGTAGTGTCGCCACTGAAAGGCTGTCCGCAAAGTTGGCCAAATATTCCGCCACCATTACCGGAGCAGCCGGTACCGTACCGCCATGGCGCTGGAAGTGCCGCATGGCTGCGTCATACGAGCGCGTCGTCGCACTTGATTGCGCTGCAGCTGAAAAGCTACTGACGAGCTTCGATGGCGCTACCTGGTGTATTTTGGTTGCTCCCTGGGTGGCGCTGCTAGTGTTGTGATGTTTGCTCATGGCTAATATTCCGATGGCAGCAGGAGTGTAGTTGCAGCTCGGTTAGCCTCTGTAATGATCCACAAAAGCTCTAACTCTACGTAGTAAGACGAAAAAATCCTGAACCCGTTGCAGATTGCAAAATCATTCTGTCGAGCGTCGAAATCGGAGAGTGATCCAAAATCGCCATGTTGATGGCGAATAAGATAGACAGTAGCGTTTACGCCAGCTCGGTCGAGCAGGTCGAGCGCACCGGGGGTTGCCATCACAGTACCAATACTAAAGAGCCGGGTGTCTTTCGTAGCGAAATGCGTGTCGGAGTGGGGGTATGCTTTCATCGTTATTCCTTGATGCCAGTGCTGAAGCGGCACGCGAGCCGACCGCTGGCCGGGGGCCGTGCGGTCTTAAGCTTCAATCGTGTGATGTGAACAGGCTGATAGCCTGCTACCTCTATTTCTTCGGCGAGGCGGTTTTAGCCATCGGATGCACCCCGATGTACCACGCCGGAGCAAGCACGCTCACGTCGGTTCTTACGACCTGATCAGAGTTGGTTGCGGTAGGGTCTATGATGTACTCGACCACTTTTGCATCATGGCTGCACTTAGCCCGGTGGAACACTACGTGGCGTCCGACCTCCCAATCGGCGTCATAGTCCACCAGGGCAATGCACAAGTCAGGGAGTTGGGACGGCTTAGCGCACTCTTTCCAAATGGTTGCAACCCATGAGTATTTCGCGAGCAGCGCGGCAAGGAAATCACCGTCAATAACGTGGACGTATGGCCCAGCTTTCGGTAGTCCAAGCTCTTCTGCTTTTTGCCGAACATCTTCGAGCGTTGCAGTCGCAAGTGTAGCGATGGCTGCCAATGCACAAGCATGGCGATCTACCGTCATGACTGGCTTGAAGGCAGGCTGAAACCCTGCTGCTGACGAGGCGACGGTGGTAGGGAGGACTGCGGTCATGGTAGCTCCAATACGTGAGTTAAAGTTGTGCACGGCTACGCCGCCTGAGAGGCTGGCGAAACGATTTACGAGAAGGTGGTTTCAGGCGCGCAAGAAAATGCGCTGAACGGTCTCAAGAGGCGACCGTGTGATGTACTGATCCTGTTCGTTGCGAAAAGTGCTCAGTAGCAATATTTTATCACGATATGTGGATAATTTGACAACTAATTAACTTTGCACGGGTTTTGGCTGCGATGGTCTACGGGAAGTTCTTATCGCATCAACTACGCTTTGCTAAAGCTTTGCACCGACATGCCGGAGAACGGCTTTAAACGGCTAGAGAAGCGTCAAAACGGTTCAGTGGCACGCCGATAGCTTGGCGCATCAAAACGCAGCCTGGTGCGTTATAACTATCGCGCCGCTAGTGGTATCTTTTTGGTTTGCACATTTGCCTCCGCCATCAATCTCGACGAGGAACTTGGCCCAGACACTCAACGCTTGCTTACGCTCCTCAAAGTACGTGTGAACATCATAGATTCCTTCAATGCCTGAAAGCTTATGGTTGAGGCACATTTCTGTGATGTCTCTGGGCACTCCAAGCGCCCTCATCTGACTTTTAGCAGTTGATCGCAAATCATGAGGAGTAAAACGACGCACTGCAGGCTTATGTTCGGTCAGCCAGAATTCGATGGCTGCCCCGATGGTATTGGGATTGATGGGCCGGTCACCCTGGGCCGAAGCATTTTTGTACTCGCCTCGCACCGGCAACACAAACTTTGAGTTCCCCGCACGCTCTTTAAGTTCTTGCAGCCATCTCTTGACCGGGGGACTCAACGGTATCTGTATTCCTGGCCCCGTCTTCGACTCAGGAATGCTCCATACATCCTGCTCGAAATCAAAATCGGTCCATTTGGCAGTTCGTAACTCCCCCGACCGTACAGCTGTCCCGAGAAGTACTCGGATAGCGAGTGCATTGTCGCGGTTCAGCTCTGCGCCAAGTAAGCATGCTAGCTCTTCTCGGCTCAACATCAACCTCCTCTTTGTCGTAGGGCGCCTACCCATCAAGGCAGTCAGATCAATTCCAATGCACGGATTAACAACGACGAGCTTTCGTCCAGCTGCGTGTTTGAATAGCATTCGCGCGGTAGTCAGGAGCATACGTGACTCGTTCCAAGGGGTGCCGCTGGTCTCGATCAAATCTACGATATCCAACGATGTCACTTGCGCTACTGCGCATGAGCCAAGCCGCGACTGTAGTCTGTTAAGGTTACGGCCGTAGCCTTTTTGCGTGCTTGCCCCAAGATCACTTAGAATCTTTTCACGATAGTCGTCGATGAGCGTACGAACAGTCCAGTCCCTCAGCGCCAACGCTTTTACACGTCGCTTGTCGGCAGCCGGATCACCGTCTCTGTCAATTTCCGCCCTCTTCTCTCGGGCGATCTTGCGCGCCTCAGCTAAGCTGATATCCGGAAAATTTCCAATGGTTAGCTCTTTCGCTCTACCTGCGGTCCGATACCGCAGAGTCCAAGTTGCCGTTCCTGCAACAGAGAGGGTGAATGTCAATCCTCCGCCGTCTGAGCGTGCTAGTGGAAGAGGTAACCTCACGATTTCTCCCGTTTCCGGGTCTAGGAAGGTTGGGCTGGCGCCCGCTTTCACTGTTTTTACCCAATGCTGTAACTGAAGAGTCTGAAGACCAGCTGCTACACCTTTTTTGCCTGCCATTGCCACTCCTTTTGTGTGTAGCTACGCAACTAGCTACACATAATAGCGGCGACGTTGCGGGACGTCAATGTACCAACATAGACACTAATCTCAATAATTTCAATCACTTACAATCAAGTATAGACGCCCTCAGATGGCCGTGGACATCGAAAAAACTATACGACGTCATTTTGATGTGACCTGACGATTCGATCGGGCACGCAGTTCAGTAAGGCAGGGCCAGCTTCAGCAAGCCGGTGTCAATAAATCTCGCTCGCTCCTGGAACAGTTTTTCATTTCAGGGATCAAACTCCGATAAGTTCCTCTAAAGCGTGTTTTTCACCAGACACGCACCCTTGGGAGCGAGCCATGAACCAGCAGCAAGTCGCCGCGACACCATCGAAGGCGCGAGACTTTCATACCAAGTTCTTTCTGGCCTTGCTCGCCTGTCTCATCGTAATTTTTGTCAGCATCCTGTCATCGCCATTGATCGCTGCCGCAGGCGCATCGGCTGTGCACCACGGAATCGCTTTCCAGACACTTGGCGTCATGTGCTTTACCGGCCTCACCTGGATCATCCTGGGCGCCCCCAATGGTGTCAAAGAGGCCGGGCCGATCAAGTCGAAGCTGCTGTCTGCCATCGAACAGCGCATGCTGATCGAGCAGCCGGTCCTGGCAAATGTGCTGATCTGGCTGACGGGCCTGTCGTTCTTTGTCCTGATGATCGAAGATGAGACAGAAGCTGCCATCTTTTTGATGGCACTGATTGCAATCTATGTCGCGGTTGAACATCTCGGTGGTTTACATGCGCACCGTGTTCTCCTGTTTGAACAGCGTGCGCAAAATGCCGGCTTCAACAAGATTCAGCTTCAGCACATCGGCCAATACAAAGAGTTATTGGCAAGCCTGGCCAATGCCTCTGGCCTGGAATATGGAAAGGTGGCGCTTTATCAAGCCTATGCCGAAAGTGGGGAAGATCCCATCATCGCCGTTGTGAAGACCTTCGACATCGATCTCGAATGGTTTCTCGCGCAAGGCACGATTGAAGACTATCTTGGCCAACAAAACCGGGGCGCCTTTCACCACGCCATGGAGAAAGCATCGCAAGCGCTGTTTGTCGCCGACTTGCCGCTGCCAGTGTGGCGCCCCAACAGCTCACCACTGTCGAGCGATGTGCAGCTTGCGCTGGCCGAGCAGTTCTACAACCTGCTTGGAATGGCGTGGCAATACTGCATCCTGAAGCATATCGCCCGGCACACGCCGCACGACTTCCAGATCATGGTGGCGAGAACCAGCAATTGGATTCACGTCGCTGGCAAGCATGTCTATCAATTGATGCCGGGGTGGGTAGCGCGCGACACCAATGTGCGCGAACTGACCTACAACCTGACCGGTGACCAGGCCAAGAGGGACCTGCGTGACAGCATGGTTGACTGGGCAAGCAAGCAAATCAAACTGTCGGCGGACGGCGGCTGCAGCGGCGAAGAATTCCTTTGTGCGACACTGTTCAGTCACGCCGACTTCAAAGCCTTCGCGGAAACAGAATGGATGACCCGGGAGCGGCTCGAACCAATATTGCGTGACTTGGGAATGAAGGAGTGGATTGCAAGAAAGGCCGAGTTCATCGAGGGGCTGGACATTGACGACGATGTCCTTGCAAGCCGCTGCCTGGATACCTTTGAGCAATTTTTGCGCGGATTAACGATCGACCAAGATGCCGCCATGAGCTTGTCCAGCCATCTTGAGGCTGCGGTGCAAAACAGGCGCGGGATCAACACGATCTGTCCGCTCCTATATATCGCGCGCGAGGTGACATGATGTCTGTTCTGGAACTCGACTTCGACAACTACGCCGAAAAACTGAACGACATCCAGGAAATCGTGGTCGCGCTGCTCTGCACGAACACAAAGCTGGATGTGACCAAGCCTGTTTCGTATGCAGTTGCTCAAGGCCTCGAAGACAATGGTAAGGATGTGCGGGCGTTTCGCGATTTCTTTCTGGCGTTCGCGCACACGCTGCTCGATATGCAGGGCGCCACCCTGCAATCCAACGCCAGCTTCCGGAAACAGTGCGGATCGCGCGGCTATCGGGTAGCGCCCGCGATGGCCGACGCCGACCACATTGAATATCTCACGAGCACGTCATTGGCGCTCTACTTCCTCGGTTTGCCGTTCAACCAGCCGTGGGACCATGTGCTGGACCAGGTAGAAAATCATGTTGGCGGCTTGCCTAATGGCGTCTGTGTGGCAAAAGCGATCGGCGACATCATTCGCGCAGCACGAATTGCCAACCGTCGGCAGATGCGGCACGGCGCCGCGCCCCCGGTGCAAGACACCGAATCAGAAAACACCGTCGCAGGCGCCCTGCCCGGCTGTTCGCTGCTGATTCATTCGCATATGCCGCTCATCCTGCATGCGTCTTATGTGACCACGGCCGAAGTCACCGGATGCCTTCCTGACTCGGCCCACGTATTGGGCCACTGCTACGAATTATTGCAAATGCGCCTGTATGCGCATGAAGGTCTGCCTTTCGGGTATTTCGTACCGCTTGCGCTGGTTAAAGCCAAGCTCGCGATCGAACCTGACTTCGATAAAGCCTGGCTGGAAGCGCTCGTCTGGCTATTCGAGCACGTTATCCAGGAACCATGCCGCGATCAACGTCTGATGCTGATCGACACCGCGGCCCTGCCTCCGATGTTTTTGAACAGGTCCAGTGGCCTGTTCACCTCGCCACGGCTGCCGGAAGGCACACCGGCGCAACATCTGCCGGCGCCGCTACCCGCCAGCTTCATGCGAACAATGCGGGTCAACCTGAACCGCGACAGCCTGCTGAAGCTGCGCTACGACCATACCCGGGATGTGCTCGCAATGCGCGGCATGTCTGCTGACGAACGCATCGCCATGGGACATGCCCTGTTTGGCGCTGCTCGGGCGGCAACCGACATCCCCACCCAACCAGTCTGGGGCAATGGGCAAGACCATCCCATCCCATGTGGGATGGGCGCTGGTGTTGCCGGCAGCGCCGCCGTATAAACCCGGCACGGCGCAAGGACACCGACGCCAAACGCTGATCGGTTTTGCCATTGATTTTTATCAAAGCAGGAGCGAGCACGGCTGTCACCATCTGCTTGGATCTTGATGTGAATCCAAGGCACATCAATTGCAGATCAAGGAGGCAGTAGCGACATGGCGAACATCGCGTTGCGTTTGTGGATCTTGATACTGCTGATAACGAGTGGTGCCTCATCCTCGCACGCCGCAGACG